>WNFL01075992.1_pt2 | contig 31503 bp, 35 predicted proteins | sample 5400361 | NCBI WGS metagenome assembly WNFL01 (sample SAMN13153351, study PRJNA577476) | soil metagenome | isolation source: 40 cm soil on Douglas fir-dominated hillslope | place: USA:California | collected 2013-09-17
GTAGACTGACGGGGGCGTTAAATTGGTGGCTATAGAGAATGAGAGGAAAGAGAGAAGGGGAGGGCACGTACGCGCAAAGGAATAACCAGGGACGAGCCAAACGAAGCGTCGATGGGTGAAGCAGATGCCAGCACCCTTGTAAGTCGAGCGACCAAAGGCCTTTGCACCGACCAGGATGGAATGGAGGTAATTGTTGTTCCCGGTCGACTTTGTCACGTCCATACCATCAGCCGCGTCTGTGCCGTGACCCAATCGGTCGATGAAACTCCAAGTAATGCCACCCAAGACGAACAAGGGCGGGGTGATCAGGAATGAGAAATTGTTGCCGAAGATTTGGATCAGCTTCACGCTCGCAAGCGCTCCGCAAGTCCCGGCCACCTCGTACCAGATGTGTACTAGCGCATCCATCTTTCGGAGTTCTACAGAAAGATGGGGATGAACAAATGTCAAATGCATAAGGAGGAGACCCTGTACATACTCCCGACATCCCCACCAACAATATCACGAGGGATGATTCTCCGAATGAGTTCAACCATTCCATAGGCGATGCCTGAGATCATGTACAACGGGAAGAGGGCATCAGGGCTGTTAAGATACCAGTCAACACCCAAATGTCATGATGGGAACTTGAGCAGTACGTACTTCCACCAGCCATATTTAACCTTTCCGTCGCTGGTGTTTATTCTTGGTACGCCACCGGTGCTGGCATCGATGATCAAGAATAATGTAGTGATGAGGCCAAAGATGAGGATTGCAGCTGCCAAAACTGAACGGGTCGGGTATCTAAGTCACCGAAGGAGTCAGCTGTGGGTCGCCGTGGACGGACGACATGACATGACACCACTTACTGTTTGATCAGCGGAGCGATCAGGATGGACCCGACGACTTGCATGGCTTGATTCAGCCCGGTGAGCGCACCCAGCTTGCCAAAGGCATTGGTCGAGTTGAAGCGGTCAGTGGCGAGGGTGATGATCGAACCGTTGAAGCTGAGGAGGGTAGTAGTGAGAAGGACTATTCTAGTATCCCTTTCAGAGTACATACGCCTCAAATCCGAATTTGTACTAGGGACAAAGGTAAGCGGTCATTGGGAATAGGGGGGATGCAGGTGGCTCACAAACATAATTCCGACGATGTAGATGAACATATTTTTCCGCTCCCTAGAGGTGAACGAGTTCCAGTAGATGGCCAGCCACATGGCTGAGGAATAGGGAGGGTAAGAGGATCTGGGTGAGGGGATCTTGAAAAGGGAAAGGGGAGCGGTGGCATGATTGATTTTATACCTCATCAGGGGTTCAGGAAGAACTGGTTTACTACTGGGAACATTCGAATCACCTCCACAGCAGTGAACATATGGCGCGTCCCAGTCGATGAATGGACGCCAAGCCATTTTAAAGTCACGCCAAGTGGAGGAGTCGAACGTGCGTCGGTGCACATAGCACGTCCAAGAAGCGGCGGCCCTGCTCACATTCTGCCAAGAATGCCAAGGTGAAATTAATACTGTCACGGAGCGATTGTACCTGCCCAGTCGAGGTGCACACGATAAGCTGGAGATCAATGAAATATTCTCAGTAGGCCTGGTAGGCCTGCATCTCACTCTCCATCACTTTGCTCATACCACCATTGTAACTCGACTTGGGCCGTCCTCGCTCTTAGGTGACAATGTAGCATTGTAAGATCCAATATCTCCATTGCCCGGATGGGACCAATTGACTGCGATGCGGCCTGTACATATTAAACGATGCGGCCTATACAAATTAAACGATGCAGCCTTGTGTCCGATCAGACGGCTTAAACTAACCGGAACAAATTTGTGAGATCTTTCAATTAAGTCTCGTGTTCTCCCATATCGCCGAGGCTCGCCTGTACCTCTGTTTACGTCTTTATAATTCTGAATGAATCACGGCTGTTGCCGTTATCCACACGACCACTGGTGCCAACGAAGTGAGGCAGTCCGTGCACCCTCACGTATTATTGAGGGCAGATTATTCATGAAGGCGGACATGCACGCGCGGCGACAAAACACTAGTTTACATATGTGGCCCATGCGTGAGGTGATCGACTGCTGCACCCAGTACCACATGGGTAAGGGTGATACGGGTTGTAGTGGCGAATTAGCCCCAGGACTGCCGAGCAACCCGGCGTTGCCAGTAACAAAGGATGCACCAACACGAGGTGATATTCAGGAAAATCAGTATATTATAAAATCATGTGCTAAAATTTAGTACCATATATTAACGAGGGTCGGAGCAGGTGTGCACCAAGCAGACTGGAATACACATCGGACTGAGCCATCCCTGCACTCGCGCGCCTGATTTGGGAAGCTTGATAACTCGTGACAATCTCCTCATTCCCTATGCTATAATTTCAAATCAATGGTGGAGCATCTCTGGAACACATAAAATAACTCTTTGCCTCCACCATGATCCCCTTTATTCTCTTCATCTTGTTAGTCGTTTAGAAGCTCAAGAAGGTTATTATAAAAAGTGACAGTAAAACTTTTGGTGTATTGACATGGCGGGAACGCCTGCAACGTCTATCATATTTCCACCACCGGCTGAGATGCAAGCGCGTCCCAGTAGGCATTTTCTCGTGGCGTTGAAGTGCGAGTTGAAAGAGATAGTTGTAATAGAAATGAAAGTCAATTAATTACGATTCATACATGGTAGGTGATTCAAACAGTCAATAATGATGTACTTTGTTAGCAGACGGGGTAGATAGCGGCAATGTTAAAGTCGAGGGACTTCCCTTTCAGTGAGAGTGCTGATTACCAGGAGATGCACACTCTCAGTTGTTCCGAGTGATTAGGTAGGGTCCAGCATAGGTTGGGCATAGGGATGATGGCTGGCGCAGGTGAAACGTATTCATATTGAAAAAATTGAACCATGTACTGAGAAGAAGCTATTAAGCATACATCAGGTAGAACAACAGCGGGCGGGGTAGGTGAATTACCCGAGGGGTTGTGAAAATGAGTGCAATTAATTGAGCTACTGTGGTCCTAAATCAGCTGTGGTAAAATAGATGTACGACTTAGGGTGTACGTGTGTGATTAACCATACCACCCCTATTGTCACTGTGGCTGCTCCATGTCAGGACCGCGGAAAGCAGCAGGTGATTTTGTTGCCACATGTGTAACACACCGCCATGGATACGATAGTAATCACAGGTATGCATGTGCTGGTGTATTCGTAGCTTCAACGTGCCGGAGGACGAGTTGCACCCGGGGTTGTCAGATCACAAATGCTCGTGGTGACACAACAACGATTGCCAAGACTACACGTGGTTTACCACCTGAAATCGGCATCCGGGACGTGGAAAATAGGCTTACGCCGCGTACACCCTCCCCGACGTACTGGGCAATTGTCAAGATCCAAGGCGGGAGATAGTGGCCATACGGAATACCCTTGGCATTTTAAACTATAGAAGTGGCTATATATATGAGTAACGGAGTAACAGATCACACACAGCAACACGTGAAATCCGGCCGTTACCGCATGGCAAGTGAACAATCATGGGCACGGACGCAAGGCGAATGATCCCGATTCTGTGCCGAATGATTGATCAGCTTCCTCGTATCGGTGCGAAGAGTACGCCGTTTTGAATCCTGCAGGAAATGCAGACGTCCGGCCTCCCTTGTAAGCTACTTCGGTGTATCAAATGATTGGAACAGTGGAAGAGCTCATGTCGATTATCTGACTCGGTAGCGACGCACCCCTTTAACAGACAGGGTGAAATATAGAGGCAAAATAAGCGGTATCTATTGTACCTAATCTTTCTCCAGAAATAATGGCGATCCACGCTTGATCGAAGACTTCAGGAAGGACAATGGCAAGGTTTGAGTAGGAAATGGTATCGATAAAGAGAGGCTTAGGTTGAAAGGACTACCCTGTGAACGGGACGGAGCTAGAATATCCAAGATTTGACGCCACTGTGATTCAGCGCTTGGGGTAAAGACTACCTATTAAATGCCTCAGAATTGGAAGGAAATACGAGCGAGCTCTAGTGCGCATTTCTTAATCAGGAGCGGCCATGGGGTAGAAGCGAGAGACGGAAAACGCTAAAAAGGGACCGTCTAGAAGAGACCCGCAAGGCGCGTGTTCAAACGCTATTGGGCCAAGTTGATAATGAATCGAATAGCACCTCCAAACACCAGGAATGGATATAGAGAGATGAACTCGTTGTTAATCGACGTTCCGTGTGCAGGAGAAAGACCCTCTACCGTGAGTTTATTGTGGGACGGGAAGACCTGTAATACGTCACCCATTCATTTTGAGTTCATGGCGGATGATGTCGGCAGGTGGGTGGGAGATCCACAGCAATTACCGGGACCCGCGGTATTTTATATAGCCCCGGATCCCCGAATCTTCCACATTTCTCGGGTTCCTGCACAAACAACTCTCATCGAGTGTTGGCCAGTACACTCTACAACTTGGAGAGACGCATCCAAATCAGGTCTTTAATATCTATAAGGAGATAGGCAGTCCGGACCTTTTAGCAAAGCAGACAGCAAGCATCAATTTTGCAAAATAGAATATCCTGTTTGTTCGTATTTGGTGTTTCTTTGTGTCTCCCCACTTGCTTGGCGATTCTGCCCTAACTAGGCGAACGGGCTTCTCGAACAGCTCAAGAATCAAGAGGGTATTTAGCACACGGGGAAATGTCGAGCGGCGAGGTTGGACCGCTTGGCGCTGCTCGTGCCGCGAACCCATTTGAACCTGCGATCGAGTCCAACGATTGTAGCAGCAAAGACAAGCAGAGCTCATCCAACGGACACGAGTTTACTATTGGTGGCGCTACGATAGCGAAAACAACCCCGGGCGGGCTCTTTGATAGCGTTGGTGACGGTTTGGACGCTGCGGCGGGGCTGGCCAGCGATCCTGTAGTAATAGCAAGCGAGCAGGATAATTTGTATGATAAGGAGGTGCTTATCCATTTCTTACTTTCTCCATAACGCGTCCGACGCGTGGCTCATTACTCTCACAAGCTACATGCCAAATCGAACGAAGAACAAGGAAATGTCTCTACCATTGCAATTGAGGATAATCAAGAAACTATAATCGATGCCAAAGAATATGTAGGTGAAAACCAACCAATATTTCAGGCAAACTCGCGACTCTGGGATCTGGCTCACATGTACTTTCAGGGTTCTATATCTCTGCCAAAGTCTATCCTCAAGAACCACCCAACTACTGAACCTACTTTTAACGTCAGTGTCACGGTTACAGCCTTGGGCAAAACCTTATCTGATGTTCTAATCGCGTTTGCAGACCAGCAATGAGGCCGTCTCTGAAGTTAAAGGTCAATCCTATGAAGATATTATGTCCTCTGCGTATACCAGTCCGACTCCTTCCCAACTTCCCATGACCCCTCCACTCCACAAATCCTTGGACGTCCTTTCCACTATTCATGAATACGAACCTCTTGCAGACAACACTGAGCCGTTGGAAGATACCCTCACCGCTTCCTCTGCTTCGCAAGGTGTTCCACCGACAGCGCATTCCACAATGCCACCTCCTCATGAGGAAGAAGTCACTCCTCGCGATGGCCCCCCCTCTGAACAGATGCAAGAAGGACATGCGGTTGAGATCGGTTCTCAACCTGAAGTCGCAGCTGAAGTCGCGAGTGGCAATGGCGATCTCAATGGCCCCATTTCTGTCTCTGCCGCTGAGCCAAGCTCAAGCGCTGACAGTCCATCTGCTGGTGGTGGTGATAATGGACTGTTGCAAGAGAGTGATATTGAGATGGACGCGCAAGTCACAAACGAGAATTCTGTGGCCCTAGCAAAGCAGGCAAAGAAAAATGGTCACGGCGAGTGCGATGATAAAGCGAAACCTGAAGCCACTGTTGCGGAGCGAACCGAACGGTCACCTGATACGAACCAAGCGCCTTTCCTGGACGAAACAACCACCCATACCAACGAGACGGCTATCATTCTCTCTTCTCCTTCTGCAGAAAGACTGAGGCCGAGCGAAGCTGGGGGTACAGAGGTGGGAAAGGAAGCACCAGAATATGCGACGGTGGCTCACGGGGATGTCGTCGTTTTGGAGGCGGTGCCGGCAAGCGGCCATGACAGTGCTAAAGACGCGTACGGCATCAAGGACCCCGCTAAAACCGAGGAACCCGCTGACGTCACGCCCACTCTTGTCCCAAACGAAACCACTGGCCACTCCGAATCCGATGTGCCGCACTCTATTCAGCAAGAGCTATCCGAAGGGCCGTACGAGTCTCTAACTGCCGTTACTATGGCCGGCAGTGCAAAGGTAGGGTCGACCGGCGATCCTTCCACTGGTGATCAAGATCCGGCTCTCCCGCTCTCTGCCGAGACGACAGTGGCTGCAACCTCTAACAATGCGACAGGTGAATTGAAGGAAGAAGCCCTTCCAACGCTCGTTGATGTTGAAAACTTGACATTCTCTCCTCAATGCCAAGAGTCAGCTGTGAAAGAGCCAGGTCAGGCCGCCCCTAGCAAACAGGAAGGATGGACCACAAACGCCGTCCCTGTGCATGAAGAGCAGGCACAAACCGCGACCGATACACATACACAAGACCTAGCCCCTGCAGGGCCAGCTGACGGTATTCCTGCCCAATCGGTGGGGCTTTCTCCCACCGCTCCTGATCCTCAAGTGAGCACAAAAGACCCTGTCGTGCCGTCCTTGCCCCTCGTCGATCGACCTGAAGCCACAAATGACCAGCTCTTTCTGGTGGACACCTCGACGGCTGCTTCTCCGCCTGAGGAAACGACTGTGAATGTGCAAACCGAGGCAGAGGCAGCACAGACATCTGAGGACCGGCAGACAGGAGGTTCGTTCTTCACCCCTTCGCCCGCTGAACCATCATTATATCTTATCACCACTACAGGCCCCGATCTTGTGGAGGAGGAAATTCCACCTACTGGAATCGACCAGTCTGATGCTCCTGGACCTACTCCCAAGGCTGAAGAGAGCGCGCAAGAGCCACCGATCGGGCTACATCAAGACCAGCAACTGACTGAGAGCGCCAACGAACCAGCTCAGCCCTGTGATCCTGCCCCCATTGTGGGGGAACCGAACGAGAGCCAAATCGACGCCTTTTTCCAGGAACCACAAAGTACGATGTCGATCACTTGATGTCCATCAACGCAGGTGGTCTAACCGTTTCCATCATTCAGCCCACTATTTGCTCGAAGATAGCAAGGCCGATGGTGGTTTCTCACCAGGTTCTCCTCTGTTTGAGAGCGGTGTAGCTGCAGTGAATAATCTAGGCGTCAAAGAACACTCTGGGGCACCGTTAGTCGAAGAACCTCAAGAGAGAGCATATATCGAAGGCGCCAGGGGTTACGATCCCACCGCAATTGTCAATGAACCGAATATCGAGCCACATGGGGTCTCTGTCGATGGGAGCATGCCAGCTCTGGGAGGTGCGACCCAGGGTGACCATGATGTTACATGCGGGATTCAACTGGAGTCCCTCGACGCTCTTGCTAACAAACATACCGAATCGGTGAACGCGCCAATTGGTTCGTAATGTACGATGTCCATTACCTGCATTGTGCTAATGAATTCCAGGATCACCTGCAGCTCTTAATGACCAAATGGACGGCCTAAACTTGGAATGGTATTACGAGATCTTTGAACAACCCAAGACGGTAGATGCAGTATCCGAAGCACCAGACTTCCTGGCCGTTGGTGGTATCGAGCATTCCGCTGTCGAACCTCCCAAGGGTGTGGAAGCCTATGACCAGGACAAGCGCCCTGAAATGGACATAGATGATAGCGGAGCGGCCGGACAACCACAAACGGAGATGGCTCAAGAATATCCCATCGAAAGTATCGCACCTGCGCAAGCAGAAAGGCAAGATACTCCGGCCAGTATGTGTTCCTGTCATCTCCTTTGGCTTGTGAGCTTATTACTCTACATTAGACTCAATTCGCAATGATATATCGTCCGAGGAAGTCACCCCTACCAATCACTCCACTATTCTTCCTACTGAAGATATCGCCCATGTTGCCACTGTGGAATACGCCGCTGAGGAGCCCATCTATAGTTTTGATCAAGATGGAAAACCAGAAGGTCCTCCCAAGCCCACTTCAAACGAATCAGCTGTACAGGGCATTGTGAACATAGCACCTGAGACAAGAGAACCGATCGTTGGTCCTGTGTCTCAAGCAACTCCGGCTGGTACGTAAGCTGTGAACGATTTCTGGTCTTACTATTAATAGTTATTCCATTCAGAGCCCGACAAAATTGTTACCAAACCGGCCGGCCCTGTCGAATTCAAAGACAGGAAATCCGCCGAAACCTCGAAAGACGAGTCTCCAGCGACGAACGGCGAGGATTCGATCGCAGAGACGTTTAAGGAGGTAGAGGAGTTGCCAGGCGTGAACCCAACATCGACGTCAGTAATGGATCCAGCGCTACCGGCTTTCGAAGGCCTCGCTAGTGGTGAAGAGCTTCAAGAGCCGGGAGGCAATGCAACACCGGCATCCGACGGACCTAGTATACGTTCAGAGCAAGATAAGGCTGCTCTAGGAACACTGCAGTTCATTGGGTGTAGTCCAAAATCCCCAGCTGGTGTCATCGGGGTTCCTGACGGTAAGTGAAAACGATTTCTTGCTCTACACGTGCTTAACGGTCGCTAAAGCAGACCACAACGCCTACTTCGATGAGTTTTCACTGAGGGGGGAACTATTGCAGCCCGCTTCGCCCAAACTGGTCGAGAGAGAGGCTCCGCAGAATGGAGTCTTGGATCAGCAAAGTGAGGTTGTCAAGGATGGGGGGGAAGTTAAGGCAATCCTATCCACTGCCGACAGACTAGACGGATCGTGTCCTCCAGAGGAATCCGTCTCATATCCGGCGCTGCCACCCCTTGATGAGTCCAAGGCCAGTGCGCCCACTGAACTGACTGGAAAGGGGCATGGTGGGCCATTTGAATTTATGTCAGTCATTCAGTCCGGCGGTCAGCGCTCTCAAGCGCCAGAAACGTCGGCGATGTTAGGCCCGGAGGAGCCTGCCCTCCACCATATAGACCCTCCCGCGGAATTCACGATCGAAAAGGGTAAATACCAACCAGGTGAGTTCAATTCGAAGTAGATGGCCTCTATATTCCGCCCAAATTACCCATTGCCTCCAGTTCCCGAAGAAGCTACACAAAAAGAACGTTCGACCACCCCATATGAGACCCCTGATACAATGGGATCATATATTTCACGACCTCCCTATGAGCCATCCGCTACTACGGAACATGAAGTCGATCTTCAGCCATCCACGGGAGGGCTGGTGGTACACGGCGCATCCGTTCCAGTGCTCTCTGGTGATCATACCCTGTTGGACCAGTCTACGCCCTCCGTTCCCCTCACAGTAACCACAAGAATCGCCATTCCAGACACAGTTCAGGGCAATGCTCTCGCAGAATTGACAATGTTCGGTGACCAGGGTGAGGGCGGGAATGCACCCAATGGGCGAGATACGATGCCTGGTGGTGATATCGCTTCAAAGTCTCCTTGTGGGCAGTCGGCCGAGCCATCTCATGAAGTTGAAGCGACTATAGCCAGTGTCCAGGACGTCAAATTAATAGACGAGCCAATCCCTTCCGGCGATGAACTGCTGTCAGAGATTAATACAGACGTTGTCGTTGCGGAGGATGATGTAGACCACACTTGGGTTGCGGATGATGGCGAGACCGCAACCACGGTGGTACTTCCGGACCCACCCTCAACCGACCCGGCCCGCAGTGGATCCGAGACGATAGCACTTGCGAAGCTGGACACCAAGCTTCCACATTCTGAAACGACCCTCGAAACCCTGTATATTTCTCTTCTGTCACCTGAAGAGGTCCATGAACAGCAGATTTCCTATTTGGTTGGCGAATTACCAAAGGTTGCAGTGATGGTTCCACCTGCCGGGCCACAGACTGCCAACCAAGAAATCGAGATTCAGATCCAGGAAGAGAAGGAAGCAGAACAAGCTGCCGAGAAAATTGAAGCCGAGAGGGATGAGATCGAGAGATCTGTTTCATACAATGTAGTACCAAATGCAGTCGAGGAGGCGAGGACTGTACCCGTCGCCTTCGAGGATGCGTCTCCTTTGCCAGGCGAGAGTGTTGCTCAAGGTCAGTGCTGAACTTTAACATTCCTGCGCGACTCAAGGCCTCCATAGAAATGGGCGCCTCTCAATCGACTGAGATTCTGGACAAGCCACCGAATCTCGCAGTGCAGGAACAAGGTATGTGTTTCCCTTCACTGCTGACAATTGCTAATATTCTTTCCATAGCTACTCAAGACGCTGGAATCGAACAATTGGCGGGAAAGGCCGCTAGTGAGGTGTCCATCGACGATACCATTTCGGACGAGCCGGCTCCAACGGAGACTAGCGACGGAGGTAAATAGTACAACACCCTTATACTTCCACCTACTAATTTGTCTGTTAGAACCTATTGCAATTGCTACTGAGGCTAGTGAATTTGAAGACACGCAAGGTATGTCTTAAAGTTCTACACCAGCCCTATCTGACAATGCGTACTTCCCGTAGAAATCCTCAGACCCTCCGCACCGGCTCATGGAGAGACTGATCTATCATTGTCTCTCGCAGATGCGCCTCTTGTGGCTGATTCTACGCCACTACCGACCGTTGTCACCTGTCCGCCACCAACAGAAGCCGCAATTACGACTCTTTTCTTGAATGACGAGGATGAGTTGCGTGAACAGGGCCCGTCGGACGTCGATATTACCCCAGGTGCCGATGGAAACAAACCTCCAGTTGCTGTCGCCAAAGATCTCGAACCGTCCCCTTCAGCTGAACCAATTATCGAGGGCCTCGAAGTTGTTGAGAACGCAACATCAAGCAAGGGTGTGGTTGTCGAACGGACGAAGGGTGTGGTTGAAGAATTAGCAGTCAAAGAAGAAGCGGAGAAGGCTGCTGGTGAGGCGGTGGAGAAGGCCCGGATAGAGCAGGAGGCCCGTGAGGCTGAGAAGGAGAATGAATGCCAGCCACAACTCAAACTCGATGAAGAACACGAAACCGAAAGTGTTAAAGTTGATGAAGTAGAAAGAGCCGAGTTGGAAACCTTGGAGCTGCAGCGTCAAGCGGCCCTCGTGGAGAAGCAGAAGCTTGTGGAGGAAGAAGCGCAGAAATTGCGTGATACCCTGATTGCGAAACTCGAAGCCGAGGCCGCTCGTTTGGAGGCTGAGTTCAAGGAGCATGAACAGGCTCGCTTACTCGCCATGGAGAAGGAGATCGAAGAGGCAAGCGATTGTCCGATCGCACCTTCGACCCCGCGCTCCGAGCTCTCGTCCATCACGTCCGGGTTTGACTCTCCCTCGCAAATCTCCCTCGCTAGTCACATGGCCACTGCCCCCGACTCTCCCCGTATTGCGCCTGAAGATCCGACTCCGTTTGTTGAGCTCCCAGAGAGCGACTTGATCCTTCAGAACCGGTCCCCCAAGTCGATCAATAGCAGCATCGCTGGTGAGCCTCCCGAAACGCCTCTGGGCTCCCTTCCCAACAGCAGTTTGCTTGCGGTAGGAGTATCGTTGCTGCCTTACCTGAACGCGCACTGATGATGGGTTAGAACGACCTGACGCCTCCTGCTCGTACCTTTTCACGGACAGGACGTCCAGCTTCATTCAAACTCGGGTCCCCCTTGCACATTTCGACGGAGAATGTGGCAGGCAACAATTCCACTGACAATGCAACTGGGTCTCACTCTAAGTACGACCCACCACCGGTCTTGGTTCCAAAGCTCTCGATCACCCCTGCCAGCACTGCGAATTTGTACTTCACCTCGAGGCCGGAGGTCGTTCTTCCTGAGTTGAGTGATATGGTCTTCCCATTCACAGGCGGAGTTGAAGAGTAAGTGTAGTAGTGCTCCGGTGAGTTGACACTGATTGTTTGTAGCCTCCCTCCGGTTGTGGAGGACGAAGACGCGGATATGCCCCCCCGCCCAGTGCCTAGGACGCGCCATCTATCCACCATCTCGAATTTCTCCATCTCTCACAGGATGCCCGGTGGATGGACGCACTCCACCACGGTTGCAGAAGGCCGCACATCCCTCGACGTTGCGGAGGGAGAGTTCTCTCCGGTACCACGCACGCCCCGTCCGTCTGCTGTGGAACCCGAAAGTGATGGCGAACGAGGTAGCCGGTGTGTCATCATGTGAAAGAGGTACTGGAATTTCCTTGGTTTCCAATCTCCGTCCCTATACTGGTTCCAGTCCCCTACATCTTGGAATCCTTGCTAAATCTCTGATACCGTGATCTTATGCTCTCCCTTATGTCGTTTTCTCGTTTTGAGCTGGTTTGTAATCCTCCGTGTACCACATTTGTACTGAGTAGGTGTCGATCTGCCATGCATTACGCGTTCGTCGGAAGCACACATTAGTAATTCCACCAGAACCTGCTTCAAGTAGGGAACCTGAGCCATTCCCATTTGGGCGTTCCACAGGTCACCGGAAAAGGTCCGAAGCTTTGTGGCCTCTGCCGCTTCACCTTGGACTCTGCCGCAATGCCCCCACGAGCCCAGACACGATTCCTTTCGACGTCGTCTGGTAGTATGAGCGAGACTTCTCCACTTCTGAGAGCCCGCTACTCGAACGGGTACAATGTCCCACCACCGCCCTTTGGCATTCCGGCCATCCTGCCTGCAATCGCGTCGCTCCCGACCGCTCCGGCTCTGACGACGAGCTCGTTGTACCATGCGGTACCATTCTTGCAGAGTCTTCAGAGAACAGAGCAGGTCGCCTGGGTCCTCTGCACGTTGTTGTACATACATGCCGAAGCCGCCGTTGGAGGATGGAACTCGACACACGGGACTTGGGAACGCTGGAAATCCCTTGAAGATGCAAAGGAAGGTCGAAACAATGTCGAGAAACTCATCGAGGCTACTTGGAATGAGTTTGTCGAAGTATGGAGGGAGGTGGAGAATCCCGGACGCGCCGGTGACGCAGTGGAAGATGTCTTATGGGCAAGTGTCCCGCTTGACGAGGGAGGACGAAAGTGGATACGAGGTATAATGATTACTAGGGCATAGTGGAGCGCTCATATGCCTGATGCCACCCACAGCGATCGACCTTGCCATATCCCCCAATGCCCCTTCAAATTTTATTTCACACCCACTCGTTTTGGTATCAATTTCCAAGACATGGGAAGGTGGCTTCAAGAAGCCCCCTGAAGATAGCTCGTGGTGGAATTTCGACAAGTTGACAACCCCGCAGTACGTCATAGGGGTTCATTACAAGCTTTATCTAATATAGCGCCAGGATTGCGCATGGTGTATTTATGGTATACCATGGTCTTTTCGTCACCCTCCTCACGAATCTCGTGCTCGAAGGGCCAAATTCACCCATCTACGTCCGACTACCCAAGAAAGCCGGCATAAGAGAAGTGTATCTGTTTGTATACGCTCTATCGTCCATCCGGCCAGCATTTGCCTCTATAGCACACGCGCTGGTCGCGGCATCGGTAATCTCGGCATTTCCATGTGCCCCCCTCCCAAATTCTACACCGCATTCCATTCTTCTTCTCGCACTTTCCCTAATCCTTCTGCAACTTCACCTTCCCACTCCAGGATGGCTCCCTTCGCCAATCTACACCTTCCGCCCATCCAGAGTGACACCTCTCGCGACTTTGGTGCAAAGCATAATCAGAAAGGCGATTGTACCAGCAGTCACCTTCTTTGCCCCAACTGTCATGGTACTGTTTGTCTTACTCAGTATTGCATTGGGAGATAGTTTTCCTCTTGCTATCTTCATCCTTAATGTGTTCGGGCTCGGACCAGAAGGACCGAAACCGTTTTCGGGTCCTTCGCATCCTCTAACGCGACTGACGCTCCTGCTGCTATTCCTAACTGCGGTATCTGCAACGTCGCTCCTCATCCTCATCCTTGTTCTCCTTTACCCATCCATGCCCGACGCGCACGCCAAAGCCGCCAGCGCGCCTATAAGTGGTTGGGATAAGTTTGGTGCTAGGAATGCCCTGTTGGCAAAGCGCAACTTCGTCTCCGTCTGCTTGCAGTATGCGTCTCCGCCGAGCCACTCGCATCTTGAACGAGATTGGATCAGTGTACCGCCACCATGGAACATTGTCGGTCTTGTCTTTGGGAGTGCATTTGGGTGGGTCGTAGGAAGGATAGGGGGTGGGGGTGTGGATATGAGGAGGGAGCGAGGGAGAAGATGGAGTCGAGCTGTTTGGATGGGTATATGGAGGCTGGTGGTTGGAACACCGGGTGCTGCAATCTCTGGAATATGGTTCTGGAGGACATGATTCGGTGGAGTGTTGAGTCTCGGTATTAGGCGGGCTATGCAGTCTTCTTCACGAAGGTGTTCACGACGAAATGACGGTCATTTTTTTCACGAGCATGCTACCACTTAGGCTGTGCTTACGTTGCATTATTTTATACCCCCGTGCATTTATGATTGTGCCTCATATTGGCCTATTTATAGAGCGGTTCCGTCCTTCGCAGCGGCCATAGAAAGCCAGCCTGGGAATCGAGCTGGAGATCAATGTCGAAGTTCGGGAGAGTGGGACGTGGCCGATCTGGATGACGGCACATCTCAGGCTTAATATAGCGACACACTGCGGGAATTTGGGGATTGGTCTCTCTTATACACATTATATTAATATTGAGATCGTATAATGAGTATTGAGGGCCAGCGTGAAGGCCTGTGTCGGTAGGTCAGACCCTCAGCAGCTCTTCACCGTCGTCGCATTCTTCCTGCGGCTTTTCTCGATACCCAAACCCCCGATTCAGGCCTTTTACAAGTCCTGAGTACCTCTAAATTGTCCAGCATGGCGCATCCCAGCCGACAAACGAGGTATGTCAATACCTACGCAGGGCAATAAGCCTCGAGTGCATGCTCATATGCACCAAGCAGCAGTAGCAACACTGGTACATCTCCTCCCATGGGAAATATTCCGAAAACTCCATACCCATCGCCAGCTGCCTCGCACAGCTCGTCCACCACGATAGACTCTGCGCTGAGTCAGTCAACTCTCCACTCTCTCATAGATCTACCTTCCAAAGGCTCCAAGGGAGATCAGAGCACCTCCCAGTCTCAAACGTCGCTCTCGCCCGGGCTCGGGCCGGTACACCGGCATTAACCTCAAGCTCTAGCTCGTCCAAGACCAAATTCTTGAAAGCTATACTCGACCGCAAGCGCAAAGATAGTAAACAAGCCAGTCAAGGCTCGCTCAGCCCCATAGGGAGATCGAGTCAGGCTTCTTCGAGCATCTCACAGACACCACCTTCCACGACTAGTTCTTCGTCGCAAAAGAGAATTGACTCTACCCAACAGCAACAACCACTTACTTCCTTCGCCGACTTGGCATATCGTTATGGCAGTCCGTCTTTCAAATCCCCTCGTTTGTAGTATTTCCAGTCTTCTCCACAGGCAAGCGAGTGCCCTTCAGATATCACATCCAACCTATATTCGTCCTTCTTTCATTCTGTTATTGTGCTGTCGTAGTTTCCAAACTTATAGCCCGCTGCACCAATTAATTAGAATGTCGTAAAACCCACTGCGACACAGCCTGTGGTCCTTCACTGCTCTCTATACTCACTCAGTATGTGACTGTGACAAGCGACTAATCAAATGTTGTGTGGCCTTTCGATGGTTCTTAACGTGCTCTCTCACAGTGAAGAGAACTTCACATTTATTATCCTACTATAAACCGGGCTCTGTTCCGATGGGTGGTCCAGCTGATGTGGCGCGGTCTGTTTGTTTATGTTTACGCGTCTGGGCGCAAGCCTGTCAAAGTTACTGGTCCCTGCCACTTCCCGCGTTTGCTCGCCAAAAATGCCCCGCACGGCGTCGGTAATGGATATCGACGGCTCGGAGTCGCTTCCACCGTCGTCGAGCAACCCTTTGCAAAATAGTTCAGCAGCGCGCTCGCGAACAGGAACAAAATCGACTAGAACGCGTACTGCAAATCCGATGGCGCTCGGGGATGAAGATGGTGCAGATGCAATGGAAGAGGATGGGGTTGCGGGGCGTGGAAGGCCCGAGGCTGAGGAAGACGGTGCAGCTCATCAAAATCGAAGGCGGCGTCCAAAGGGACAGATGAATATGGACGTTCCTCCCGTTCGGGATGCGACTGGAGAGAAAGTTATGGAGAGCTTTGAGCTGTTCTTGAAAGCGTACGCGGTCGTCTGTCTAACAAATGGTCCGATAAACTGACATTTTCATCCATACGGCCTGATTACCGATGTCTTGACTATTCAATCTGTAACTACAATGCTCTCTGGTATTCCAGTTATACCGAAAATGTCACTCTTCCTGCAACCCCAGGAGGCTCGGATATGGACGGGGCTGGTGCTCAACAGAGCGAGCTCATTTATATCGAACAAGTCAAGGCGATGCGCGACTACGAGTTAACAACCCTTTATGTGGACTTCGGCCATCTCCTGGAACGCGATGATGTACTAGCACGGGCGATTAGTGATCAGTACTATCGGTATGCATTCTCCTTTCTCAGGTTCACGTTCGTATTAATGTATCGACTAGATTCCTTCCTTATCTCCGACGTGCCCTCCTCAACCTCGTCCGACAATACGATCCTGCCTATCTCTACATCAACTCAACTTCGTCCGCCACTACAAACGCCGGACTCCAAACCCGAGAATTCAACATCGCCTTCCATCACTTGCCACTTGTTTCTGGCATCCGTGAGCTTCGCACGGAGCGCATTGGAACTCTCCTCTCCATCTCTGGCACCGTCACTCGCACCTCTGAAGTCCGACCAGAACTGATCTTCGGGACCTTTCTCTGCGAGGAATGCGGGGGCAACATACCTGAAGTTGAGCAACAGTTCAAGTATACCGAACCAAACTTGTGTCCGAATCCACTTTGTGGTAACCGAACGCAATGGAAACTGTCCATCGACGATAGCAAGTTCACAGACTGGCAGAAGGTCCGTATCCAGGAAAATCCGAATGAGATTCCCACTGGGTCCATGCCTCGAAGCTTGGACGTTATATTGCGCGGTGAACTGGTCGAACGGGCGAAGGCCGGAGACAAGTGCGTCTTCACTGGGACATTCATTGTTGTCCCAGATGTGTCTCAGCTTGGGCTCCCTGGCGTCAATGCGGAAATGCAACGGGAGGCGAGGGGTGCCGGCCAGGGAACTGTGCAAGGGGTGACGGGTTTGAAGAGCCTTGGTGTACGCGACTTGCAGTACAAAACCGCTTTTCTGGCGTGCATGGTCAACGATGCAGATGGACGAGTGAGTCTTCCATTTTCTGGTTTACGTGCACGACTCACTTCTCCGCTTGCAGGTCGGTGGCACTAATATCCGCGGAGATGAGGAAGAGGATGACGAGGGAGAAGCCTTTGCCAATTCTCTGACACAACAAGAACTTGACGAGCTCAAGGCGATGATTCACTCCGACTATATCTACGCTCGCCTCGTTGACAGTATCGCACCCACTGTATATGGGCACGACATCATCAAGAAAGGGTTGCTGCTCCAACTCATGGGTGGTGTTCACAAACAAACTCCGGAAGGTATGCACCTCCGTGGCGATATCAACATTTGTATCGTCGGTGATCCAAGTACCAGCAAGTCACAATTCCTCAAGTATGTATCTTCAATACAATATCTTTGCGCTTTCTGATCTCTCTCTAGATACATCTGCTCCTTCCTCCCAAGGGCAGTCTACACCTCCGGCAAAGCATCTTCGGCTGCGGGTCTCACCGCTGCAGTAGTAAAAGACGAAGAAACCGGAGAATTCACAATCGAAGCTGGCGCGTTAATGCTGGCCGATAACGGCATCTGTGCCATTGACGAGTTCGACAAGATGGACATCTCCGACCAAGTGGCGATCCACGAGGCGATGGAACAGCAGACCATCTCCATCGCTAAAGCTGGCATTCAAGCCACGCTCAATGCACGTACGTCAATCCTTGCGGCCGCCAATCCCGTCGGCGGGCGGTACAATCGCAAGGCCAGCTTGAGAGTCAACGTGGCTATGAGTGCGCCGATCATGAGTCGGTTCGATTTGTTCTTCGTCGTGCTTGACGAGTGCGACGAGAACACGGATTTGAAGCTTGCAAGGCACATCGTCAATGTGCACCGGTTGAGGGACGAGGCTATCAAGCCGGAGTTTTCCACTGAAGCCCTGCAGCGGTATATTCGTTATGCTAGGACTTTCAACCCAAAGGTATACTCGCCCTTTCTTCTTTTGTGTTTGTCTCTCGCTCAATTTTGTGGTGGTTTAGTTCACCCCAGACGCTGCCGATGTCTTGGTGGAGAAGTACCGGATCTTAAGGCAGGACGATGCGAGTGGGACTGGCAAGAACTCATATCGGATTACCGTGCGACAACTAGAGAGTATGATTCGCCTGAGCGAGGCGATTGCCAGAGCGAATTGCACCAACGAGGTAAGTCGCCCGGGGCCCAGAATCGTGCCATACTAAAGCGTTTATTGTCTAGGTTATCCCCTCGTTCGTCCGCGAAGCCTATTCTTTGCTGCGACAGTCGATCATTCACGTTGAGAAGGACGACATCGACTTCGATGAAGAAGAACTACAAGGCGAGCAACCTAAAGATAGGAGGGGTGAGGACGACATCGATATGGATACGCAACTCACACCCGAAGAGTTGGCGCAACTCGAAGCTGCAGAGACCTCTATGAGCACCGGCTTGGGAACGATGTCTGCCAGTGCGACCATCACCTCACCCTCTCGAGTAGGAGGCAAGGCAACTCTCCTTGCACAGTCCTCGCCTGCCCGTCAACATCCAGTTCCACCACCCTCTGAGGCTCCGCCCAAAAGGAGAATGAAGATCACGCACGACAAGTATATGACTCTACAAAGTTTAATCGTCCTTCACCTCAGCGAGCACGAGCGGAATACTGGGCAAGGCATCGAGCGGGAGGACTTGATCGATTGGTACCTTGAAACGAAGGAGAATGACGTCGCGAATATCGAGGAGTTGGAGTATGAGAAGGAGCTGGTTGGGAAGGTTTTGAGCAAGCTAGTCAAGGTACGCTTCCTAGGTCATGCGCCGCGTTTTCGGCTATGTTGGGCTTACCGATAATAGGATAACTATCTAATTGCGATGAGCTCGGAGGTAATGGAGTCACTACCTTCTGTGGACGAGGAGCCCTCGCAGGATACGGTTATTTCGACCAGAAGGGTCATGTACATGGTGCACCCATCGGTCGATACGTCCTCTTCTGTCAGCTAGAGTGGTTCCCCGTTCTTGGGCACCATGAGGTTCCAGCTTTGTGTTTTCTGATTTTCGTCATTGTATCTCTAGTCTGATGATTTGCAGTCTCACCACCTCTCGGCGATCTTTCATTTCGCCGCATCTAAAAACCACGCTGGTTTTGCAAGGAAAGTTGATCATTGGGTACAGAGCAGTGGTGAGGAAACGGTGTCCTTGTCGTCCTTGGTCGCCGTCGCCACCACCGTCGTTGGACATATAAGCTAGACCAGTGTGGCGTCGGCGCTCGCTCCATCACTTGTTCAGCTCACATCGGTCGACTTTCATTCCTCGCTAACACCCCCAGTAACCCAAAAAAACAACACAACTGCAACGATCCTATTTCTAAAACTTGACCAAAGAACTCCCTAGTATGGCACTTGTTTTCCCTCCTTTGCTACAGACGAGGCAACCATGATGCTCTCTCAACCGCTTCGACCGATTGAAATCGATGGTTCTCGCCATCCGAAATATGAGCTGCAATATTACGAAGGGTGACCCTGGAGTCACCAATACACTCATGCCGTCCTTCTAGTGAACAGAGCGCCAAACGTGCACCCAACCCCCGGCCCCCGGGCGGAAACCGAGCGGGGCGCTTCCATGTAGCGGTTTTTCGAACGAAATGCAGGCCCAAAAGCCCCCCAAATTGTCAAGGATTTGACTAAAGGTACTCACAACATAGGCGACTTATGTCAGAATTCGGCTGAACACATTTTCAATTGACAGGGGTCCTGGTTCTCATAGATATAATAAAACCCCAGAAACAGAGTTTCTGGTATACAACACTAGGATACATACCCGAGCTGAGAGGAATCCAAGAGGCCAACCCCAAACTACTGAAAAAATGATCGTGGTGGCCCTGTTGTCCTTAGTGTTGCGAATACGCAGGTAGTAAGCTTTCACTATACGCGGTATCGTCTGGAGGAGTCACGACAGGAGCGGGGGTCGAAGACGCTGAGGGCAAGTTGTTCGGCTGGCTGTTCCCCGTGTACCGTGCCTTTACCTATACCGGTGAGTATAAGCCTGCCGTACCTGGGGAATCTCCGTGCGTCCACTCACCGAGCTCTGTCCAGGAGCAATACTTGCCAGCGTCAAGGGAGGCACGCGTACGAGTGTTGATGGAACTGAGTGGCTGTCTGTGACTGCTGATAATGAGCCTTGTGGTGATGCACCGGAATTCATTGAACTGTCCGTGGACGCCGTCGCGTTGAAGTACACTGGACGGAGGGCTTTGTCTGAGAATTGTTGGATGGGCAGTCCGCCAAGTCGGCATTTTCGTTGGTTCCGTCTTGACCACCAGCGGGTGACGAAGAACATGATGGCGATTCCAACTGCTATGCCTCCCGCCACTCCTCCGGCAATCGCACCCGCGTTGGTGGAGGCGTTAGTGCTGTGGGAGTTTGTAGCTGAGCTCGTTTGTGCTAGGTACCCACTGCTGGTTGCGCCTGGGATTCCGAGAGTGACGACTGTCCCAGAGTAAGTAGTACCACTAATGACGGTCGTTTGAGCCACGAAGGACGGTAAGGGAGTATTAGGGGCTGACATAGATGTGAATTCAATAGTGTTAGTACCAGCAGAAAACGTTGTTGAATCCGATCCGTCGGGCTGAGTGAGGATAAACGCGTCAATATTTACGTCACTATTAAGTGTTGCGTTGGTCTTGGAGACGGTAATAGTATACGTCTCTGTTGGATCAAGCCTATTACTGCTAAAAAGAACGATTTGCACTGGGGATCCGAGCGGCCGATATGCATCAGATTCCACTGTTATCGCGCTACCATGCCAGGGTTGGAGAGTGGTAGGAATAAGGGCAGGTGGGGACATCGATGCGATTGGGCATCCGACATAGTACACGTAAACTGCGCCCTGCAATCTGGACATCAGCATAGATCTAGCTGTACGGAAGTGGACAAATCATTCAACTGTGAAGGTGAGGGATGCTATTGCTCCGACCTTGGATGTATAATGCGTCGTCTTATTCATTCGATCTTGCGTGTCAGCGGTCTGCCAAAAAGGTGAGCACTAGTGCGCCGGGTCCAGGAGACCGGTGAAGGACGAACGTTGCCTTGAAAAGACCATACGTCGGTGGGTTGGTACAAAATCCGAGGGTCCGTATCGTCAATCGTGATATTCATCTCTGCCTGCACGGAGGCAAGGAGCAGCAGCGCGGAGAGGACTTTTAAGAGAAACATAACAAGTGGGAGGGAAAGAGGGTTGTGTAAAGCACATGGAGTGGATACTGCCTTTCAAGGTTCTCGGGGCGGTGGCACAGGTGAATGACCCGAAAGAGATTGTACATTGAACATCCTGGTGAGAAGCCTCACTAGTATCACAAACACGAGATACCCTGTGCTACCAGCGACCGGTGTTTCGAACATTCCGCTGAACCATAGGTCGAGGATGTAGAATGAATTTAGGAAATATATAAAAATTGAGTCAAATCGCCACCAACGCCACCCGGATGGGTTAACGAGCTTGCCCCCACTCCAAGATCCCGAATCCCCCGTAAAGGAATGTTACCATCATCATTACAATTAGGCGTGAGCCACACCACGGCCGGAAAATGGCAATATGTTTGGAAATAAATCCAAGTGCGAATGCTTCAAGTAGTGATCACACTAGACAACGTGAACTCGTCATGTGCGTGGCTGAAGGGGTCCACTTGGACGAAGTATTTGTCGTGCTTTAATTCCATGACTCGTTGTCGGTGAGGTGGTATGCTCGCCCTCAAGCACGTCGCCAAGTCGAGTCGTCTGTTTCATGGCTCCTATACAGAGCCTGGACGTTCTGGGTGCAGCTTCATTTCGCCATGGGTGAAGATCGTGCGAGAGCAGGGATTCAGTCGGCTGTACAGGGTGAGAGTAGAAGCCATCGGGAGTTAGCTTCCTCCGGAGACCGGCAGAATAGATAGAGCGTATTTCACGGAGGCTCTTGTTACGGTCGCAGCTTCTGTGATATCAACCGGGCTGCCCGGTCACCGCACGTTCGGCGGGTCTGGGTCAACCTTGGACTCATGCTCGCTAGATATTACCAAGCGGTGGTCGGTGCACACCGACTTGAATTCTCCTTAACAAGACCAGGTAACTCGAAGCTGCGGTCACCATGTCAGTCTGGGGGTCCCCGAGAATGTTCATTCTCTAGAAAATTATGAGTATACGGTAGTTCGATCGTGACTCGCAGAGCAGGCCATCGACTGGCCCCCCTCGTGATTCGAACAGAACGGGGTGGTGCGAGGGGTAACAGCATCGAAGAAACGGTGACGAAGAAACGGCCGTCACAAAAGTGGTTGAAATGGCCATTGTGGGTAAATGGCATAAGAAAGAAAAGAAAGTAAGAAAGCTGTGAACTTCAGCGTGAATACTCGAGACCTTGCCGCATTGTCCATGGGGAGGTAAGAGCCTTGCCCATTGGTGCTCAGGGGTGTGACACTCATTACCATTTGCCGAAGGTGGCGCCTGGCACCGCTGGCATTTCTCTTGCGTTAGGTTGGCGAGTTTTCGATACGTTCGCGTGCCCCCACTTTCACGAGATCCCTTGGACTCGGCGGCTCACAGGTGAAAATGGGACAGGGTAACAGGTGGTGCAAATAACGGACAAAGCTCCGCTGGGATCATAAAATATGAATAGGCCGGGGATATCACATGGCGCTTCTCGGTTATATAAGATCTCGGTCTCGATCTCTGTGGGTGTGATCTTATACCCTCCCAACCAACATCACCCCAGCACCCACAACCGATGCGGCTCGCGCGTCGAGCGCACCATGTGAGTAGCTGTGAACTCCTGCCTTAGGGTGGCATGCGTGGCATCCCACTTTGGTTCCAAGGATCGTCACGACAGTACGCACGCTCACTCATTGGCCAACTGGCCTACGTAACCCAGGTCCTAGGAACCCGGTGCGTTGATATCAACCAAGTTGTTGTCCGAGTTGCCCGTCGCTGCGTCGGGTCGGGGGTCAAACGACTACGTCTTCGTCTTGTCCAGAGCCGTCTGCAGCCTTCATCCCTCCTCGCTCGTCAACGACAAGTATGCAACCTGGATGGTATATACTCCTTGTCACTCATGTTACTTATCCAGTCCGTTCCATCTCCATGGCCGGCTTTTACCCAACCCAACTCAGCGAGTGTTCGAGCAGAACTTCGCATGGGTACCTCACTCCAACTGGACATCCTCCAAATTTTATCAGTGTCCCTTCCCAGCTGTCCACCAAGACCGGGTTCACCCAGATCATGCACGGCATCCAGAAGTCCGTACATTATTCTGTTCCCTTCTCCTTCTCGAGGAATACCTAAGGGTTATGGAGTATCACTCCTGCTGCTAGCTATTCCGTTTATGGAACGCGGACACTGAGCGCCTAAACGAGTCAGCATGGTGGAGAGCCACAAACGCCGTGCTCGAACGCCATGTCCATGAGGCTATCGTAAGTAGTCGTTTATTTCATCTCTTCTAGCTCTGGCAGGATCTGCGCTTGCTCAGATGTGCCGCAATCGGCGACCTTTACACCTCACACTCTTGGCTTGTTTCGACGAACAGGTTTAATCACTCTCGGTTATGCTTGGGCTGGGTCCCGCGTGTTGGTGCATTATTATTCTTGAGATTTAGTCTCATTGTCGAAGAACTAAATGCTCAACAACATTCTCAAAAGACTACGGTCTTGTTACCGTGATCCACCCCGCGAAGGAGTGTAAGAACGTCGCCAGGATAGCAGAAAGGCTAGTTACTTTTATGGGATAGTTATGGGGTAGTGATCGTAAACCCTAAGCCTGCTTTGCGACCTGGATACAGCTACTTGCGGCCTTACCCCACAGGAGCTATGACTCCTATTCCGCAATGGCGCTGCGAATTCTCGCATTGCACCAGGGCTCATAACCTGTTGGGAAAAGTGTTGCGCAGTAGATGGCCATGCCGCCATATCTATACCACTATGCAATATGCTCAGTTGTTCATGCGCGATCTAGATTATCAATGAATGTATCCACGGGTTTCCACAATCCATTACAAGGCCTAAACACTGTGCTTTGCAACCTCACGCCATAGAGGGATTGACGGTACAGTTAAGAATAGCGAATAGAACGAAAACAGATTGAACTCATACTGATTATATGGCCACTTATAGGACACCTCATATTATAACTGGAAATGGGGCCTGCGTAGAGCGTTCTTTCTCTTCGACAATATAGGCACCAAACACGTACTACCAAGGACAGTGGTTACAAGCATGAGAAGTCAGAGAGTCAAACCGACCGCTAGCAGGACTACACCCGTTTAAATGGTCGGAGATACCAGTCGTGTAGCGTCATTACTTACCCCGTCGAAAATGGCCGTCAACGTGAGTGCCATGCTCTCGTCTTTTCAAGTAAATAGGAGTACACCAACATAGATTTCTAGTCGAAGAACAAGTTGCATGAAAACCGTGTATACTTCAAGGGGCTCAAATCTTCGAGTCTCGCCAAAGTCGGATCACGAAGCAGTACTGTCGAATCATGACCCATATGGTGGATGAAAGCGTGTATCCGAAGGAGTAGGGGGATGATTAACACGTCGGGGGTGGCGCTCAGAAGCTTGCAAAGGGCGCCAAGGACAAGCGGCCCAGATATATCAGCAGCCTCCTCCGAAAATCTCGCTTCTTGATCCTTCTCTCCGGGATTTACATCCTCACCCTCTTGCCCTGCGGCTCTCCCAAACTTCCACAACGCGACAAACCAGTCAAATCCATCGCATTCTGCAAACTCGGGCTCCTCTTGCATCGCTTGGACGAAGTCCCACGTAATGACCATTTTCAGTACATTTTCCAGTGCGCCATTTTCCGACCCGTATTTCAAACGTGGAAGTGGACGGCGCGAGAGTGGCCAGAAGGCAGTAACGAAGGCGCATTTCCAATCCGCTGGAATGTTGCCCCATTGATCCATGAGGGCTTGAAATACCACCCACGATTGTAGTATCTGTTGGCGGGGAAGGTTGGAATTGAAAATCACTCGCACAGAGTTGGGGATGTGACGAGGCGGCGATTGAGCAGGGGTCGGATTGTTTGCGCTACCAGAAAGGGGAATCGGCTCCATCATTACAATAGATAACTTCAACGCGAGGAGAGTAATGATGAATTCCTGCGATTGAAGGAAAGACGTGACCATGGGGAGCTGCTGAGGCGGAGACAAGCGGGCTGAGCGCACGTGGATGCGCTGAAGTTGCCTCGAAGCGACGAGGTTGAGTATCGTATCATCACTCCAAACCTCGGGAACGCGATCGTCCGGGATGGCGTTGCCTACAATTGTCAGAGCAGTAAGGAACCACCACGAATTCTTCAGAGGGTTTTTGGTAAGCCATCCCGCGGTAGATGAGTAACGCGGGGTGCTATTGGAGAGAAGAGCAACGAGAAGTGCCGGGTCGAGGTCATGAGCGCCGCCAAGATGAGCGTCATATGTCGTAAATAGGTCTGCCATATAATCCATTTCGATTGTGGGTGTGTATTCAAAGTTGTAATCCCGAATTAAGGCAGCCCGGTCCTCCAGAGGGGCCATCCAAAGTCGAGCACCGAGTATGACTTCGGGGTGTGTCATTGTGGATACAAATGTTGCAAGGGACTGAGCCCAAAGAGCACTGTGATCGTTTCTAGCGATTATATTCAAATATGAAGTCGCCAACACCCTTGACTCCCGGCGGACAAGATAAAGGAAGAGCAGGAAGAAGAACTCTTGGGCTAAAGGAAGGAGGGCAGGGTCAAATTCGGCTGAGTGGGATGATTCGACTATCCTTCTGATAAGTAGTGTGTTCCGCAAGCCGGGTAATGTCCAAGGCCGCAGTTCTCGCTCAAGGAGGACGGGCTGCCACTGGCGATCGCGCAGAGGGGGCAGAGGTAACAGGGCATCTGCAGCCAGTATGATTGTAGAGTCTGCTAATAAACTTCCTTCCGGAGTCGCCAATCTCTCCACATTGACAATCAGTGATCGTAATGATTCTCGACAGATAGCGATGAGAACCCCTTCTGCGCGCACTATACCCAGCCAACGAAAGCGGTTGCTGGAATATCGGTGTAGAGTTTCTAACATCCATATAAGTTCTTTCATCTCCAGATTCCGCTTGCAAATAAGGCTGATGATCTCGTCCGACGCCTCGGGTTCGAATACAGACTTGATCATCGCCCGCACCAATTCGTGCCAAGGAGTGGTAGCGGGTTTTAATCGATCCAATATGGTCTGTGCCAGATCGCGATCAGGTTGATCGGTCCGTGAAAAGATGGTGGCCAAAGCAAGGCAGGTCGAGAGTGGATAATCATCCAAAAAGGATGGCACATACCGGAACTGCGCCATTATCCACGGGGGGATTGGGAGGAAGAGCGGAGCCCGAAAAGCCGGGCTGCTGGCTGTAGTCCATACTGCCCAGTGCAGTTGCTCGCTATGTCGGGAAGTTGGTACATTTCTGTAGAGCCATTCTAGTGCTTTTTTTGAGACATTAAGGTTTATTGAGTCGGCAATGTCGTCGGCAAAAGGTTCCACAAGTTGCCCTTCTGGGTAGGGTCGTGCTTTCAGTAAGAAGAGACGAAATCGACTTAGGAGAGACGCATGGAAGCTTATAGGGGTTATGTCCATGCCTTTCGAGAAAAAGTAATCTATGCGTGGGCATATTGTCGCATGGAATCTTCGATAGAGCGCACCAAGGCCGCGCGAGAGGGGTGAACGGAAAGGAGACGACGTAATCACGGCGGAGATAGTTGTAGTAATTGCGTAAAAGAGGAAACCTATCCCAAGGGCAGCAACTACAATAGCGGAAGAAAATGTGTCAATGTGGAAGAGGAACAGGGCGAGGCCAATGAAGAAGAGAAGAAGGGATATTTGGATGAGGATTGGTAGAATGGCCACCATCCCGGAAAGCTTCCAGTAGACGAGGCCTTGATAGCGAAACTCTCTAGTCTTGGCTCGCTGTTCAGAAATGGACATTCCTCGAAGGCCGCGGTCAAACTCGCGTACCCAATTTTTGATGAGCATCGCGATGAAAGCTGCCAGCAACATGAGGCTCAAGCTGGCATAGAAGAGTGTGTTGACGACGACAATGTTGTTGGGGGGCGAAAAGGTGGATGGCTCATAGGGACCAAGTGACGCGTTGCGCATCATGAGTGTCTGGTAAATCAGGATGTCCTGAATGACGTCCTTGGGATCCTCTTCGAGTCTGCTGAGCAGTTCGATGAGGAACGCGCTCAGGAATGCGGCGAACAACCCGGCCTGCGAGCCCAGCGCGTCAATACAACTCAGTACCGCCAATGAGACGTACGAATATCAGAATGGTGTCCATTTGCTCCAACCAGTCTCTTTCACGTTCACGATCGATGATCCCAGTCGCTTCATTATAATATTCCCAGGCAGTCTTGAGAGGTTTGACGTCACCTATGAGAGCACAAGTAGTGGTTTCGCGCGTATTAATTTCCAAGGGCATCTCACCTTCCGCGTTGTGCGTGTTGGGCACGCCGTTGGGCCCATGTCCTTCGGCTGACAGACCAACGTTAACACTTTCAAATAACAATAACGGGTCGCACTTACTTTGGTGCAATTTCCTGACCAGAGTCGCCATTTGTCGTCGACGCTCGACGTGGATGGCTCCAAGTATTGAAGGGTATTAGATCATGCACAAGGCCAAGGGAGAGTGAGCGGCTCATAACTCGCTTTGGTGATATATTGCGCCCTAGAAGAAGGCCGCCTGGTTGCCGTTGAGTGACCGTTACTCAGCTCACCCCGTTTCTGGGGCTTAGTTCGCCAAAGTGCGGCTGAGAGGGATAAGAGAGGGACATAATGTGTATGATAAAGCACCGATAAAACACCTTCTGAGCTCTGCCTTTGATTATACTGGCCTACGAGGACTGTAAATGACCACAAGTCCTCCCAAAAAGATACGGACGCGTCTCTAGTTGTACCGCAATACGACTCCAGGCGATATAGTGATTGAGTGCACATAAAGTTATTGTGAAATATACGAACGACAGATAATGGTCTGAGCTATATTATCGCGCACTTTGTAAATATTTGGAATATTTGGATCCTCGTTGTTCCAATTGCTGCACCTATCATCTATTCCATTCACCCGCTCGAAATTCGCGTCACCACTCTGAAACGCGATCCATCACACCCTACGGGCGTCCTAACTCGCATCGTACGGCCCAGTCATCGGGTAAACGCCCTCACATGAAGGCCCCAGCTATATTGAACCTGAGGCCACCCAGAAGGAACTCTCGCTTCTGAAGCGGCTGGCCGCGGCTGCTCCACCGAATCCAGAATTTAGCGGGCGACTGGTTCTGGCCTGGGCCTGGGTTTCTGACCTAGACTCGGTCGACATTAATGTACATTTGTGCGGTGCGACCGGGATGCGTGTGCCATTCAATGGCTATCGAGTATGCAGATTCGCCGAGCCCGTGTACACCATCGATCTAGATCTATGCGGACGGGTGGACCGGCCAACAGCGAACGTAACGGACGAACTGGGCCGCTCTGTGCATGAGAATTTTACCCAAGAGATGTAAGTAGATTCGACAGTCCTTCTCCTCAGCCTGACTCGTGTTTGTGCAAACAAATGGCCAGCAAATATTTAATTTTTGTCTGCCAGCCTCAATGTCTCCCGATATAATCTACTCAATCCGAATTTGTCTGGTTTGTCATCAACGATCAACAAGTGAATCGAAAGGCTGACTGGAGGTAAGGCGCATCCATGCGACTGCGAGTCATCGTAGCCACGCATTGCGAGATTTACGCGTATGCTAACTAAGAAATCGAGTGGCAGCAATGCGGAGAGTGAAATAGCGAGCTCGATTCGGTTAAGAAGCCCGTCATGGACCATCAACCCGTCTAGCCGCTGTCGTTTTGTAGACTTGCAGTGGAGGCAGAGATACACTCGAAGAGTGAGACAACTTTCTCTGCAGTTGGGGATTTCAATCAGATTCTAGACGCGAGCCACAATCAATTTCGCATCTACCTACACTAAGGATGGCCAAAGTGGATTCACTTTTCTTTTCTGATCATAACAAAATCACTGGTATATTCAGCCTATAATCAACCGCACACCACATCTGCCGGTACCCGTGGTGAAGGGCCCATATTCCCACAATTCGTCCACCCACAAATTTCTCCTGTACGGATTCGTTACGTTACCAAACCCTAGACTCGAGAAGCAAATCGCCCTGGCCCTCAAGCCCCAAACACGCCTTCATAAACATCTCAAGCGCGTTGCGCTGGCGCCCAAGAGCATTGACGACGTCCGTACCGGGCTTGACGAGCGGCGCTTTGAGCATGTAGCTGAGCAAGCTGAGGACCGAGTAGAGAGGCGCAAACTCGGGCACTTTGTTGCTCGAAGCGGTAATCTCACGATACTGGATGCGCGTGAGGAGTTCGGCGAGGATCACGAGGTCGAGAATTAAAGGAGACGCAAGGAGCGAGTCCTGTATATGAGTAAAGGAAGGAAAGTTTAGGGGCAAGCATATGAATCGGGAAAGGGGAAGGGGTTCGCGTACCTCGCACTCGTTGAAGATGTTGATCACAGAGCGACCGCCCATGCATATCTCGCTGTAGTACTCATCAATGGCACGCTTCGAGTCGCCAACCGCTGGCATGTATCTAGGAACACGCCGTTAGAATCCATGCTGGCTTCCAAAGGGATCCTACTCACTTGATGACGACGAGGTGGTTAGGGTGCTCGCCTTTCTTCTCTCCAGGCGCAGGAGGCTTGTAGAGCAAGTGGTTAGCAGCGACCATGTCATCGACGACAGAGCTCTTGCTGATTTCCTTGCTCCTGAACTGGCGCTCAGCGCTGAGGTTGCGCCCGTCGTTGTTGCCGAGGTGGTTGTACGAGGCGATGCTGAGGGGCTTGATGCCAGCGTTGACGAGGAACTCGGCGAGGACCGACTTGAGCTTCGTCTGTCCGCTCTTGAGGTCGTCGCCGCCGATGAACGACCCGTGCCGCTCCGCGAGCGCGATGCACCCGGGCACGAACGTATTCTGCGGGGCGCCGTTGATGAATGGCACGCCCTCGAGGATCGCCGCGACTGCGAAGAGCGTCGAGGGCGACACCTCTTCATGCGACGTCTTGATTGCGTACAGGAGGTTGTCTGCGGTGTCATTCATGCCCGGGAGGATCTCGGCGAAGCGCTCCGTGTTGGCTGTCCAGAAGACGACGACCTGCTCGAGCTTGTTGTCGGCCTTGAACTTGCGAATGTCGGCGCGGAGCTGCTCGAGGTGGGCCTGTTTGTCGTTGCCAGGAAGAACGTTATCTGCACGCTCCTCCTGATTGGCGGCGATGAAGTCTGGGTAATAGACGGAGGGGAGCGGCTTGATTGGGGCCATGAGGGGGATAAGCTGGCACTGGAGGTCCCAGGGGAGGACCTGGGCACGTTGCATAGCTGCATCGAGAGGAGCACCAGAGATGTCCCAGCCGCTGATGATGATGTCATTGGGGTGTACAGTAGGGAGGACGGAGGAGAGGGGGACATGAACATCCTTTCCCGTCGTGGGGTCGACGCCAAGGCGAACGGTCGAAGCACGGAGGACAGAGCCAATGTAGTTGGGCGTCTGAATGCCTTCCTTCGTGCGCCAGGTGATGTTGTGGGAGTTGGCGAGGATAGTGGCGGTCAAGGTGGTGCCATTGTTGCCGCCAAGACCAACCATCATCAAGCTAAAGGAGGCAGACGCGTCAGTTGATCGCCGCGGAGACGTAGGGGGCGAAGGGGCGAATTTGGGGGACTCGGCAAAAACTTACCCGGTGCGTGGGACGGTGCGGGCGGTCCTGAATTCGAAAGTCTTGAGGGTAGGCTTGACGGTATACTTGGTGCCATCATTGGTAACACTCTGGCCACGGTAGTCGAACGTGGAGGTGATGTACTCGTCCGTGTAGGTCGTCTTGTCCGACTCGACAAGAATAGGGTGAACGGTACGAACGGCAGTAGGGTGAATGATTGGCTCAGGTTCGGACTGGGGCGTGTTGAGCCCAGAAGCGGCGTTGGGCTCTGGGGAGGACATGGATTTCACTGAAAAAAAACGAAGAGAGGATGTAGAAGTAATAAGAGGGGTTGGAGGCTGAATTAATATCCTATAAGAGGAGTGGCAGCGGTATGCTTTGATCCTCTGTGGCGGTTGTGGGAGCTGCTGAGCTGGTTTGAGTACATGCACTGGGAGGGGTGCGAGACTCTTTTAAGTGGCCGGGTGCGAGGAGTGTTGGCCCAGAGGCAGATTGGGACAGGGATAGGGATGCGATTGACAGAAGTGGTACGTGGTAAGAGCGGTAAGCAGAGATGGTTGGGGCCAAGGTTGGTTGCAGTCGGGCAGCGGAATTGTCCGGCCTGTTTTTATAATAACGAGAAAAA
>WNFL01434759.1_pt2 | contig 31503 bp, 28 predicted proteins | sample 5400361 | NCBI WGS metagenome assembly WNFL01 (sample SAMN13153351, study PRJNA577476) | soil metagenome | isolation source: 40 cm soil on Douglas fir-dominated hillslope | place: USA:California | collected 2013-09-17
CGCGGAAGAAAGAGAAAAGGATCTCCAGGCGAGACTCTTAAAAGACTACCAAACAGGCACTGGATGCGGCGGCGCTACAGGAGATCTATGTGCCCTCGGCAATCTAGGACCTAATTATAAACCCGCCAGTCCTGAAGTACAGTTGGCGTTGGCGCTCGTAGTAATAGGTATCGCTTATTTACCCATCGCTATAATAGTGGTACCTGGAGTGATAGCAGCGGTTGCATCGGTTGGAGCCGAGCAATGTGCAACGAATGATACATGCCAACAGGAGGCTGTCCAAACAGCACAAACAATTTATAGAAGTGCATCGGGAACACCGGACAGTCTTACTCCAAGACTTGTAAAAGACGTTCTGGAACCATTGACTGAAGGCAAAACTCCTGGAATGTCTTTTTGGAATAACATCGATAAACTAAATTCAGGAAAGTACATTGCTGTTGATGTTACAAAGATTAAGAATCTCAGTGTTGTTTTCGACAATAATCCAGAGGGCCATGTTACACTTACAACTTCGCTTGAGCAATTGACTGAGTGGGCAAATACCAGGGGTTCAACTGTATTGATTGAATCTGCTCATTGGTTGACACAAGAAATATATAATGCTGGCCAAATCCTAACAAAATAATTTAGGAAGGTGACGATGGACACTGAAATTGAAATAATCCAACAATGGATTTCCAAATCAGTTGAAAATCTAGCACAAGAACTGATGCTAGAAATTCAAAACAATAAAACCGCCGGGAAAATTCGTTTTGGTGTTAGAGGTGAAAGGGAGAACGCCATCATTGGATATATTTCCTATACCCCTCACAGCGATCCCAATGAGGAGAGCATCGAGATTGCTATTAATATAAAGATGAAAAGGAACACTGTAAGCTTCCTTGCCGATATATGTTGGTCAGATGGAGAAATCTTAAAGGAAATTGATTCTGTAAACCTTACATACAATTCTAGGAGTGATCTTTTGCCTAAATTGAAAATGAGTTGGGAAAGAATAGTTCCTAATATTCGTGAAAAAATGAAGAGTCTGATTAATTTGGAGCGACCGCCAAGATATCGTGTGGATTAAGAGCCATTTTCTAATAAAGCGATAAGTCTCGCGGCTGAACATGTTCGTTAAGTAGCCAGTGCAGGTGACAGTCACTTCCGAAGTGCCCGTCACCTGTTTTAATGTCGGCCCACACTACGAAATCACCAACCCGGCGCAGCACAGACCGTCTCCAAGTATTACTTTGCGGGCGGAGCCAGGGTTGCCATGCGCAAGTACGTTATTCCGCAGAGCATGGCGCTCGAATATACACTCGGCGACCAGTTGGGCTCCACCAGCATTACCACGGACGCCAACGGCGCGAAGGTCTCCGAGATGCGCTACAAGCCCTGGGGCGAAGTGCGCTACTCGTGGAGCGATCCCAGCCTGAACACCACCCCCACCTATCAACTGAGCGACTATACTTTCACCGGTCAGCGCTCGTACTCTTCCGATTTCGGGCTGATGTACTATCATGCGCGTTTCTACGACCCTCAATTGGGCAGGTTCACCAGCGCAGACACCATTGTGCCGCCAGGGGTGCAGGGGTATGATCGGTATGCTTATGTGAATAATTCGCCGGTCAATTACACAGATCCCAGCGGACATGAATCTGATCCTTATGGCTGTAATGGAAATTCGGAGTGTATTCGGCAGCATGTTGATAGAGGCACCTATGCTCCCCCTCCTGATGGTCTTACGGAAAGGGGCAAGACGATGTATTACTACTATCAACACCTAAAGGCTAATTACTATCCAAACCTTACTTTCCCTCAGTTTTTTGGATTGATGACTATGTACGAAATCAATGGCAACCCAAATGCTGAGCCACAGATCATCGATTCCGCAGGAGATCAATTATTTCCTGAAGACCATGATCCCAGCAGTCCAAATCCATACTGTGGTGATTCAACGGTCGACTGCTATGCCGGTGCTTTTAATTACCTCGGTCAATATTCCCAATCAGCATATGGCCACGCTACCAGCCATAATGATCAGCCGCCGCCCTCATTAGCAGGTTCAACAGACGACCTACTTACTGATGCTCAAAATATAGGCTCTAAAATACTGTTAGAATCAAGAGGCAAACACCAAACCTTCGAGGGTATCCATTATGGGAATAATCTGTCCTGGCAGGATGCCGCCAGGAATCGCATGTCCTTTGGCACGGGCGTAAACCAGGTTTTAACCATGGATGGCAGTTTTGTCGCTTACAGGCTCTACCAGGAAAATTTCTGGACGTGCGTCACGAATGAAAACTATAATACTTGCGCGCGCGCCTACGGGATAGACCCCAAAAAATAACAACGATAGCATGTTCGATAAGGAGAAAAATATGTTAAAGAATCGCATCACAAACATCCTCGCATGCCTGGGTCTGTTACTCGCAACAAGCTGCCAAGCCGCTGCTGTTCCTGCCAGCCAGACCCCGACGAAAATTGCTGCGCCGGCGACGGCCTCAGCCATTCCCATTCCTTCGCCAACCGTAACGCCGCAGCAGGTGATTTTGCCCACCGATTCTATTATCCAGAATCAATGCCCGGAAATTTCTGCCCAATTTATACCCGGGGATTCTACAAAGGGTATCCTGGCTATTCAAGGTCGCAGCGGTCGGGACAGGCTGCTCAACCTGGAAACGGGTAAAAAGGACTTGTTGGGTGGTGGTGGTCCCGTGGTCTCTCCTTCCAGGAGTCAAGTTGCATATTGGGGTGCCGACCAAAACACAGGCCGGCCTTTTCTCGTCGTCAGCACATCTGATAACGCGCAACTGAAACAACTGCCTTTACAGAAAGGTTGGGTTACAATGCCGCGCTGGCAGGATGACCAGCACTTGCTCATTCGGCTTGACAGCGCCTCGCCTCCCTATTCGATAACGCTGCTAAATCCTTTTACGGGCGAGACGCAAGAGCTCGCGCCGGATTTTCCCAATATCTCGTCAAGCTATGTGGATTGGGACTACGCCGGGCCGGCAGCCTACGACCTAACGATGGATTACGTCGTATATGCGGCTGGCGATGGCAATACAGACGAATATATTTTATGGAATATATCCACGAAAACAAAAATAGCCTCGCTCCCCGGCAGTTCTTACATTGGGTACTATCTATCCGCCAGCCCAAATCTTCAAAAAAAAGATGGCGTCAGCAACAACCCGCCGCGCTGGTCCCCAGATGACAGCCGGGTGGCGCTCATCAGCCCCGTATCAGCGGAGCAGGTGAGTGTGGATGAGATTTTCGCGATCACAAAAGATGGACAGATCCAGCGCCTGACATATTTCGCCAACCATTTTAAAGAGGTACAGATCGGCGATATGGGCTGGTCGCCGGATGGAAAGAAGATCGCATTTTGGGTCACGCTCGAACCGGCTCCCTATGAATCTCCGCAAGGTGCATATCAGGATCCACGCCTGGCTATCTTGAATACAGAGACACTTGAAATCACCTATACTTGTATCTCAGGCGATAGCATCGGGCTGCTCAATGGCATTTCGTCTGCAAAATTTCGCAGCATGAACATCCCTGCACCAATCTGGTCCCCGGATGGCAAGCAGATCGTCGTAGAAAACCGTTATACAATTGATGCCAGCCGCCTGATCTTGCTGGATATTGCCAGCGGGACTGCCGTGGAGCTTGGCAAAGACATGGAACCTACGGGGTGGATGTTGCCAGGCAAGTAACTCGAATAAATACAAAACATTGCCCGGCGGTGGTCCCAGCGACCCCGCCGGGTTTTGCTTTAAACGGACTCCATTACGGACTCACGGATAGAAACGGACGGCTCGGCTCCACAGCCTGGACGTACGACAACCGCGGGCGCGTGCAAAGTGAAACAAAAAACATAGACGGGCAAAACTACCTGACCGGTTTCAGTTACAACGCCGCCGATCTGCCGCTGACCATGCAATACCCGGACGGCGAAATTGTGACCAACACCTATACCCCGCAGATGCTGCTTAAGAGCGTGACAGGCACGGACGCTTATGTTACCAATACCACCTACGATTCCGCCGGGCGCACGAACATCCGCACCTTTGGTAATGGCACGCAGAGTGACTACGACTACAATCCCTGGAACACCCAGGGCGGGCGTTTGAAGACCATCAAATCCGGCACCGCCGCCGCCCCGGCAGCTTTGCAGAATCTCACCTATAGCTACGATGCGGTGGGCAACATCACCCAGATCGCCAACCCGCTTGCAAGCGAGACCCAGGCCTACGGCTACGATGCCCTCGACCGCCTGACCAGTTGGACGCTGAACGGCGTCCAGCAGGAAGCCTACGGATACAATGGAACCACCGGCAACCTGGAGACCAAGGGCAGCTTGACGCTGCTGTACAACAACGCCGCGCACGTGCATGCTGTCACCAACGGCAACAGTTATTTGTATGACGCCAACGGCAGCCAGATCACGCGCACGGTGAACAACCAGACCTTCAACCTGGCTTATGACGCCGAAGGACGCCTGGTGACTGTAACCGGTCCGTCCATGAATGCGCAGTTCATATATGATGGGGATGGGGCGCGCGTCAAGAGTATCATCAATGGCACAAACACGTTATTCATTGGCGGGCATTACGAAGTGCAGGGCGCAAATATCACCAAGTACTATTTTGCCGGTGCGCAGCGGATCGCTGTGCAAACCAATGGCACATTAAGCTTCCTGCTCTCGGACTACCTTGGTTCAACCAGCCTCACCACTGACACATCTGGAAACGTCGTTTCTGAATTACGCTACAAAGCCTGGGGCGAAGTGCGCTATTCAAATGGCGCTTCACAAACCAAATATACCTATACCGGCCAATACTCAAATGCTGATGATTTTGGGCTAATGTATTACAATGCTCGCTGGTATGACAGCTCGCTAGGCCGCTTTGCCCAGGCCGACACCGTTGTGCCGGGCGGGGTGCAGGGATATGATCGCTATGCATATGTCAACAACAATCCGCTGAATCAGACTGATCCAAGTGGGCATTATGGAAAACTCCCCTGTTTTTTCTCATGCAATGGTGGAGGGATGCCTGTATCTGGATGGTTGCAAGTGAATTCAGCAGCTATTGGATGCGGTTTGCTGGGAGGCTGTCATGTTGCATTAGTCGACAACTCTGGGGGCCCTTGGGGAGGCAAATATGAAATTCGCGATAATCCGCCAAATATTATGCCAGCCCCATTGGCTATTGAGGCAGCTCCACTAGAAGAAGGAATGGCAGAAATTGAAAATTATGCAGAAGCGTCAGTTTGCAGGTCTGGAACATGCACTGCCGAACTTTTTAGTGGTGGAACTGGAGTTGTCCAAGAAGCGGATGGAACATTGTCGGGAGTTTCAGTTAATATTGGACCAACCAATTCCGAAGAAGAACTTAAAGCCCTTACTTCGGGTGTTCCAAATAAGCAGATAGGTGTTACTACTGGTGGAGAAATAGGCGAGGCTGGTGGAACGATAGTTCTAGATCCAAGCCCGGATAACCCTTTTCATGCGATGATAAATGGACTTACTCCTGAAGAACTCCAGGCGTTATTTCAACCTACCAGACGAAACCCGAACTTTCCTCCTACTAATATTGCGACCGCTTATTAATTCTCAATTATGAAAGGAGATAATATGACTAAACCGCTCTCAAATATATATCTTGATGAAGTTAGAAAACGTTGTGAAGCAGCAACCAAAGGTCCTTGGATTTCGTTTGTTGAAGGGCGCGACTTTCTCGGTGGAGAAAGTGTTATAGGGCGCGGTGTAGATAGAGCAGAGGATGATCTTTACTTAATTGGTAAAACAGTTGAAGATCAAGATTTTATCGCTCATGCGAGGCAGGATATTCCTCTGCTACTTGATGAAATAGAACGTTTACAAAAACTATTAGCCGATAAAAAATAAATAAAGATTACGGAACTTTCATACTCGGCGGTGGTCTTTGACCCTGCCGGGCCTTTTCTCAACCCCGGCGTTGGCACGACGAATTTCATATCTGATATTCGATTGCGGATGGATGAAAATTTGACTAAACCGCTCTCAAATGCATATCTTGATGAAGTTAGAAAACGTTGTGATGCGGCAACCGAAGGCCCTTGGATTTCGTTTGTCGAAGATCGCGACCATGTTGCTGGAGATAACTTTATAGGACGTGGCGTCAATAGAAGGAAGGATGATCTTTACCTGACTGGTGCGACAGACGAAGATCAAGATTTTATCGCTTATGCGAGGCAGGATATTCCTCTGCTTTTGGATGAGATAGAGCGTTTACAAAAACTTTTAGACGAAAAAGCAAAAGAAGACAAATAGCAAACGGAATTGCCCGGCGGCGGTCCCAGCGACCCCGCCGGGTTTTACTTTAAACGGACTCCATCGCGGACTCACGGATTAGAACGGACGCTCGCCTACACCGCGCAGATGCTGCTCAAGGGCGTGACAGGCACGAATACCTACATCCAAGACACCACCTACGATTCCGCCGGGCGCATGAACATCCGCACCTTCGGTAATGGCACACAAAGCGCTTACGGCTACTACGCCTGGAACCAGCAGGGCGGGCGTTTGAAGACCATCAAATCCGGCACCGGCGCCGCCCCCACCTCTCTGCAAAATTTGACCTATGCCTATGACAACGTTGGCAACATCCAGAGCATCACGGATGCGCTCACGACTGAAGCGCAGGCTTTTGGCTATGATGCCCTGGATAGATTGATTTCCGCCAACGCCACCAATGGCCCCGCGCCTTATTCTGAAACCTACGGCTACAATCCAACCACCGGCAACCTGGAGACCAAGGCCGGTATCACTTACACCTACGACACTCTCCACAACCACCAGCACGCTGTCGCCAGTGCGGGCGGCAACAGCTATTTGCATGATGCCAACGGCAGCCAGATCACGCGCAGCATCGGCAGCGACACTTTTACGCTGAGCTACGATGCGGAAAACCGTTTGGCGGAAGTCAAGAAAAACAATGTTTCGATGGCAACCTTTGTTTACGATGGCGATGGCAAGATGGTAAAGGCCGTTATGAATGGCACAAATACCACCTTGTACGTGGGCGCGCACTACCAGGTCACAAACGGCGTCGTCACCAAATACTATCCCGGCGGCGCCTTCCGGGTGGGTGGCGTACTGTATTATGCTCTGGGCGACCACTTGGGCTCCACCAGTATCACCACTGATTCGAGCGGCGCTCTGGTTGCCGAAATGCGTTACAAGCCCTGGGGCGAGACGCGCTATACGAGCGGCACGACACCCACCGACCGTGCCTACACTGGCCAGCGCTCCTACACCGCAGATTTCGGGCTGCATTTTTATCAGGCACGCTGGTATGACAGCAGTTTAGGCCGCTTTGCCCAGGCAGACACCGTCGTGCCAGGCGGAGTACAGGGGTATGATCGGTATGCTTATACCGGCAATAATCCGATCAATTATACTGATCCCAGCGGGCATAATGCCTGCGACAAAATCCCTGACGGCGCTTCCAAGGATGCTTGCAACAATACTGGTTACGGCGCGGAAGAAAGAGAAAAGGATCTCCAGGCGAGACTCTTAAAAGACTACCAAACAGGCACTGGATGCGGCGGCGCTACAGGAGATCTATGTGCCCTCGGTAATCTAGGACCTGGATATAAACCCGCCAGTCCTGAAGTGCAGTTGGCGTTGGCGCTCGTAGTAATAGGTCTCGCTTATGCACCCATAGCAATAGTGGTGATACCAGATGTGATAGCAGCGGTTGCAATAGGTGGGGCAGGGGAATGTACCAACGATCCTGCATGTGAGCAGTATGCTGCCCAAACAGCAGGAGAGGCGGCCAGCGAACTACCTGCGAGCGCGATAAGATTTACTCAAGATAGTATTTCGGCAAACACAAAGGCCGGAGTACCTTTAGATACTTTGACAGATGAAATTTCCAATGGTTATTTCAAAGGCGCTATACGTGTTGTTGAGTATGGAAATAAAATCTGGTCTCTTGATAACCGCAGGTTGGCAGCGTTTAAGTTGCTTGATATGAACGTACCAGTACAATTTGTTCAGTATAATCAGGTCATGGGAGAGTTTCAAAGTAAATTCACAACAGTCACAGATGGGTTATCAATATTAGTTAGAGAGACTGAACTTCTTATTAAGTGAGGAGGATATCATGGTTGAAAAAAAAGAAATATCAAATTTGACAATACACGATTTTGACGATAACCAAATTTGGACTTGGGACGAGGACGATAATAGCGGAATAATGCCTTTGGAAAATCAAGGCAAGTTGCCGGATGATTATAATGCTCTATTTATTCGATCTCAGTTTACTCTAAATGACAAGACAAAAATTGTAGGCGTGATAAATGTCCGCATGTCAGATCACCAAGTCTATCTAATAGCATTCCCTATTCAACAACATGGAAATCTCTTAAATTTGCCTTTGCAACCGATATTTCATGACGAATTACAATTACAAAAGACAAAGCTTTCTAATATATTGCAAAAACCCGTGCAAGACATATTTCCGTTAGTATTTGATACTATATTTACCTTTAGCGATGGTTCGCCGTTAAAGGGAAGAATTACAGCCTAAATACCGATCCTGTGCTGTGGCTACTTGGCTCATCCACTCGATTTTCTCGGAGAAAAGGTGACATTTGTTACCTTCATTTAGGCATCCTTTGGGGGTGCTCTCTATGGTCTTGACTGGTTGTCAAAGTTGACATCGGAATATTCAAAATTTGCTGACCAGACACTGAAAGCCCAAGCTTTGTTGCCTATAGAAAAATCTTCGAGTTTGGTCCTGATAAACCATCCGTCAGAGAGAAAATCAATAAAACGATTTTTGGAATGGTTAAAGGAACAATTAGGTGATGCAGGATAAATCTATGTTTAGTAGAAATCGGAACATAAAAGCATTGTCGGATGAAACTGTTTTTTCCCAGCCTCCCGGAAAAATATTCCGTTGGACAAAAGGGACAAAGATAACAGCCATTGATATGGTGATTATTGCTGTTCCGAAGGCATTATTGTCTTCAGGCGGTGAAACAATTAGTTCTGTGATAGAAGCGGATGATGAAATGAATGTTGCCATTCCTCCGGATTCAGACAAAATATTTCTTTATGTTCAACCAGGGATGTCTGTAACCTTGAAAAAGTCATCCGAGTCATATATAGTCGCAAATGATGATACTCCGCGTAGAATACGAATGACGAAGCCGAAGGCATAGTACCGCTCACAAATTGGTAAGAGATTTAATATTGCCCGGCGGTGGTCCCAGCGACTCCGCCGGGTTTTGCTTTTCTCAACGGACTCTTCTCAACGGACTCCATCACGGACTCACGAATTGGAACGGACACGCTCGGCTCCTGCGGCGGGCGCATGACCCGACCTGACATGTGACACCTCAACACTTGATACCGGCAACCGCTTTGCAAATCATTGGGAGTAGGATATGAGCAGGTCTTGCTTGGCGGAGTCAGGAGATTCCGCCAAGTTTTTTCTTTTACCACCCCCCACACGCTAAACAGCGCAAACAACTGGGTTGCCTCGGTCCACGGTCTACCGTCAGTGGTCATATCTTTCCAGGGCTGCGCCTACGAAGCGACCGTCAATTCAAGCGGCCAGCAGACCCCCACAAAGAAATACTTCCAGCCTGTTTTTATTTCTTCAGCGGTAGCGCTCTGCCTGCATATTATAAAGGGCCGTATACGTGCCTCCCAAACGGAACAACTCGCTGTGGGAGCCGTATTCGGTGATCTGGCCATTCTCGAGCACGGCGATGGCGTCGGCCATGCGGACTGTGCTGAAACGGTGCGAGATCAGCAGGCTGGTGCGCCTGCGCATCAGTTCGACGAAATTCTGATAGGTCTCGTACTCGGCCTGTGCATCGAGCGCGGCCGTCGGCTCGTCCAGCATGAGCAGGTCGGCGTCGCGCATGAACATGCGCGCGATGGCAATCTTTTGCCACTCGCCGCCGGAAAGGTCCATGCCGGCCCCATCTTCAGCAAGCCAGCGGCTGAGCATGGTCTGATAGTCTTGCGGCAGGCCCATGATCAGCTTGTCAACGCCCACCTGGCGGGCCACCTGGTGAACGCGATCCCGATCATTGATCCGTTCGATATTCCCTAGGCCGATATTTTCGTGCACGCTCATGTCATAACGCCCAAAATCCTGGAAGATCACCCCCATGCGGCGGCGCAAGTCCACAGGATCGAACTCGCGCAGGTCAACCCCGTCCCACAGGATTGCCCCCTCGCTCGGGTCGTAAAGACGGGTGATGAGTTTCACCAGCGTGGTCTTGCCGGCGCCGTTCAATCCCACCAGCGCCACACAGTGGCCCGCCGGGATGAACAGGTTGGCCTGCCGCAGGATCCATGCTTGGGATTCGTTGTAGCGAAATGAGACATTGCGCAGCTCGATGCCTTTCCCCAGCGCAGTCACCGGGCGCGGAGAGCGCGTCGTCGGGAGAGGCTGTGGCAGCGCCAGCAGGTCGGCATAACCGGTGTAGAAAAGCACACTTTCGTTGACATTTGCCAGCGCAAATACGAGGCCCGCCAGCGCTGCATGAACACTCACGACCGCGCTGAGATACAGGGTAATCTCGCCCAGGCTGATGCGCCCGGCAAAAGCCTGCAATGCCACGCCGGCGAACATTCCAGCGGATACCAGCCCGGAGAGCGCAGACAGCGTGGCCTGCCATCTCAGCTCCCGCTTTTGTTGCGCGTTTTGTGTGGACTGGATTTCACGAGTGAGTTTTTGGAAGGCCTGCAGGAAATAGTCGCCCATATTGAACAGGCGCACTTCCTTGGCGAATGACGCTCCCGAGAGGACATTGCCGTAATACCAGGCGCGTCGTTCCTTCGGATTGTTTTGAAAGGCCAGATCGAAGCGCTGGTGGCCGATCTTCAATTGGGCGTAAAGCTGCGGCAAAACCGCCACCGTCACCGCGCCGGCCAGCAGCGGGTTGAAAGTGATCAGCACGCCTGCGAAAGCAATCAACAAAGTTGTGTTCTGAACCAGGGATGCCATGAGATTGAGCATTTGCGGGGGGCCAAATTGCGCACCCTGGGCCGCCATCTGGATCGTTTTATGGAAACGGGGGTCTTCAAAAGGCGCAAGACCGGTTAGGCTGTTGATCTTTCGATAAATCTGCGACTGCACCTTGAAGGTCAGGTGCCGCGTCAGTTCGTTTCTCAAGTAAGTCCCGGATGGTGAGGTCAATTGACCGGTCACCGTGAGTGCAAGCTGTGCAATCAGAAGCAGGCCAATCCCCTGCAGAAAATTTGCAGGCATCTTGCCCTGCAAGCTCAGGCCGAGCATATCGAATAAGCTTTTGGTTACCCAGGCCGTCCCCAACGGCAGGGCGCCTTCCAGCATTTGCAGCAGCAGCAACCCGGTAAAGCATGCCGGCTGTGCTTGCCATGCCAGCTTGAGCATGTTGCCTGCCAGGGCAGCATAACGGCGGGCGTTTTTAAACTGTTTCTGGACCATCTTCAATTTTGCCTCTCGTATCCATTGGCCAAACGGGCATTTCAGTTCGGGGAAGTTTGGCCTGGCGGGCTAATTTCATGATAACCACACCCAACACTCCCTGAACCGGGATCGGCCCCCAGACGCGCGAATCGGCAACAGCGTAGGGGAAATCGCCTTTGACAAAAACCTGCCCGGCAGGGATGTGCCATTCTCGCCGGCCGGTGCTGTCGTACAGCGCCTGCTGCTGCGCGTGTAGCAGTTCCTGCAGTTCAGTGATCGAAGTTGTTACCGTCTCGCCGGGCAGGGCGGTAATGCGCTTGATATAAGGCGCTGCCACGCCAAAGGGCATTGGCCCATCGCATGGTGTTGCGTACGGCCATACGATTGCGATCTGTCCCTTGCGCAGCCAGGCTGCCGGCCAGTTGCGCCAGACCAGCACCCGGTCGCCGTCTTCGAGCGTGGGTGACATGCTCTGGCTGTGCACAGTCACCACAACCAGCGCAAAGCGAACAAACAGGAAGATCATCAGTGCTAATGCAAAAATGACGCTACCACCCAAAATGAGAAGTTCCACATTGACTCCTGCACAACAATCGGTTCAGTTTCGACGGAAAAGGTGCTCAGCAGGGAACAGTCGTACTACAGGGAATAATGCAGGTAACCACGACAGACCCGTCTGGGCAGTGTTCGTAATAGCGGATCAGCACAATGGGCGATGGCATCAGCCATGTCATCGCCCATTGTGCCTGTTTCTTGGCTTGGAATCAGCCTGGGCTTGCTGGCGAATTTAGAAAACCCAGGGATTAGCAGGGATTGTATTCGGTGCAGAACGGCCCGGCGCAATAGTAGCCCACGCTATTACCACGCACAATCTGCTGTTGATGGTTATAGCAGCCGCCGTAATAGATAACGCAATTACCGCCGCAGGCCTGGGCGATTGCTTTCGGGGCAATCCGGTCGACGATCTTGTTGACCATGTTGTTGACGGGACTGAGGCGGCTAACGCGATCAGCGATTGAAAGTAGTGTATCCATTTGAATTTCTCCTTGTGATTGGTCTTGAATGTGATAACCTGGGGAGATCCGAACTGCATCGGCGTTTCGGATGTCCCCTTTGGATGGAACTTATTCTTTTACAAGCCCTTAGCAAGCGCCGCTGGGAACAGAACAAGCGGGACTTACGCAGACATAGTAGCCAGGATAGGGCTGGATCTGGACACCATAGACAACGATGCGCTGGTTGTTGGAGCAATACGAGCCTAATACGCAGTTGCCCCAACAAGCCTGGGCGATTGCTTTGGGGGCGATCCGGTCTACGATCTTGTTGACTACGTCGTTGACGGGGCTGAGGCGGCTAACGCGCTCAACGATTGAAAGTAGTGCATCCATTTTGAATTTCTCCTTGTGATTGGTCTTGAATATGATAACCTGGGGCGATCCGATTTGAATCGGCATTTCGGATGTCCCCTTGGGCTGATGCCATCATGAGCTTTAATCAGTAGAGGCTGTTTCAGGGAATCTATCAATTCCCATCGGCGGGCGCCAGAGAGGCTAAGGCTTTTTTTCCAACCGGCCGGGCCGCTGCAGCCTCCCAGGCCGTGGCCAACTCCTTCCAGGTATTATCCAGAAAACCTGTCGCCTGTACTTTTCCCTTGGCATTGACGATACAATAGAAAGGCGTTCCCGCAGCTTTATAGGAGTCCATAAAATCATTCGCACTGCGCGAGGCCGCCAGCATCGGCAGCGTCAGGTGGAACTCATCTGCCATCGCTTGCGTGTCCGCAATGGAGGCGTCGTTTACGATCACCAATTCCACGCCTGCCAATCCGGCTTTCGGGCGCAAGGCTTCCAGTTTGGGCATTTCTTCCAGGCATGGATTGCAGCGCGGCGAGGCAAAGACAAAGGCCACCACCCGTCCGGCATAACTGGCCAGCGTAACCGTCTCGCCGTGCAGGCTCTCGGCCTTGAAATCGGGCGCCGGCTGGCCCACTTTCAATGTTTCGGGCATTCCTGAGGGCGAGGTGTTATTCATCCGGCGGACCAGAGCCAGGGTCAGGAGTAAGTTGAAAACCACAACCGCCCAAAGCAATATCGAACTTACAATCAAAAACTCGTTCATCGTTTCTCCTTTTTCATCTTTCACGTGGTGGTGCTTCGGCAAAGCGGAAGGATGTTGTCTACAATCTGTCTACGGGCAAGGTGATATGATCAGAGTCAGGTGACCTGATGGGTTCAGACTTGCCGGAAAAGCTGGGCGATTTCATCGAGTTGAGTTGCTATACCCACAAAAACAATCGCGGCCAATGCCGTCAGACTCAGCTCCCACAACTCTGGCCGGATGGGAACATTTTTCAGGCTAAGCGCCGCGCCGCAGCCGCCCAGAGCGCAGGCAATAAAACAGGCGTTCCGCCACAGGTCGTATGTGGATACCGATTTTTTGCTGGCGCCAAAGCAGTTGCATGAGGTCCGGATTTTCCGGGCCAGAACCGAGGCGAGGGCCAGGGAAAAACCTAGCAGCAGGCAAGCCGCCAGAGTCAGCCCCAGTCCCAGCCAGATTCCGTCCAGCAGCATCAGAAGCACAACGGTCAATTCGCTGCCCAACAGCAGCCAGGCTGCCAGATGGCTGAAGCGCTTCGGGAACAAATCGAACTGGCTGATCGTTTCCTCGACGGTGTGAAGATCTGTTAGCTTGCCGAAAAACGAACTGGCAAAGACGAGCGCGATAGCGATGCGGCAAAAGAGCAGGGAATAAACAAGAATAGTGGTTGACATAGTGAGTTCGTAATGTAGAATATATAGCACCTTGCATTTCCGAAAGGTCGGAATCAGCCTCCGAACCTGCCTCCGAATTTTCAGAAAGACAGCCCGGGTATGAATCAGCACATTGAACAACGTTTTGCGCAATTGCTAACCGAAGGTGTTCACCGTATCCGCCTGCGCACTTCCAAGACTATCCGGATTGTGCAAGATGAGCTCGGCGGCGTTTTGGGCAAAAACGGGGGCGCCTCGATTGAGTACTGGCGCAAGGGGCATCTTCCTGCCACCTCAACGGATATCGAGAATCTTGCCCGGGAAATTGTGCGTCGCGGCGGGATGGAGCGCCGCTGGTTGGAAGAATTTCTGGTGAGCGCCAACTACCGGCATCCCGAGGCTTTGTGTGCCGAATTATTCCCTGCGTCTATTACCCTCGACTCGCCCGCTTTTTCGCTTGACGAGAGCGAGAGTTCTCTTCTATCTAACCCCTTTAGTATTGGCCCGCCTATTCTGCACCCGAATCGTTTCTTTGGGCGCACGGATGAATTAAAATATCTTTTCGGTCTCTGGAAGCATCTGCCCTTACAGCATGTAGCACTGCTTGGATTGCGGCGCACAGGTAAGACTTCACTGTTGCATTACCTGCGGCAGATCACCACGACCCCGGAGGCTTATTTACGCCCCGGGCAGCGTCCCGAGTGGCTCGCCTTGCCTGAACCCTACCAATGGGTGTTTGTAGATTTTCAGGATGTGCGTATGTCCAGCCAGGAAAGATTGCTGCGCCACCTGCTAGGCGGCCTTAACCTGCCTCTGCCAGCCACATGTGACCTGGCAAATTTCATGGATATCGTCAGCCAGCACCTGCGCCGCCCATCGATCATCCTGATGGACGAATTAAGTGCGGCATTGGCGTCTGACGAGTTGGACCAACGCTTCTGGTGGGGGTTACGTTCGCTGGTTTCGAATCATACAGGCGGGCGCCTGGGGATCGTATTGACCTCGCACGAGCCGCCGGAACAATTGGCCGACGCGCAAGATAAGCCATCCCCCTTCTTTAATATTTTTGGCCATACGTTGACGCTGGGGCCTTTGCAAGAAGCCGAGGCGCGGAAATTGATTGCCTCTTCCTGCCGTCCTTTTGACCCTGCGGATACAGAATGGATTCTGGCTGAAAGCGGGCGCTGGCCCTGCCTGCTGCAGGTTTTCTGCCATGCCTGTTTCCGGGCTTTGGAAAACGGTGAACCCGGCAGCACCTGGAAACAAGAAGCCTTGCGCCAGATCGCGCCTTATCGTTACTTATTCGATGCTGTATGACCGTCTCCGTTGCCTCCGCTAATCCTTATACCGACTCACCCGCTTTACATCCCAACCTCTTTCTCGGCAGTTTGCAGTTGGTCGCCTGGACCTTTTTTCACCCCGCAGCCTGGCATAGCTACGCGGCCCGGTTGGAACCGGCTCTCCCACCCAATTTTTGTTTAACCGATCTGCAGCCTGCCCACTGGCGCAGCCGGCTTGTGCGCCGGTTGCTGATACAACGCTACGCGATCTGGCCTGTGTGGACCGGCGTGCTGATTGTGTTCGTTCTGGGCGCCATGGGACTTTCCTGGCAGAGTATCTTGCTGGGGTTGGCTTTTGGCCTGGCTTCCGACCTGGCTTGCGGCGCCCTGGCAGGCATGGCCATTGGGACGATGACCGGCGGGATCATCATCGGTCTGATGAGCAGCGTTGGAGAAGGGCTATCCATCCAGATGACCGGGAGTCTGGCGTTCAATACCGGGGTCGTCGGTCTGCCGGACGGTCCATCCGGATTGATCGTCAGCGCAGCGGTTGGCCTGGGCGCCGGTTGGGCCGGGGGGGTCGTGCTCAACATGGTCAGCAGCCGTTCAACCTATCACTCATATGCCAGGCAAACCGGAAGCGTGGTCATCGGCATCCTGGTCAGCGGGTTGGTCCTTTTGGTTACCAGTGGGATTGTAGGCTGGATCGCATCCGGCGTGGCCGGTGCGGGGAATGTCGACGACGGCATGAACCTGTTAATCCGCGCGGTCCTGTTTGGCGTGGCCCTAGGCCTGGCGATCGGGCTTGCGATCAGCTGGCGTGCACAGGCCTGGCGTCGGGAAGTATGGTTGTACATCGTTGCCTTCATCGTAATCAGCTATTTGCGCAACCTGGCGGCAAACAGCGTGCCAGACGGCTTGCTCATCATCACACTGCGTGAACTGGCTGCGGGCCTGTCGGTCGGCATGTTATTCTGCGCCTTATTTGCCATCGCATATTTGATCGGCGACGGCATCGCCGGTTCCTGGGCAGGCGCGGTTGCTGCCGCTGTGGGCAGCGCCGGCACGTATGTGGCCTTTGCCGTCATCCTGGACTCGCGCCCGGTGTCCTTCCTGGTCGTTTGTATGCTGTGTATCATGGCCGGTCTGACCCTTTCCTGGTGGCGCCCGATCGTGTTGTACCCCTTTCTTTCCGCCTGGAACCTGGTGCTTTATCGCGCCGATGAACGGCGTTTGCGCGCCGGCAGGCCCAGCCTGCTGCGCTGGAACTCCGCTTTTTGGGATGAGTTTCAGTCGCTGCCACTCTCCGGTTTGGATGACCATCTCCTGCTGCTGTTGGAATACCAGCCCGGGCAGGGACATCTGGCCATGGATTATTTAGCCGTGAGCCGCCAGCGTTGGGCCGCACAGGCGGCCCAAATTGAACTGGAGGCGCGTCGCCTGGAACACTGCATGGATATACAAGCGGTCAGCGGCGCATACCGTCATCTCTCTGCCGGGGAGTTGGAGGGTCCCACCAGCGCGTTGCTGCGCAGCTTGAGCCGCATCAGCCAGGACGTGGAAGCTGCACTGCGCCAGGAGAGCACTTACAACCAACGCCTGGTCATCGGCGCTGTCGAGGATCGCCTGGACGGCTTGTTGCGTGAATTGACGCGCAGCAACGAGCCTTACGCTGCGCGCTTCCGCCCGATTGCGGTTCGCTGGCGGCAGATCGCATCTGATCACACCCGTCACCTGGTTGAAGCCGCGGAGCTGCAACAGGAAATCGACAACCCCTACGTGATTGGTATACCACTCACTAAACAGCAGGAGATCTTTGTGGGGCGCGCCGACGTCAGCGCGCACATCGAGCGCCTGGTGCTGAACCGCGACTCCTCGCCGGTGTTCCTGTACGGCCAACGCCGTATGGGAAAAACTTCGCTGTTGAATAACCTGGGACGCCTGCTCCCGAGCAATATCACGCCCTTTTTTGTCGACCTGCAGGGTCCGGTTATTCTCTCCAGCACAGAGGCCGATTTTTTTTATGCCATTGCCCGCAGCATGGCCATCTCTGCGCAACAGCAGCGGCGGTTGACTCTGCCCTCGTTCTCGAGCCAGGACCTGGCCTCCAACTCCAACCCGTTTATGCGTTTCGATGAATGGCTGGACGCCGTCGAACAAGCCATGGATACGCATGGACAAAATATCGCCCTGCTCAGCCTGGATGAATTCGAAATGCTGGATAGCGCCCTGGTGCAAGGCCATTTCAGCGCCAACGTGGTGCTGGGCATGTTACGTCATTTGATCCAACACCGCCCGCGAATCAAAGTATTGCTGGCAGCTTCTCACACGCTGGATGAACTGCAGCGCTGGTCATCTTACTTGATCAATGCCCAGGTCGTCTCGCTGGATTACTTGCATACTGATGAAGCGCGCCAGTTGATCGAATATCCGGTCAAGGATTTCGCATTACGTTATGAACCTGATGCGGCCCAGCGTGTGTTAACGCTTACCCGGCAGCATCCATTCCTGGTCCAACTGATGTGTGCCGAGGTGGTCAAGCTCAAGAACGAGCAGCCACCGAAAATACGGCGAGTGGCGCGACTTGAGGATGTGGAAATGGCGGCTCATTCCGCGCTGCACCGCGGTAGTTTTTTCTTCGCGGATATCGAACGCAACCAGGCCGATGACAGCGGCTTATCCGTATTACGTGCTTTGGCGGGGCAGGGTGAGGCTGCGATTGTCAGCCAGGATATGCTGGCGCGACTGACCGGATCATCCGTTGCAATTGAGCCGGCTCTGGCAGCGCTGCTCCATCGGGAGATCATCGAGGCGCTAGACAGCGGTTATCGCTTTCAGGTGGAGCTGATACGCCGATGGTTTGTTGACAGAAAGGCCAATCCGGTCTAGTACCCGGACTTTCTAAGGATGTAGGGTAAAGCACTCTGCAAGTGCGGTGTTGGCAATCCGACTTACGAATCGCTGCCAGAAATGGCCACCACTAAAAGCACGCGAGACTTTCGGGGCAAGTGGTAAATTCCCAAAGAACTATTTCAACCGAATAACCCTCCGCCATCAGTATCTGTTACAGTACTCGTTTTGTATCCTCCTTGCCCTCGCCGGGCCAACCCTGCTATGAGATAATAAGCCGGTACACAACTTGCAGGTCAAGGAGATGTGCAGTGACAGAAGCCACGCAGGCCGAGAAAACGTCCATAAACCAGGCAAGAGACACTGGCCTGGCACTGGTGCTTGTTTTGTTACTTGCTCTGCGCATCTGGAAGCAAGACTATCTGATCCTGCTGGCGATTGGTGTCTTGATCCTGACAATGATTTGGCCGGCCCTCTTCAAAATGCCGGCCCGCCTGTGGTTTGGCCTGGCTGAGTTGCTGGGGACGATTTCATCCAAAATCCTGTTGTCGCTTGTTTTTGCGCTCGTCCTGGTCCCCATGGCGGCCATTAGAAAGTTCACCGGCGCCGACCCAATGAAACGCGGACTGTGGCGGAAAAGCCAGGACTCGGTCTTCTCGAAACGCGATCACGAATTTTCGGCAACTGACCTGGAGAATCCTTATTAGCGACAGCCCAGGCTGAGAAAAGGAAAATCCTATGGAATTCTTCAAAGACTTATGGGGCTACATGAAAGTACGGAAGACCTTTTGGCTGCTTCCGATCATTCTGACCCTGCTTCTGCTGACAGTTTTGATCGTCCTGGCAAGCGGTTCAGCGCTGGCTCCCTTCATCTATACCCTTTTCTAACCTGGCTTGATGAACTCTGCCATTCTGGGGATTTCGGCTTTTTATCATGACAGTGCGGCGGCCCTGCTGGTCGATGGCAGGATCGCGGCTGCCGCGCACGAGGAACGCTTCTCGCGCAAAAAGCACGACGCCGGCTTTCCGGCGCATTCCGTGCGCTACGTGCTTTCGGAGGCCGGCCTGGATATCTCCGACCTGACCGCGATCGCTTTCTATGACAAGCCGTACCTCAAGTTCGAGCGCCTGCTCGAGACTTATCATGGCTTTGCGCCGTCGGGACTGAAGAGTTTCCTTTCAGCCATCCCGGTCTGGGTCAAAGAGAAGCTCTTCATGCGCCGAATGTTATGGGACGAGTTCGAGGCCATCCAGGGCGGAAAACTGCGGAAAAAACCGCCGCTGCTATTCACCGAGCACCATCTCTCGCATGCTGCCAGCGCTTTTTATCCCTCGCCTTTCGATGAAGCCGCCATCCTGACCCTGGACGGCGTGGGGGAGTGGGCCACGACGGCAATCGGCCATGGGCAGGGCAACAGGATTCGCCTGCTGCGCGAACTGCACTTCCCGCATTCGCTGGGATTGTTGTATGCTGCCTTCACTTACTATTGTGGTTTCAAGGTCAACAGCGGCGAATATAAGCTGATGGGACTGGCTCCATACGGCAACGCGAAAGGCTCGCGCGTCCAGAAGTATCGTGAGATCATTCTGGACCAACTGGTGGATTTACGATTTGACGGGTCTTTTTTGATGAACATGGATACCTTCGACTTTGCCACCGGCCTGAGGATGTGCAAGGACGAAAAATGGGAACAGTTGTTTGGCGTGCCCAGGCGCGAGTCAGAGAGCGAGATCACACAGCCCTACATGGATATGGCGCTGGCGATTCAGCTGGTGACCGAGGAAATCGAGCTGCGCCTGGCGCACACCGCCCGGGAGCTTACCGGCAGCCGCAACCTAGTACTGGCTGGCGGTGTGGCGCTCAACTGTGTTGCAAACAGCGTCCTTCTGAAGAGCGGCGAATTCGAGCGCATCTGGATCCAACCGGCAGCCGGGGACGCTGGCGGGGCCCTGGGTGCCGCATATGCAGCCTTCCACATCTGGCAGAATCAGGCCAGGGAGATACCCGCCGAAGCTGCAGACCAGATGCAGGGTGCATTTCTAGGGCCCGAATTCAGCAGCCTGGATGTGCGCAGGCTGGCAAAAAAGTACCAGGCTCCCTACAAAGAGTATGCCGATTTCGACGTGCTGTGCAAGGATGTCGGCGGCCTGCTGGCGGATGGGCAGGTGATCGGCTGGTTCCAGGGACGCATGGAATGGGGCCCCAGGTCACTGGGCAACCGCAGCATCCTGGGAGATCCTACCCGCCCCGATATGCAGAAGAAGCTCAACCTGAAAATCAAATTCCGCGAGGCTTTCCGGCCCTTTGCGCCGTCGGTACTGGCCGAGGATACACAGGAATACTTCGGCCTGGATTGCTCTTCACCCTACATGCTACTGGTTGCCCCGGTGCAGGAGGCGCGCCGCAAGCCGCCGCTGGACGAAGGCCAGGAACTTGGCTTGTATGAGCGTCTGTACCACGTCCGCTCGGATATCCCGGCCGTCACCCACCTGGATTATTCCGCCCGTATTCAAACCGTTCATCGCGAGACCAACGAGCGCTACTGGAAATTGATCGGTGCCTTCAAGACGCGCACAGGCTATGGCGTGCTGGTCAATACCAGTTTCAACGTGCGCGGCGAGCCGATTGTTTGCACACCCGAAGATGCCTACCGCTGTTTCATGCGTACCGAGATCGACTGGCTGGTGATCGGCGACTTCCTGTTCGACAAGCGCGAACAGCCCAAATGGGAAGCTCAAGACAATTGGAAAGACCAGTATGTGCTGGATTGAAAATTGAAACGAGAACTCGCAGGTTTTCAAAACCTGCGAGTTCTGAACGCGCCGCACGCATTGTTAGGCTGTGATCAGACTGGCTTTAACACCACCATTGGGATTTGCCGCGCCGTACCTTTTTGGTAGCCATCGAAAAACGGCGCCTGGGCGACCAGTTGCGGCCAAAGCCGCTCCCGCTCAGCCGGTGTGGCGACCGAGGCGAGAACCCGAAGGCGTTTACCAGGAACTTCGATGTCCACCTGTGGGGAAGCTTGCAGATTGTAAAACCAGCCAGGATGGCTGTCACGCCCGTTATTCGAAGCGGTAATGACGTAGTTGTCGCCATCCCGGATGTACATGACCGGTGTGGTGCGTTGCTCTCGGGTTTTGCGACCTACGGTCGTCAAAAGCAACACCGGCATGCCGCGCAAGAAAGACATCCGTTTGCCATTGGTTCGGCGAAAGACAGCTATCTGCAATTTCAGGAAGAGCTTGAACAACTTCTTGAATATCATTTGGATCTCCTCTCCAGCGCATACCTTTGGTTCCTGCCGATTGTACCCCTGGCTGTGGCCGGTAGTCAATTCGCTCAGCGCGGATTTCTAATCCCCATAATCTTTTCGATACACAAGAATATCCTGTATCACTTTGAATTTAAACGATTCGTAAAGCCGAAAAGCGGTATTTCGATAGTTATCTGTTTCAACAAAAATATTCTGCGCTCCAAGAGACTGGAGACAACGCAATCCTTCTGAAAGGGCGACTCGCCCCAAACCATATTGACGAAAATCTTTATGACAACCCAGTGGCTCAATATGCCCTTCCAATGAGCTTCTGTTGAACCAGCAAATACAAAATGCAACCAAACGCCCATCTGGGGATTCAACAATGATGTCCAAATCAGGCTTGTAATCAGGATGTTGAAGTGTGCGTGTGCGCCAATCTATCGTCATGTTTTTAGTTTCAAAAACAGATTGGTGAAGTTCAACATAATTCTTTACTTCTTTTTCCCCGGCCAGCGAGCGAACGGTAAAACCAGATCGAGGTTCGTATACTTTCACAGGCGTTTGAGATGAATACTGCATGAGTACTTTTGACCAGGAATCATCGCCCACATCCGATTGACATTTGAACCCTGCGTTTTCCAAATCATGGATACGGTTAACCTGCCCAGAGAAAACCATGATGAACCATGCAGGGCGTCCATAAGTAGTGTTTATTGTCGCTCGGGCATGCTGGTCTGCCCAGGATAGGATTTCTGAATGCAGATTAATTTCCGTGTCGGGATGGCAAACATAATCAATTGCCCAAAAAGGAGTTTGAAGTACCGCCCAGGCAATAAGTTGATGATTTTCATCAAACCACAAACGAACGTTTTCAGGATTATCCAACGCCCATGAACTAAACCGGTAAGGCAGATCGATTACATGGAGATTGTTTTCTGAGAATTGACGAGCCAGGGCAGACATTCGATATTTATCTTGCTCGGTTGAAAAGGAGCGTTGAGTTATTGGCATAGGATAATCCATGCTTTTTTGAGTTTTCTACGCAGCGAAACGCCCAATTCGCGATTCTATCAGCCCAGGGATTTCAACAGGTCGAGCGCCGGCTGGTAGTTGGGGTCGATCTGCAGCAGGGTCGTCAGCGTGGCGCGGGCAAGTTCGATCTTACCTGCCAGCTTGTAGGCATTTGCCAACTCGAACAAAACTTTCGTATCCTGAGGGTTGAGCGCCACAGCCTGTTTCAGGTAGGGCCAGGCCTGGCCGGCTTTTCCGGCTTCCACCAGCAGTTCCCCGGCCAGCGATTGGTATTCCGCATAAAACGGCACGGCATCGGCCAGCACCAGGGCGACCTTGGTCATATTGGCCATGTCTTTCTGGTCTTTGTAATATTGTAGTAATTGCAGGGTCTCATCGAGCCACTGGGTTTTGCCATAATAGCGTCCGTAAGCCAGTTGCTCGATCAGGTTGGTGGGCTGCGGAACGTTCGGCGTGATGGCGGTTTTCTTGAACGGATAAGCGGATGTCAACTGTTCGATCTTGTATCGCGCGTACAGGATGTCCACATCCGTTAAAGGCACTTCCTGCCAGGCCACATCCCTGGGAATGGCGTTTGCCCATGAACCGATCATGTTGTGCTGGCGCAGCGCTTCATAATAAGCATCCGTCAGCAGGAAATAGCCATATGCGTTCGGGTGCACATGCTCCAGGATCAGATCGCTGCCGATGATGTGGTTCACGGCTTCTTTGCGCAGCGCTGCCTGAACGTCGACTACGATCGCGCCGTGTTCCTGCGCGACCAGCCGGATGGCATCATTGAAAATCTCGGGCGCCCGGAAGCGCAGTTGGTCGCGGTCCTTGGCAGCTTGATAATCTTTCAGCGCGGCCTCGTAATTTTTCTCGTTTTCGTAGACGTATGCCTGCGCATAATAGGCATCTGCGGCGGTATCATCCATACTCAAGTCTCTGGCATAGGCGGCGGTCGCGGCCTGGTAATCACCTTTCTTGAGCGCAGCCAGACCCTCCTGATAAATCTGTTCCCAAAGTTTGGCGTCGACGCCCGGACCCACGTTACTGACAAAGGGCGCCTGGTCGCGCTCGTTGGAGGCCAGCGTGCCGATCAGCACGGGTACGTGCGCCTGCTGATACTTGCCGAGGATATCCTCCAGGTTGTCGTGGAACTGGTTGACGCCCGCTTCGAAGACCGGCGAGCCGTAGGCGATGTCCTTGTTCCGGGCAATCTCGGCCATCACGTTCCTGTTGGCGTTGGGGGCCGCATTTCCACCCGACATATTGTAGTAAGCGCCTTTCACCAGCTGGAAGAGTCCCAACTGGCGCAGCTTGAGGAAGGCCAGAGTCGTTTGACGGGAGCTGCTGACCGAGTAGGCCGAGCCGACGCCCAGGATGCCGAGATACTCGTTGTGGCCAGTGTAGATCAGCACGGCATCCGGCTTTTGCGCCAGGATTTCGTCGGTAAAGTCCAGCAACATGTAACTGTTGACTGCCGACATGGCGGTGGTGATCACATCGATGTGCTTATCAGGGAAGGTGCGTCTCAGGCGCTGTTCGAGCATGCCGGCCAGCGAACCAAAGCGGCCGTAAGGGAAGCCGGCCGCAGAAGACTCGCCCAGCACAAAGATGCGGTAGTCGTCGGCAGGTTTGTCTTTCAGGAAGAAGATCGTGTCGGCCTGCATGGCCGAGGCCGGAGATTGCTGTACCAGGAAGCGCTTGACCACGTCGGGGTTGACCTGCATGTATCCGGGCACGCCCGGGGAGTTTATGAACAGGGGATAAGGATTACTAAAGCCAACCACGCGCAGGGCGAGTTCCAGCAAGACCAGGAACAGCATGGGCGTCAGGCCGGTGATGATGCCGATCATGGCAGCATACCTGGGAGAGGCCGGCGCTTGTGGCTGTCCAGGTTGCTTTCGGCGCTTTGCAACCCGGCGGTTCTGGATCAGCGTNNNTTCGCGGCGGCAATCGCTACGCCAATATAAATCCCCAGAACGATCACCAGGGTCAAAATGGAAATGACGGAGGCCATGGCCAGTAAGGCGCACAGCGCACACAGCGCCGAAAGAATGATTTTTGCCAGTTTTATTGCCAGAACCATGGCGGCATGCCTTGAAATCGTTGTCATTTTATGATCCGACGTACTGCCCAGGGTAAGTTATTGTCATGCCAGGAACTGTGGCCCGAAGGCCACAGTTCCTAATTGTACCAATACTATTCTTATTTGTTTAGTTGCATGGAGCAGCGGCTCATGATCAACGCTGCATGGGGCTTACCAGCCTATGCCAATGGTGACGAGGCTCGGTGGGTTGCCGTTGGGCAGGATCTGTACCGAGCTCTGGTTCAGCGAAGTGGATGATCAGCGCGGCGCTGCCGAGGCGCTCGAGCGCCTGGAACGATTAGGCCACATCAGGGATGCTGACAGGTAACATGAACCAGTTCAGGTGCGTGTCGTGAAGTTTTCCGGCTACTCTCTAAACACAATGCGCCGGGCACTAGATTATAGTCAAAAGAACTGCCCAGATCAGGGGGCATAATAAACGCGGACGTAGTCCACGTTCATTGGCACGCCGGAGGTAGTGGAGCGGGTCGGGTTACCTGGCCAGCCTCCGCCCACCGCCACGTCCAGAATGATGAAGAATCCGTGATTGGTAGCGTTGGCCCAGGTCGTCGCGTCAACCTGGTTGGCGTTGACCGTCCAATACTGTGAGCCATCCAGGTACCAGCGCATCTGCTGGGGCGAGACACTTTTGTCGAACTCGAAACGATAGGTATGGTAGCCGGTCTGGCAGCCAGAGCAGGCATGCGCGCCGCTACCGATGCCGGTTGTTTCATTGCACGGGCCGCCCGGGCTGATGCCGCAGTGCAGCGTCGCGAACACGTTGCTCTGCCCATTGATGTCTTCCAGGATGTCGATCTCGCCGATGCCCGGCCAGTTGGTGTAAACGCCGCGGAAGGGCGCGCCGAGCGCCCAGAACGCTGGCCAGTAGCCCTTCGCCGCTGTGCCTGAAACGTTCGGCTGCTGGATGGAGGCCTCGATCGCCATGCCGCCGCCAGCCGGAGGCTGGAAGTCGGTGCGCTGCGTTTCGATGCGCCCGGAAGTCCACCCACCACCAGGATTGTTGCCTGTGTGAACAGGGATGATGGAAAGGTGGCCGCCGGTCTGGTTGACATTGGCGGTGCTGCTGGTCATGTTCTCGAGCTCGCCGGTGCCCCAGTTCAAGGCTGGACAGCCCGGGTAGCAGTGGCCAAGGTCGTAGACCCAGTTGCTGCCGCTGACCGCGCCTGAGCCGTTGAATTCATCGGCCCACTGCAGACTCCAGGTGCCCAGCGCGCTTGGCTTGGCGCTGGCGGACTGCGTTTGCAAGCCCAGCCCCAGCACTCCGGCGATAAGCGTCACGATCATGGAGAGTTGCAGAAAAAGTTTGGTAGACGTTTTCATATTTTCTCCTTTATGCGTATGTGAATTGGTTTTTTTTATCTGTTTTTTGTAGTTCTGATTTTTTAGATTTTGGCAATGTCTCCTTTGGTTTGATCTCGTTTTTTGGGAATCTCTGTGAAACAAGCTATACAAAATAGCAAAATCGGCGGTTTTTCGCAAAACCGCCCCAATTTCTAATCTCATTGTAGGCTCTGTTTTTCTTGATAATCCTTTCGTTTTCGCAAAACCACCTTGCAAGCTTGAAAGTCCCCTCTCCTGAAACGAGAGGGGACTGGTTATTGTGGAGCTGTTTGGACACAGGACGCCAATGCGGACAATACTCGATAATCACAGGAGCGGCTTTTTACGGGTAATGCCTGCCTGTTCTTTAGTCGCATGATGTGTGCGCCGTGGAGAGCCTTCTCTCTCCACGGCGCACACAGGTGTTGGCTCCTACTTGGGAGCCGATTAGCGGTTGTTGTAGACGGCGTTTATCAGCGTGCCGCTGGATGTATCGCTGTTGGCTTCCCAGATAAACACACCGCTGACGTTGCCGCTGGCCTTCATGGCGCTCATCTTGCCGGCGATGGTGCCGGGGGTGTCGTAGCCCCACCAGTTGTTGCCGCAGTAGGCATAGCCCGTGCCCCGCACCGGACGAATGGTGTTGTTTAGAACCCTCCGAGCAGTTTCGTGAAGTCCCAGGGGTTTTGTGTCACGCTCGAGCAATCGCCCTTGGTGCCGGGGTCGGTAGTTCCGTAGGCGGCGATACAACTGCGGTCGCGGTTGACGGACCAGAACGTCAGGCGCTTCAGGCCATGCGCATGGGCGTAGTTGATGATGGTGGTGAAGTCGGACTGGTAGGTATACTCGCCCGTGTCCGAGCGGCCATTCATCAGGGACAAGCCGCTGTGGGCATAGGCGGTGGCGTCGTCCCAGCCAAAGCAGGTCTTCAACTGCCCGTGGACGGTCTCCGCGATGTTGACGGTGGAGGTGCCCATGGGGGCGGCAAAGCCACCATCGAAGGGCATCACGTTCCAGGAAGTGGGCGTGAAGCTGTTGGCCTGCGCCCAGGAGAGCACGGAGCCGGTGTTGTTGACGCTGCACATGGCGAAGTAGTTCAGCCCGCTGGTGGTGACGGGCATGGTGACGCTGACGTTCAGGCCCTGGCCGACGAATTGTTTGGCGGCGTACAGCTCGCGGGCCACGGCGGCGGCGTTCTCGATCTCAGGTTCCTCGATGTCGAAATCGATGGCCTTGATGTTGTATTTCGTAACGACCTGGTTGTAGGCATTGTAGGTCGAAGGCCCATCGGCGCAGACCTGTCCGAGCTTGGTGCCACCATAACCGCCGACCGAGGGGACGACGTCGCCGCCGTTGGCGCGGATGGTGTTGATGTAAGCCTGTACCTGGGTATCGCTCGAGATGGGGTCATTGCCATCCCAGGCCGGGCTGCAGGAAGTGCCGTTGGCCAGGATAAAGGCCAGGGTGAAGGCCTTGACGCCGCTGGCGGACATGACTGCCGCGATGTCGGGCGGGTTGTTGTCGCGCGGCATCACATACGGCGCCGCATTGTAGTTGACACTTCCGCCGGTGCTGGCCTGGGTGTAACAGGCTTTCACCGTCCCCGGGATGGGATCGCCAAAGGTGCTGTTATTGCAGGCGATGCTGCCGCTGGAATTGCGCTGGCTGAACCAGCCATTCCCGCCGTAGACCACCTGCCCCGAAGCGGAACAGGTGCCGTTCTCGCCGGCGCACTGCGTCCAGCCTGTTGTGCTGAAGCCCCCGGAACCGACCGTCGAGCGGTAGTCGCAGGATTTCGCCACGCCAAAATTGGGGTCGCCAAAGGTGGCGTTGTTGCAGCCGATGCTGCCGGTGGCGGTGCGGGTGCTGTAGAAATTGCCGCTGCCGTAGCGCACTTGCTGGGTGCCGGAGAAGGAACAGGTGCCGTTCTCGCCGGCGCAGTTCGTCCAACCGCTGACGGGGGCGTGGATCTTGAACGACGACATGACGTCGTTGCAGGCCGACCCTACCCAGGAGGTATCGGCTGTATAGGTGCAGACTGCCCCGCCAAAATTACCGTCCGAGTAGGCGTCAACGCTCCAGCCGCTGGGTACTTTCAACGAGGACATCCAATCATTGGGGACGTCGCCGGGTAGGGAGGCGTAGTCGCCGGCCGCTTTTCCCCCGCTGGCAGCCCCGCCATAATTGGCATCCTGGTAGAAGATAACGCTGGTACCGGAACGGGCAGGCGCTGCATTGACAGGAGTCATGAAGACCAGGCCTAGCAGGGTGCAAACAATTGAACTGATATATATATTTCGGCGCATTTCTTCCTCCAAATGTGAATTTTATTGGAATAAGTAGATGCCTGTTTTCCAAACCAGGGGTGATTATAAAGACCTGGAATACGCAGTCTTTTATGATTTTATGCCGACTGTTTTAAAGTTACCGGGGTAAAACAGCAGGGCCTGCTGTTTTACCCCGGATTTTATGGTGTCCCCATCGCTATGGTTTCGTCCAGTTGAACCAGGCGGTGTCGTGTTGAATACCGTCGTTGTAAGTGAACTGGTACTGCAGCACCTGGCCACTGGTGATGCCGGTGATGGTATATTCCCAGCGCCCCAGCCCGCTGTTGTAGGTCGCGTTTACATTCTGCTGCCCGCCGCCCGCGACGATGTAATGCACGATCACGTAGCTGCATGTGACGGAGCATTTGTACCAGGGCCTGGCCTGGTTCGAACTGACGTTATCCACACCGTTGCTGCTGCTGGAGCCGCTTTGGGTGTAACAGGCCTTCACCGTTCCTGGGATGGGATCGCCAAAGGTGGTATTGTTGCAGGCGATGCTGCCGCTGGAATTGCGCTGGCTGAACCAACCATTCCCGCGCAGGTGCCGTTCTCGCTGGCGCATTGCGTCCAGCCTGCCGTGCTGAAGCCCCCGGAACCGACGGTCGAGCGGTAGTCGCAGGATTTGGCTACGCCGAAATTGGGGTCGCCAAAAGTGGCGTTGTTGCAGCCGATGCTGCCGGTGGCGGTGCGGGTGCTGTAGAAATTGCCGCTGCCATAGCGCACCTGCTGGGTGCCGGAGAAGGAACAGGTGCCATTCTCGCCCGCGCAATTCGTCCAATTTGTGCCGCCAGAACCGTTGGCATAGAAGACGCGTACATAATCGACGTTCATCGGCACACCCGAAGCGGTCGACCCGGTGGGGTTGCCCGGCCAGCCGCCGCCTATCGCCACGTTCAACAGGATGAAGAAGCCGTGGTTGGTAGCGTTGGCCCAGGTCGTCGAGTCCACCTGGTTGGCGTTGACGGTGAAATATTGTGAACCATCCAGGTACCAGCGCATCTGCTCAGGTGAAATACTCTTGTCAAATTCAAACCTGTATGTATGGTAGCCGGTCTGGCAGCCGCCGCAGGCGTGCGGTCCGCTGCCGATGCCGGTCGTCTCGTTGCACGGGCCGCCCGGGTTGACGCCGCAGTGCAGGGTCGAATACACATTGCTCTGCCCGTTGATGTCTTCCAGGAAGTCAAGCTCGCCGACACCCGGCCAGTTGGTGAAGACGCCGCGGAAGGGCGCGCCAAGCGCCCAGAAAGCCGGCCAGTAACCCTGCGCCGCCGCGCCCGACACGTTCGGCTGCTGGATGGAGGCTTCGATCGCCATCCCGCCGCCCGCCGGAGGCTGGAAGTCGGTACGCTGTGTCTCGATGCGGCCCGAGCTCCAGTTGCCTGAGCCATCGCGGATCGGGGTGATGGCCAAGTGGCCGCCGGTCTGGTTGACGTTGGCGGTGCTGTTGGTCATGTTCTCGATCTCGCCCGTGCCCCAGTTGCCGCAGGTACTGCAACCGTATCCGTGGCCGAGATCATAGATCCAGTTACTGCCGCTGACTGCACCCGCGCCGTTGAATTCGTCGGCCCACTGCTGGCTCCAGCCGCCCAGCGCGCTGGCCGGCTTGGCGCTGGCGGACTGCGTTTTAAAGCCCAATATCAGCAGCACTCCGGCCATGAGTACCACGGTCATAAAGACTTGCTGAAAAACTTTGGTAGACGTCTTCATAGCTTTCTCCTTTTTCTAATTGTGCTGTTTTTTGTTTTTGTGGTTTCTGATTTTTTTCTTCCGGCAGCATCTCCTTTGGTTCGATCCAAAATAAACTGATAAATTTGATGTTCTTCACGTATTTAAATCCATTAAAGCAAAATGGCGGCTCAAGCACTATAGGGGATGGGTTACAATTGGTATACGGTTTGGTATACAGGAGCGACGGATGGAGGACACGACCACTTTTGGGCAGCGGGTGAAACAGCGCAGGAAAGCCCTCAGCCTGACTCAGGTTGAGTTGGGGCGCCTGGTATCCTGTTCAGTCGTGATGATCAAGAAAATCGAGGCGGATCAAAGGCGTCCCTCCGTCAGGGTCACCAGGCTCCTGGCGAGATATTTGAAAATTGCCCCCGGAGACCGCGTTGGTTTCATACGTCTGGCCTATCCCGATCTTTCTCCCGAACAAATCGACGAGATTGTTTCCCCTTATATTCAATCGCTAAATGGATCGGTCAAGCGGCGGGTAACGAATTTACGAACTCCTCTTACGTCGCTCATCGGCCGCGCCCAGGAGGCGTCCAGTATCTGCGCGCTGCTCATCGCCCCGAATGTTCGACTCGTGACACTCACCGGCGCGGGAGGAATTGGAAAGACCCGGCTGAGTATTCAGGTGGCTACCGATCTCAAAGAACAATTCACTGATGGCTGCTGGTTCATATCGTTGGCCGCGCTTAGCGACGCGGAACTCGTCGTTCCGACGATTGCCCGCGGCCTGGGAATAAAAGAATCCCGTGACCGGGCCTTGGACGAAGCGCTGCTTAACTACCTGGCCGATAAAGATCTGCTGCTGGTGCTCGATAACTTCGAGCAGGTCATCCCGGCGGCAGAGGCGGTGGCCGAAATCCTGGCATTCGCGCCGGGACTCAAGCTATTGATAACCAGCCGTACGATCCTGCATCTCCTGGGCGAGTACGAGTTTGTGGTGCCCCCGCTCAGGTTCGTCGACTTGCGCAACTCACCATCCAGCGAAGAGCTGGTGGACTCTCCGGCTGTGGCCCTGTTCGTCCAACGGGCCCAAGCCGTCAATATCGAATTCACCCTTACACCTGAAAACGCCTCTGCGGTGGCGAAAATTTGCACCCATCTGGATGGGCTGCCCCTGGCAATCGAGCTGGCCGCCTCGCGCATCAAATTCCTGTCCCCGGCAGCGCTGCTCAGCCGCCTGGAAGGGTCGGCGCCAGAAGACAGCCCGCTCAATGAATTGGCGGGTGGCGGCCGAAACCTGCCTTTCCGGCAGCAGACGATGCGCCGGGCCATCGATTGGAGCTACAGCCTGCTGAGCGAGAGTGAGCAAGACCTTTTCCGGCACCTGGCCGTCTTTGCAGGCGGTTGCACATTGGAAGCCGCGGCCGTGGTCTGTGGGGATATTGCGCAAGATTCATTGCTG
>WNFL01035549.1_pt1 | contig 31464 bp, 20 predicted proteins | sample 5400361 | NCBI WGS metagenome assembly WNFL01 (sample SAMN13153351, study PRJNA577476) | soil metagenome | isolation source: 40 cm soil on Douglas fir-dominated hillslope | place: USA:California | collected 2013-09-17
CGTAGCCATTGGTTGTCATGCCGGAGCGCCGCTCGCTGGCCTGCTGAACGCATTCGCCGCGATCGCGCATGAACTGCTCCTGGGTGCCGCCTTCCTTCGTGTATCGGCCTTGTGTCGCCTGCGTGGCGCACCCGCCGAGAATGCTTATCGTCAGAATGAACAGGACGACTCGCATGGTTTTTCCTCCTTTCGTTTCCCGACCAACGCGGGTCGGATCGGTTTTGTCTGGATCTTGCAACCTAACGAGGAAAACGCTCATACGGTTGACGTTGCCTGCAGCAATGCGTTGATGTCCGCGCTTTCCAGAATCGATTTTGGCGCGCCTTTGCGCGCAGCGCACAGCATTGCGCGGCCGACTTGTTCGGTCGTGGTAATCGCGCGGGGAAAGGCCGTGTGCAGCGGACGCCAAATTGGCCGTGCCAATGTGTAAAAGATCCGGTAAATCGGCGTCTTCGAGGTGATGCCGTGCAAGGGCACGATGACCCCCGGGCGGAACATATAGGCGGCTTTGAACGGCAGTTTCAGCAGCGCATTTTCCGTCGCGCCCTTGACGCGTGCCCACATGCTGCGGCCCTGCTCGCTGCTGTCGGTACCGGCCCCGGATACGTAGACGAAGGTCATTCCGGGATTGAGCCGCGCGAGTGTGCGCGCCACGTTCAAAGTCAGGTCATGGGTCACGCGCCGGTAGGCGTCTTCCGTCATCCCTACCGACGACACGCCAAGGCAGAAGAAGCAGGCGTCGTATCCCTGCAGTTGCCCTTCGATCGGCACGATGTCGAACAGATCGGCCTGCACGACTTCACGCACCTTCGGATGCTGCCTGCCGATCGCGTTGCGCCCGACGCACAACACGCGCTCCACGCCGGGGTCGAGCAGGCATTCGCGCAGCACGCCTTGCCCCACCATGCCCGTTGTTCCGAACAGGATGACGTTCATATCGTCTGCATGACACCGGTCAGTTTCAATTGTACGGCGTGGCCCTGGAGGGCGAACCGGGCAAGGCCTTCAATCTGAAAAATCAGGTGAATGAATCAGATCGGGTAGTTCCAAGTCGCTTTTCATGGAGCCCCCGAAAAATCGCAGTCAGGCCCGGCATATTGCATCATTCGATCAACGTGCCACGTCTGACCCCGTCTTTCTCCCGGATGGCTCGACCAGTACCACGTCCACTACGGCTCCCGCACCGCTGTCGAAGCGGCTTGCCGCAGCCGGCGTCCGGCATACTTACGAGGAATTCGACGACAACCACTCGGACGTCGATTACCGGATGGACACGAGCCTGCCGTTCCTCTACCAGGCGTTGAAACCTTGTGCGAGGAAAGGGTCCGGTTCAGGGTCTCGCGGTTTCCGGGCTGGCGTCACGCCGCAGCCGGCCTGCGCTGCTTTGCGATGAGTAAGCGTGAAGAAAACGCGGATGAATTTGCAGTGCTGGTTGCGGTAACGGCGAAACTGGCACTTTCCGCCGGATGAAGCACAACGGGCGCCGGCAGTAAATTCAACTCTGCGGCCTCGCTGCGGGCGTTGTCGATGCGCAGATCGACCGAGTGGTGGACAAACTCGGTCACGGCTTGCTCCCGCGCGAACTCGATCGCTAAAGCGGCATCGGTCAATTCCCGGTAGAGCCAGGCAGCGTGCGCATCTTTCGGCAGCACGATTGGCACTCGGGCGTGGATCTGCGCGGCGGGCCCGATGGCCTCGCGGGTGAGGATCGTAACGGTGAACCCCGTCTGATTTGCCTCGACGGTGCGTCGCGACATCAGGCCTGCGAACGCAAAAGGTTGCCGGTCGGGCAGACGGACAAAGTAGGACTGCTCCGCCATCGTCGTCTCGCCGGTGACGGGATTGAGCCGTTCGACTCCTTTGGATTCGTACCACCCGATCGCGGGAACCAGGCAACGCGACTTGCTGGCCGGGATTTTCCAGATCGGCCTGGATGCCGCCTCCTCTGACGGCGCGATGAATGCGTCCGCTGGCGGCTTCTCCTCTTTCCACCACATTGGAATTAATCCCCAACGCGCCGCGACCAGCTCCAGAGCACCGCTTTCGGCCAGGCGAATCATTGGGACGGTAGCTGCGGGCGATGCCTTGAGCGGCCGTGCGAGCGGATGGCGCACCTGGGCGTCCGCCAACTGCCAATAACGCACGATCTCGTCCTGGCTGGGGGTGAGGTAATGGCTGAACATGTTCGGGGTCAGGTTTCGGCGGGTTTGGTGTCGGCCAAGGCCGAACAGCCAAAGTTTGTCTGGCCCCGGCGTTCCTGTCCACCTTCAAAGATTCACGTTCCGGTGTCTGGATCATCCTTCGGATTTTATTGTGATTGCGAGCCCGGCTCGGTCGCGCCGCGCAGCCTGTCCGCGCGGCGAAGAAGTTCGCCGCCTGGCCGCCGTGAATGCCGTGAATATCGTGAATGTCGTGAATGTCGCTTTAAAGCCCGGTCCTTACGGCATTCACGACATTCACGTATTCACGGCACTTGCGACATTCACGGCCCTTCCCCCACTCGCTTATAATCCCCGCCTCCCTAGCAATCGCAACGGTATTCGCATTCCATGGCTCAGTACGTATACACAATGAACCGCGTGGGCAAGGTCGTGCCCCCCAAGCGCGTCATCCTCAAGGACATCTCCCTGTCTTTTTTCCCTGGCGCCAAGATCGGCATGCTGGGCCTGAACGGTTCCGGCAAGTCCAGTCTGCTGAAAATCATGGCAGGGGAGGACAAGGAGATCGAAGGCGAAGCGACCCCGATGCCGAACCTGCGCATCGGCTACCTGCCGCAGGAGCCGCAACTCGACCCCCAGCAGAACGTGCGCCAGTCGGTCGAAGGCGGGCTGGGCGAAGTCCTGGAAGCGAAGCAGAAGCTGGAAGAAATCTACGCGGCCTACGCAGAGCCGGATGCCGACTTCGACAAACTCGCCACCGAGCAGGCCAAATACGAAGCGATCCTCGCGAGCAGCGGTTCCGACGTCGAGCATCTGCTCGAAATCGCCGCCGATGCGTTGCGGCTGCCGCCCTGGGACGCCAAGATCGCCAATCTCTCCGGTGGCGAAAAACGCCGCGTCGCCCTATGCCGGCTGCTGCTGTCGAAGCCCGACATGCTGCTGCTCGACGAGCCGACCAACCACCTGGACGCCGAAAGCGTGGACTGGCTGGAGCAGTTCCTGCAGAAGTTTCCCGGCACCGTGGTCGCGGTCACCCACGATCGCTACTTCCTCGACAATGCGGCGGAGTGGATCCTGGAACTCGACCGCGGCCGCGGCATTCCCTGGAAAGGCAATTACAGTTCCTGGCTGGAGCAGAAGGAGCAACGCCTCGAAGTCGAATCCAAGCAGGAATCGGCGCGCATCAAGGCGATGCAGAAGGAGCTCGAATGGGTGCGTTCCAACCCCAAGGCGCGCCAGGCCAAAAGCAAGGCGCGCATCGCGCGTTTCGAGGAGTTGTCGTCCCACGAGCACCAGAAGCAGAACGAAACCCAGGAAATCTTCATCCCGGTGGCGGAGCGCCTGGGCGACAGCGTCATCGAGTTCAAGGAAGTGTCGAAGGGCTATGGCGACCGCCTGCTGATAGACAAGCTTTCGTTCAGTGTTCCCCCGGGCGCGATCGTCGGCATCATCGGCCCGAACGGCGCCGGCAAGTCGACGCTGTTCCGCATGATCACCGGCAAGGAAAAACCGGACAGCGGCGAAGTGGCCATCGGCTCCACCGTGCAACTTGCGTTCGTCGACCAGAGCCGCGACGCGCTCGAAAACAAGAAGACCGTGTGGGAAGCGATTTCCAACGGCCAGGACATCCTCACCGTCGGTAAGTTCGAAATGCCCTCGCGTGCCTACGCCGGACGATTCAACTTCAAAGGCTCCGACCAGCAGAAGGTGGTCGGCAATCTGTCCGGCGGCGAACGCGGCCGGTTGCATCTGGCGACGACGCTGATCTCCGGCGGCAATGTGCTGCTGCTCGATGAACCGTCCAACGATCTCGACGTGGAAACCTTGCGCGCACTGGAAGATGCGTTGCTGGAGTTCGCCGGCAGCGTGCTGGTGATCTCGCACGATCGCTGGTTCCTCGACCGCATCGCCACGCACATCCTCGCCTGCGAAGGCGAGTCGCAGTGGACTTTCTTCCCCGGGAATTACCAGGAATACGAGGCCGACAAGAAGAAACGCCTCGGCGAAGAAGGCGCCAAGCCCAAGCGCATCCGCTTCAAACCGTTGAAGTAAAGGTGTAACGCCAACTTCCACGACGCGCCGGCAATAACCGGCGCGTTTTTTATTTCTGCGGCCGCACCTCGAAATGCCGCAGGGCGCGTCGTTATGCCGATGGGCTAGGCGCCATGTGTCGAGTGTGCAAAGATGCAACCCGGGCAGTTCATCTACGCGGGACGGGGAGAAACGTCATGTGGTTCATCGGACTGTTGATCGGCATGCTCGTCGGCAGTTTCGCCGGGATCGGCGAGGGAACGATCTGGGGCGGGATGCTTGGCGCGCTGGCCGGCGCGGTGCTTTCCTTCTTCACGAAACAATCCCGCACATCCGCAATGGAACCGCGCCTCGCCTCTCTTGAATCCGCGGTGGCCGACCTGCGCCGGCAAATATTGCAAATGTCCCAGCGCATGGCGGCAAAGGCTGACACGCCCGAAACCGCCCTCGCGCCGCCGCCGGGGGAAACCGCACCCGAGATCGAACCGGAAGCAGTCGCGCCGGCCCCGGTGCAACCTGCCGTCGTCTACACCCCGGTCGAAATTCCCGAGGCCGCGCAGGCTCGTGAGCCCGTTGAGCCGCAGCCGGAATCCTGGCCTGTCAATCGTGCATGGGCGTGGCTGACCGGCGGCAATGCGCTGGTGAGAGTCGGCGTGGTGGTGTTGTTCTTCGGCGTGGCCTTCCTTCTCAAATACGCCTATGAACATTCTCACGTTCCGATCGAAGTCAGGTTGATCGGCGTTGCGCTGGGCGCGGTGGTGATGCTGGTGATCGGCTGGCGGCTGCGCGCAAGCAAGCCGGTTTACGCACTGGCGATGCAGGGCGGTGGCGTGGGTCTGTTGTACCTGATCGTGTTCGGGGCCTTCCGGTTGTTCGATCTCATTCCCGGCGAAGTCGCGTTCTTCCTGCTCGTGGCCATTGCGGCGTTCTCCGCCGCGCTCGCGGTTCTTCAGAACGCGATGTCGCTGGCGGTACTCGGCGTGTCGGGTGGTTTTCTGGCGCCGGTGCTCGCGTCGACCGGTGGCGGCAGCCACGTGATGCTGTTCAGCTACTACCTCGTGCTCAATGCAGGCGTGCTCGGCATCGCTTTTTTCAAGGCATGGCGGCCGCTCAATGTGCTCGGTTTCGTATTCACTTTCGGCATCGGTGCGGCCTGGGGTGCGAAATTCTACCGGCCCGAGTTCTTCGCCAGCACCGAACCCTTCCTGGTGCTGTTCTCCCTTCAATACATGGCAATCGCGGTCCTTTTCGCCTTGAGGCAGGCGCCGCAACTGAAGCATTACGTCGACAGCACCATCGTCTTCGGCACGCCACTGGTCGCGTTCGGATTGCAAACCCGGCTGGTGAAGGAGATCGAGTTCGGCGCAGCCTGGAGCGCGGTGGCGGCCGCTGCGCTTTATCTCGTGCTCGCCGGCGTGCTCCATCGCAGGCATACGGAAACGCTGCGCATGCTGGTCGAGGCATTCCTGGCACTGGGCATCATCTTCGCGACACTGGCAATACCGCTGGCCTTCGACGGCCGCTGGACATCGGCCGCATGGGCACTCGAGGGCGCTGCCGCCTACTGGGTCGGCGCACGCCAGGGCAGACGGCTGCCTCGTGCGTTCGGCTTGTTGCTGCAGTTTGCCGCCGGCATCGCATTCATTGCCGATGCGAGCCGCGGCTATGACGATAATCCGGTTGCCAATACCTTTTTCCTCGGCTGCGTGTTCATCGCCGCGGCGGGATTGTTCTCCAACCGCACGATCGAGCGGAATTTCGAAAAGGCGGGGCATTTCGCGATGCAGGTTTCGATCCTGGTTTTCATCTGGGGACTGGGCTGGTGGCTGTTCGCCGGCCTGCACGAGATCGACAGGCATGTTCCCGCCGACGCCAAACTTAATGCAGCACTCCTGTTCCTGACCGGCACTTGTGCAACCTTCAGTTTGTTGCGCGCGCGCGGCTGGGTGATTGCCCGCTATCCGGCCTTTGCGCTGGCGCCGCTGATGATCCTGGTCTTCAGCGCCAGCGTTGCCGCTCATCCCCACCAGCATCCCTTCGCGGCGAGCGGGTGGGCGGCGTGGCCGGTTGCCTTCCTGTTCCACTTCCGCATCCTGCTGCGCCACGACCGTGACGGCGATTACCGGATGTTCGCGCACGCGGCGGGCGTCTGGCTGCTGGCCGCGGTGGGGGCATGGGAAATCGGATGGCAGATCGACCAGCTGGTCGAGGGCAATCGCGTCTGGCCGCTGATCGCGTGGGCACTCGTGCCAGGCGGATTGCTCGCATTGCTTGGGTTCAAGGGCTCCGCGATCAGCTGGCCGGTATTGCGGCACCCCCGCGCCTATCTCTGGATGGGAGCGGGACCCCTTGCGCTTTTCCTGCTGGGCTGGACCGTGTATGCAAACTTTTCCAACGACGGCAACCCTGCGCCGCTGCCCTATGTTCCGTTGCTCAATCCGCTGGACATAGCGCAGATGCTCGCCTTCGTCGCGCTCGCGGGGTGGTGGCGGACCGTGCAAGTGCAAGGCATCCCGGACGTGGCGCAGTGGCCGCCTTCCTTTGCGCGCCTGCTGATCGGGATTGCGATGTTCACGTTCCTGAACGGCGTGCTGTTGCGCACGCTGCACCACTGGGCGGACGTTCCTTACCAACTGGACACCATGTTCCGATCCGATCTCGTGCAGGTCGCCCTGTCCATCTTCTGGACGATCCTCGCGCTGGTATCGATGGTCGTCGCCACGCGGCGCGGATTGCGCGTGCTCTGGTTCTGCGGCGCCGTGCTGATGGGCGTGGTGGTGGTCAAACTTTTTCTGATGGACCTCGCCAAGATCGGCGGGGTCGAGCGCATCGTGTCCTTCATCGGCGTGGGCATCCTGATGCTGGTCATCGGCTATTTTTCGCCGTTGCCGCCGAAGGAAGCGGAGGCGTCATGAAAATCGCCTTCATGAAATGTCCGGCGGCGGTCTTGCTTGCGGCAGCGAGTTTCGCATCGTCGGCGCAGACCCTCGACGAATTCGCCTTTGCCGTGCCTGTCGAGGTTACCGGCGCCGATGCCTTTTACCGCCTGGTGATTCCGCAGCCGGTATATGAGGCGACGTCTTTCGCGGACTTGCGTGACCTGCGCATTTTTAACGGCAGCGGCGAGGCGGTGCCTTATGCATTCCGATCCATCGAGCTGCGTTCGCAAAAATCGGAACCGGTTGCGCTGTCGATCTTTCCGCTGCGCGGTCCCCGCAATGCGCGCGCCGAGGACCTGGACCTCAGCGTGGGCAGAAGCGGCGACAAAGTCAGCGTAAGGCTGCATACCCGCGGCGATGCAGGCGGGCAAAAAGTACTGCTGGGTTACCTGATCGACGCTTCGACGCTCAAGGCCCCGCTGTCGGGCATCACGGTCCAGTGGGGATCGGCAGGGGCCGATCGGCTGACATCGGTGAAACTGGAAACGAGCAGCGATCTGAAGAACTGGAGAACGCTGGCGAACGACGTTCCCCTCGGTGGCGTATCGCATGCCGGGCAGCGCCTGGAGCGCAACACCATCGAGTTCCGCGGCCGGCAGGAGAAATATCTGCGCCTGACCTGGCTGGACGCCGACAAAGCCATCGAACTGGATTCCGTGCGCGCAATGGTGGCCGAACAATGGGAACAGCCGGAAAGGATGTGGAAGGAAGTGGTCGCCAGGCCGGATGCCGCCAGGCCCGGCGATTTCCTCTTCGATCTCGAAGGCCGGTTTCCGATCGATCGCCTGGAGTTCAGGTTGCCGCAGGAAAACACCGTGGTCCCCGTGCAAGTCTTTTCGCGCAACGATCCGAAAGACAAATGGAGGCCGCTGTCCGCCACCGTCGCCTATCGCTTCAAACAGGAAGGCCGCGAACTGACGAGTCCGGCACTGGCATTGAGCGGGCACCCCGATCGCTACTGGCTGCTGACTGTGAACATGAAGACCGGGGGCATCGGCGCCGGAGACCTCGGCGTGAGGGCAGGCTGGATTCCGCGAGAGCTGGTTTTTACCGCGCGAGGCAATGGTCCGTTCCGGCTCGCGTATGGCAATGCCCGCGCAGAGGCAAGCTCGCTGTATGAAGAAACGATGGTACCGGGGTTGCGCAGCCAACACCCGCCGAAGATCTCGCTGGCCGGCACGGGATCGCCGCAGAAACTCGCCGGCGCCTCCGCGACGGATGCGCCCGTCAATGTCAAGAAGTGGGCTTTGTGGGCCGCCTTGCTCGCTGCCGTGGCGTTGCTGGCCTGGATGGCGTGGAGACTATCGGCGCAGATGCGAAAGCCAGAGGGATAATGACGCCGACGCGCGAGCGCATTCTCTTCACGCTGCCGGAGGAATGCCTGATGGACTGACCATACAAAATATTGTATAGTCAGTCCGTGCCAGTACAGCTTAAACCCGTAGAGTTCCTGGGAACTTCCCTGGAGGACTTGCGTGCTTTTCCGCGGGGTGCACGGCGCGAAGCGGGTTTTCAGATCGATCGCGTGCAGCATGGGCATGATCCGTTCGACTGGAAACCAGTGGCGACGGTGGGGCAGGGTATTCGCGAAATTCGTCTTCGCGACGAGTCCGGTGCATATCGGATCCTGTACGTGGCCAAGTTGGAAGACGCAGTTTACGTATTGCACTGCTTTCAGAAGAAGACGCAAAAAACTCCGGCAGGTGATATTGGCCTTGCCAGGTTGCGCTACAAGGAATTGACGGACAGAGTTCGCAGGAGCCGAAAATGAGTAAATCTGCAAAAAGCCGCCATACCAGCGTATGGGATGCGATCGAAGATACACCGGGCGAGGCAGCGCACATGAAAGCCCGTGCTTCGCTGATGACGGCTGTGATTGCGCACATCGAGAAGAATGGCCTGACGCAAGCGCAGGCGGCCAAACAGTTCGGCGTGACGCAACCGCGTATTTCCGATCTGATGCGGGGAAAAATTGACCTCTTCAGCCTCGACACGCTGGTGAATATGCTGGCTGCGGCTGGATTGCAAGTGGAGATAAAATTGAAGAAGGCGGCCTGAGTCTGTCGAAGTAACTCATCCAGGATTCGCGTTTCAGAAAAACAGGCCCGCCGGGCCTGTTTTTTTTCGTCCTGCGGGGAGCATCGCTTCCCGACATTCCATCGGTTTATGCGATCTTGAACTCGTGTCGCGCATCTTTATATCTTCTTTACGTCGCACTTCCTGCCATGGCTAATTTTCTTGCCGACACCAGGCGTTACCTCGCAGCGTCGGTTCCTGGATAGAAAAAGCCCTCCGTTGCGGGCCCGCCTGTTCGATGTCGGCTACGCGGCCTGTTTCAGCCCCTGGTAGACCGCCTGCGTCTCGGCTGTGGGTTGCACTCCGAGCACGATCGACAAAAGCTCCCGGCAGCGGCGGTAGGTTTTAAGTGCCTCAACGTGATTGCCAAGTTCACGGTGGCAGATCATCAGCCCGCGGTAGAGGCCTTCGGCCAGATTATCCAGTTCGATGCCGCGTTGATAGATCGGGATTGCCTCTTGCCACCGATGCCCGGCTTCGAATGACTTCGCGGCGTGCTGAATATAGACCAGGAATTTTTCGCGCAGCGCCTCGCGGGTCGCCATCGCCCAAGGCCTTTCCGATTCCTGCGCGAGGAAGTGTCCCTGGTACAGCCCACGCAGCCGCTCGATGGAGTGCTCAGTATGCGGGCCGCTCGCTCGCGCCGTGTCGAGCTCACGCTCGAAGGCCAGGACGTCCACCCAGCAGATCTTTGGGTCAAGGCTTAGCTTTCCCGCGGTCAGCGTTAGCGCGCCCGGAAAGTTCAACAGTTGGCGCAGGCGGTATAGCACGCTCTCGAAGGCGTGGTAGGCGGTGTCGCCTTCCGCATCCGGCCACAAGGCTTCGGTCAAGGTGTCGGCTGAAACTCCGGTGCCACCCATGGCAATCAGGGCCTTGAGCAGATCGAGTGGCCTTTGTTGGGTCCTGCGGGAAAAGCGGATCGGCGCGTCGTCCTTAAGCACGCTGAAGCGCCCGAGTGTGTAAACCTTGACCGGCCAGGGCCAGGCGTCATTCGCGTTGAAAGGCGCAACGAGCCGGTATCGTTTGATCAGGCTCTTCACTTGTTCCAGTGAAATACCGGCTCTCAGGGCCTCGGCACAGACCTCGGCCATCAAACCCGGATGGAGAATGAACGCCTGAGAGGCGGTGCGCGCGGACTTGGAGGTGTCCAGGGCGCACGCCAACAAGCGATGGCATTCGGCCCGATCTCCGCGCCGCAAGGCGATGCAAGCGTCCAGCAGGTCATGATCACGCAGCGAACCGTCGAACGCCGTGCCGCGGATCGTCTGGCGTGCTTGATCTGCATATCGCGTGGCTTCGTCGTATTTCTTGTGCTCGACCAACGCGGCAGCCAGGGACAGCCGCCACATCGATTGCATCGGCGTGGCCGCGGCTTCATCTGCGAGCGATACCGCGCTCTCGCCATGTTCGACCGCGCTGGATATGTTGCCCTCAAGCATGGCGAGATCGGCCAGTGCGCGCGAGCGAACACCCATCGCGAGCGGCCGCGTGGAGTCACGGACCTGCCTCATATTCTGAATGTTCGACTCCATCGCCGAGCTGTCGCGCTGCGCCACGGCGAGCAACTGCCGCATGAAAACCAGGAAGGGATCGGCGGTTATTAACCCCTGGCTGGTCGCAATCTCCACTGCTGCGTTCAATGACTGTGCAGCTTGTGCATGGTCCAACTCGAGCCACAGGCTGAATGCAATTCGACCAAGAGCGTGCATGCGGCCAAAGGCGGACACATCGTCATGGCGTAGCAATAATTCGAGCTGGCACCTGAGTTCTTGGGCCGCTTCGACGTCCAGGTTCAAACAATGGACGAAGAGCAGGGTTTGCGCGGCAAAAATACGTTGATCGATATCGACTTCTGCATCCAGGAGGGTTCTCACGCGTTCCACGCTGACGGGAAACAAGGGATGTCCCGGCCGCGCATTGACGAGCGCGGACAGCAGCGAAGCGTAGATGCGCAGCTCAACGTCTGCAGAGGGCAATACCGGATTTCTCGCGAGAAGGGCGTCCAGCGCGTCGATCCATCGATCCACCGGCTCAAACGAGCACCATTCCTGCTGACAGATCTCGAGGATCGCGGCGGCGGCCACCATCTGGCCGATCTCTTCGCCCACATGCTCGAATCCATCCCATGCGCGTTCCAAAGCCGCGCGCGCAGCGGGCAGATCGCTCTGAATCAACGAAGTCCCGTACCAGTAGCTGAGCCAGGGCGTGGCCGCGACCTGCTTCTCCGGCAGCACATCGATCCACTGGCGCAACGTTTGCCGGCATCCGCGCATCAGCAATCGAGGGCCCTGCTTGAGCATCAAGTCCGTTGCGGCATTCCAGTCCTCGGTGCGCATATAAAGGGCGAGCGCTTGATCGAGACTCCCGCTTTCCTCGAGCAAGGCGGCCGCACGATTGGCGAACTGCTTTACCTCGCCAGGCGGACATATTTTTTCGACGCGAGCCAGCAGGAATTCGCGAAACAACGGGTGATATTCATAGGTGGACGGAGTGTCAGCGCGCAAGCTGGTGAATAGCTGTCGACGGGTCAGATGATGCAGGAACTCGCCCGCGCGCGGGGCGCCGCTGACCTCTTCGGCAGTAGTCGCCGTCATGCCGGGCAGGAATGCGGTGGACACGAGGATCTTGCGGTCTTCCGGGGTAGCGCGGTCCAGGATCTCTGCGTCGAAATATTTGAACACGGCTTCGCGCGTTTCCGTCTCCAGGCGGCCCGGCGCGATGCCGTTGCGGCGCACGCGCTCAAGCATGAGCCTGAGCCCCGCCGCCCAGCCTTCGGATTGCCGATATAACGTCTCCACCAAACCTTCGTCCGTGGTAACGCCGGACGCGATCTCGCGACATTCGTCGATCGTCAAACGCAGATCTTGGGAGTCAATCAGTTCCAGCGCCTGATTTGCGATGAGGCGCGTGTAAAGGCTCGGTGGTTCGCGGCGGCTGATCAGGATGACATTGACGCCTTCGGGAATCTCTGTCGCTGAATCGACCAGCAACTCGTTGAACGCGCCCTCGTCCGGCATTTCGTGACCGCCGTCCAATACCACTACTGCTGGCCGGGGCAGAAGGCCGAACAATTCGCGGAAGAAGCGCCGTCTGAAATCGGCGTTGGCCCGCAGGCGTTCGGGCGTCAACAGGGGAAGCAGCGCCGATTTGCTCTTCGCCATTTCTGCACTTGCCAAGCCCAAGTAATGGAAGAATTTCGCGGGATCGCTGTCGCCGCCATCCAATCGGTACCAAATGCTCGGCAGCTGCCTGCTTTCGAGATAACTCGCCACGAGCGTGGTCTTGCCCGCCCCAGGCGGACCGCTGACCCACACCATTGGATGCTCCCGGCACTCATCGAGCGCGCGGAACAGCCGTTCACGCGGTATCGCCCCGAACAGCTTGGGACGGCTCAGCTTGGCGAGGTTGCCGGGCGCGTTCACAATCGCCGGTGTTTCCACACTCAGAGTCTGGGACATGGTTCTCTCCGCTAACGTGAATCGTCGCGTCAGACTAGGAGCGTGCCGGGCCGGGGTCGTTTCTTTGGGGTTATGTTTTGGTTGAAAATATGTTTCGGTCAGTTCCGCCACGTCTACCGGGTAAACCAAAGTCGTAGTCCGCGCTACGTCGGTCCAATAGCCTCGTACCGCCGGTCACCCTAGGCTGGTGTCGAACTGGAGCCGGCGAAGAAACCTCTGGTCGGAGGCACGAGACATTGCGGCGCTCCATGCGGAGACAATCGAATTCGCGCGTTCATTAGCCTCTTGTACGTGCTCAGTTGGGATGACCGTGACAACGGCCGGGATGGGGAGAACACTAACAAGCACCCATGATCTCTACCGTCCGCACCGAGGCTATCGGCAGCCGAGGTAAGAACCGATCCCATCGGGCCCAACTGCTGGCTACACGCTGACCAGGTTGGTGGGACGTCACATGGATTAATTGTTTCGCGACAAACCAGCCGTGAACTACCTGGTGGACTACGAGGCACGTCTCAATCAGGTTCGTTCCAAGTACAACTAAAAGGCCGGCGAGGCGAAAGGCGGCCCGCATGGGAGCACCAGCGGTGGATCTCTCTTCCGACCGGCTCGAGAGCGTTCTCGAGGACGGTGAGTTCGTCCTGTACCGAATCGGCGGCGCAGCAAATACGACCCCGGCACGTTCCGCGCTCGTCGTGATGCCGCGGTCCGAGCATCCGCGACCGCAAGCCATTCGAATGCTCGAGAACGAACACTCGCTGCGGGGGTGAATTGGATACCGCGTGGGCGCTGCGGCCCCTTTCGTTGACGACGCTCGGGGGCGACCCGCACTCGTCCTCGAGGATCCCGGTGGCGAACTGATGCTTCAGCGCGCCGGTACGCCTATGGATGTCGCCGACGTCCTTCGCGTTGGGGCGGGCGTGGCGGCAGCGTTGCGCCTGCTGCACGTGCGTGACCTCATTCACAAAGACATCAAGCCCGCCAACGTGATGACGGACTGGGAACTGCCTCCGGCGTTGAGCACGACCTTCGACGCTGCCTCGCGCAGTGGGAAGCCGGCGGCCGGATCGACGCGTTCCCGCTCGCCGAACACGACACACCCGACCGGCTGGTCATTCCGGAAAAGCTGTATGGACGCGCTCGCGAGATCGAGACGCTCCTCAGCGCCTTCGAGCGCGTGGTGACGAGCGGGACGCCGGAGCTGGTACTCATCACGGGGTACTCCGGGATCGGTAAATCATCCGTGGTCAACGAGTTGCACAACGTGCTCGTGCCGCCGCGCGGCCTGTTCGCGTCAGGCAAGCCTGTCCACTGTCGGCCAACGGGGGAGTTCCCTGAGAGGCGTGTCATCGACTGAGGCGCGCAGCGCTTTACGCCGGCCTGTGGGTCGCGTACCAGGCGTCCCACCCGTTAGCGCACGGTCTGGACGGGCGCTGTGAAAACATATCCCGCGCTGCGCTCGGTGCGGATGAGCTGGGGCCGCGCGGCGTCCGGTTCTAGCTTCTTCCGCAGGCGTCCCACCTGCACGTCGATCGCACGGTCGTATACCTCGTCGTCGTGCAGGCGCGAGAAGTTGAGCAGCTGTTCACGTGAGAGCACCCGTTGCGGTGCGGCGAGGAACGCCGCAAGCAAGTTGAACTCGCTGTTGGTCAATGCAACGATCTTGCCGTCAGCTGCTGTCAGGCGGCGGAGCCGCACGTTGAGCTCCCAGCCAGAAAAGCGGTAGGCGCGAATCTTCGCCAGCCCGTCGGCCACGGTTTCCCGAGAGCGCGAACGTCGGAGCAGCGCGCGGATGCGGGCGAGCAGCTCTCGTGGCGAGAAGGGTTTGGTCAGGTAGTCGTCTGCGCCGAGTTCCAGTCCCATCACGCGGTCAGCCTCATCCTTGCGGCCGGTCAGCATGATGATCGGCAGGTCCGATTCCTCGCGCAGCTTCCGCGCGATCTGCATTCCGTCCTCGCCCGGTAGACGCAGATCGAGGATGACGAGGTCGATGGTTTCCCGCTCCATAACCTCGCCGATGTCACGTCCGCTCGCGAGCGTGGTGACTCGCACGTCGTTGTCCGTCAGATAATCGGCGATCATCTGGCGCACCGACGGATCATCATCGACTGCGAGCACGTGCGCTGTCGTCGTCATAGTCGTCACCATCGCTGCCTTGATCACTGCTTGACTCGTTTCCACCGCTGCCTCCATCAAGCCTCGCAGCGTCAGGATTACACATGCTCTGTTGCGGTTGAATGTAGCGGACACCGTGCGAGCGTGTCAATTGACACATTCGCCTATACAACTGCCACATTATCGCGGCGGCGCGGGCGTTTAATGCTCTTGAACGGCCACGGTCCCGGAACAGCGAGCGGCAGGGCGAGTTGTAGTGCCGAGGAACAGGTGCATAATAAGGGCTATATTGTCATCGTCGAAACTGACGACCTCATTCGGGACTTGCTCGAGCGCTGGCTCGGCGAGGCGGGTTACGCCGTGATCGCGACGGCGGCGGGTGCCCCGGCGCAAGATCAGCCGGTGTGCCTGGTCATCGTAAACATCTCTAACCCGCGGGGCGCCAAGACGCTGATTCAGTCGCTGCAGGCGGTCTATGCAGCCCCCATCCTTCTGATCTCGGCGCGTTTTCGTCGTGGTCTCGGAGCATCCGCGGACGCAGCCCGCCAGCTAGGTGTGCGCAAGGTGCTGCCAAAACCGCTGACGCGCGCGGAGCTGCTCGCGGCGGTTCGCGAATCGATCGAGGATCCATAGATGACAACCGCCCACGACCCCTCTCTCGATCCGATCAAGATCCTCCAGACCGGTCGCGCACCGGTGGCTTGGCGCGATCGCCACGCCCTCAAAATCGGTGCGGGGCTGCTCGGGGTCATTCTTGTCGCCGGGGTAACCGAGCTCGCGTGGCCGGGTGACGACTTGCTGGTGGTGATGCGCACGGCGCTGTTCTTATTCGCTGGCGGTGTGGCCATGTGGCTGCTCGGTCGCCAAATCGCCAGGCTGCGCGAGGCGGAGGCGCGCTACTCGATCGTCGTGGCGGCGGCGGATGGCGGCATTTGGGACTGGGACGTGCTGACCGACGAGATGTTCCTCTCCGAACGCGCGCGGCATCTCTACGGTCTCCAGCCGAGCGCAACGGTTCGACGCCACACCGAGTGGCGCGGTTTGGTGGCGTTTCACCCCGACGACTTGGACGCGGAGCGGATCGCGCTGAGAGATTTTCTCGCGGGACGAGCGACGACCTACGACGGCGAGTGGCGGGTGCGGCACGCTGATGGCGTCTATCGCTGGGTGCGCATTCGCGCCCTTTGCGTGCGCGACGCAACCGGACAGGCGATGAGGATGGCTGGCTCGGTCAGCGACATAGATGCCACGAGGCGTGCGCAGGCGGCGTTGCGGTTCTCGGAACAGCGCGTCGCCCTCGCCATGGAGGCCTCTGGCGACGGCCACTGGGACTGGAACATTTCCACTGACGAGTTTTATGGGTCCCCCCGGATGCTTGAAATGTATGGATTTCCTCGCGGAACCACTTTCGCGACCCGGTCGGACTTCGTGGCCCAAGTTCCCTTCCACCCCGAGGATCGTCGGAAGTGGGAACTGGCGGCCGCGGCCCATTTCGCAGGCAAGACCGATCGATTTGACATCGAAATACGCATGATCCTGCGCGGCGAAACGCGCTGGATTCACGTCACGGGGCTGTTATCACGCGACGCTTCCGGGAAACCGTTGCGCTGGACCGGTGCCGTTGCGGACGTCACCGACCGCAAGCTCGCCGAGGAGGCGCTGCGCGAGAGCGAAGCCCGCTTTCGCACCCTCGCCGAGCTTTCAGCCGACTGGTACTGGAAGCAGGATGAAAACCTGCGCTTCACCCACTCGTGGAGCGAGGACCCAGACGTGGCTGGATACGTGCCCGAAGCTTGGCTTGGGAAGACCCGCTGGGAACTCCCCGGTATCAAGTTGCTGTCTTGTTCCTGGCGCGAACACCAGGGAGTCCTTGAAGCTCGTCAGCCCTTCCGCGACTTCGAATACTGCCGCATTGGGCCGGACGGCATCGCCCGTTATATGAGCGTCAGCGGCGCGCCGATCTTCGATGAGCAGGGTCACTTCAAAGGTTATGAGGGTATAGGGCGCAACATCACCGAGCGCAAGAAGATGGAGGAAGAACTGCGCGAGAGCGAAGCCCGCTTCCGCAGCCTAACCGAGCTTTCTTCCGACTGGTACTGGAAGCAGGACGAGAATCTGCGGTTTACGTACCTGCCGGACGGGGCAAACTCGGGGGACCCGTCCCCGGCCGAAGCCTCAATCGGCAAAACCCGCGAGGAGCTTGGCAATAAATCAACGCCAGTGTCCTCGTCCTGGGTCGAGCACGAGGCGGTGCTCGCGGCCCGTCAGCCCTTCCACGATTTCGAATATAGCCGCCTGGACCCAGACGGAATCAACCGGTACGTCAGCGTCAGCGGCGCGCCGATCTTCGATGAAGACGGCCGCTTCAAGGGCTACCATGGCGTGGGGCGCAACATTACCGAGCGCAAGCTGGCCGAGGCGGCCCTACGCGAGAGTGAAGCCCGGTTTCGCAGATTGACCAAACTCTCATCCGACTGGTACTGGAAGCAGGACGAAAACCTGCGCTTCACGCACACCTGGAGCGAAGTCGAGAACCACGGATATACGGGCGACTCTTCGATCGGGAAGACACGCTGGGAGCTTGCCGGAATTATCAAGTTGCTGAATGGCACATGGGCTGAACATAAGGCAGTCCTTGCAGCCCGCCAACCATTTCGCGATCTCGAATACTGCCGCACCGGCCCGGACGGGGTCGTCCGCTATATCAGCATCAGTGGTGTACCGGTCTTTGACGAGGAGGGGCGGTTTAAGGGCTACGAGGGTGTAGGGCTCAACATCACCGAGCGCAAGCGGATTGAGCAGGATCTGCGCGACCGACAGGAGATTCTCGACGTCGCACAGAAGGCCGCGCGCGCAGTAGCGTTCGAGTGGGGCACCGGCACAGGTGAAGGACAGAATCGCTCGTCGCCGGATCTCGAAGCCATGTATGGGCTGCCACCTGGCTCATACGACGGCACTTGTGACAGCTGGAAGAAACTCGTCTTCCCGGAGGACTTCCCGGTGGTGAACGCCGCGATCGAGCGCGCGGCGGAAACCGGCGACCTCGCCGCCGAATATCGCGTTGTCCATCCGGACGGCACCGTGCACTGGCTGGAGGCGAAGGGCCGAATGTTCTTCGATTCCGAGGGCAGACCCGAGCGCGTGATCGGGTTCATGCTTGACGTGAACGACCGGCACCAGGCGGAGATGGACGAAACCCGGTTTCGGAGTTTCTTCGATCTGCCCTTGATCGGCATGGGGGTCAGCTCGCCTGAGCGGCGCTTCTTGGACGTGAACGAGAAGCTGTGCCAGATCCTCGGATACGCTCGGGAGGAACTCATCGGGCGCGACTGGGCTTCGGTCACGCACCCCGACGACCTCGCCGGTAACGTGGCTCTGCTGGACGAGGCGCTGGATGCAAAGTGCGACCGCTACAGCCTGGAGAAGCGCTACATCCATCGCGACGGCCACATCGTCTATGCTGCCATCTCGGTGTGCTGCGTGCGACGGCCAGGCGGAACCGCCGACCACTTCGTGCTGACCGTGCAGGACATGACCGAGCGGTATGAAGCGGAGGAGCAGCGGCGCCGGCTCGAAGGCCAACTGCGCCAGGCGCAACGGCTCGAGGCGATGGGCACTCTCGCCGGAGGCATCGCTCACGACTTCAACAACATCCTCGGTGCGATCGTCGGCTATGGCGAAATGGCGCAGCGAGGTACACCCAAGGGAAGCCGGCTGCGGCGCGACCTCGACAGCATCTTGACCGCGGGCGAACGCGGGCGCGCGCTGGTTGAGCGGATCCTCGCATTCAGCCGCAGCGGCGTGGGCGAACGACTTGCAGTGCACGTGGAGCGAGTGGTCCGTGAGGCGCTGGACCAGCTTGCGGCCAACCTGCCCACGAACGTCACGATCTTTCCGCGGTTGCGCGCGGGCCGAGCCGCGGTGCTCGGGGACCCGACGCAGGTGCATCAGGTGCTGATGAATCTGGCCACGAACGCCGTTCAGGCGATGACCTCGGGCGGCACCTTGCGCGTGTCGCTGCAGGCCGTCCGGCTTGACGCGGCACGCGTTGCGACGATCGGCGCGCTGGATGCCGGCGACTACGTGGTCCTCGAGGTGGGCGACTCGGGGGTTGGCATCCCGCCTGAAATGCTGGGCCGAATCTTCGATCCGTTCTTTACGACCAAGGAGGTTGGGGTTGGCACGGGGCTAGGACTGTCGCTCGTGCATGGCATTGTCACTGAGCTGAAAGGGGGGATCGACGTGGCGAGTACGGTGGGAATGGGCAGCGTCTTCACTGTCTATCTCCCGCATACCGGTGACGCCGCGGACAACGGCGAGCGCGAGGAGCTCGAAGCACCGCGCGGGAATCGCGAGCAGGTGCTGATCGTCGACGACGAGGCACCGCTCGTCCGGCTCGCGACCGAGACCCTCGCAGAGCTGGGCTACGTGCCCGTGGGGTTCACCTCCAGCGCCACGGCGCTGGAGGCGTTCCGCGCAGAGCCGCAACGTTTCGATGCGGTGATCACCGACGAGCGCATGCCCGGCATGTCGGGGTCGGCGCTGATCCGCGAAATACGCGGAATCCGGCGCGCGATCCCGATCCTGCTCGTGAGCGGCTATGTGGGCGGGGAGGTGGTACAGCGCGCCCTGGAGTCAGGCGCCAATGAGGTACTGAAGAAGCCGCTATCGGCGCGCGAGCTCGCCACGAGCCTCGCGCGCGTGTTGCAGCAGTGACGATCTGTCCAGAGGCGTAGATAGGTGCGGTGAGCAGTGAAGCCTGCTTGGGAACAGAAAGTCTTCCGACTTGAGACTTCCCCGCTGGATCCAACTCGCCACCTTCGCGGGTCTGTTCTGTGATCTCGAACTGGACTGGCCGCTCGGTCTTCTGTTGCATAACGATCGCACGAGCTGTAAACGGTGACGCCTTCATGCTTTACACGCTTTCCGGGGTGGCACGTGAGGCGTTCGAGGGTTCGGCACACGCTCCCCGTGTGCCACGTCCCGGACCCGTAGCGTGACCAGGTCGCAGCCCTCACCTTGGAGTCAATAGCCAAGTCGAACAATCCCAGATCGCGGATGCGACCCGCAATCTGCAGCCGAATGCGGACGGCCCAGATGTCCTTGAACTTCAGTGGCGATTTCAGGCCGACGAGCTTACCTTTGTTCCAGGGTTCATGACGTCGACCTATATTGGCAGACTGTTCCATGATTCAGCTCCTTGTTGGTTGAAGGGAGCTGAAGTCTGCACTCTCGGACGACGGTCGGCAGGCGATCTATTGTGTTGAAAAACTCCCGCTGCTGACTGAAGCTTAGTAGAATATGCGTATTGCATATTGATGCAGAGGTGCAGTGATGATGGGACAGCCAGCAGGCGCTCAGGCGCCGTTGTTCTATGCCTTCAATCTTGAAAGCCACGTCCCGCAGGATCATTTGCTGCGCTGCATCGACCACTTCCTCGACCTGAGCGAGCTGCGCCAGCACCTGACGGACTACTACAGCCATACCGGACGGCCCTCCATCGCCCCCGAACTGATGATTCGCATGCTCGTCATCGGATACTGCTTCGGCATTCGCTCTGAACGCCGTCTTTGCGAAGAAGTCCATCTGAATCTGGCCTATCGCTGGTTCTGTCAATTGGGGCTGGAGAAGCCCGTGCCGGATCACTCCACCTTTTCAAAGAACCGGCATGGCCGCTTTCGTGAAAGTGATGCGTTCCGGCATCTGTTTGAAAGCGTCCTTCGGCGCTGCATGGCAGAAGGCCTGGTTCGTGGCGAAGGTTTTGCCACCGACGCCAGTATCATCAAGGCCGATGCGCAGCGCCAGCGTGGTGTTGCGGGCGGTGAGCCCATCGACTGGGGAAATGCGCAGACTGCCGCGCGTCCAGTACGTGAGTATCTGGCGGGCCTTGAGCAGGAGAATGCCTCGGACACAATGCCCAAGGCCATTTCGCTGACCGATCCGGCGGCAAGCTGGACCGCTGCAGCGGGTGGGCCGGCGTTCTATGCTTATTCGACCAATTACCTGATCGATCTGAAAGCGGGGATCATCGTAGATGTCGAGGCGTCCGCCGTGAGTAGTGCAGCGGAAACACAAGCCACGCGAACGATGCTTGATCGTGTCGAAGAGAAATTCGGGATGACCCCGGAGCGTCTGGTCGGTGACACCAATTACGGCTCGGCCGCCATGCTTGGCTGGCTGGTTGATGAGAAGAGGATCGAACCGCACGTTCCGGTGTGGGATAAGACGCAGCATCAAGACGGCGTCTTCTCGCGCAGCGACTTTGAATGGAACGAGCAGGCCAATGAATACCGCTGTCCTGCAGGCAAGGCGCTGCGCTGCGACTGGCGCCCATTCAAGAATCCACGCACGCGCATCACGAAAGCCGACACCATCATTTATCGATCAAGCGAACGCGACTGCGCGGCGTGTCCGCTGAAAGCCCGCTGCTGCCCGACTATGCCGTTTCGCAAGATCACCCGCAGCATTCATGAGAATGCTCGCGACGTGGCCCGCCGCATTGCCACGACCGACGCGTATACGCAGTCACGCAAGGATCGCAAAAAAGTGGAGATATTGTTTGCCCATCTCAAACGCATCCTGAAGTTGGACAAACTGCGACTACGTGGCTTCAGTGGTGCGCGGGATGAGTTCTTGCTGGCGGCAACTGCCCAGAATTTGCGACGAATGGCGAAATGGTTGATGCCAGTAGCAGGAAATGGGGTAATGACTGCTGCTTGAAGGGCGTTAACGCAACTGATTCGATGAAAAAGCGCGATTCAGGCGCTCAACAACGCAGCTTCAAAAGCTGCAGATGCTTAAAAAATATTTCAACGTCAAGTTTTTCAACGGAATAGATCCTAAGCCGCCCTTCGCAGTAGGCAAAAAAGCGGCCATTCACCGCCCAAAGCCAACATTCCGAGGAATCGCCTCACGCCCATCGGCCGGGAAGGCGGTCAAGGGGTGAGTTCCGGTTTGTCAGTGGCAGCTGCAGATTCAAGTTACGGTGTAATAGTCGGGCAAAGCCTATCCAAAACATAGAGCCCCGTTACGCGCGTGATGCAAAGCGCTCGCTACGGCCGTACCATCTTGCACGTAGTGGGCAATAGCGTTTCGACCGCGTCGAAGCGAACGTCGGTCTTCCAACCGTAGCCTGTATTCTCCACGTCGTGCTGTATGGCGTCTCCGACCTTCGTAAAGGTTGCGAGATACAACGGGGCTGCGAGCTGATGATCTTCCGTTCGCATCCACATCTCCCCGGTATCACCTTGATACCTCATAACCTCGAGAGCACGCGCAATTTGAAGCGGCTCACTCGATTTTGCTTGATTGATGGCTCGAGCCAGCATGTCAAAGCCAAACTTGATTGATAGAAATGAGATCTCTTCGTTACTGTAGTGTTTCTTGTATTCGGTGTAGAACTTCTGGAGTCGTTCATCGGCCACGTTGGCGTGCCATGGGATCATTGTCTTCACGTGATCCGCGCCATCGGCCTTCATTGTTGACGCGACGCCAGCCGTATAGGAACCCAGAGAGTAGTAGTCAACGTGCAATCCAGCATCTTTGCTGGCACGGAGGAGAAGGGAGAAATCCGACCCCCAATTGCCCGTTATCACGGTGTCCGCATTGGACGTCTTGATCTTCGCGATGTACGGCGCGAAATCTTTGACCTTGCCAATGGGATGCAGATCATCGCCCACAATCTTGATGTCCGGACGCTTGCGCGACAACATTTTCATAGCTGCCCGGCGCACCGCTTGTCCATAGGCGTAGTCTTGGTTGATCAAGTAGACGTTGTGCACGGATGGACTACGAGCTATGAACGTAGTGAATGCTTCCATCTGCATGTCGACCGTAGGGATGAAACGGAAATGCCAGAAATTGCATTTTTCATTAGTGAGGGCCGGATCGGTGGCGCCCAGGTTAAGGACCAGTACCGACTTGGCTGGATTGCGTGAGTTGTACTTCGCCGCCGCCTCTGAGAGCGCGCCAGCGACATTCGAGCCGACCGTCAGCGATATGAACCGGATACCGCTATCGACAATCTGGTTGAATACCAGCAAGGCTTCTTGCGCGCTCAGCTTGTCATCGAAAGGCACCAATTGAAGTTCTGCGCCATCCAGCACACCGCCTCGCTCATTTATCGCTTGCACGCTAGCTTGGGCAAGATGAAGATCAGTTTCGCCCTGGAGGGCAAAATAACCGCTAAGCGGATCAACGAACGCGATCTTGATAGTTTCGGCCGACTGCGCCGAAAGAGGAAGAAACAACAATGGAATGAGGACAGCGATCTGGTGGCGAATGTCCATGTCCATCAGTACCCTTCTAAATGGATTGCAGGCGAAAACACGACCACTTAGTGAGCATGGTGGGGAACTCGAGATCAAGCGCACGGCTCAAGTTAGCTATCACATGCCGCAACAGGATCAGGGAAGCAGTGCACGCTTCCTGGCCATTGGGATCGACCATCTTGCATCGACCGTCACCCTGCATTCCGGAGTACTTGCCGGTTCCTCCCGCAACGGTAAATGTCCCGCCGTTTCCCTCGTTCTATGGTCCGCCCTTGAAATCGGTGAACATCCGATCGTTTAGGCGCAATAGCCCTTCATCTTCGACGCGCCATTGATGCGGCTGAATGTAGCGGACACCGTGCGAGCATGTCAATTGACACATTCGCCTATGTAACTGCCACAGTATCGCAGTGGCGCGGGCGTTCAATCCTCTTGAAAGGCCATGGTCGCGGAGCAGCGACCGGCGGGTCAAGTTGTAGCGCCGAGGAGCAGGTGCAGAAAAGAGGCTATATTGTCATCGTTGAAACGGACGACCTCATTCGGGACCTGCTCGAGCGCTGGCTCGGCGAAGCGGGTTACGCGGTTGTTGCCACGGCGGCGGACGTCGCTGTGCAAGAGCGGCCGGTGCGCCTTGTCATCGTCATCATCTCCAGCCCGCGCGGGGTGGACGGACTAATTCAGTCGCTGCAGGCGAGCTACATGGCACCCATCCTTGTCATCTCGGCACGGCTTCGGCGCGGTCTCGAGGGATCCGCGGACGTGGCGCGGCAACTCGGTGTGCGCAAGGTGCTACCGAAACCGTTCACGCGCATGGGACTGCTCGTGGCCGTTCGCGAGTCAATCCAGGATTCATAAGTGACAACTACCCACGACCGCAACGCCGCGCTGGAGGCTTTTCGCGCCGACCCGCTCGGATTCGATGCGGTGATCACCGACGAGCGCATGCCCGGCATGTCGGGCTCGACGCTGATCCGCGAGGTGCACGCCATACGCGCCGGCATCCCCACCATGCTGATGAGAGGCTTCACCGGGGGAACCGTGTCTAGCCGAGCCCGAGAGGCTGGCGCCGATGAAGTGCTCAAGAAGCGCGTGCTGCACGCATAGCGACTCCAGGGGCCAAGTCCATGCATCCAGCTCCCGCGTCCGGATGGCGCCGAGTCGAGACGCTCCGACAGGACGCAGAGTTCGTGCTATCCCGAGGCCTCGCGGCACGAGACTCGGATGCCGTTCTCATCCTCGCAGCCGCCTCGGAGCAGCCACCGGCTCGGAGCGTCGAGCGGCTGAGGCACGAATACTCGCTGCGCCACCAGCTCGATGCGGCCTGGGCGGCCAAGCCGCGTGAGCTTGCCGGCGAGCACGGGCACACTGTGCTCCTGCTCGAGGATCCCGGCGGCGAGTTGCTGAGCCGGCTTGCGGGACGGGCGTGGGAGGTTGCGCAGTTCATTCGCATCGCCATCGGCATTGCGGCCGCTCTCGGTTCGGTCCACGAGCGCGGCCTCATCCACAAAGACGTCAAGCCGGCCAACGTCCTGGTTGACATCACAACCGGCCAGGCTTGGCTGACCGGCTTCGCTATTGCCTCGCGCCTGCTCCGCGAGCATCGACTCCTCGAGCCGCCGGAGATGATCGCCGGAACGCTCGCCTACATGGCGCCGGAACAGACCGGCCGGATGAACCGGTCGGTCGATTCGCGCAGCGATCTCTACGCTCTAGGGGTCACCTTCTACGAGCTGCTTACGGGTGCACTGCCCTTCAGCGCCTCCGAGCCGATGGAATGGATCCACTGCCACATCGCTCGGAAACCTGTGCCACCCGACGAGCGGGTCGCGGGCATTCCGGGGCCGCTCTCCGCGATCGTGATGAGGCTTCTCGCGAAGACCGCCGAGGAGCGCTACCAGACTGCCGCCGGGGTCGAGGCCGATCTTCGCAGATGCCTCGCAGCATTGGAGTCATTCGGATGCATCGACCCGTTCGCGCTCGGCGCGCACGATGTATCGCACCGGCTCCTGATCCCGGAGAAGCTGTATGGTCGGGAGCGCGAGATCGAAGCCCTGCTCGCGGCCTTCGACCGCGTGGTGGCCAACGGCACGCCCGAGCTCGTGCTCGTTTCCGGCTATTCCGGGATCGGTAAGTCCTCGGTGGTGAACGAGCTGCACAAAGTGCTCGTCGCGCCGCGCGGCCTGTTCGCGTCGGGCAAGTTCGACCAGTACAAGCGCGATATCCCGTACGCCACCCTGGCCCAGGCCTTCCAGAGCCTGGTCCACCCGCTTCTGGGCCAGAGCGAGGCGGAGCTTGGCCGCTGGCGCGACGCCCTGCGCGAGGCGCTGGGTCCGAACGTTGGACTCATGGTCGACCTGGTTCCCGAACTGGAGCTCATCGTTGCAGAACCTCCACCGGTTCCGGATCTCGCCCCACAGGACGCGCAACGGCGTTTTCAGCTCGTCTTCCGGCGGTTCGTCGGCGTCTTTGCCCGGCCCGAACATCCGCTCGCCCTCTTCCTCGACGATTTGCAATGGCTGGATACAGCGACGCTCGATCTGCTCGAGGATTTGTTAACTCACCCGGATGTGCAGCACTTGCTCCTGATCGGTGCCTATCGGGACAACGAGGTCGATGCCGCTCATCCGTTGACGCGCAAACTCGATGCGATCCGTCGGGCGGGAGCGCGGGTGCAGGACATTCGCCTGGGATCGCTCGCCATTGACGACCTGCGACGCTTGATGGTGGATGCACTTCGCTGCGATCCGGCGTACGCCGCGAAGCTGGTGCAGCTGGTGCAGGAGAAGACCGCAGGCAACCCATTTTTCGTGATCCAGTTTCTTCACGCGCTCGCCGACGAGGGACTGCTCACCTTCAATCATGACGACGCGGGATGGTCCTGGGACCTCGATCGCATTCACGCGAAGAGGTACACAGACAACGTCGTCGACCTCATGGTCGGGAAGTTGAATCGCTTGCCCTCCGCAACTCAGATGGCATTGGAGCAGCTGGCCTGCCTCGGCAACGCTGCCGACGTGAAGACACTGTCCATCGTGCTCGGAACATCGCAGGAACAGGTCGACGCGGATCTCTGGGAAGCTGTCCGCCTGGAGTTAATCGAGCACCGGGACGGCCCGTACAAATTCATCCACGACCGCGTTCAAGAGGCGGCCTACTTGTTGATCCCGCCAGCATCACGCGCCGAGACGCATCTGCGGATCGGCAGGCTGCTCGCTGCGCAGACTCCGCCGGAGCAGCGGGAGGAAATGATCTTCGAGATCATCAGTCAACTCAACCGCGCTGGCGCCTTGGTCAGCGCACAAGACGAACGTGATGAGCTCGCTGAATTCAACCTGATCGCGGGCAAGCGCGCCAAGGCGTCTACCGCTTATGCCTCGGCGCTCACGTATCTCGCCGCAGGCGCGGCGCTGCTGGCAGAGCACTCGTGGGAGCACCGGCACGACCTCGCCTTCGCGCTGGAACTGAACCGCGCCGAAGGCGAGTTCTTGACCGGCGCACCGGCAGCCGCGGAGGAGCGCCTCGCGGCGCTGTCAACCCGCGCCGCAAATACGGTGGAACGAGCCACAGTCGCGTGTTTGCGCGTGGATCTGTACACGTTTCTAGATCAGGGCAGACGTGCTATCGAGGTGGGTCTCGACTACCTCCGGCATCTCGGCATTGACTGGTCGCCGCACCCGACAGAAGACGAAGCGCGACGCGAATACCAGCGGATCTGGTCCCAACTCGGCGGCCGCAAGATCGAGGACATCATCGAGCTGCCTCTGATGCGCGACCCGGCATCGCTCGCGACGATGGACGTTCTCACCAAGCTCGGGCCGCCTGCAAGTATTACGGATGCGAACCTGTTTGCCATGGTCGCCTGCCGAGTAATCAATCTCAGCCTCGAGGGCGGCAACAGCGATGCTTCTTGCATCTCCTCTGTATGGGCGTCCCTGATTGCCGGCGCGCGCTTCGGCGACTACCAGACCGGACTGCGATTCGCTTGGCTCGGCTACGAATTGGTTGAACAGCGCGGGTTGACACGCTTCCAGGCCAGGACATATCTGACCGTCGGAAGTAACGTGATGCCATGGACGAGGCATCTCCGGGGTTGCCGAGATATGTTGCGCCGTGCTTTCGAGGCGGCAAACAGGATCGGCGACCTGACTTACGCGGCCTACTGTGCCAACCAATTGAACACGAATCTTCTAGCGGCGGGCGATCCGCTTGCCGGGGTACAACGCGAGGCCGAGCATGGCCTGGCGTCGCGGTTCGGTCTTAGCATTGACACGATCGCCACCCAGCTCGGGCTGATCAGGACACTGCGCGGCTTGACGCCGACATTCGGCTCCTTCGACGATGAGCAGTTTGATGAGGCTTGCATCGAGCGCCGCTTCTCAGAAAACCCAGATCTGGCGGTTGCCGAATGGCGGTACTGGGTCCGCAAGCTGCAGGCCCGCTTCTTTGCCGGCGACTATGCGTCGGCCATTGAGGCTTCGTCCAAAGCACAACGGCTGTTGTGGACCTCAATTTCGCAGTTCGAAACGGCGGAATATCACTTTTACGGCGCGCTGGCTCAAGCCGCCTCCTGCGATTCCGCGGCAACCAGCGCGCGGGAGCAGCACCTCGACATTGTCGCTGCACATCACAAGCAACTGCAGCTCTGGGCGGCGAATTGCCCGGAGAATTTCGAGGACCGAGCAGCACTGGTCGGGGCTGAGATTGCGCGGATCGAAGGCCGCGCGCTCGATGCCATGGACCTATACGAACAGGCGATCCGCTCCGCCCAGACGAACAGCTTTGTCCACAACGTGGCGCTCGCCCACGAGCTCGCCGCGCGCTTCTACGCGAGGCGCGGCTTCGAGACCATCGCCAACGCCTATCTCCGGAATGCTCGGTACTGCTATCTGCGCTGGGGGGCTGAGGGCAAGGTGCGGCAGCTCGAGCGGCTGCACCCCCAGCTGTTCGACGAGCCGGCGCCGCTGCGACTCACCACCACAATGGAGGCGCGGCAGGATCAGCTCGACCTCGCCACCGTGGTCAAGATGTCCCAAACATTGTCGGGCGAAATTGTGCTGGACAAGTTGATCGAGACGCTCATGGTGATCGCGGTCGAGCACGCGGGCGCCGAGCGCGGCCTGCTGGTGCTTCGGCAAGGGGAGGAGCAGCGGATCGAAGCGGAAGCCACGACCGGCCGCGATAAAATCATGGTGCGCCTCCTCGACACGCCGGCGGCACCCGCTGAGCTTCCCCACTCGGTGCTCCAGTACGTCATGCGTATGCGCGAGAGCGTGATCCTGGATGACGCCTCGGCGCCCAATCCGTTCTCGGCGGACGAGTACATCCGACGCAAGCACGCCCGCTCCATCCTTTGCCTGCCGCTGGTGAAGCAGGGCGAACTGATCGGCGTGCTCTATCTCGACAACAACCTGGCATCGCACGTGTTCACACCCGCCCGGATCTCGGTGCTGAAGCTGTTGTCTTCGCAGGCCGCGATCTCGCTCCAGAACGCGCGTCTGTATACGGAGCTGCAGCTAGAAAACAGCGAGCGCAGGCGATCCGAGGCTGCAACGAGGCGCTCCGAGGAGCGCTACATGCTCGCCGTGGAGGCTGCAGGCGACGGACACGCGGATTGGATCGTCGCGACCGACGAGTTCTATGCGTCGCCACGATTGCTCGAGATGTGCGGTCTGCCCGCCGACACGACATTCTCCGGGCGCGCCGACTTCATCGCCCGATTTCCTTACCATCCAGAAGACCGCGACCGCGTCCTGGCAGCGATCAAGGCGCACTACGCCGGCCGCTCGACCCGCATGGAGATCGACATGCGCATCGTGCGCCGCGGCGAGACACGTTGGATGCACGCCACGCTGCTGTGCTCGCGCGAGGCTTCGGGCCCGCTGCTGCGCGCGAGCACCGCGTTCACGGATATCACGGATCGCACGCAGCTCGAGCGGCAGCTGGGCAAGGCGCAGCGCCTGGAGGCGATGGGGACCCTCGCGGGTGGCATCGCACACGACTTCAACAACATTCTCGGTGCGATCCTCGGCTTCGGCGAAATGGCGCAACGCGGCGCCGCGCTCGGCACACGCCTGAGACGCGATCTCGACAGCATCATGACCGCCGGGGAGCGCGGCCGCGCGCTGGTCGATCGCATCCTCGCCTTCAGCCTCAGCGGCGTGGGCGAGCGGGTTCCAGTGCACATAGAGCGCGTCGTGCGCGAGGCCCTCGATCACTTTTCGGCGAAGCTGCCAGCTGGCATCCGGCTCGAGGTGCGTCTTTCGGCAGGGCACGCGGCGATGATGGGAGACCCGACCCAGGTGCACCAGGTCCTCATGAATCTCGCCAGCAACGCGATGCAGGCCATGCCAGCCGGCGGCACGCTGCGCGTGTCGCTGAACTGCGAGCGCGTCGACAGCGTGCGCGCCGCGTCGATCGGCACGGTGAATCCCGCGGAATTCGTGCTTCTTCAGGTTGCCGATTCGGGCAGCGGCATACCGCCCGACATCATGGACCGCATCTTCGACCCCTTCTTCACCACCAAGGAGGTCGGCGTGGGCACCGGCCTCGGCCTGTCGCTGGTTCACGGCATCGTCACCCAGTTGGGGGGCGCGATCGACGTTTCCTCCCGCGTCGGGGCGGGCAGCGTGTTCACGGTGTACCTGCCGCGTAGCGGGGAGGCCCCGCAGGAGGTGGACGCGGAGGAGTCGCCGCTGCAGCGCGGGGACCGGCAGCGCGTGCTGGTGGTGGACGACGAGGAGCCGCTCGTGCAGCTCGTGACGCGCACGCTGGAGGAGTTGGGGTACGTGCCCGTGGGATTCACCTCGAGCGCCGCGGCGCTGGCGGCATTCCGTTCCGACCCACTCGGATTCGATGCGGTGATCACCGACGAGCGCATGCCCGGCATGTCGGGCTCGACGCTGATCCGCGAGGTGCACGCCATGCGCGCCGGCATCCCCACCATGCTGATGAGCGGCTTCACCGGGGGAGCGATAGCAAGCCATGCCCGCGAGGCTGGGGCGGATAAAGTGCTGAAGAAACCAGTTTCCAGGCGCGAGCTGGCTACGAGCCTCGCACGCGTGCTACACCTGCAGTAATCCTCCTGGCCGGCGGAACCGGTCCTTGATGGCCAGACGGACCGCGCGGGAACGGGCCGCGCCCCGCACTCCATGAATAATGGGAGAGCGAATGGATCTTGCTCCCGGCATCTCCTTCACTTCTTGTCTGAGACATATCTCCGGTAGTCAACGGCGGCCTCTGACGACCGGCTGGCGTAGCCGCGGCGGCTGACACCCGTTCGTATCGCCTGACATGGCGCAGGCCGGTCCCGGCATACACATGACACTGTGGTCTCCCAGACTGCTGCCCATTAGTCAATTAACCCACGAGCAGCAGGATCATGATTGCTGAACTTGCCCGCTTCAGCCTTGGCCGTGTCTTCCTGCATCTCATCGCGATGCTGGGAGATCGAGCCGTTCGCTTCCACGCCGCCGGTATCGCACGCGAATTGTCCTGGGTGGCCGGAGCGAAGGCGCTCCTTGCCCAAGTCCATACCCGATTGGTTGACGCGTTTAGCGCTTTACCTCCCGCCGGGGATAGAGAACGGGGCGCAGACTTGCACATCGTGGCCCGCACCCTGCGGCAGGAGCAACAGTCTGATGTCCTCTGACACGGGAACCCGGGCGCGGTGACATCACCCACTCACGCTGACCGCTAAGAGTTGAGCGCAGTAGCAACCGGCAAACATTCCTAACCACTGGAGACAGTCATGAGCCATCCGAGCACGAACAATATCGCCATCTGGATGCGTCGAATCGGCCGTCAGTGTGATGGGCGGGATGTGCACGCCGGTACGTCGGCCAAGCTGACGGACGGGGATATCACCCTCGAGCGATAGACCACCCTGCCGTGATCTTCCGCATGGGGCATGAGTGCCTCAGCACGAAAACTGTGACACCCCACGCTAGCGCAGCGGGCAGATTTGAGTTGGCCAGCGATATGCGGGCCGCGCAGGAGATTGTAATGACGACCAACACCCTCACTCATCCGACCGTGGAAACGGCTAGACAGCCGCGCGAGGTCAAGTGCCTGGTCGCTGGGCAGCCCACGACATTGACGCATTTTCCCGGCTTCCTGACCCCGCGCCGCGAATGCAACTTCACAGCCATGCAGGCGCTCTGTCAAAGCCACAAGATGGCATGACCTCAATTATGTCTCCGCCCGCTGCCGCCACGGCTACACTCCCGTTGGTTAGCTCTGCGCCGACCGGGCAGAGGGTCGCTTCCCGGCGGTCAGTTCCCGGGCGTACTAGCCCGCTTACGACGGACAAAGAGTTCCTTCCCTTTCGACTCGACACAACCAACCAGTGCTTGTGGCGCCGCAGAGACAGCGGCGATGAGGAGCGCATCCTGTTGCGGCCCAAATCCTACGCCGTGCT
>WNFL01086205.1_pt7 | contig 31459 bp, 26 predicted proteins | sample 5400361 | NCBI WGS metagenome assembly WNFL01 (sample SAMN13153351, study PRJNA577476) | soil metagenome | isolation source: 40 cm soil on Douglas fir-dominated hillslope | place: USA:California | collected 2013-09-17
TCGGCTGCGGCCGCTCGCTCCAGTGGCTTTCTGTGGATCAAACGCAAAGTGAGCCCGAAGGAAGCCGCACGCGTGCGCAGCTTCAAAATGGAATGGGTGGAGTTCCGCCCGGACATGCGCCGCTTTTACCCGCACGGGCAACTGGCCGCGCACGTAGTTGGCTCGACCGGGAGTCGCGAGGATGGGGCGGAAGGCGGCAACGCCGGCATCGAGCTGGCGTTTGAGGACGAACTGGCGGGTCGTCCCGGACTCCAACGCATCTACACGGACGTTCTTCAAAAGCCCTACGATTCGGTGCTGGCCCGCATGCCCGAGCCCGGGGCGACGTTAACGCTGACCATTGATCGCAGCCTGCAGTACGAGCTGGAGCGCGAGTTGGAAAAAGCCGTGAAGCAAGGCTTCGCGCGCAGCGGATCGGGGGTGATTCTAAATCCTTATACGGGCGACATCCTCGCCATGGCGAATTATCCGGCCTTCGATCCGAATTCGCCGCCAGTAGCTGGCGACGATCCCATTGCGCGGACGAATCTGGCCGTCACCTCGCCCTACGAACCTGGCAGCGTAATGAAAGTTTTCACCGTGGCGGCGGCATTGGAGACCACGCAAATCCGGCCCGATACGGTGATGAACTGCGGCAACGGCACGATCAACTTATTCGGCCGCGTGATTCACGATCATCACAGTTACGCGGCTCTGTCAGTGGCCGACGTGCTTGCGAAGTCGAGCAACATCGGCGCGATTCAGGTGGGACTGAAAGTCGGCGAACAGCGGCTGTACAACTACGAGCAGCGCTTCGGATTCGGGCGCAGAACGGGGATCGACCTGCCGGGTGAATCGCCGGGACAGTTGCGGCGGCTAGAGCGCTGGACGCCGAGTTCCATCGGCAGCGTGGCGATCGGTCACGAAATCGGCGTGACTACGTTGCAGCTCGCGCTGGGCGGCGCGGCGATCGCCAACGGCGGGTTGCTGGTGAAGCCGCGTTTAGTAGCTGCGCGGCAGAGGCCCGGCGCCGAACTGGAGCGCTTCGCGCCGGAAAAGGCGGAACGGATTCTGCGCCCCGAGACCACTATTCAGTTGCGCCAGATGATGGAAGGCGTGGTGCTCCGCGGCACCGGAAAAAATGCGGCCCTCAAAGGCTATCGGGCCGGCGGAAAAACCGGCAGCGCGCAGATCTACGATCCCGAAACCAAAGCCTACTCGCATCGCTACAACGCCAGCTTCCTCGGATTTGCTCCGGTTGCGAATCCTCAAATCGTAGTCGCAATCACAATTCATCGCACTACTACCGGCGAAGCTGGATTCGGCGCAGCGGTGGCGGCGCCGGTGTTCCGCGAAGTGGCAACAACCGCGTTGCGGATGCTGGACGTCGCCAAAGACCAGCCGGAAAAAGAGGGGCCGGAAAATGTCCTGCGCGCGGCGCGGAACGCGGCCGATGAAAATGATTTGTCTATCGCCGGATTGGGCGGCGCTCCGTACGACGAAGAATCCGAGTCCCCGGCCAAGCCTGTCCGCAACGCTGCAACGTCTGCGAGCGTGGCGTCCAAAACATCCGCGCGCGATACCGACCAGCCTGCGCACACTTCAAGTTCCGCGCGCAACGCCACACCGGCTGCGCGTGATCGATCTGTATCCTCCGTCACTCCGCCGCCGGTCCCACAGGATGCTCCTTCGCAAGCAGGAGCGTCGGGTGTGGACCGGCGGCCTTTTTTCGCCTCTGCACTAACGGGTCCCAAGGCGCCGGATTTCCGGGGAATGACGCTGCGCGGCGTGCTGGAAGCAGCCGCTGCTCGAGGACTGGAAGTAGAAGTACAAGGAAGCGGCCTGGCACGGACCCAAGAGCCGCCGGCCGGCACGGTGCTACCGCCAGGGGTGCGAGTGAGGGTGCAGTTTGCCCGTTGATCCGGCTGCGGCCTCGCGGCCTTTGCGGGAAGTGCTGAACGGTGTCCCTCTAAAAAGCGAATTGCCGCCGCAGGTTGGGGAGATCGCGATCGCCGGCCTGGAGTACGACTCTCGCAGAGTGAAGGAGAAGGTTTTGTTTTTTGCGTTTCGAGGAGCTCGCGTCGATGGGCGAAGCTTCGCGCAGGCCGCGATCGAGAAGGGCGCTAGCGCGGTGGTGAGCGACCTCCCGCGGCCTGAAACCGCCGGCGGCTCGCCGGTTCCATGGATTGAAGTCGAGCACGCGCGGCGCGCGCTGGCCATCGCTTCCCGGAATTTCTACGCGCAGCCGGATGAGCGCGTTCAATTCACGGGCATCACCGGCACCAACGGAAAAACCACTACGTCTTTTCTGATCGACGCGATTCTGCGCGCGGCCGGCTTCGTGACCGGTCTGATGGGAACCATCGAGTACCGGCTGGCGGGCCGTCCGCAGGCCGCCATCAATACGACTCCCGAGTCGCTCGAAATCCTGCGTTTCGCGGCAGAACTGTTCGCGCAGGGCGGGACGCACCTGACCATGGAAGTTTCTTCGCATGCGTTGGCGCTCGAGCGCGTGTACGGTTTCCACTTTCACACCGCGGTCTTTACCAACCTTACGCGCGATCATCTGGATTTTCACCGGACCATGGACGACTACGCTGCGGCGAAGCGCCTGTTGTTTGCTCCTTCCGCTGCACCGGCTCCAAAGTGGGCCGTGATGAACGCGGACGATCCGGCCGCTGCGTCAATGACTGGGAACGCCTCGCGCGTCCTCTGGTACGGATTGACCAAGAAGGCGCAGCTTAGTGCCGAAAACATCGCGTCGGGATTCGACGGGCTCCGCTTCGACCTGGTCTACGAAGGCGCGCGCCAGCCGATCGAGTCCGCATTGGTGGGCGAAATCAACGTGCAGAATATTCTGGCCGCCGCTGGGGCTGGACTCAGCTACGGCATTTCCCTTGAGACGATCGCGAAAGGCGTGCGCGATTGCCGGGCAGTACCAGGACGCTTCGAACGCGTCGATTCCGGCCAACCTTTTCTCGTCGTCGTCGACTACGCGCACACCGACGACGCACTGCGAAACGCGATCCGTGTCGCGCGCACTCTCGCTCAGGGCCGTGTGATCACCCTCTTCGGCTGCGGTGGCGATCGCGACCGCACCAAGCGCCCGCTAATGGGTATGGCTGCGGCCGAGTTGAGCGATTACGTGGTGCTTACGTCCGATAATCCGCGCTCGGAAGACCCGCTGGACATCATGAACGACGCGATGGTCGGCCTGCGCCGCTTCGATACGCCGCACACCGCGGAACCCGACCGCGCGCTGGCCATTCGCCGCGCCATCGCCGAGGCCAAGCCGGGCGACGTGGTGCTGATCGCGGGCAAAGGGCACGAAACTTATCAGGTCCTGAAGGACCGCACCATTGATTTCGACGATCGCGAAACGGCGCGGGCGGTGCTGGCCTCTTTCGGATATCGGGAATGAAGCTGACGCTCGGGGAATTGGCGGAAATGCTGGATCTCTCGCCGCTCCCTGACGCGGCGGCGAGCGTAACGGCGACAGGATGGTCCGTGGATTCGCGGACGCTCCAACCGGGCGACGTATATTTCGCGTTGCGCGGGCCGAATCACGACGGGCACGCGTTTGTCGCGGAATGTTTTGCGAAGGGTGCGGTAGCGGCGGTCGTTGATCGCGAAGTGGACGCGGCGGGCGCGATGTTCAAGGTCGCGGACGTGCTCGAGGCCATGCAGCGGCTGGCCACGCGGGCGCGTGTGAAATGGAACGGGGAAGTCGTAGCCGTAACGGGCAGCGCGGGTAAAACGACGACTAAAGATGTGATTGCGGAGATGTTGGCGGAAGGGATGCAGACAGCGAAGAACGAAGGCAATCTGAATAATCACGTGGGCGTTCCGCTCACGCTGCTGCGTTTGCCGGAAACCGCTCGCGCCGCCGTGATCGAAATGGGGATGAATCACGCGGGTGAAATTCGCGCCCTCGCGCAGATCGCGCGTCCGCAGATTGGCATCGTGACCAATGTCGGCCACGCGCACATTGAGAATTTTGATTCGATTGAAGGCGTCGCCGCCGCCAAGCGCGAGTTGATCGAATCGCTGGGACCGAGCGGCATTGCAGTACTGAACGCCGACGACACACGCGTCGCCGGATTCGCCAGGTCACATGCAGGTCGCAGCGTGCTCTACGGACAATCGTCCGCGGCCGATGTGCGTGCCGAAGACGTCGAGTACTCACTCGACGGCGTGCGCTTTCGGGTCGGCCCGACGCGCTTCGAGAGCGCGCTTGCCGGGCGTCACAACGTCTCGAATATTCTGGCGGGGATCGCGGTGGCGGGGGAGCATGGAATCGCGCCCGATCGCCTGCGTGAACGCGTCAGAAACCTGCGGCCCGGGAAGATGCGCGGCGAGCGCCTTTCGGTGCGCGGAATTTTGGTTTATAACGATTGCTACAACTCCAACCCAGACGCGGCCCGCGCCATGCTGGACGTGTTGCGAGACACGCCCGCCGCGCGCCGGATCGCCGTCCTGGGGGAGATGCTCGAACTCGGCCGCTGGGCTGAGCCGCTTCATCGCGATTTGGGAAACTATGTCGCGGCGAACGGGATTGATGTGCTCGTTGGGATACGCGGCGCGGCCTGTCACATGACGGACGCAGTCAAACGTTCCGGTCTAAGGTCCGCCGCGTATTTTTTCGAAGATCCCGCCGAAGCCGGCCGCCTGGTGCGCAGCCTTGCAGCGCCTGGAGACGCGATTCTCTTCAAAGGCTCGCGCGGAGTGCGCGTCGAAAAAGCCCTGGAACAGTTTCTCGATGAGACAGACCCCTCCAGCCATGGAGGCGGAAGCTGATCCATGCTGTACTGGCTCCTCTACGAAAAACTATTCCACTATTACTCGCCGTTCCGCGTGTTTCAGTACTCTACCGTGCGCACCGCAATGGCCAGCATCACCGCGCTGCTGATCTCGATTATCCTGGGCCCCTGGCTGATCCAGCGTCTGCGCGAATCGCAGATCGGACAGCACATCCGCGAGGACGGACCCAAGTCGCATCAGAAAAAAGCCGGCACTCCCACCATGGGCGGTTTGCTGATCTGCTTTTCGATTATCGTGCCGACGCTGCTGTGGGCGAATTTGCGCACGCCCGGCGTGTGGGTCGCGCTCGCGGGAATCGTGTGTTACGGCCTGATCGGGTTTTGGGACGACTATACGAAAGTCACGCGCAAGCGCAACTTGGGCCTCACCGTACGCCAGAAAATTCTGCTGGAAGTGATCGCCGCGATGCTGATCGGCGTGTGCCTGCTGGCCATGAATACGCGTGGCGTGTATTCCACCAGCATCAACGTGCCATTCATCAAGAGCGCCAAACCGGACCTGCTGATTCACCCGTGGCTGCACAGCGCGCTGACCTATCCGCTGGCGTTCCTGCCGTTCCTGCTGTTTCTGATGATCGTGCTGGTGGGTTCCACCAACGCGGTGAATCTTACCGACGGCCTGGACGGTCTGGCCATCGGGCTGATGATCATCGCGGCCGGCGCGATGACGGTGCTCGCGTACGTCACCGGTCACGCCGAATTCGCGCGCTACCTGGGAATCGACCGCACGCCGGGCGCGAGCGAGTTGACCATTTTCTGCGCGGCCATGACCGGCGCGTCGATGGGATTTCTTTGGTACAACGCGCATCCAGCGGAAGTGTTCATGGGCGACGTGGGATCGCTCGCGCTGGGCGGCGGCATGGGTGTGGTGGCAGTGCTGCTCAAACAGGAAGTGCTGCTGCTGTTTATCGGCGGTGTCTACGTCATCGAATGCCTGTCGGTGATCCTGCAGGTGGGGAGCTACAAGCTGCGCGGCAAGCGGATTTTCAAAATGGCGCCGCTGCATCATCACTTCGAGCAGACTGGCTGGGAGGAATCGAAAGTCATCACGCGTTTCTGGATCGTCGGTTTGTTGATGGCGCTGTTCGCGCTCACCACGCTGAAGCTGAGGTAGCCGTGGCGAGTTTGTAGTCGTAGTCGGTATGGCCCGCAGCGGGATCGCGGCTGTGGAATTGTTGATCGAACAAGGAGCCCGAGTGAGAGCAGTGGATCAGAATCCGGTGGAAGTCGCGCGGCTCGTCGAACTGGGTTTGAAAGTCGAGCCGCAGTCCGAGTCTGCATTCACGGACGCCGACCTGATCGTCCTTTCGCCCGGCGTTCCCGCCGATGTCGACGTCGCGGTCACCGCTCGCAAACGTGGCGTGCGTGTGATCGGCGATCTGGAGCTCGCGAGCTGGTTTCTGCAGGGCGACATCATCGGCATTACCGGATCGAATGGAAAGACCACCACCACCGCACTCACCGGCCACATCCTCCAGACCAGCGGAATCGCGGCGCAGGTCGGCGGCAACATCGGCACACCACCCTGCTCGATGGTGAAGACGTCGCGCGCCGGGCAGTGGAACGTGCTGGAACTGTCCAGTTTCCAACTCGAGACCTCGGATACGCTACACGCCCGCATGGGCGCCGCGCTCAACGTCACGCCGGATCATCTAGATCGTCACTACACGCTCGAGAATTACGCCGCCGCGAAGGCGCGTCTTTTCACGACGCAGCAGCCGGGCGATTTCGCAATTCTGAACGCAGACGACGAAATCTGCCGATCCTACGCCTCGCGCACAGCTGGAACGGTCCTGTGGTTCAGTTCGACACGGCCGGTCGAGCCCGGCGCGTGGATGGACGACGGCAACCTCGTGGTCGACGGTCATCCGCTCATGGAAACGCGCGAAGTTCCGTTGCGCGGCGTGCACAATCTCGAAAACACGATGGCCGCTGCGTTGATGGCTCGCCAGGTGGGAGCTTCACTCAATCAAATCCGCGCGGGAGTAATGAATTTTCCGGGGGTCGAGCATCGGCTGGAATTTGTCCGCGAAATCGAGGGAGTGGCCTGGTACAACGATTCGAAAGCGACTAACGTCGATGCGACTCTCAAGGCCATCGCGGCCTTCGAGGGACACTTGTGGATCATCCTGGGTGGCAAAGATAAGAACAGCGATTACACGCCTCTGTCTGCGCCCCTTCACGAAAAGGCGCACGCTGCGCTCCTTATCGGCGCAGCGGCCGAGAAAATCGAGAAGCAATTACGCGACGAAGTTTCGCTGATTCGCTGCGGAACCCTGGACGCCGCAGTTGAAGAAGCGGATGCCCGCGCCACCGCGGGCGACACGGTGCTGCTTGCACCCGCCTGCGCCAGCTTCGATCAATTCCAGAACTTTGAGCATCGCGGACGCGAGTTCAAACGGCTGGTCCATGCTTTGCGAGGTACCTCATGGCCAAGCTGAAGACCGATTGGATCCTGTTCGGCGCGATTCTTGCCATGACTGCGTTCGGACTGGTGGTTCTCTACAGCGCGTCGTCGATGGTGGCGGAGCTGCGCTACCACGTCGAACCGTACCACTTCCTGGTGCGGCAGCTCCTGTGGGCGGCCATCTCGTTTCCAATTCTGATGTACTTCAAGCGCTTCGATTATCGCCGGCTCAACTCACCGGCGTGGGCATTCTCCGGCCTCGGCGTCGTGCTGGGGTTGCTGGTGGTGGTGTATTTCTTCGATCTCAAGAGCCATCGCTGGTTCAGGATTCCCGGCCTGGGTTCTTTGCAGCCGTCCGAGTTTGCGAAGCCGGTATTGATCCTCTTCCTGGCGTACTTCGTCGCGCGGCGCGCGCACGTGATCAACGACAAGCGCGTCCTGCGGCAAGCCTTCGTTGCCGTCGCGATGCTCGGATTCCTGGTGGTGGTCGCGGATCTGGGAACCGCGCTGGTGCCCGTGATCACGGCGGAACGCCGCCACTTGATGCGCGTCGCGCTGCTTGGCTTAGCGTTCGTCATGATCGCGATCTGCTCGAAAGGCTATCGCCTCGGACGCGTGATCGCTTACGTCGACCCGGAGTATCGCATCATCGAGACTTTCGACCGCTGGCATCTGGTTCGCTCTTACGTTGAAAATTCGACCACCCAGCGCGACGCAGGCTATCAGTCGCGTCAATCGAAAATCGCGGTGGGCACCGGCGGCGTGCTGGGCGTGGGTTTGATGCAGGGCAAACAGAAGCTGATGTTCTTGCCCGACGCGCACACCGACTTCATCTACGCGACCGTGGGCGAGGAATTGGGACTGTGGGGATCGACGGCGGTGCTGGCCGGGTTTGTCGTGATCCTGTGGCGCGGCGTGCGACTGTTCCTGCTGGCCCGGGAGGACTTCGGAAAATATCTGGCACTGGGCGTCACGGTCTCGATCGTGGTGCAGGCGCTGCTCAACATGAGCGTGGTACTGGACATGGTGCCCACCAAGGGATTCCCGCTGCCGATGATCAGTTTCGGTGGCAGCTCACTGCTGAGTACGCTCGCGTCGCTGGGGATGTTGCTGAGCGTGAGTGAACATGAGGGATGAAAACGCACAGGGCACGCTTCGTGCGCAATTTCATGAAGCGGAGAGGGCGCGCTCCGTTGTGTCGCGATTTGAGAACGAAGCGCACAGGGCGCGCTCCGGTGTGTCGCGATTTAAGAATGAAGCGCACAGGGCGCGCTCCGTTGTGCGCGGTTTAAGGAATGACTGGAAGCTTCGTCATGGCAGGCGGCGGCACCGGAGGGCATGTACTCCCGGCGCTGGCAGTGGCGCGCGAGCTGCGGGCGCGCGGTCATGGCGTGCGCTTCATCGGCACCGAGCGCGGCCTGGAAGCGAAACTCGTCCCGGCTGCCGGATTTCCCATCGAGTGGATCGAAATCGGCGGGCTAAAGCGCGTTGGTCTGGGACGTACGATTTCGACCCTAGGAGTGCTGCCGCGCAGCGTGTGGCACGCGGCCCGCATGCTGGATCATCCGCGTCCGGCGGCGGTTTTCTCTACCGGCGGTTATGTGGCGGGTCCCGAAATCCCGGTCGTCATCATCGAACCGAATGCGATTCCCGGCTTTACGCATCGCCGCATGGCTCGCTTCGTATCGCGCGCGCTGGTGAGCTTTCCGGAGACGGCACGCTGGTTTCCCAAGGGCCGCACCGAGGTGACCGGCCTGCCGGTACGCGAGGAATTCTTCCATGTGATGCCCAAGCCGCGCGCGGCGATGCTGACGCTGCTGATCACTGGTGGCAGCCAGGGCTCGCGGACTCTGAATCGCGCGGTGGAAGAGAGCTGGCCGTTGTGGCCGGTGGGCACCGTGAAACTGATTCATCAAGCCGGCACGGCCGCGTTTCCCGAGATCGAGCCGCGTTTTTTCGACGCCGGCATCGAGGGGGAGCTGCACGCGTTTCTCGACGACATGCCGCGGGCATTCGCCGAAGCCGACCTGGTGCTGAGCCGCGCAGGCATGGGCGCCGTGAGCGAACTGGCCGCGGCCGGAAAACCTTCGATCCTGGTGCCGCTGCCCACTGCCAGCGATCAGCATCAACTGCGCAATGCGGAAGCGATGCAGCAGGCCGGCGCAGCGAAACTGATCATCGATTCGGAATTGACGGGTGCGCGGCTGGTGGAAGAAGTCACGCGGCTGGCGCACAACCCGGAAGCTTTAGAGAGGATGGGTCGAGCGGCGCGCGCCTTCGCGAAACCCGGAGCGGCCCGGCGTGCGGCCGAGGTGCTGGAAGGGTACCTGAATGCAACCCATTGACATGGCGGGCGAAAGCCGAAACAATACACTATTAAAATGTTTTTTAAGCTCGGTCCAGTCCACTTCATCGGAATCGGTGGGATTGGTATGAGCGGACTGGCCGAAGTGCTGATCGATCTGGGCTATCCAGTGAGCGGATCCGATCTCAAACTATCACCCGCAACCGAGCGGCTGGCCGCGCGCGGCGCCACGGTCCATGAAGGCCATCGCGCGGAAAATCTTGGCGCGGCGAAAGCAGTAGTGGTTAGCTCCGCCGTGCGCCCCGACAATCCGGAAGTGATGGAAGCGCGCCGCCGGGGGATCCCGGTAATCCCGCGCGGCGAGTTGCTGGCCGAGCTGATGCGCCAGAAGTTCGGCATCGCGGTGGCCGGTAGTCATGGAAAAACCACCACTACCTCGATGATCGCCGCGCTGCTCAGTTACCCCGGTCTCGATCCCACGGTGGTGGTCGGTGGACGCGTGGGCATGATGGGCGGCACCAATGCGCGGGTCGGCAAAAGCGATTACCTGGTGGTCGAAAGCGATGAGAGCGACGGATCCTTTCTCAAGCTCGCGCCCATCGTCGTGGTGATCACCAACATCGATCGCGAGCATCTCGATTACTACCCCGGCCTGGGCGAAATCCGGCGCGCGTTCGCCGAGTTCGCCGGCAAGATTCCGTTTTACGGCGTCGCGATTCTGTGTCTGGACGACGAGAACGTGCAGCAGATTCTGCCCGCCGTGAACCGCCGCACCATCACTTACGGCGTAAGTTCGCAGGCCGATCTGCACATCACCCACTCCTCCACTGGCCACATGTCCAGTGAATTTCACCTGCACTTCCGCGGAGCGGATCTGGGCTGCTTCCGCCTGCACGTGCCCGGCGCGCACAACGTCCTGAACGCGACCGCCGCAATCGCCGTTGCCCTGGAACTAGAGGTTCCGGTCCAAAAGATCCGCGAGGCGCTGGAAACTTTCAGCGGTGTTGATCGGCGCTTTCAGGTTCGTGGATCGGAGCGCGGCGTCACGGTGATCGACGATTACGGCCATCATCCCACCGAAATTCGCGCCACTCTGGCTGCCGCGCGCGCCTGCCGCTTCGCGCACATCCACGTCCTTTTCCAGCCGCACCGCTACACCCGCACCGACGCGCTGATGGACGATTTCGCGCGCGCGTTTCCTCAAGCCGACACCGTGCACGTCATGGATATTTACGCCGCATCCGAACAGCCGATTGAGGGTGTGACAGCCGAAGCGCTGGTGGAACGGCTGCGCGGATTCGGGCATCGCGGCGCGCAGTACGTCGGATCCATGGAGCGCGGAGTTGCCTCGGTGGTCGAGAGCGCTGCGTCCGGTGACGCCATTCTCACGCTAGGTGCAGGGAACGTCTATCAGGCCGGCGACAAAATTCTCACGGCGTTGCGAGGGGCAAACTGATGGGCCGCCGAACCTTCGAGGGCACCGCCCGATTGCCTGGATTAGACGACGCGCCGGAGCGGAATGGAAGCACAGCGCGTGAGAGTGCCCGCGAATACGCTCCGCGCGAAACCTCGAACTTCCAGAGCTCCAGTCGTGGCGGCGACTCTCTGACGCGCCTGCGCGGCCGCACCGCACCAGCGTCCACCCGTCCGCTTCCCGTGCGCCAGATCGTGATCGGCGCGGCGGTCACCGTGGTGATCCTGGTAGCCGCGCTGGTGGTGTTCCATCGCTTCGAGCAATTTCTGATCCTCGATCCGCGCTTCGCGCTGAACGGGCCGGATGGCGCAGCCGAAACTGCGACGCTCGAAGTCGCCGGCGCCGCGCACGCATCGCATCGCGCGATTCAAGCCGCCTTCGCGCACGATGCCGGGCGCAGCGTCTATCTGCTTCCGCTCACTGAGCGGCGTGCCGAGTTGCGCGCTGTCGACTGGGTCAAGGACGTTTCCATCGCGCGCATCTGGCCCAATCGCATCGTAGTGCGGATCCTGGAGCGCAAGCCCGTGGCCTTTGTCTCCCTGGGCGGCTCGCGCTTCGGATTGATCGACGCGGACGGCGTGATTCTTCCTTCCGCAGCCGACCGCTTTACTTTTCCGGTCCTGGCCGGCGTCCGTCCCTCCGACAAAATCGAGGAGCGCCGCGATCGCGTGCACCGCATGCTGCGCTTGACCAGCGAGCTGGGCGATCAGGCCGCGCAGGTCTCGGAGATCGACGTTTCCGATCGCGACAATCTTAAAGTGACGCAGCCCTGGGAAGGCCGCATGGTGACGCTGCACCTGGGCGATCACAACTTCGCGCTGCGTTACCGGAACTTCGTCAGCAATTTCCCGGCGATCAAGCAACGCTTGCCGGGCGCCGTCAATCTTGATCTGCGCCTGGAGGACCGGATCACGGTGGTGGAATAATGCCCCAGAAACTACAGCTCGCGGTCGGTCTGGACGTCGGCGCGTCGCGCACCCGCTGCGTGATTTACGCACTCGAAGGCGAGTACGTCCGCTATTTGGGGCACGGTCTGGCGATTTCCGCAGGTTGGGCGCGCGGCCGCCTGGCCGATCAGGAAGCCGTCTCCGAATCCATCCGCGCCGCGGTCAGCGATGCCGAACACGACGCCGGCGTGCAGGTGGACGGCGTCACCGTGGGGATCGGCGGCGCGCACATCGAAGGTGGGCAGAGCCGCGGCCTGTACGAATTCGGCCGTCCGCACGAAGTCGACGCGGCCGATATGGCGTATGCGGTCGAGTGCGCCGCCGAAGTCCGGCTGGAGCGCGATCGCATGCTGCTCCACGTCCTACCGCAGGATTTTATTTTGGATGGCCGTGCCGGATTTCGCAAACCGCAGCGTGGCGTGTGCTCGCGTCTTGAAGCCAACGTCCACGTGATCACGGGATCGTATCAGGAACACCAGGCGCTGGTGATGGCGGTGCACATGGCGCATCTGGCCGTCGAAGAAACCGTGTTCGAACCGATGGCCGGCGCCTACGCCTGCCTGGGGCCCGAAGACCGCGCGCGCGGTGTCGCGCTGCTGGACCTCGGTCTGCACTCCACCGGTCTGGTGGTCTACGACGGCGATGCGCTGCTGCTGGCCGCCAATCTTCCGGTGTGCACCGATCATTTCACCACCGACATCGCGTCGGTGTTCAAGGTGACTTATGAAGACGCCGAGTGTCTCAAGCAACAGTACGGCTGCGCGCTGATGGGCCTGACTTCGGATTCGACGCTGATCGAAGTTCCGTCGCCCGAAGGCCGCCCGCCGCGCGAAGCGAAACGCGCCGAGCTGATCGAGATTCTGGAAGCACGCGCGGAGGAAATGTTCCTGTACGTTCGCGCGGAATTGCAGCGCGTCAATATGGACCGCTCCCTGCTCGAAGGCATTGTGCTCACCGGCGGCGGCGCGCAGCTCACCGGCATGTGGGACATGGCGGAGCGTGTGCTCAACTGCCAGGCGTCCACCGGTCTTACGAAAGGGGTCGGCGATTGGCCAGAGGAATTGGAAAGCCCGGTGTGGACCACCGCGGCTGGATTGGCGATGTATTCGGCGAAGCTCAAGCTGCATCGTCCGCCAAAGCGGCGGGCGTCGGGCTTGATGGGACTGGTGATGAGATAGCAAACACACAAGGAGTAAAAACAGATGGCACTTGACGGACTAAAATTCGCAATCGAAGAAGAAGACGCGCCCCAAACCAAGATTCGCGTCTTCGGGGTGGGTGGCGGCGGATCGAACGCAGTGGCGCGCATGCAGAGCGAAGGACTCACCGGCGTCGACTTCTGCGTGATCAACACGGACATTCAGGCGCTAAACGCGTCACCTGTGCCCAGTCAACTGGCCATAGGCTCGAAGATGACGCAGGGCCTGGGCGCTGGATCTGATCCCGAAACCGGCAAACAGGCGGCGCTCGAAGACACCGAGAAAATCATCGATCTGCTGGAAGGCGCCGACATGGTGTTCGTCACCGCGGGACTGGGCGGCGGCACCGGAACGGGCGCTGCTCCGGTGGTCGCGTCACTCGCGAAGGAACTCGGCGCACTCACCGTGGCGGTGGTCACCAAGCCCTTTTCCTTCGAAGGACCCAAGCGCCGCAAGCAAGCCGAGCAGGGCTTGGCGGAATTGGCCAGCGTGGTCGATACGGTAATTTCGATTCCCAACGATCAGCTTCTCGAACTCGTTCCGAAAGGGACCAGTTTCTTTGAAGCATTTCGCGTGGCCGACGATGTGCTGCGCCAGGCCGTGCAGGGCATCGCCGATATCATTACCACGCCCGGCTTGATCAATCGCGACTTTTCGGACGTGCGCTCCATCATGAACGGCATGGGTTACGCCATGATGGGCACCGCTTCGGCGCGCGGCGAAAACGCTGCCATGAATGCCGCCGAGAAAGCCATCACCTGCCCGTTGATGGAAGCCGGCGGAGTGCGTGGCGCGCGCGGCGTGCTGATCAACATCACCGGATCCAGCCGCCTGAGCCTGCACGAGGTCAACGAAGCCTGCACGCTGATTCGCGAGGCTTGCGCCAATGACGATGTGCAGATCAATTTCGGCGTGGTGCTCAATGAGGCCATGGGCGAAGAGGTGAAGATCACGGTGATCGCCACCGGTTTTGTGCGCGAGAATCTGCCGGCCATCGAGCGCCGCCCGCGCGCGGGTGGCTCCCGCGCAGGTGACTCCGCAGATGACCTTGCCGCCGGCTGAGCCGGTAGCAGCGCCGGTTTACGACGAGCCGGTATACGAAGAATCAGTCGACGCCCGAGCCGCGGTCGCCGAACCGGAGTACGAAGAAGCGCCGATGAGTATGGCGGCTTCCGCCAGCGCCACGCCGCCTGCGCCACCGTCCAACGGTCCGGTTCCCAATGGTTCGGCGACAGAACCGCTGTTCAATAATCTGGATGTCCCGGCCATTCTGCGCCGCGATCGAAGGCTGGTGCAGTAACCGTACAATTGAGTTAATGAACCAGCCGCCCACGCGCGAGCAGATGCAGGAATACGTGCGCCGCTGGAAAGAACTCGGGCCCATTCTCGAACGGATGCGCGACGAAGAGACTCGCCGCGCCAATACGCAAGCGTCTATCCGGATGTTCGACCAGCGTTTCGCAACGCCCTCCGCGACTTGCCGACGCGCGAGTCATCAGGCTTGGTCGAATGGCAGCGCTACATGCAGATCTGGCGCGAACGTGGTTGACCTTTTCCAGGAGGCGACGCGGTTCCAGGAGTTTCTGGAGAATGCGCATTGCCGCTTTTGTTTCATCGGCGGTCTTGCGGTTCAGCACTGGGGAGAACCTCGCCTCACCCGCGACATTGATGTATCGCTGCTTGTCGGATTTGGCGGCGAGGAATGCTACGTTCTACTGACCTCCTACCCGCCGCGCATGGCGGAAGCCCGCGAGTTTGCCCTGGCGCGCCGCGTACTTCGGTTAACCTCCCCCGGAGGGATGTATCGCTGGCGGCGCTCCCCTTCGAGGAAGTCATGGTACAGCGTAGTGTCCAAATAGAACTACTCCCTGGTGTGCCTCTGCGGCTCTGTTCGCGCGAGGATCTCATCGTTTGGAAGGATCTTCGCTGGCCGGGAAACCGATCTCCGCGACGCCCGCTCGGTGGTCGTCCGTCAAACAGCCGGCGCGCTCGACTGGAACTACATTGAAACCCACCTTGCCGAACTTGGCGACCTGAAGGATGACGCGACTTTGATTAATCAAGCCCAGCGCCTTCGCGTCTGAGTCGCCTCACCCCATCAAGTGCAGCACCACGCTCCGACTATGTGGCGACGTCCGGTGCTCGAACAAATAGATCCCCTGCCAGGTTCCCAGCGCCATGCGCCCATTCGCCACCGGAATCGAAAGACTCGACTGCGTCAGCGCCGCGCGCAGATGCGCCGGCATATCGTCGGGACCCTCACTGGTGTGCCGATAGCGCGCGTCATTCTCGGGTGCCACTCGCTCGAAGAAATCCGCCACGTCGCGCAGCACGTCCGGATCGGCGTTTTCCTGAATCACCAGCGATGCCGAGGTATGCTGCACGAACACCGTCAGCAGCGCGGTCTCGACTCCCGCGACTGCCACCCACGCGGCGATATCACGCGTCAGCGGATAAAACCCCTTGCCTCGAGTCGAGATGTGAAGCTGGTGCGTCACCTGCTTCATCTGCGTGAATCCGCGTCCATCTGCGGCTGATTACTCGACGGTGACGCTCTTCGCCAGATTGCGCGGCTGGTCCACATCACATCCCCGCCGGACCGCGATGTGATACGCCAGCAACTGCAGCGGCACCACCTCGAGAATCGGTAGCAGCAACTCGTCGGTACGCGGCACCGGGATCACGTGATCCGCCACCTTCGCGACCTCGTCGTCGCCCTCGCACACCACCGCCACGACGATGCCCTCGCGCGCCTTCACTTCCTGGATGTTCGAAAGCGTCTTCTCGTAGAGCAGGCAGCTCTTCTCGTCTCCCAGGTCTCGCGTAGCCAGCACCACGGTCGGCAGATTTCCATCGATCAGCGCGTTGGGGCCGTGTTTCATTTCACCCGCCGGGTAGCCCTCGGCGTGAATGTAGGAAATCTCTTTGAGCTTGAGCGCGCCTTCCAGCGCGATTGGAAAATGCACGCCGCGGCCGAGGTATAGAAAATCGGATGCGCGGAAGAGCGCTTTGGTCAGGTCCTCGTAGACCCCGTCCTGCCGCAGGATGCTTTCGAGCTGCGCCGGAACATGCAGCAGCTGGTCCACCAGCGCGCGGGATTTCTCGCCGTCCAGCGTATCGCGCGCCTGACCGAGGTGCATGGCCAGCAGGAACAGCGCTGTCAGTTGTCCGGTGAATGCCTTGGTGGACGCCACGCCGATTTCGGGACCCGCGTGGGTAATCAGCGTGCCTGCCGCCTCGCGCGTGATCATCGACCCCACCACGTTGCAGATCGCCAGAGTTTTGGAGCCCTTCGACTTCGCTTCGCGCTGCGCGGCTAAAGTGTCCGCCGTCTCCCCCGATTGCGAGATCACCACGGTCAGCGTGTCGCGGCCGAGAATCGGATCGCGGTAGCGGAACTCGCTTCCGTAGTCCACCTCGACGGGCAGACGCGCGAGCCTTTCGATCATGAATTTGCCCGCCAGCGCCGCATGCCAACTGGTGCCGCAGGCGACAATACGCACCTGGCGAAATTCCTTGAACTCCTTAGGCGAGATATCCATTTCGTCCAGAAAAATTCGTCCCGATTCCTGACCCACGCGCCCCAGCGTAGTGTCGCGCACCGCGCGCGGCTGCTCAAAGATTTCCTTGAGCATGAAGTGCTTGTAGCCGCCCTTTTCGGCCATGATCGGATCCCACAGGATGTGCGTCACCTGGCGTTTCACGGCGCGCCCGTTGAAATCGGTGAGATGCACGCCGTCGCGCGTCAGCACCGCGATGTCGCCATCCGCCAGGAAGAACATGTCGCGCGTATGCGGCAGCAGCGCCGGCACATCCGATGCGACGAAGTATTCTCCGTCGCCCAGGCCCACCACTACCGGCGGTCCCGAGCGCGCCGCCACGATCTTATTCGGATCCTTGCGCGAGATTACGCTTAGCGCAAACACCCCCGTTAGCTGGCGCACGGCATCCCGCACCGCGTTTTCGAGATTGCCGTCGTAGTGCTTTTCGACCAGGTGTGCGATCACCTCGGTGTCCGTCTCGGTGACGAACTTGTGCCCCTCGGCTTCGAGCTGGCGCTTCAGCGTCAGGTAATTTTCGACGATGCCGTTATGCACCACCACGATATCGCCGTGGCAGTCGCGATGCGGATGCGCGTTTTCTTCGGTGGGCCGCCCGTGCGTGGCCCAGCGCGTATGACCGATGCCGTAAGGCCCATCCACCGGGCTTAGCCGCAGCGCCTCTTCCAGGTTGCGCAGCTTGCCCGAAGCGCGCCGCACCGCCAGGCAGCCTTCGCCATCCAGCACCGCGACACCGGCCGAATCGTAGCCGCGGTATTCCAGGCGTTTGAGCCCTTCCATGATGATCGGAACCGCTTTGCGGGGTCCGATATAGCCGACAATTCCGCACATAAATGTTTGCTCGAAAACTAGTCGAAAAACTCCACGCGGTAGTCTTCGATCACTGGATTGGCCAGCACGTCGCGCGCGATCTGGTCCAGCTCGCGCTCCATTTCGGCGCGGACGGCGCCGGGCGCGATCTCAATCTCGAAGAATTTTCCCTGGCGCACATCCGCTACCGCGCGGTGGCCCAACCCGTTCAGCGCTCCGCGAATGGTCTGCCCCTGCGGATCGAGCACGGTCGGTTTGAAGGAAACGTACACGCGGGCTTTCATCAGTTTTCATTGTAAAGCGTCAGCCTGTGTGGCGCGGGCTTTAGCCCGCAGCGTTGGCTTCAGCCGGCGTACCAAATGTAAGTTCAGCCGACGTATCATGGATAAGTAAGGAGTGCGCCATCTTTAAGCTCGCGGTTCTCGCGTCGTCCAGCGCCGGAAACTCCGCCTTGGTGGCAACTGAGCGAACCCGTCTTTTGGTGGATGCCGGACTGTCGCGCAAAGATACCTTTGAGCGCCTCCAAGCCGCCGGCTGCGAGCCGGAGTCGCTGACTGCCATTCTGATTTCGCACGAGCACACCGATCACGTGTCGGGACTCCCGGCCATCGCACGCAAGCTCGACATTCCGGTGTATCTCTCGCGGCTCACCGCGCCCGCGGTCGCGTGGAACGAATACGCGCCACGCCTGGAGCTGTTTCAGGCCGGCACATGTTTCACGATCGGCGATATCGACGTTGCCAGCTTCACTGTTCCACATGACGCAGCCGATCCGGTGGCGTTCTCATTTCGCGCCGAGGGAATCAAGATTTCGATCGCAACCGACCTCGGTTACCTGCCCGAATCGGTCCGCCAGAACCTGCGCGGCTCGGATGCTTTGCTGCTCGAATCGAATCACGATATCGAGATGCTCAAGGTGGGTCCATACCCCTGGTCGGTGAAACAGCGCGTGATGGGCCGCATGGGGCATCTCTCCAACGAAGTCGCCTGCAATTTCGTTCGCGATGACTTGGACTCGCGCACCTCCTGCGTAATCCTGGGCCATTTGAGCGAGAGCAACAACCATCCCGAACTGGTGCGGCTGATGGCCTCCCAGGCACTCAACGGACGCAGCCTGTTCACGCGCTTCCTGGTCGCCGACCCGCGCCGCGCGACGGAGTCGGTAGTTTTCTAACCCTCAGATGCGTGCATCTGCGTTCAACTGCTTGCATCTGCGGCTGAGTGTTTTTTCGGTATGATTCCCCGTTACACACGCCCCGAGATGGGCCGCGTCTTCTCGGACGAAAATCGTTTCGCGCAGTGGCTGGCCGTGGAGCTGGCCGCCTCGGATGCGCTCGCTGAACTGGGACAGGTGCCCGCGCCCGCTGCTTCGGCGCTGCGTGCCTATGCCGGTTTCGATGTCGCCCGCATCCACGAAATCGAGCGCGAAGTGAAGCACGACGTGATCGCCTTTACCACCGCCGTCTCTGAAAAAATGGCCGCCGCCGGGCACGCTGACGCGTCGCGCTGGCTGCACTACGGACTCACTTCCAACGACGTGGTCGATACCGCGCAGGCGCTGGTGTTGGCCGAAGCCTCGCGTCTGCTGCTCGATGGCACGCGTTCCCTCGCGGCCTCGCTGCGCCGCCGGGCGTTCGAATACAAGCACACCGTCCAGATCGGCCGGACCCATGGAATACACGCCGAGCCCATCACTTTCGGCCTGAAACTCGCTCTGTGGTACGACGAGGTGCTGCGCGGACGCGAGCGCCTGGAGGCCGCGGCGCACGACCTGCGCGTCGGCAAACTCTCGGGCGCGGTCGGCACTTTCGGACACATCTCGCCTTACGCCGAAGAGAAGATCTGCGCCCGTCTCAACCTGCGGCCGGCCGCGATCGCCTCGCAGGTCATCTCGCGCGACCGCCATGCGGCTTGGGTGTCTTCGCTGGCGCTCATCACGGCCACGCTTGAAAAGATCGCGCTTGAAATCCGTCACCTGCAGCGCACCGAAGTCCGCGAAGCCGAGGAACCATTTTCCGATGGGCAGAAGGGCTCCTCGGCCATGCCGCACAAGCGCAACCCGGTTACTTCGGAGCAGATCTGCGGTCTGGCGCGCGTGGTACGCTCGAACGCGCAAGCGGCCTTCGAAAACGTCGCCTTGTGGCACGAGCGCGACATCTCCCACTCCTCGGTCGAGCGGGTGATCCTGGCCGACTCCGCCATTCTCACCGACTATCTGCTCGCGAAAACCATCTGGCTGATCGACGGCATGCGGGTCTATCCCGAGCGCATGCGGCGCAACTTGGATAGTACCAAAGGCCTCATCTTCTCAGGCCAGTTGCTGCTCGACCTTTCGGCAGCCGGAATGCTCCGCGAGGACGCTTACAAAACGGTGCAAACGCACGCGATGCACGCCTGGGAGTCAGAAGGCGACTTTCGCGCCGCAGTCTGTCAAGACCAGAAAATTCTTTCTTTTCTATCCCTTGAAAAGATCCACCAGGCCTTTTCTCTGGACCGCCACCTCTCTCAGGTGGATCGTATCTTCGAGCGTGTCTTCGGCGCCAAGGCCCATTAAAAACAGTAACTTACTGTTGGTCCTAGGTGGCCTACAAAAAACGCCATGCTGGATTTGAACGCTTCTAGGGTAAACTTGTTTGTGAAAGGGCCCTAAAGGCCTCATGCGTCATAATCTCGAGTACGATTTAGCGCGGGTACTACTGGTCGATGACGACCCCACGGCGCGTCTGACACTCAAAACCGTGCTCGAAGCGGGCGGTTACAACGTGGATGCCGCAGCCAGCGCCGCGGAAGCGGTCGGCAAGCTGGATGAGCATGAATACGAGCTTGTTTTGAGCGACTTACAGATGGAATCACCCGATTCCGGCCTCAAAGTCCTGGCCCACGCCAAGATGATGAACTATAAGCCGGCCACCGCCCTGTTCCAGACTTATCAGAACTCGACGCCATCAGCCGCCGCCATCAAAAAGAGCTCCCTGCTGATCAAGCCCCAAGACATTCCCGAGTTGCTTGGTAAGGTGGCTGATCTGATCAGTGAGCGGGCCACCCGGCGCCTGGAACGCGAACTACGCATGGCCAACGCCTGAGCTAGAGCCCGGCGATTTCTTCTTCCAGCTTCTCCAAGCCGCCCACAAAGAAGTGATCCTGCGCCTCGACCGCGATCAGCTTCTTCGGTTCCGGAAGCGACTCGACGAACGGCCGCAACTCCTCCAACGGACCGTACTCGTCATGTGTGCTTTGGATGAAGATGCGCGGGAGCGTGCAGCTTTCCAAACTCGAGGTGGCGTGATAGCGGGTCGGGAACCCAACCGCGATCAGTCGTCGAGCGCCGGCATCCTCACAACCTAAACGCAGAATCACGCGCGAGCCGAACGAGAAGCCCGCAAGCGTGTACCGCAAGTCGGGATACCGCTCGCCCAAGTACTTGAGCGCCGCGCGCGCGTCCTCCAACTCGCCTTCACCCTCGCCATAGGAGCCTTCGCTCCGGTTCACCCCCCGAAAATTTAAGCGCAGCACCACCGCTCCCGAGCGTCGCAAACCGCGAGCCATGCGATACACAACCTTGTTGTGCATGGTGCCGCCGTGCTGTGGATGGGGATGACAGACTAAGGCTGCCTCGCGCGGATCACCCTCTTCGGGTTCCTCCAGCAGCGCCTCCAACCGCCCCGCTGGTCCTGCAAGAAACAGCGATTCTATCCGCCTCGGCATGCTGTCTTCTGTCTTCCGACTTCTGTCTTCTAGTTGGTGCGGTAATTGGTGAACTGCATATCGATGCCGAAGTCGGCGGCGCGCAGGAGCGCGATCACTTCCTGTAAAGAATCACGGTCTTTGGCGGATACCCGCACGAAGTCGCCTTGGATCGAGGCCTGGACCTTCTTCTTGCTGTCTTTGATGGCCTTGACGATTTCGCGGGCTTTCTCGATGGGGATGCCCTGTTGCAGCGTGATCTCCTGGCGGACGCTCGATCCGGCGGCGGGCGTGACCGTCCCATGCACCAACCCCTTGAGCGGAACCTTGCGCTTGACCAGCTTCTGCTCCAGGATCTCGACCACCGCCTTGAGCTTGAACTCGTCAGCGCTCGCAAGGAGCAGCTTGTTGTCTTTCTCGTTCAGCTCGATCGAGGAGTGCGAGTCTTTCAGATCGTAGCGCTGCTGGATCTCCTTCATCGCCTGCTGCACGGCGTTGGAGACTTCGGGCAGCTCAATTTTCGAAACCACGTCAAAGGAATTGTCAGGCATATCAGGGGTCAGCGGACAGGGGTCAGCGGACAGTGAACACAAACATCCTATCAAACCGGTCGCGACTGTCCGCTGTCGTCTGTCCGCTGGCCGCTAGTGACCCAGCGCCACCAGCACCTTCTCGGTGATCTCGCGGATCAGGGCCGGTAACGCGGCATCCAGCGCCAGCGTGATCGCGGCTTCGATCCGCGCGGGATCGAGCGGTTCCGGCGCCTGCACGAACGCGTCGCTTGCAGGGATGGGCTTGGCCTGAGCGGCGGCCATGGCCTCGGCGAACAACCCGCGGGCGAGCTGCGACTCGCGGATCAGCGGACGAATGGTCTCGACCACCGCCGATGCCTCGAACGGTTTTTTCAGGATCGCGTCACAGCCGGCCCGGCGCGCTTCCTCTTCATCAAATGGCTCGAGCAGTCCGGCGGTCAGAATTACGCGCATGTAGCGGTGATGGGTCTTGACGTGGCGGCACAGCTCGAATCCATTACGGCCGGGGAGGAACACGTCCACGATCAACAGGTCGGGATCGACGTCGCTGAGACGGTGCAAGGTGGCCTCGCCATCGGTGAGGCTGACCACTTCGAAACCTTCTTCGCGGAGAATCCGCTCGCCCATCCGCTGCGCGTGCGGACTATCGTCGGCGAGCAGGATGATGCTCACTGCTGCTGCTGCGGTGGTTGCGGTTGCGCCTGACCGGTGCCGTTCTGCTTGGCCTTGGGATCCGGTTTCTTGGTCTTCTTGTTGCTCTTCTTCTTCGCGTCCTTTGGATCTTCGACGGTGGGCGTATCGGCCGGTTTCGCCGTAGCATCGGTTGCGGCGGGGTCACCCGGTTTCGCATCGCCCGGCTTGGCCTCACCCGCAGAGGCACCCGTTGGATTGGTACGGGCATCCGGCTGCGTATCCAGCGCGGAGGTGCCGCCGGTACCCGCGGGCGCGATGGTCACGTCGTTCACCCCCGCCAGAGCGGCTGGAGGCGGAACACTGACCGGAACCGAAGCATTATTGTTGGTCATCGCCGGTGTACCCGACTTGGCGGCCGACTTCACGTCCGGACCGTGACGCAGGAACGCAGTCGACTTGGTCACAATCCCCGAGCCCTTGCGATTCTCCTGTTCGAACTTCATGTGCGCCACGGCCTCCGGACTGGGCGCCGGAATTTCCATTTCCATTTCCCGCAGCTTTTTCTTGGCCTGATCGCTATACGAGCTGAGCGGGTATTCCTTCACCAGCTTCTGATACGCCTCGCCTGCTTTCGGGCGGAAGCGCGGCCCCATGCGCGTGAAGGAATCGCCTTCCTGCCACAGCGCCTCATCAGCCCTGCTGTACAGCGGATATTGATCCACCAGCGAACCCAGACGGTTGGCGGCCGCGGCCAGCGCGCCCTTGTGGTGATAGAACAGGCCGGCCCGCATTTCGGCTTCGGCCAGAACTTCCTGAATCTCGCGAAGCTGCTGCTCGGTGCCCGGAGCGAACTTGGAATTGGGGAACTGGACCAATAATTGGCGGCATTCCTGTTCCGCGCGCAACGCCTGATTCGAATCGCGATCGGCCTTATCCATCTGCTTATAGTGGATGTCGCAGATCTTCTTCTGCGATTCGGCCGCCTCTTCCATGGTTGGATAAAACAGGATGAAATCCTTGTACTCCGCTTCGGCCTGCGCCAGACCGTGCGTACCGCCTTCGCGGAACCAGCTATCAGCCACGGCGAGTTTGGCCTTGGCCAGGAACTCGCTGGTGTCGTAGGTATTGATCAACGTGTTGAGCGTCAGCCGCGCCACTTCGTAGCGGCCCTTCTCGATATCCTTGATGGCCTTGTCGAACAGCACCTTGTCGGGCTGTTGCGTGTTTTTGGTGATCGGATTCTCGTACTTCTTGTGATGGAACCCGCAGGATGCCGTCAACACAGCGGCCGCCGCCAACACGGTCCATTTAGAAAAGCGATTCATGGTTACTCCTGGCTCCTGATCCCGCGTTACGCGCGGCCCGCTTTTGCTCCGCGGCCTCGCTCGGTCATGGCGCGGAAAGCGTCACCCGCATTCACAGTGTGAAAAACAGACGACCCCGCCACGATCCACTCGATGCCCGCATCTACCACATCCGCAACGTTGGTCAGGTCGATCCCACCGTCGATCTCGATGGGGAACTGCAATCCGCGTTCCTTCCTCATCGCCGCCAGCTTGCGAATCTTGGGCAGCGTGCTGGGCAGGAAATGCTGCCCGCCAAAACCCGGATTGACGCTCATCAGCAGCACGAAATCCAAAACGTCCAGCACTTCGTCTAACGTTCCCACCGGGGTCCCCGGATTCAGCACCACGCCGGCCTTGGCTCCGTGGCCCTGAATCATGTGCAGGGTGCGGTTCAGATGCGGGCAGGCTTCCTGGTGGACCGAAATCTGGTCTGCTCCGGCTTCGATGAACATGGGCGCGTAGTGATCAGCGTCGGCGATCATCAGGTGCACGTCCAGGGTCAACTTGGTGACTTTGCGGAGTGATTCAAGAATCGGGAATCCGAAGCTGATGTTCGGCACGAAATGGCCATCCATCACATCCACGTGAAGCATGCGGCAACCGGCCGCTTCCACCTGGGCCACGTGTTCGCCCAAGCGAGCAAAATCCGCCGCCAGAATAGAGGGAAGTATTTCAACCACGGCTTTCGTTTAAGGTTATCACAGCGGCGAAAAAACCGTCCCCGGAATCCCGGCCCGGCAGCCGCGTTTGAGTCTCTAGTACCGGAAGCCCCGCCACGATATTCTCGTTTTCTTCGCTCTCCAGTGAGCAGGTCGCATAGACCAGGCGCCCGCCGGGCGCGAGACAGGCCAGCGCGTTCTTCAGAATCCTTCGCTGAAGTTCCTGAAAGCGCGGCAGATCGGTCTCCCGAAGCCGCCACTTGATCTCCGGATTCCGCGCCAGCGTCCCGGTGCCCGAGCATGGCGCGTCCACAAGTATTCTGTCAAAACGAACCCAATTTGGACCGCCGAAGGGCAGTGACTGGGAGGCATCCAGCACCACGCGCTCGGCTTCTCCAGGCACGTCGGCGAGACGCTTCTCATATCTATCACACGCGATGACGCGAGCCCCTGCCGCCAACGCCTGCGCCGCTTTGTTTCCGGGCGCCGCGCACAAATCCAACAATGTCATTCCCGGCTGGAGATCCAGCAGCGGCACCACCGATTGCGCACCGACGTCCTGCTGCCGCCCGGTCTCGGGATTGACTGGCGTGACGGGTTCTTCGAGCGCGGCGCGCGCGATCTTCATCGCCGCTTCTTCGCCATACTGACGCCGCCAGCGTTCCATCATCCACGAGGGAACGCTCAGCTCGGTCGCGAGGTCGGGCCACTTGATCGCCTCGCGGCTTCCTTTTCGCAGCACCGACCGGAGCACTCCATTCACGAATCCCGCCGCCGATTCTTTTTTCGCCCGCTTCACCAGCTCGACGCTTTCGGATACGGCGGCGTGCGGCGGAATCCGATCGAGATAGCGAAGCTGGTAGACGCCCATGCGCAGAGCGATTCGCACCTCGGCATCCAACTTCGGGCGCGAGGCGGTCTTCTCGATCAGCCAGTCGAGCTGCGCCTGATAGCGCAGGCATCCGAACACGATGGTTTCGGCGAGCCCGGCATCGCGAACGTCCAATTTTGTATGGCCGAGCAGGGTCTCGCGGCGCAGCAGGTCGGACGCGTAACCGCCGCCTTCGACTTTCAACAGAACGCGAAACGCCGCGTCGCGCGCTGGCGAAATCACTTCTTGCCCAAGCTGATTAAATTCGCGAGCAGGCGATACGCACCCGGCACGCCCGCCGCAAGCTGGCGATACAGCGCGTACGCGACATACGTGTAGGTTCCCTTGCCGAACTTCGCCTCCAACAGCCCACCGCGCTGCGGTTCCTGGTCGCGATCATGAGACTCAAGTAGCGCCTTGTACTGCGGATCCCAGGTGGTCAGGAAATGCGATCCGCGCTCCTGCACCCATCCGTCGAAGTCCGCCGCTGCGATCATGTTGGGCGAGGTGAACAGCGCATTCGACGGGTCGATAATCGTGACCTTGGCGTCTTCCTCCACCACTTCTTCGGGCCGCCGCCCCATCTTAGACGGATACGGCCCGTAGGGAATTTCATCGAACTCCTGGGTCTGCTGCTGTACCACCAGATTGCCGCCGTTCTTCACATAGTCCAGCAGGCGGCTGTTGTAGGTCTTGTAATCCAGCCGGACGGCGGATGCGCGAATGCCCACCAGAATGGCGTCGAATTGCGCGAGATTCCCGCTGGCAAGATCGGCCGCGGTTAACAGTTGGGGCTTCACGCCCAGCTGTTCCAGCGCTTCCGGAACCTGATCGCCGGCGCCCATGATGTAGCCGACCCTCAATCCCGATGGAACGCGCAGATCGACGCCCGTCAGCGTCGCGGAAGCGGTGCGATACAGGTACCGCGTTTCAAGCCCGCGCCGCGCGATCGCCTGATAGCCTTCGCGATACTTCTTCCCCGCCGATTCCGCCACCGCCTGCACCACATATTTCCGGCCCGGCGCAACCCGCGGCGCGGACACGCGGAAATCGGCGTTCTGAACTTCACCCTCATGCGTGAAGTGCAGGGCGATCTCCTCCGGCGTAGCCGACCAGCCCTGGGGCAGTTCCAGGCGGACCTTCGCGTCACTTTCGCTCTTCGCGTTGCTCATCACCTCGACGTGCAAATTCGTCACCGATCCGCGCCGCGAAATCGGAATGACGTTCATCCACGGCGTCACCCGAACGCTCAACGATGGTGCGACCGCCAGCACATGCCGCCGCTCACCGATGGCCGGATCGTTCGACACCGTCTGCACCGGCGTAGTCGCGGTGAAGCGCACGCCGGAGATGCGATAAGTGGCGGTGCCCTCAATCTCCGGCGGAGCGTAGGGCAGGCCCGCGTACTGCGGCGAATCGGCGGTATGCAGCGCGTCGCGATATTCGTCCTTTCGCGACCAGTACGGACGCGTGGGCGCGACGTCGTCCAGCACGCTCACCTCGAAGGCCTGGTTCACGGCTTCGTTGTAAGCCAGAAAGTCTTTGCGAGATGGGAGCGACGAAACCTGAAACTGCCCGCGCACGCTGAGGCCCAGCTCCACATCTTCCAAGCGAATCTGTGAACGGTTCACCAGTGTTCCGGTAATCCCAAATTTCTGGCCCGGAATCGCGACGCCGAAGGTGGCGCGACCCTGCGCCTCGCGTGGTGGATTGACCAGCACATCGAAGGAGACGCCAGCCAAAAGATTCCCCGCGCGAACAAACTCATCGGTCTTGTTGCGCAGCCGGAACAGCAGTTCGAATTTGGCCGCTTCATCGATCTGCGAACCAGAGACGTTTTGGATGATTGCCCGCAGATTCCGCAGCGCCGGCGCGACATGCTGCTCCAGCACGCGCGATGGATCGCGGGCATCGAAAAACTCGATCGCGCGCGCCACATCTCTTTCCACTTCGCCCAGCGGCGTTTCCAGATTCAACTCCGGCGCGACCTTGGCGAGACCGCGCAGCGTGGTATCGATCCCGTCGAACAGGCTGCCTTCCTGTTGCGGCTTCTCCCCTAGCGCGGTTTCGACCAGGGTAACGGCGGAAATCGCCACACCGGCATCCGCGCGCCGCGCGCCCGCGCCCTGCGAGCGCTGCAGACTTAGCCCGGTGTTCGCGACCTGATCGTAACCGCCAGTGTCGATTTTGATAGTTGCGGATTCGTCGGCGCGCACGGAGCGGTAGAGTTTCTTGACCTGCCATGGGCGCAGGCCCTCCATGAACTGCTCGGGAAACATGTTGGGGTCGGCCGCTGCTTTGAAAACTTCCGCGCTGAGCAGGCCCGCGGCCTGATGATTGCCGTGCCCGTCGCGCGGCGCGCCGTGGAAACGCGAGATGATCACATCCGGCCGGTAGGTCCGCACCACGCGCACGCAATCGCGCAGGACATTCTCCTTGCCCCAGCGCTCGAGTGTTTCGTCCAGTCTTTTTGAAAATCCGAAATCGGCTGCGCGCGTGAAAAATTGGTCCACGCCGTAGTAGCGGTCCGCCGCCAGCAATTCTTCGGTGCGAATCAGTCCCAGCGCGTCGAACAGCTCGGGTCCGGCGAGGTCGGCGCCGCCCTCGCCGCGCGTCAGCGTAAATAGGCCGGTGCGGACGCCTTGCGATCGGACCAGCCAGGTGAGTAGCGCGCCATCTTCGTCATCCGGATGCGCGGTAGTGTGCAGAACGGTCACGGTGGTGCGCAATCGCAACAGCGCCTCGTAGGCCGCCGCGGCATTCTGATTGATAACCGGGATCTGGACCTGCGCGATTGTCGCAAGAGTGGACGCAAGGCCCATCAAAAGGAGCTGGAACGAGGTGCGAACGGGGCGCTCCATGACAACTTTGAATTTTAGCAAGGTGGGGCAGGTGGTTTCTTTCTTAACCCGCAAGCGCGGCCTGCCGAAGATCTTCCCTTAGATCATGGCCCGCGGATCCAGCAGTTCATCGAGACGCTGCTCGGGAACATTGCTTTTCTCGCGCGCGATCTCGCGAATCGAGCGGCCGGTGGCGTACGCCTCCTTGACCAGCTCCGCCGCGCGCTCGTAGCCGATCTCCGGAGTCAGTGCGGTGCCGAGGGCGAGCGATCGCTCCAGGGTTTCGTTGAGGCGCTCGCGCTCCGCATCCAATCCGTCCACGCAACGCTCAGCGAAATTTCGCGACCCGGCGGCCAGCAGGTGAATCGACTCCAGAAGATCGTAGGCGATCAGCGGCATCATGGTGTTGAGTTCGAGACTGCCGGACGCCGCGGCCCAATTGATCGCGGCTTCGTGCCCGATCACTTGCGCGCACACCATCAGCAGACTTTCGGCGATCACCGGATTCACTTTGCCGGGCATGATGCTCGAACCGGGCTGCACCTCCGGAAGACGCAGCTCGCCGAGGCCGCAGCGTGGACCGGATCCGAGCCAGCGAATATCGTTCGCGATTTTGATCAAAGCGAGGGCGTAGTTTTTCAAGGCGGCGGCAAGAAACGCCGCGGCATCGCGTGCAGCCTGCGCTTCGAAATGATCCTGCGCTTCGACGAACGGCACACCCGTGCGCTCGGCTATTTTGGCGATCGTGCGCCGCGCGAAATCCGGAGGCGCATTGATGCCAGTGCCGACCGCAGTGCCTCCCAGCGGCAGCTCGTACAGTCCTTCGGTCGCGTGGAGAATTCGGTCGCCGCACAACTTCACTTGGCGCGCGTATCCACCGAACTCCTGACCGAGCCGCATCGGCACCGCGTCCTGTAAATGGGTCCGGCCGATCTTGAGAATCTCCCAGAATTGGGCGCGTTTTCGGTCGAGTGCCGCATGCAGCATGCGGATCGCAGGAGCCAGTTCGCCGCGCACGGTTTCGACTGCCGCGATGTGCAGCGCGGAAGGAAAAACGTCGTTACTCGACTGGCTGCGATTGACGTGATCGTTAGCGTGGACCGGCGACCCGAGAATCTTCCCGGCGAGGGTGGCGATCACCTCGTTCGCGTTCATGTTGGTGGACGTGCCGCTGCCGGTTTGAAAAACGTCGACCACGAAGTGCGCGTCGTGCTGCCCGTGGGCAACTTCTTCAGCGGCTTTTTCGATCGCCTCAGCGGTCGGTGCAGGTAGCGCGCCGATCTCTCCGTTGACCTGCGCGGCGGCGCTCTTGATCAACCCCAGCGCGCGCAGAAACGCCCGGTCGAAGCGCAACCGGCTGATCGGGAAATTCTGGACGGCACGCTGCGTCTGCGCTCCATACAACGCATCGGCCGGCACGCGGACCTCGCCCATGGAGTCATGTTCGGTTCGGTAGGACTCGCCCATGCTCTCATTGTGGCGCGCGTCGCGACCGCTAATGGAAATCGTGCGATGCGGGCACGGCGGCCGTCGAAAACTCCAGCGCCTCAACGCTGCGAACCTTAATCGAAATTGCTCCCTGCTGGTTTTGCAGCAGCCCCTCGATCAGCAGGTATGGCGCTGTGACCAGCGCCTCGCGATTTGTGTCGAACAGATCCGGTTCGACGATCGCGTTGGCGATCCCGGTCTCGTCTTCCAGGCTCAAAAACAAAAACCCGTTGGCGGTGCCGGGACGCTGGCGGCAGATGACGCATCCGGCGACACGCACCGTGCTGTTCTTGCGCGCGCGTTTCAACAACGCGGCCGGCAGAACGCCGCGGGCCCGCATTGCCTCGCGATACAGCTTCATCGGATGCATCCCGATGGTTAGCCCGGTGCCGTAGAAATCGGCCCGAATGCGTTCCGCGGTGGCCATGGGATCGAGCGGCGACGCAACCTGCGGCTCGTCGATCCCGTCAAATAAAGGACCCGCCGGACGCAACGCACGCTCAGCTTCCCACAGTGCGTCGCGTCTGTGTCCCCCCAAACAATTCAACGCACCGACCTCGGCCAGCATTCGCAATTCGTCTTTTCTCAAGCCGCGCACACGCAGCGCCAGGTCGACGATGCTCGAGAACGGCCGCGCAGCGACGATCGCTTCGGCCGTCTCCTTCCTCACACCCCGCACGTAGTTAAACCCAAGTCTAACTAGCCACTGGTCACTGGCCACTGGCCACTTCTTCTCCAATTTGCATTCCCACCCCGACCGCTCAATATCCACCGGCAGAAAATGCAACCCGTGCCGCTGCGCGTCTTTCACCAGCGTCGCCGGATGATAGAACCCCATGGGCTGCTGATTCAGAATCGCCGCGGTGAACGCCGCCAGGTAATGGCACTTCAGATACGCACTCGCGTAGGCGATCAGCGCGAAGCTGGCCGCGTGCGACTCCGGGAATCCATACAGCGCGAAGGCGGTGATCGATTGCACGATGCGATCCTGCGTATCACCCACCAGCCCGTTCGCGGTCATTCCGCAGCGCAGCCGCGTTTCGATGTCGCGCATGCGCGCCTCGCTGCGCTTGAATCCCATGGCGCGGCGCAGTTCTTCCGCTTCACCACCCGTGAAATTCGCCGCGATCATCGCGATTCGCAGCAGTTGCTCCTGAAACAGCGGTACACCCAGCGTGCGCTTCAGCACTGTCTCAAGCGACGGGTGCAGACACGCCGCCTCCTCATATCCCTGCCGCCGCCGTAAATAGGGATGCAGCATCTTGCCCACGATCGGCCCCGGCCGAATGATCGCGACCTGCACCACGATGTCGTAAAACTTTTTCGGTTTCATGCGCGGCAGGCACGACATCTGCGCGCGACTCTCCACCTGAAACATTCCGATCGTGTCGGCTTCCTGCAACGCGCGATACACCACCTCATCGTTCTGTGGCAGGTGCGCCAGGTCGACTTCTTCACCATAGTGCTCGCGAATCAGATCCAGCGATTCCTCCAGCACCGCCATCATCCCCAATCCCAGCAGATCCACTTTGACCAGCCCCAGGTCAGCGCAATCGTCTTTATCCCACTCGATCACCACGCGGCCCGGCATGGTTGCGGGCTCGAGCGGTACCACCGCGTCGAGCTGCCCCTGGCAAATCACCATGCCGCCAGAATGCTGACCCAAATGTCGCGGCAGATTTTGCGCGGCCGAATAGAGCATCAAATATTTTTGGATGCGCGGATCGTTCAGATCGAAATTCGCATGTTCGAACTGGCGGCGAGCAGTATCGTTGGGATCGCGCCAGCCCCAGGTCGCGACCAGTTTTGAGAGGCGCTCCAGCACCTCCGTCTCGAAACCCAGCACTTTGCCGATGTCGCGCGCGGCCGACCGGCCCCGATAAGTAATGACGTTCGCCGTCATC
>WNFL01217526.1_pt7 | contig 31455 bp, 29 predicted proteins | sample 5400361 | NCBI WGS metagenome assembly WNFL01 (sample SAMN13153351, study PRJNA577476) | soil metagenome | isolation source: 40 cm soil on Douglas fir-dominated hillslope | place: USA:California | collected 2013-09-17
GTTTGATTCGCTCGTAGTAACGCGTCAGCGCGACGACGACGGTCGCCCCGCTCTCGCCGAGCGCCGTCTCAAGCTCCGACTCGGTGTAGAGAGGATTGAGGGGCGCGAGTATCGCACCCAGCTTCCACACTGCGAGTTCAACGATCACAAACTGCGGACAGTTGGGGAGGAGCACCGCGACGCGGTCGCCTCGGACGACGCCCAGCGCCTGCAGCGCACCGGCGCAGGCGTCGCTCAAGCGCTCGAGGGCGCCGTAGCTGATAGCAGCGCCCTTGAAGAGGATGGCCGGATGGTTCGGGAGCCGCCGCGCGGTGTCCGCGACGCAGTCGAGCAGCGTGCGGTCCGGGTACGGCGCCAGCGTGGCCGGCACGCCGTGGTCGTAGTGCTCGAGCCACGGCGTCGTTGGGTTCATCGACAGCCCTGCAGGAGGCGCGGCTTGGCTAGAGGCGGCCAGGAGCCAGAAGCATCAGAAGAAGCGCCTTCTGACAATGCAGCCGGTTTTCCGCCTGGTCGAACACGACGGCGGAGGACGACTCAATGACGTCGGCCGTGACTTCCTCGCCGCGATGTGCCGGAAGACAGTGCATGAACAGGGCGCCCGGCTTCGCCAGCGACATCAGCGCGTCGTTCACCTGATAGGCCCCGAACGCGCGTTGCCTGACAGCGGACTCCGTTTCCTGGCCCATCGACGTCCACGTGTCCGTGTACACCGCATCGGCCCCGGCGACGGCGTCGGCCGCCTCGCCAAACAGCCTGAGGCGCGCGCCGTGACGCGCGACACCAGTCGCCTGCTGTACGACGGCATGCGGCAGCTGGTAACCATCCGGACTCGCCACGTGGACGTTGACGCCCAGCATCGCGCCCGCGTGCGCGACGGACGCGGCCACGTTATTGCCGTCGCCGACGAATGCGACTGTGCGGCCGCGCACGGATCCCCATCGCTCCTGAAGCGTGAGGAAATCGGCGATCGCCTGACATGGATGCTGCTCGTCGGTCAGCGCGTTGATGACGTGCAGGCGCCTGGCTGCCGTGGCGAATTCTCCCAGCAGCTGCTGGGAAAACGTCCGGATCACGATAGCCTCCACCCAACGGTCGAGGTTTCGGGCGACGTCGGCGACCGGCTCGCGTTCGCCCAGCGCGACGTCAGGCTGCAATGCGAGCACATGTCCGCCCAGCTCGTGCACGGCAATCTCGAACGTCGAACGGGTGCGGAGCGATGGCTTGTGAAAGAGCAGCGCCACATGGCGGCCGTCCAATGCGTCGGCCGTGGGCGCCTGTCTGCCGAGCGTCCGTTCCGCCTTCAACCGGGCACCGAGCTCGAGGCACCGTTCGAGATCGGTCGCGTCGAAATCGAGCACCGACAGAAAGTCTTTACGCGTGGTCGTGGCAGGCGTCATATTGTTCACGGGGTTCACCGCATCAGGTTCTCTGAGATCGCAGGTATAGACGGTGGACATCGCGCTTCCGGCGCCGAGATCGACGGAAATCGCGAGCTCCTTTCGCTTCAGATTCTCAGCGGCCTCCGGGGCTCGCTCGTCGTACGGCCGGCCTTTGTCGAACAGCACAGTCGGCCCGATGGCGACCCTCGCGCGCTGGAGATCGAACGCGACGCCGGCCCGGCCGGCCACCGCAATCAACCGTCCCCAGTTCGGATCGCCGCCGTGAATAGCCGTCTTGACGAGCAATGAATTTGCGATCGCCTTCGCCGTCCGCCTCGCCTCGTCGTCGGATGCGGCACCGCTGACCGTCACCGTCACGAGCTTCGTCGCGCCCTCCCCCCCGCGGACGATGCCAAGGGCGAGCTCGAGGCAGACCGTTCGCAGACCTCGCACGAACACGGAGTAGTCGGCGTCCCCAACGGTGGCGCCGCTTTGTCCGTTGGCGAGCAGCATGACGGTGTCGTTGGTCGAGCACTCGCCGTCGACGGTGATGGCGTTGAACGAGTCGTGCACAGCTTCGGTGAGCGCTCGCCGGAGCAGCGGCTGTGGGACCGCGGCGTCGGTTGTCACGAACGCCAGCATGGTCGCGAGCATCGGCTCGATCATGCCGGAGCCTTTGGCCATGCCGCCGATCGTGACCTCGCGGCCGCCAATCGTCAGTTGTGCGGCGGCTTCTTTTGGAAACGGATCCGTCGTCATGATGGCGCGCGCGGCCTGCGGACCCTGATCGCTCGCGAGCAGAGCAAAGGCTTGCGGCAAGGCGGCCTTGATCTTCGCCATCGGCAGGCCGACGCCGATGACCCCGGTCGACGCGACGAGCACCTGCTCGGTGGGACACCCGACGAGACGAGCGGTCTCGCCCGCCATTTCGCGAGCCGCGCTCATGCCCTCGTCGCCGGTGCAGGCGTTGGCGCATCCGCTGTTCACGACGATGGCGCGCACGGTGCCGCCCGAGCGGGCGAGATGCTCGCGCGACACGACCACCGGGGCGGCTTGCGCTTTGTTGACGGTGAAGACCGCAGCGGCAGCTGCCGGCGCGTCAGACACCAGAAGCGCGAGGTCCAGTCCTTTCGCCTTGATGCCGGCGCTGGTGCCCGACGCGCGAAATCCGAGCGGGGTCGTGACGCCGCCCGTGGTGGCTGGGCTCCCTGATGCGGTCATGCGAACCGGCCGGCCGCCGCTGGCTGGGGATGTTCGACGCCGGCGGCGATGCCGTCAAGCGGCGCGACCATCGCGAACTGCCCGCATTGTCTGAACAAGGGACACTTCACGCAATCGGTGAAGATCTTTTCCGGCAGCCACAGATGCGGCACGATCGAGAACCCCATCTGGCTGAAGTAACCCGGCGTGTGCGTGAACGCGCACAGCTTGTCGAAGCCGTCGTGATGCGCCCGGCGGCGCAGCTCGTCGACGAGGAGCGTGCCGACGCCGCGGCCGCGTTCGCTGGCATCGACGGCCAACGACCGAACCTCCGCCACCTGCGGGCTGAGCGGCGCCAGCTCCGCGCAGCCGACGATTTTCCTGCCGCGAACGGCGATCGCAAATCGATGTGCGTGCACGACGAGCTCTTCGAGCGTGCGCGGCAGCAGATGCCCGTCTTCGAGATTCGCCGTGATCAGCGCGTGCAGCGTCTTCGCGTTGGACGGTTCAGCGGGCCGAATGGTCAGTCGCCCTCGGGTCATGCCGTAGCTCCTGCGGCAGCTAACGCCGCGTCCAGCCGGTTGAGCGCTTCGCCGGCTTCTTCCTTCGTGATGTTGAGAGGCGGCAGCAGCCGCACCACGGTTTCCGCAGTCCGGTTGACGATCACGCCGTTTGCGAGCCCCGCCTGCACGACCGGCCCGGCGTCGCGGGAGAGCTCGAGGCCCCAGATCAATCCGACGCCACGCACGTCCTTCACGAACGCGTGCCGGGCGGCAATCGCGTGCAGCCGTTCGTCGAAGACCCGGCCCACGCGGCGGACGTTCTCGAGGACACCGCCGTCGGTCAGCTCGGTGAGGAAACACATGGCCGCGCGGCACGCGAGGAGATTGCCGCCGTACGTGCTCCCGTGGTCGCCGTAGGAGATGGTCTTGGCGACCTCGTCGCTGATGAGCGCCGCACCAATCGGGACGCCGCCGCCAAGGGCTTTGCCGATCGAGATCAGATGCGGTTTGAGGCCAAGCTCGGTGAAGTAGAACGGCGAGCCCGTTCGGCCGAGGCCCGACTGCACTTCGTCGGCGATGAGCAAGGCGCCGGTCGCAGCGCAGGCTTCATTGATTGCGGCGGCGAATGCCGGGGTCAGCGGCCGAACGCCGCCTTCGCCCTGGACCGGCTCTGCGATGATGGCCGCGGTCTTCGACGAGACAGCAGCCAGCAGCGCGGCCGGATCGTTGACGGGCACGAAACGGACGGCCGGCAGCAGCGGCTCGAACGGCTTGCGGTAGTGCTCGTCGGAGGTCACCGACAAGGCGCCCAGTGTCCGGCCGTGGAACGATTCTTCCAGCGCGATGAACTCCGCACGCGGTTCTTCCCGCGTGTACCAGTAGCGCCTCGCGAACTTCAGACACGCTTCGACGGCCTCGGTGCCGCTGTTGCAGAAAAACACGCGCTGCAGCCCGGACATCGCCGACAGCTTTTCCGCGACCTGCCCCTGTAGCGGGTGAAAGAACAAGTTCGACGTGTGGAGCAGCTGCTGCGCCTGCTCGGCGACGGCCCGTGCCAGACCCGGATGCGCGTGGCCCAGCGATGCGACGCCGATGCCGGAGAGCAGGTCGAAATACTCACGGCCGTCGGAATCGAACAGCCGGACGCCCTGGCCGCGGACGAAGGTCACCGGGTTCCGCCGATACGTCTGCAGCACGTGGCGCGCTTCGCGCGCCTGGATCTCTTCGAGCGCCGAGGTTGAAGTCGTCGTCATGATCGTGTCCCTACCGTTGTCACCACTCGTGTTGCTGCGGTGGGCACCGAGCCGGCCGCCGCCGCCCGCAGCGCGTCCCGATCGCGGCCGTCCACGATCACGACATCGTCCACACCGCCAGCCAAAGCCTGTTCGCACGCGCGCAGCTTGGCGATCATTCCGGCAGTGGCCGTGCCGCCGGCCACCAACTGCCCGATCGCTGCGGGATCAAGCAGCGGAATCGTCCGGCCTGTCGCGTCCAGCACACCGGCCGTAGACCCCGCAATGACCAGCCGCCCGGCCCGAAGCCTGCCGGCAAGATGCCCGGCCATCGTGTCGGCGTTCACGTTGAGCAGTCGCCCGTCGCTGTCGATGCCGATGCTCGCCACCACGGGAACGAAGCCGTCCTGCAACAGCGTCTGGAGCAGGCGCATGTCGGCCCTGGCCGCCGGGAAGCCGACACGTCCGAGGTCGACCAGGCGTCCATCGACCGTGCGATGGGGCGGCGTCACGTCCGACAAGCCGCAAGAGCCGTCAGCTCCAGTGAGGCCGACCGCTCGAGCGCCGGCGGCCGAGAGGGCGGCGACCAATCGCGTGTTCACCGCGCCAGCCAGTACCGACACGACGATCTCCAGCGTGGCCTCGTCGGTGATGCGGAGGCCCTCGGCCTGCCGTTTCTCGACGCCGGCAGTCGCGAGGGCCGCATCGATTTCCTTGCCGCCCCCGTGCACCACGACGGGCGGGCCGCCGGTGGCCGCGATTTGCGCGACGACGGCAGCGACGACGTCCATGCGGGACCGCTCCTCGAGCAACTCGCCGCCGAATTTCAGAACGAGCGGCGTCACAGCAAGCCTGTCGCCTGGTCGAGGCCCAGCAGGACGTTCATGTTCTGCACGGCCTGGCCCGAGGCGCCCTTCAGCAGGTTGTCGATCACCGAGACGAGGACGGCGCGTCCGGACGCGTCGACCCGCCAGCCGATATCGCAGAAGTTCGTGTGCGCGACGTGTTTGACTTCCGGCAGCGCCGAGCCGGTGAGCCGCAGAAACGGCTCGCCGTCGTACGACCGCTCGTACACCGAGGCGAGCGTGTCTTCCGTCGTGCCGGGCACCAGCCGCAGATAAATCGTCGAGAGGAGGCCGCGATCGAGCGGCATCAGGTGCGGCACGAAATTCACGGTCTGGCCGACGCCCTGCTCGATCTCCGCGCCGTGGCGATGTCCGAACACGCCGTACGCCGACACGCTGCCGTGGACTTCGGAAAAATGCGTCCGTTCGGACGGCGTTTTGCCGGCGCCGGAGACGCCTGACTTCGCATCGATGACGATGTCGCTGCCGGACGCCAGAAGCCCCGCCGACACCACCGGTGCAAGGGCGAGAAGCGTGGCCGTGGGGTAGCAGCCAGGGTTCGCCACGAGCCGCGCCGCGCCGATCGCCGGCCGCTCGAGTTCCGTGAGGCCGTACGCGAGACCCGCCGGAAGGCCGCGTGTTTCCGGGTACCACTTTGCACGCGTCGTTTGATCCCGCAGGCGGACGCGGGCGCCAGTGCGGCGGCGGCCCTGTCGGGCAGGGCGAGAAACACCACGTCGGCGTCGCGCGCGAGCGCGTCGCGGTCGAGCGGCGTGACGGTGCCGGTCCAGATGTGTGCCAGAGCGGGCAGGCGCCGCGGCGCCGCCGCGGGCTGGGCGCCCGAGGACATCGCGGCGACGATCCTCACCCCTGGATGGCGGGCGAGCAGCCGGAGCAGCTCCTGTCCCGTATAACCGGTGGCGCCGGCGATCGCCACGCGGCTGACCGACGCGTCGCCGCCCTGCGGCGCCTGTTTCCTGCCCTCGCGGGGCTGCACGGCAGTATGCATCGAGAAGAATATTTATACATCGTACTATCGATTTAATCAACAAAAATCGATGAATACTCGTGACGGATCTGACGCGGATCGTGTATCCTCTGGTGTCCAACGGATCTCATGAAAGCGCGTCGCCAAGCCGTCATCCTGGAAGTGGTCGATCAGGAAGCCCTCCACAACCAGGAGGAGCTCCGGCGGCGCCTCCGGCAGCGCGGCTTCGACGCGACGCAGGCGACGATTTCGCGCGACATCGCCGATCTGGGCCTGGTCAAGCGCGCCGGTGATGGCGCATACCAGCGCCCCGGGCTCGAGGCGATGAGTCCCGAGCTGGCGCGCTCGGCGCTCGAGCGCGCGGCGGCCGGGCTTGTCGTCCTGCGAACGGGCCGTGGACAGGCGCAGGCGCTCGCAGAGGCGCTGGATCGGGCGCAGCTGGCCGAGATGGTCGGCACCATCGCCGGCGACGACACGATCCTCGTGATCGCCCGCGACAGCCGGCGCGCCGCGGCGCTGGCGAAGCGGCTGGAGACGTACACGGAGACCTAGCGCGTATGAAACGCATTGTCCTGGCCTATTCGGGCGGACTCGACACCTCGGTCGCCATCCCCTGGCTCAAGGCGCGCTACGGCGCGGATGTTGTCGCGATGACGATGGATCTGGGGCAGGGGAAGCAACTGGAGGACGTGCGCAACCGCGCGCTCGCGGCCGGCGCCGTGCGGGCCCACGTGCTGGACGTCCGTGAAGAGTTCGCGTCGGGCTACGTCGTCCGCGCGCTGAAGGCTGATGCGCTTTACGAAGATCGCTACCCCATGGCGACCTCGCTCGGACGGCCGCTGATCGCGAAGAAACTCGTCGAGCTCGCGGCGATCGAGCAGGCCGGTGCGATTGCTCACTGCTGCACCGCCGAAGAGAATGACCGGTTCCGTCTCGATTCTTCGGCGCGCGCGCTCGACCCCGCGCTCGAAGTGCTGGCGCCAGTGCGGGAGTGGGAGATGACCAGGCCCGATGTCGTCGCCTACGCGGGCGCTCATGGCATTCCGCTTCCGGCGGCCGTCGAAAGCCCATACAGCGTCGATGCCAACCTGTGGGGGCGGTCGATTCAATGCGGTGTGCTGGACGATCCGTGGACGGAACCGCCCGAAGACGTGTTCACGCTCACGAAATCGGGGTCGGAATGTCCCGATCAGCCGGCCTACGTGGAGCTGACGTTCGAGCGGGGCGCGCCGACCGCGATCAACGGTGTGGAGATGCCGATGCTCGAGCTGATTGCGAGCCTGGGCACCATCGCCGGGGCGCACGGCGTCGGGCGCATCGACATGGTCGAGAACAGGATGGTCGGCAGCAAGTCGCGCGAAATCTACGAAGCGCCGGCGGCCGTCGTCCTGCACGGCGCCCATAAAGAACTGCAGAAAATGGTGGTGACCAGGGAAGTCGATCGATTCTCGCGCCTCGTCAGCGTCCAGTACGCCGACACGATCTACAACGGCCTCTGGTTCACGCCGCTGCGAGAGGCGCTCGACGCCTACATCAACACCGTGCAGGAACGTGTCACCGGTCTGATTCGCATGAAGCTGTTCAAGGGCGCCTGCCACATTGTCGGCCGCAAGTCGTCGTTTGCTCTGTCCGACCACGCGGTCGCCGACGATGCGCGCGATGCCATCGTAGTCTCATGACAACGCTCTGGTCCGGACGATTCGACGCCGCGCCCGATGCGGCGGCCTTCGAATTCCAGAAGTCCTTCCGCTTCGACCGCCGCCTCTTCGACGAGGACGTGGCCGGCAGCCTCGCCTGGGCCCGGGCACTCGGCCGGGCCGGCGTGCTTCCGAAGGCGGACGTCGATCAGATCGAGAAGGCCCTCGACGACATCCGGGAGCGCGGCAATTCCGATGCGCGATTCGTGGACGGCGACGATGAAGACGTGCACAGCTTCGTCGAGCGCGTGCTGGTCGAACGCGTCGGTGATGCGGGCCGGCGGCTGCACACGGGCCGCTCGCGCAACGAGCAGGTGTCGCTGGACCTCCGGCTCTACCTGATGCACCACATTCCCGCATTACAGAGCGGCGTGGCGGCCGTCGTCGAGGCGCTCGCCGGTCAGGCGGCAGCCGCGGAAGACGCGCTGATGCCGGCGTTCACGCACTTTCGACCGGCGCAACCGGTGCTTGTCGCGCATTTTTTTCTCGCGCATGTCGCGGCGCTTCGGCGCGACCACCAACGCCTCGCTGCCGCGAGGGACGAGGCCGACGCATTGACGCTTGGCTCCGGCGCGATTGCCGGAACCAGCTACGCGATCGATGTCGATGCGCTGGCACACGACCTCGGGTTCAGTCGTATCGTCGCCAACAGCATCGATGCCTCCTCCGATCGCGACTTCGCGGCGTCATTTCACTACGCCTGCGCGATGACGATGGTGCATCTGAGCCGGATCGCGGAGGATCTGATCATCCTCTCCGGCGACGGGCACCGGTTTTTCGAGCTGTCGGATGCCCTCAGCACGGGCAGCAGCATGATGCCGCAGAAGAAGAACCCGGACCCGCTCGAGCTGGTGCGCGGCAAGAGCGGCCGCATGGTCGGACATCTGCTCGCGCTGCTGACGACCTTAAAGGGATTGCCGAGCGGGTACAACAAGGACCTGCAGGAAGACAAAGAGGCGATCTTCGATGCTGAGGACACGTTGGCCGGTTGCCTCGCCGCCGTGCGAGCCGTGGTCGGCGGGCTGTCGCTGAATCGCGCCCAGGCCGCCGCTGCCGCCACCGGACTGCTGCTCGCGACCGACGTCGCCGACTATCTGGTGCGGCGCGGCGTGCCGTTCCGCCGGGCGCACGAGATCTCCGGCGGGCTCGTGCGAAAACTGCTCGCCGAGGGCCGTGAATTCGAGTCCCTGTCGCTCGCCGAGTGGCGTGCCGCCAGTGAATTCTTCGAGGCCGACATCGCGAAGCACGTGACGTCCAGCGCGTCGGTTCTTGCCAAGCGGACGCCGCAGTCAACGGCGCCCTCCGCCGTCGCCCGCGCGCTGGCCGAGGCGCAAAACTGGGTCGCCAGGGCCGGCCGATAGCGCCTTGCCAGTGGCAAACGAGCTCTGCTACTATGGCGTCGCCTTTCGCAGTTCCTTTCCCTTCCTAGCGAGGTTTACGTCGGGAGCTTTTTGATGCAGCAGCGCCAGCTTCGGCTTGGTGACATTCTGGACGACTATTGCCCGCGCGAGCGCCGGGTCACCAATCACGCCGTGGTCGCGATGGTCGGCGACGACGTCAAACAGACGCGCTGCACCACGTGCGAATCCGAGCACGAGTACAAACAAGCCAAGATCCCTCGTCTCCGACGCAAGACGCAGACGCCCGCCGCGCTGGCGGCCCAGGGCCTCGCGGGAGCTCCCAAGCTGCACGAGCACGATTCACCCGTCCGGCCGATGGGCGACGAGGCCGACTCTTCGTCGGCATCGAACGAGCTCGCCGCCGACGCTGAGATCACCGTTGCGGTGCAGGTCGAAGACGATGCCAGCGTCGAGGCTGTCTTCAAGACGAGCGAGGACGACCTGGCTGGCGAGGGCGAGACGGGCGAGGATCGGAGCCGCGAGGAGGGACCCGTCCATCGGCCGTTGATTCGGGCATCCCTGCCGCGAACGGAAGGGCAACCGCCGCCATCGCGGCCGGCAACCGATTTCACGATCCGGCAGCCGACCGGCCGGCAGAATCGGTTCCGCCCGCGTCATCAGCAGGGCGGCGGGCAGTTCCAGGGAAACCGCGGCAATGGCAACTTTGGCGGCGCCGGGCGAGACGGAGGGTCGCGGCAGGGCGGCCGGCCACCGCAAGGCGGAATGGCGGCGCGCAATCAACGGCGTAACGATTCCGGCCGCAAACGCTCGCGCTAACCCTTCCGAGCAGCACCTGCCTCAGCCGAAACGTCACTGCACATGAGCGCTCTCACAGGTAAACAGGGACTGATCGTTGGTGTCGCCAACAAGCGATCGATATCGTGGGCCATCGCCCAGGCTGCGGCCGCCGCCGGCGCGCGTCTCGCGCTGACCTATCCCACGGAACGGCTCGAGGAAAACGTGCGCGAGCTGGCCGCGACGCTCGATAACGCGATCGTGGCACCCTGTGATGTCACGAACGACGATCAAATCATCGCGCTCGCCTCGACCATCGAACGCGAGTTCGGCGGACTCGATTTTCTCGTGCACGGCGCGGCGTTCGCGCCGCAGGCCGAGCTGTCGGAACCGTTCGTGAAGACGACGCGGGAAGGCTTTCGCATCGCGCTCGACGTCAGCGCGTATTCGCTGATTGGATTGACGCGTGTGGCGGCGCCGCTCATGAAAACGCGCGGAGGAGGCAGCGTCTTGACGCTCACGTACCTCGGCAGCCAGCGCGTCTTCACCAACTACAACGTCATGGGAGTAGCCAAGGCCGCGCTCGAAGCCTCGGTGCGTTATCTCGCCAGCGATCTCGGGCCCGACAATATCCGTGTCAACGCGATTTCGGCCGGACCGATCAAAACGCTCGCGGCGTCGGGGATCAAGGGCTTCTCCGGTATCCGCGACGTGTACGCCGAGCGCGCGCCGCTGCGACGCAACGTCGAACTCGGCGAGGTCGCTGACACGGCGACGTTCCTTCTCAGCTCCGCCTCGCGGGCCATCACAGGCGAGATTGTGATGGTCGACTCCGGATACCACATCACCGGGGGAGCCTAGGCGGGCCTTCGGGGCCCGGGCTCGCCATGTCGCTTCGCCGCTTTCGCGGAGCGCTGCTGCGCCTCATTCGCCGCCGTCCCGCGGCGATTTCCATTGGACTCGTGCTGGTTGTTCCTTCAGCGTGGGTTGAACTGGGCGGCCATGCATCGTCGTGGTGGATGGACGGCGTGGCGCTCGTCGCCGGCGCCACCGGGGCGGCGCTGATCTGGACATCGCTGACCGGCTCCAGGCCCGACTGGGTGGAATAACGCTCCATCGCCTGCCAGTCTGGCTCCACGGCGCCGCGCCCGACGGCTTATAGGCGCCGAAGACGCGCTTCCATCGCCGAAGACACAGTTGCGCCCGCGAAGAGCGTTACACAGTCGCCGCAGGACATCACAGCGCCGCGTTTAGACGTGTCCGAGCCGTTGTTTGGACGTTCCAGCCGTTTTTCGCGTCGTTGACGCGCGTCCCAGAGCGATCCGGCGAGATTTTCCTGAGTTTGGCGCGTTAAGAGGCCCGCGCGGCCGTTGCCGGCGTTGCGCGGCTGTTGCTAGAGGATTCCGGTCGCCGCTCGCTTCAAGTCGAGCTCTGACAGGCTGGCGGTCGGCGCTGATGGCGGCGGGGTCGGGTCGCTGTGATCGCCGTCGCGATGCGGCGAAGAGGAGTGCCGCTTGCGGCGCGTCTTGTCGCGATACATCCGGCTGTCTGCCGTCGCGAGCAACGTTTCGTACGAATCGCCGTCGTGCGGGAAGATCGACGCGCCGATGCTGATGGCCAGCGGCAGCATCTTCCCGGGCCGCGCCTCGAACTGCACCAGATCGACCGTCTTCTGCAGCTCCAGCCGCTTCCGCTCCGCCTCTTCGGCGCCGCACCCTGAGAGCACGACGATGAACTCGTCGCCGGCGTACCGGACGCAGATGTCGTACGGCCGGATGCCGTTGCGGAGCACGCCGGCCACTTCGCGCAGCGCGCGATCCCCGACGTGGTGGCCGTAGGTGTCGTTGATTTCCTTGAAGGCGTCGAGGTCCATGACGAGCAGCGAGACCTCCGACTTCAGGCGTTCGGCGCGCGCGAGCTCTCGCGTCAGATGCATGAACATGAAGCGCGTGTTCGGCAGGCCGGTCAGCGGATCGGTCAGCGAGTCTTCCTGCGTTTGCTCGAACACGATCGAGTTGTAGATGACGGCAGCCGCCTGCTCCGAGATTCGATCGAGCAGACGGCGATGGTCGTCCGTGAAGATCGACGGCTCGGTGTGGTAGACGGCTATCGTGCCGATGAAGCGCTCGTTGAACACGAGCGGGCACACGAGAGCGGACTGCAGCGATGTCTGGGTCGATACGCCGGCCGCCTCGAGGTCTGCGCTCGGCCGCGCGTTGACGAGCGGCCGCCGGTTGCGCGCCACCCAGCCCGTCAGGCCCTGGCCGCTGCGGATGCTGAGCTGTTGAATCTGCTCCGCGTCGACGCCGTTCGCGAACCGGCATCGCAGCGAGTCGGTTTCGTCGACGAACAGAAACAGCGCGCAGCACGAAAACGGCACGATGTTGCTCAGCTTCGAAGAGATGAGCGCCATCGTGTCGGCGACGCCGAGGCTGCTGCCCATCGCCTGCGCGATCTCGTAGAGCGCGTAAATTTCGCGGTGGGCGAGCGCGATGTCCTCGAAGACGTTCTTGCGGCCGGGCGATTCTGAGACGAGCCCGACGGCAGGCGCCGCCGCCGGTGCGTGCGCGGCCACGCGCGTGAGCTTGCGAGTGGGCTCCTGGCTGGCATCGGCTTCGGCGGCAAGCGCCGGATACATTTCGACGAACGTCTGGACCACGCGGGGATCGAGCGCCTTGCCGCTCTCCTGCCGCAGCAGACCGACCGCCGCGTCGAAGCTCATCGCCTTGTGGTACGGCCGCTCCGACGTCAGCGCGTCGAAGTAGTCGACGACTGACAGGATGCGCGCGCCGAGCGGAATCTCCTCGCCCTTCAGGCCCGAGGGGTAGCCCTTGCCGTCGAATCGCTCGTGGTGGCTCAGGATGAGCGGAGCGACCGGGTACGGAAACGGCACGCCGCTGATGATCTCGGCGCCGACCTGCGGATGGATCCTGATCTTCTGAAACTCTTCCTGCGTGAGCGGCCCCGGCTTCGAGAGGATGTGCTCGGGTACGGCCAGCTTGCCGATGTCGTGAAGCAGAGCCGCCGTCTTCACGCCGCGTATTTCGTTGTCCCCCATCCCCAGCGCGCGAGCGAGACCGGCGGCGTAGACCTGGACGCGGCGGATGTGGCTTTGCGCCGTTTGATCCTTGGCGTCGATGGCGAGCGCGAGCGCCTCGATGGTCGCCAGATGCAGGTCCGACACCTCCTGCACGTGGCGCTGCTCGTCCTGCACACGACCGAGGTAGACCTTGTACGTGCGGTACAGAAGATAAACCGGCGCCGCCGTCAGCCCGGCCGTCCAGTAGCCGCCGCGCTGTACCACCATGGCCGCCGCGGCCGCCGCGAGTGCGCCGACGAAGTAGCTGGGCGCGCTCCACAGGAAGTTTTCGTTCCACACCCTGAGGATGCTTTGCTTGGTCGACAGGCCGATCGCCGTCGCGATGAGGATCGTATTGCCGACGAAGTAGGCGGTGGCCGCGACCACCAGCGGCTTCGGCAGATTCGCCAGCGTCAGGAGCGTGTCGGACGAGGGGCCGCTGAACCAGCCGTACACGAGGCCCGCGAGTTTCACGGTCAGCACGAGCGACGCCATGCTGAAGAGCGTCCGGTAGACGGGCGATTTGCTCGGCACGCGGAACGTGCACTGGCTCCACGCGCTCGTCGCGGCGACAAACATCGTTTCGTCGGCGCCGAGCAGCAGGAGCGACGCGAAATCAACCGCGTAGGAGATCGACATCGTCGATCCGTGCGTCGCGAGCGGCAGGCTGACTTTGAGCGCGGAGGCGACCGACGAGCAGACGAGCAGGACGAGGAACAGGCCGAGCTTGTTCAGCGTGTGAGGAGCGTTGAGGGCCGCCACGATCGCGCCGGCGACGCAGACGGCCACCACATACAACCGTGCGGCGACGGGGAGGTCTTTCATGGGTTACAAGCGGGGGGAACTGCGCGACCTGCCCGAATTGTACCCCAGCTGAACCGCATCGCTCAGCCTTCTCCGGCCGTCTTGCGGCGGCTCGCCGGCTTGCCCTCCGGCTCCAGATCGTAGTCGACGATTTTCCGGTAGAGCGTGCCGCGGCTGATGTCGAGCACGCGGGATGCTTCCTTCTTGTTCCACTCGACGGCCTCGAGCACGCGCACGATGTGCGCGCGTTCGGCCTCCGCGAGCGAAGGCAGCCGGTCGCCCGACTGGTTGACGACTGGGAGCGAGGCGTGCAGGAATTCGATGTCCGTCGCCCGGATGTTTCGCCCCGGCGCGGACAATGCGGCGCGAGACACCGTGCTTTCGAGCTCACGGATGTTCCCGGGCCACTGATAGCTCATCAGCAGGTCCAGGGCTTCTTTCGAAAACCCCTTGCTGTCGAGGGGCAGCCCTTGCGCGGCGCAGTAGCGCGCCAGAAAACGCTGGGCCAGCACCGGAATGTCGACCTGCCGCTCCCGGAGCGACGGCAGCCGGATCGCAAACGCGTTGACGCGGTAGTAGAGGTCCTCGCGGAAGCGCCCGTCGCGCACGAACTGCTCGAGCGGCCGGTTCGTCGCCGAAATCAGCCGGAAGTCGACGGCGATCGACTTGCTGCCGCCGAGACGTTCGAAGCGCCGCTCCTCGAGCACGCGCAGCAGCTTGGCCTGCGCCATGAGCGACATGTCGCCGATTTCGTCGAGGAACAACGTCCCCTCGTGGGCCAGTTCGAGCCGGCCTGGCTTCCGGTCGTGGGCGCCGGTGAAGGCGCCCTTCTCGTAGCCGAAGATTTCGGACTCGAACAGCGTGTCCGGCAGCGCGGCGCAGTTCACGGCCTGGAACTTCGACTCGCTCCGGCGCGACAGCTCGTGGATCATCCGCGCGACGAGCTCCTTGCCGGATCCGGTCGGTCCGAGGACCAGCACCGAGATGTCCGACTTGGCCGCGGTGCGGATCCACTCGAACACGACCAGCATCTTCTCGTCGCGGCCGATCATCTCGCGGAATCGCTGCACGGACGGCGACTGGTCCTCACTGCTGACGGACGCGCGCTTTTCTAGGAACTGGTCGAGCAGTTCGGCCATCGCGGTCGTGCGCCTGGCGCCGTAGCGCGGCGGATCGCCTGGAATCTGCTCTGTGACGCCGAAGTCGGCGAGCTCGCGGACGCAGTTTTCCACGTCGAGACGCAGGCGTCCGAAGGTTTGCATCAGCTGTTCGACGTCGAAGCTCTCGTCGGGCCGCGCGCTCAGGTAGCGCAGAATCCCCGCGCGAAGCGGAGACTGCACCAGCGCGCGAAACCGTGCATCCAGCTCGGGAGCTTCCGGTCGGGTCACGGCGGCCGTAGTCGCCCCGGCACGCCTTGCGCGGAAGGTCAAATCGTCCATCGTGGCGTTTACGTTATCGGCTGGATGGGCTTATTTCGGTAGTACGCGCTCTGCGCCTGCTCGATCAGCGCCTTCATTCTCTTGGCATCGGCTTTGTGATGGCCGTGGCATCGGATCGGATCGGATCCGCCGCTTGTTTCGATCTCGATGTCAGACAGGACCAGGCCCGTCGCGATCTTCACGGACGCGACGTGCGCCATGTGAATCACTTCTTCCTGATGCCCGATCCATTTCGGCGTGAACTGCACGACGCTTTCGGGTGTCACGAGCACCTGGGTCGGGAAGAGCCGGTTCCCCGAGCTCAATCGGCTGGCACGGAAGACATCCCCCGCGGCAAACGGCCTGCTTTTTCGCGCGATGAACCATCCGACGAGGGCCACGATCGCGACGCCCGCAGCCGCCAGCCACCACCAAACCGTCGCGTCGCCGGTCACAAACAAATGTTAAGCTATTTTCACCGACGAGGAGGCCGACCTTTTGCCGCATCGTGCTCCGGGCGCGCCCGTGCAATCTCGACAGCAGTTTCTCTCTGGAAAACCGATCAGATACTACAGGCCGAAAGGCAGCGCTGCGGTGCGCTCCCTCATCGACGATGGGTTTCAGGCGTTCAATGCCGGCCGCTTGTCGGAAGCGTGTCACATCTTCGCCGAGAAGATGCTCGATCCCGCGAACGAAACGACGATCGGCCTGACGATCGCCGGCGCGATGACCCCGGCCGGCCTCGGCGGCTGTGTGATCGAGATGATGGAGCGCGGCCTCGTCGATTTCCTGATTTCGACCGGGGCCAATCTCTATCACGATCTGCACTACGCGCTGAACTTCACCCTCCATCGGGGTTCGCCGTTCGTCGACGATCGCGAGCTCTACGAAGAGGGTGTGATCCGCATCTACGACGTCCTGTTCCCCGCGACCGTTCTCCTCGAGACCGACTCGTACATCCGCGACTTCATCGTGCGGTCCGGACTGAACGAACCCATCTCGACCTCGGAGTTTCACTATCGCCTCGGCCGCGATCTGCTGGAGCGTCAGCCGGGCTGTGAGGACTACTCCGTTGTCGCCCACGCCGCAAAGGTGGGCGTCCCCATCTACACGTCGTCGCCGGGCGACAGCTCGATCGGCATGAACATCGCCTTCCACGAGCTCATGAATGGCAGCCGCTTCATGATCGATCCGAACAAGGACGTCAACGAAGTGTGCGCGATCGTGCTCGCCGGCAAACAGAACGGCTGTGTGATTCTTGGGGGCGGCTCGCCGAAGAACTTCTACCTGCAGGCTCAGCCGACCTTGTGGGAGGTTTACGGCATTCCCAAGGGCGGCAACGACTACTTCATTCAGATCACGACAGACTCCGTTGTCTACGGCGGTCTGTCGGGCGCGACGCCCTCGGAGGCGGTCAGCTGGGGCAAGGTCAATCCCGGCGTCCTGCCCGACACCGTCGTCGCCTACTGCGATTCGACGATCGCGTTTCCGCTCTTCTGTGAGTACGCGGTCGGCTCGGCGAATAGCCGCCGCGCCCGCAAGGAGCTCGTGCACAGCCGGCACGAGCTTGTGGCCGCGCTCACAACCGAAGCCAGAGCCGCCCGCGAGAAGAAAACGGAAGTGACAACCTAGAGGTGACCCGTGGGCACCTTAGCGACCGAACTTGCGCCGCACGCCGAACACTTGACGCCGCGTCCGCGAATCTACGCCGATGCCAACGTCCCGGCGGGCCTCGTCGGCTACATGCGTCACCATCTCCACTGGGATGTCCTCTTTGTGCTGGAGGAAGAAGAACTGCGCCGCGCGCCAGACACGAAGCACTATCGTCTCGCGCAGCAGTTGAGGCGCACGCTGGTCACGATGGACCGCGACTACCTCGACGATCGCCGGTTCCCACCGGCGGAAACGGGCGGAGTGCTCGTCATCCAGGCGCCCGACGAACGGCAGCTGACCTTGCTGGTCGAGCGGATTGATCGGACGCTCTTTCAACTCTCCGAGGCGGTCCCTCTCCCTGTTGCTGGACGCAAGCTCCACCTGCACAGCGACTGGACGGGCGCGCGCGCAGGGCGATCCTGCGGTCGCGGCCGTGAGCGCCGTCGAAGACGTCGTGTCGGCCTCAGGCGGGCCCGGTGGGGTCACGTCTCTTGGCGTCGCGGCGGCTAACCCCGATGCTCCAGCGTTGGCGCACGTGCTCCGGGCCCTGTCGTCGCGGTTCCCCGATCTGCCACGTCCGCCCGCGCTCCTTGGATCCGGCACCGCGGCGGCGATCGCCGAGGCGTGGATTGGCGCCGCCCGCGGCGTTCCTGACGTGGCCTACTTCGCCGTCGCCGAGCACGCCACCGCGGGCATCATCCGAGAGGGGCACTCGGTAACCGGCGCACACGGCCGCGCGCCGGCGGTGGCATGGCTGTCGCTGAACCCGGTGGAACGCGAGGACTATCGCAGATCCGGCTGCGTTGACGCCGAAGTCGCCGCCGCGGGCATCGTCCGCCGGTTGATCTGGCGCATCAAGGCCGGCGACCGGTCGCGGGTCCAGGATGTCGTCAACGGAGAGCTCAACGCGATCACGGTCGAGCATGTGTTCAACGCCGCGCGCGAACGGGACGGCGTGTCGATCTCGGTGATTCGCGACACCGCCAAGTACCTGGGTATGGCCGCCGCCAACCTCGTGGCGATCAGCGATCCGCAGGTACTCGTGCTGGGCGGCATCATGGCGACTGCCGCTGACCTGCTGCTGGAGCCTATCCGCGTCGAACTCGCCCGACGGCTGCCTGGCCCGATGAACGAGGCCCTGACGGTTTCGACCGCGGCTCTTGATGACGCTGGCGCGATCGGCGCTGCCAGGTTCGCCTCCAGCCCGCACTAGTCCTCTCCCGGTTCGCTCGCGCAACACGGGCGCCAGCTCCTCCGTCTAACTGCGGCGGAGGCCATGGCTATGGTTCGTCAGCCCTCATTGCTCCGGTCCTCGCTTGTTCGGGCGCTACCGTTCGTGATCCTAGGAGCCCTGCCGGCGGGTTGCGTCGTTTCATCGGCCAACAACAGTAGATACGTCGAGCGCGAAGAAAAACGGTTCTCTGTGGACGGCAAGCCAGACGTCAAGCTGTTGACAAGGGACGGATCCATCGAAATCCGGTCCTGGGATCGGCAGGAGGTCCAGGTTGTTGTCGAGAAGCGTGCGTTCAGCAAACAGGGGGCCGCTGCCATAGAGGTGACGAGCAGCCAGGATGGCAACCGGGTGTCGGTGGAAGTCAAACTGCCGAGGGAAAACGGAGAGAAGCTCTTTGGCTTGTTCTGGGGTGGCAACGCCAGGCTGATCGTCTCGCTGCCGGCGACGTCGAACATTCAGGCACTCACCGGCGACGGCTCGATCGACCTTGAAGGTGTGAGCGGCGAGATCAGCTTGCGCTCCGGCGACGGCAGCATTCGCGCTCGCCGGGCGTCGGGCACGGTTGCCGCGCGATCCGGCGACGGGTCGATCAGGCTCGACGATGTAAATGGAGCAATCGAGGCCAATACGAGCGACGGCAGCATCGGCGTGACTGGCGCGCTGACCGCTCTGCGAGCCCGGTCGGGAGACGGCAGCATCGCCATTCATGCCCGGGACGGCAGCACGACCGGGGCAGATTGGGACGTCTCGAGCGGGGATGGCAGCCTCGTCGTTGAGGTTCCCGAAGGCTTTGGCGCGGAACTGGACGCGCGCACCGGCGACGGCGGGATCCATCTCGACGGCGTCACGCTGTCGAATGTCGCCGGCGACTTCTCCAGAAATCACAGGAACGGGAGGATGGGCGACGGCGGCCGGGCCATGCGTCTTCGCACCGGCGACGGTTCGATCACCGTTCGGCGAATCAGCGCCCGGTGAATCTCACCGATTCATAGTCAGTCGGATCCTCGACGCCGGCTTCGACAAAGGCGTCGTGACGTTCACGACACTTGCTGCACGCGCCGCAGTGCCGGACGCTCGCCACGCGGCGTTCCTCCAGAACGATCGGCTTCATACACGAAATCGTCAGCTCGAACGGCACGCCTAAAGCCACGCCTCTGCGGATCACCTCCGCCTTTTCGGTTTGCGCGTAGGGCGCGTCGACGTCCACGCCGTGTGCGAGGCCGAGAGACAGAGCCCTGGCCATCGCCGATCGGAATTCCGGTGTCGCATCCGGGAACGGGTTGTGTGCGAGGGTGCCGAGAACGATGCGACCAATGCCCGAGGCGGCACTGAAGACGGCAGCCTTCGAGAGAAGAATGATGTTGCGGCCCGGCAGATACACGTCCTCGTCCGGTGTGTGATAAGCAGGCGGCGCGCCGGTGACGGCCCAGTGTGTGGCGGCGTACACGTCGCGCATATCCACTGACAAGACGACGAGCGGCCGCGATCGAGCACGAAGCTCGCCGGACGCCAGCAGACGGTCGATCATCGCGCGCTCCGCTGCCTCCCAGGCGAGCCCGGCGCTGATGTAGATCGGCTGTACGTCGCCACGCGACGCTTCGTCGGCGAGCAGGACGGCGCTGTCCAGGCCGCCTGAAAGGAGTACTGCAGTACGCATCTGGTAATTGGGTAATCGGGTAATCGGGTAATCTGGTAATCTCTGAAACCCCAATCGAAAATTCAATTTACCCGATTACCCAATTACCCGATTACCCGATTACGAGATTACCAAATGTACTCCGTGACCAAGCGCATCGAGTTCTGCTACGGACACCGGTTGCTCGATTACGATGGCATCTGCAAGCACCCGCACGGACACAACGGGCTCGTCGAAGTCGAGGTGCGCTCGGGACAACTCGACAAGCGGAACATGGTTTGCGACTTCAGCGACATCAGGCGCATCGTCAAGGGCTGGATCGATCGCGATCTCGATCACAGAATGCTGCTGCGCCGCGATGATCCGCTCGTCACCGCGCTTCAGCAGCTCGGCGAGCCGGTATTTCTGTGCGACAGCAACCCCACCGCCGAACACATCGCGAAGATCATCTATCAGCACGCCGCGAAGGAAGGGCTGGCTGTCGTGCGAGTCAAGTTGTGGGAGACGCCGAGTTCGTTCGCTGAGTACGCCGAGTGATCCGGCTGTTTATCTTCGACCTCGACGGCACTCTAGTCGATTCTCTCCGCGACCTTGCCGATTCGGCTAACGAGCTTCTGGTTTCGTACGGGGCCGCGCCCCTGGAGATCTCCGCCATTGGAGCGATGGTCGGCGACGGCGCCGCCCGGCTGGTCGCCCGCGCGTGCGCGGCCGTCGGCATTTCTCCTCGCGACGCGCTGGCGCGGTTTCTGGAGATTTACGACGCGAGGCTTCTGACGCACACGCGGCCGTACGACGGCATGACCGGCGTGATCGACTCGCTGGGACGTGGCGCTTCGCTGGCAGTGCTGACGAACAAACCGCTGGGTGCCACACGCAGGATTCTCGCGGGCCTCGATCTCAACAGGTTCTTCGATGAAGACGCGGTGGTCGGTGGCGATGGCCCCTTGCCGCGAAAACCGGATCCAGCCGGGCTGCTGCACCTCTGCGAGCGTGTGGCTGTGACGCCGGCCGAGGCGATGCTCGTCGGCGATTCTCTGGTCGACTGGGAGACAGCGCGTCGCGCCGGCGCGGCGATCTGTCTTGCGCGCTACGGCTTCGGCTTTCTGGGATTCCCGGCGACCACGCTCGACGGACGCGAGCGATTCATCGACGCACCCGCCGACCTCCTGCGCTTATAGCGCCCTTACGACGCTGCGTTATCGTCTCCCGATGCTTCCGGCGCGTGTGCGCGTCATCGCCTCCGCCGTCACCCTCTGTGCGGCGATGGCTGTGCCGGCGCGAGCCAGATCGCTGCCGCCTCGTGCTGAAGTGGGCCTCCCCTCGGGTGTCGACGTCGTGTCCTTTCGCCGGCTCGTGTCCAGCCGCTACCACGTTGAGTATCGCGTCGTCGTGGCTGCCGACATCGATCGCGACGGCGATCTGGATGTGCTGGCGAGCACCGACCACGGCGTGACCGTGTGGGTGAACGACGGGGCCGGTCATCTGCGAGCGCAGCGGTTGCCGCACGGTCCGTCGATTCAAGCTCGCACGCCTGCCAACACGTGGCGCGGCCGCGAGGAGCGAGTCGATCCGACCATTCCAGGCGACGGACCATCCGGCCCTGTTCTGATTGCTCGCGCGCATGCACCGCCGTTTTCTGACAGCCGTACCGCCGCCGTTTCCCGGTCCGTATGGCGGCTCGCCTTTCACGCCCGCCAGTCGTCGCCGCGCGCCCCTCCCAGCCGGCGCCTGTCCTTTCATCCAGTCGCTTCAAACTGATTCACCGGCGTGATCCAGTGCGCGCGCCCGCCGGTTCTCCGGAGTGTGTCTTGCGATGACGCGAACGTATGTCTTCGCGCTCTTGTGTGTGGGCCTGTCGGCAGTTCCGGCTGATGCGCAGATGTTGACGATTGCCGAGGCGGTTGACGAGGCCGTCCGCCACAACCTGTCGCTGATCGCGCAGAGGGCCAACCTGACGGTGGCCGACACGCAGATGCTGACGGCCCGGCTGCGTCCGAATCCCGTCGCCAGCTTCAGCGCCGACCATCTCGACCTGCTGGGCACGGGGTTCGACGAAGCCAACAACGGCGGCCCACCAGAAATCGCGTTCCGCGTGGATCTGCCGATTGAGCGCGGTGCGAAACGCGATCGCCGAGTCGATCTGGCGTCGGCGTCGAAGGCGCTGGCCGAAGCGCAGTTCGCCGATGCCGTGCGGACACTGCGGGCAGACGTCACGCTGGCGTGTATCGACGTGTTGGCCGCTCGCGCGACCCGAGCGCTCGTCGCCGACAACCTGCGAGCCTTCGAGGACCTGGCCCGTGTCAACAGGGCCCGCGTCGACGCCGGGTCGCTGGCGCCCGTCGAGTCGACCCGATCGGAAATCGCGCGGCTGCAGTTCCGAAGCACCGCTGTGCGCGCCGAGCTCGACCTCGCGACGGCGCTCGCGCGGCTGAGGACGCTCATGGGCCGGACGTCCGCCGCTCCAATCGACCTCTCTGGCGACTTCGGGCTCACGGGTGTGGCGCCCGAGTTGGCAGAGGTCCAGCACCTCGCGCTCGTGACGCGTCCCGACCTGCGCTCGCTCGAGCTCGGGCAGGCGCGTTCGGTCGCCGACCTCCATCTGCAGGAGGCGATCGGACGAATCGACTACACGGTGGGTGCGGAGTATCGCCGGCAACAGGGCCTGTCCGGCCGATCGAATTCACTCGGCTTCTTCGTCAGCGCACCGCTGCCGGTCTTGAGCCGCAACCAGGGCGAGATCGCTCGCGCCGGCGCCGAGCGCGAGCAACTGCTGCGGCAGACGGCCGCAGTACGGGCCCAGGTCCTCTCCGAAGTCGACATCGCGTATCGCGAGTTCACGACCAACCGCGATCTGGTTGCCGCCATCGAGCGCGATCTGATTCAGCCCGCGACGAGCGCCCGCGACATCTCGACGTACACCTACCGCGCCGGAGGCTCGTCCCTCCTGGAACTGCTGGATGCCCAGCGCGCGTTCAACGACACGATGCAGAGCCTTCTGGATGCGCAGGCCGGACTGAAGCGGGCGGTTGCTCACTTGAACGCCGCTGTCGGAATCGAGGTGATGCGATGAAACAGCTGGTGTCTCTCCTGGCACTGATGGGCCGGAATGCCCGCCAATGACACGACGCTGGCGACGGCCGCGACATCAGTGCGATCGGATTTGACGCTGGACGGACCAGCGCTGCGGTCCATTGCCATTCAGAGCGTCGCGGCGCATCCGCTTCCGCGGACGCTGACCGTCGCCGGCAAAGTGCAGTTCGACGAAGACCGCCTCGCGCATGTGCTGGCGCCGCTCGCCGGCCAGGTCGTCGATCTGCGAGTGAAAGTTGGCGACGCGGTTCGAAAGGGCCAGCCGCTCTGTGCCATCAGCAGCCGTGATGCAACGGCGGCAGTCGGCGAACACACCGAGAGCCATCGAGATCTCGAGCTCGCCGAGAAAACGGCCGCGATGACGCAGGATCTGTTCGACCATCAGGCCGCGTCGAGAATCGCGCTGCAGCAGACCCAGAGCGATCTCGCGAAGGCCAGGGCGCGCGTCGCTCGGAACGAGCAGTCGCTGCGCCTGCTCGGCCTGCAGTCTGAAGCCGACATCGATCGCTTCGACGGCCGCGTAGTCGTCGTGGCGCCAATCGCCGGCGCGTCCAGGCCGACAGCATGCCAATCATCGCCGTCGCGGATGCGTCAACTGTCTGGGTGATGGGCGAGGTCTTCGAGCGCGATCTCCATCTGGTGAATGCCGGTGACGAGGCGACCATCACCACCACCGCGTATCCGGGCGAGCGCTTCACCGGCCGGGTGAACTACGTCAGCGAGGTCATCGATCCGACGACGCGCACGGCCAGGGTTCGTGTCGCCGTGCCCAATCCCCGCGGCCGGCTGAAGCCCGAGATGTTCGCGTCGATTGCGCTCGGCGTCGGCTCGTCCGAGCCGGTGCTCACGGTGCCGGCGTCCGCTGTGTTCACCGAGAACGGCCGCAGCTGGGTGTACGTGTCGACCACCGGCGGCCATTTCGTGCGGCGGTCAATAGAGGTTGACCAGGACGAGGGCGCCGACCGTCGCGTGCTGAGCGGCCTTCGGCCGGGCGACCGCGTCGTCACCGCCGGCGCCCTGCTGCTGCGCGAAGAGGAAGAGAAGAGGGCCGGCTGATGGTCCGGCGGGTCGTCTCGTTCGCGCTATATCAGTCGTGGCTGGTGGAGTGGCGGCGTTTCGATCGCTCCCGGTCGAGGCGTTCCCGGACGTCAGCGACATTCAGACGACGGTGATCACGCTCTTTCCAGGCCATGCGCCGGAGGAAGTCGAAAAGCAGGTCACGATTCCGCTCGAGATCGCTCTTGCCGGGGTGCCGCACTCCGTCCGCATGTTCTCGCATACGCAGTTCGGGCTGTCATTCCTCACGTTGACGTTCGACGATGCCGCGGACGACTACTTCGCGCGGCAACGCGTTCTGGAACGGCTTCCGCAGGCGGATCTGCCCGTGGGAATCCAGCCGCAGCTGGCACCGCTCTCCACGCCGGTCGGCGAGCTGTACCGGTTCCGCCTCGTCTCGAACACGGCCAGCGTCACGGAGCTGCGCAGCATCGAAGACTGGGTCGTGGAGCGCGCGCTCCGCCTGTCCCCTGGCGTGGCGGACGTCGTCAGCCGCGGCGGATTCATCAAGCAGTACCAGGTGAGCCTCAACCTCGCGCGGATGAAAGCGTACGGCGTCTCGCTGCAGCAGGTATTCAACGCCCTCGGGCGGGGCAATGCGAACGCCGGCGGCAACTACCTCGAGCAGGGCGAACAGCAGTACCTCATTCGAGGCATCGGCCTCCTGCGATCGGCAGACGACATCGGGTCCATTGTCATCGCCGAGCATACGGGCACGCCGCTCCTCATTCGCGACTTCGCCGACGTCACCATCGGCGCGGTGCCACGCCAGGGCCTCGTGGGCCGCAACGACGACGACGATGTGGTGACCGGCATCGTGCTGATGCGGAAAGGAGAGAACCCGTCGGAGGTCCTGACCGATATCAAAGAACGCATCGATCGGCTGAACGCGTCGGTGTTGCCGAAGGGCGTGAAGCTCGTGCCGTACTACGATCGCTCGTGGCTCATCTCCACGACGCTGACGACGGTGTTCAGGAACCTGCTCGAGGGTGGACTGCTCGTTGCGCTGGTGCTCTACATCTTCCTGAGAAATACGCGAGCCGCCGCCATCGTCGCGCTGATGATTCCGCTGGCGCTGCTCGCGACGTTCATCGGCCTGAGGCTTCGAGGCATCCCGGCCAACCTGCTCTCTCTCGGCGCGATGGACTTCGGCATCATCGTCGACGGCGCCGTCATCGTCGTCGAAAACGTGTTTCGAACGCTTGCAGAGCGGCCACGCGAGGGGGGAGGCGGCTCCGGAAGCCGTGAAGATGTCCGCCGCGCCATTCTGGACGCCACCGTGCAGGTTGGCCGGCCCACGTTCTTCTCGATGCTCATCATCATCGTCGCCAACATTCCGATTTTCACCCTGCAGCGGCACGAAGGACGGATTTTCGCGCCGATGGCGTACACGGTGTCGTCGGCCCTGGTGGGCTCGCTGCTGTTCTCGATCACGCTCGTGCCGCTGCTGTGTTTCTACCTGCTCGGGCGCGGCGTGCCTCGCGTGCTGGACGTCGTGATCGCGCGTCCGATGGCCGTCTTCGCAAGTGCGCTGGCGGCGTTTGTGTGTGCCGCGGCGTTGACTCCTGCGCTGGGTACGGAATTTCTGCCGGAGCTCAACGAGGGCACGATGTGGGTGAACGTGCTGCTGCCGCCGAGCGTGTCCGTGGCCGAAGCGTCCAGGTTGTGCGCCCAGATCCGGCGGATCATCCGCGGATTTCCGGAAGTGACGCAGGTGATCTCGCAGACAGGGCGGCCGGAGGACGGCACCGATCCAAAGACCATCAACATGGCGGAGTTCTTCGTGGACTTGAAGCCGCCATCCGAGTGGCCGCGGAAGCTTGAGCGCGAGGATCTGGCAGCGCAAATCGAAGACGCGGTCGATCGCGTGCCGGGCCTCGACCCGGCGATGTCGCAGCCGATTCGCGACAACGTGCTCGAGAGCATCTCGCAGATCGACGGCCAGATCGTGATCAAGGTCTTCGGCGACGATCCGGTCGAATTGCGGGAGAAGGCCGGCGAAGTGCTCCACATCGTCTCGGGCATCCGGGGCGTGTCGCGGGCGTTCATCGACCGCTTTGGCCAGGTGCCGCAGCTGCAAATCGAAGTCGATCGGCCTCGCGCGGCGCGCTATGGACTCAACGTCGCCGACGTGGAAGATGTCATCGACACGGCGCTCGGCGGCAAGGTGGCAACGCAGATTTGGGAAGGTGAGCGCCGGTTCGGCGTGGCGGTCCGGCTCGACGAGCGTGATCGCCGCGACATCGGCGGCATCAAGAACATCCTGGTGGACACGCCGGCCGGACCGCGAGTGCCGCTGGCCGAGGTCGCCAACCTGTCGGTCAGAAGCGGCAGCATGAACATCAGCCGCGAATCGGGCACGCGCCTCGCGGCGATTGCCGTCTTCATTCGCGGCCGCGACATGGGCGGCATCGTTCAGGAAGCGCGCGACAAAGTCGCGAAGAACGTGATGTTTCCGGCCGGCTACTACGCGACGTTCGGCGGTGAATTTGAAAACCAGGAGCGTGCGATGAAGCGGCTCGAGCTGATCGTGCCGATCAGCGTGTTCCTGATCTTCATTCTGCTGTTCCACGCCTTTGGATCCGTGCGGAACGCGGCCGTCGTGCTCGTCAACATCCCGCTGGCCGCTATCGGCGGCATCGTCGCGCTCTATGTGACGGGGATCCATCTCAGTGTCTCCGCCGCGATCGGTTTCATTGCGCTGTTCGGGCAGGCGGTTCTGAACGGGGTCGTGATGGTGAGCTGCTTCGCAGACCTGCGAGCGGACGGCCATTCGCCACATGACGCCGTTGTCCTAGGAGCCACCATCCGCCTGCGCACCGTGCTGATGACCGCCTTGCTCGCCATGCTGGGCCTCCTGCCGATGGCGATGTCGCACAGCATCGGCTCTGAAGTGCAGAAGCCGCTGGCCGTGGTCGTGATTGGCGGATTGGTGTCGGCCACGTTGCTGACCCTGCTGGTGTTGCCGGCGCTGTACTTCTGGGCCGAACAGCGCGCGCTGAAGGGTGATGCGCCTAGCGATGAGGCTTCGGCGCGCTGACTTTGCGTTGGCGGCCGTTGACCGAGCGATCGGCGCCGAAGACGACAGACACGCCGCCGAACACGGCGAAGTCCGCCGCCGGCCCGCCAATTCCGGACTGCACGCCGCCGTCGAGCGCGAAATGGGATCCGAGTTCGTAGATGACGCCGACATCGATCGATGTCTCGGCGGCGCCGTCTGCTTCCGTGCGCGAAAACCAGAACACCTCGACGTAGGGGTTCCACCGATCGGTCGCGGCTGCGCTCACCGACGCCGACAGCAGATGTTGTGCGAAATGCGGGAGGCCCTTCCCGGCGCCGATTGCCCCGAGACCATAGTTCACGTCGATATGGCCACGCGATCCGATGTCGGTCCCGGTGAGCACCGCGATCGTGAAATCGGCGTCGCCCGATCCCAGACCGTTGTCGGTCTTCGCTGTCGGCAAGTTGATCGCCGGCAGCACCGACAGCACCGGAACGCCGCCGGGGTCAGACCACAGCCGCAGCTTCGCGCCGAGCTGGACGTTGCCAAATCCCGTCGTGCGCGAATCGGTCGTGGATTGCGTGAGGACTCCGTCGGCGCCGACGCGTGCTTCGATCCAGTCGGTGACGCCAATGCGCACCGTGAATGGCGAATTCGCGGTCGCCTGGCCGGGCGCGTCGCGCGAGTACAACCCGCCGAACTCGATCTGGACCAGACCGGGACGCACGATGTGCGTGCCGTTGGTGACGTCGGGCCTGTCCGGGTCTGAAAGGAGGGTCTCCGACTGTCCGCGCGCCGGTGTCGCCAACGCCAGCACCAGACCCGAAGCGACCAGCCAGGATGTTTTCACGGACGATATTTTAAGTTTGATTGGTCAAAATCGCAATGGTCTCGTGAATGGGCAGACAAGACCGTTACTGCGACTGGTCGACTTCGACGAGAAGCTTCGATGCGGCGCGCGCGCCGATCGTCAGCGGCTCTCGATCGGCGCCGCGAAGCGAGACCGCATCCGCGGCCGTGTCGCGCGCTTCGACTTCGACGCGCTGGCCCGGCTTGAGATGGTGATGCTCGACGAATCGCAGGAACGCCGGGTCCTGATCCGTGATGCGTGTCACCTTGAGCGTCTGGCCCACGGGGCAGGTCAGCAGGCTGTCGGCCGGAATCGGCGCGATCGCGCCGTCGGCGTCGGGAATCGGATCGCCGTGCGGGTCGTGGGTGGGCCGTCCCAGCATCTCGTCGATGCGTTCGATGAGCCGTTCCGACACGACATGTTCGAGCTGTTCAGCCTCGTCGTGAACTTCGGCCCAGCTCATGCCCATGACCTGCACGAGGAACAGCTCGACCAGCCGATGCCGGCGGAGCACCAGCGCGGCGAGCTTGTCTCCGGCCTTCGTCAGCCGCACACCGCTATACGGCTCGTACTCGGCGAGCCCTGACTCCGCCAGGGCCTTCACCATCGTCGTCGCGGTGCCTGGCGTGACGCCGAGCGCGGTGGCGACGTGGCCCATCGGCAGGAGCCGCTGACCACGCGGCAGCGACGACTGACCCTGATGGATCGCCTTCAGGTAGTTCTCGACCGTGCTCGACGGAAGCATGCAGAGGATATTATCCGACGAAACAGCCATGCCGCTTGCTGACGCCATTGCCACACCCGACGGGAAGCGCCGCTATGTGCGCCGCCTTTTTGCGACGATCGCGGATCGGTACGATCTGATTACGGTGCTCCTGTCGTACGGACAGGACCAGCGCTGGAAGAAGCGGCTTGTCGAACTCGCGTCGCCGTCTCGCGGAGCGCGCGCAGTCGATCTGGCGACCGGCACCGGCGACATCGCGTTCAGGCTTGCGGAGGCTGGCGCACGCGTCACCGGCGTCGACGTCACACAGCGGATGATCGAGCTCGCGCGGCAAAAGTCTGTCGCGCGAAACGGCCGTCAGCATCCAGCTCCCGTCTTTCTTGTCGGCGACATGAGCGGGTTGCCGTTCGCCGATGAGTCGTTCGACGTGGCGACAGCCGGATACGGACTTCGCAACGTTCCCGATCTGCCCGCCGCCATCGATGAGATCTATCGCGTTCTCAAGAACGGAGGCACCGCACTGTCTCTTGATTTCAACAAGCCCTCCAACGCGTTCGTCCGAGCGGCGTACCTGGCGTATTTGAATCTGGCGGGCGGGCTGCTTGGCTGGATCCTCCACCGCGACGCCGACACGTATCGGTACATTCCCGCGTCGATCAGAAACTATCCAGGAGCAAACGGTGTGGCGCGCATGTTTGAAGCTCGCGGATTCGTGCGCGTCGAGTCGCGCGCCTGCCTCGGTGGACTGATGACGATTCATGTCGCGCACAAGGCGCGGCGGTCGTCGTGACACCGCAAGCCGGCGTCGATACGTCGAAGTGGTCCGGCGAAGGCGCCTTCACGCAGACGCTGATTGACTACCTAAAGCAACTCGATGGGTTGACTTTAGTACGCGTCGAGGATGCTCCAGCCAGCCGGTCTGAGGCGGACTACAATTTCATCAGCAACGAAATCTTTGTCGTGTTTCAAACGACGATCTCGCGCGAGCGGTTCAGGCGTTTCGGACTGTTTCCCGCGGAGCGGACGGTGACGCGCGCGAACATGAACGTTGCCGATCTCGAGGCGGCGCTGACATCGGATCCTTCGATCGGCGCGCCCGATTATTCAGACCAAGGCATGTTGCAGTACTTGAGGACCGAACGAATCATCCCTCCGTACCAGACGAGAGGATACAAGCTCGTCGAGCTTGTCAGGGTGTACGAAGCCGGGGCCTCGACCCGCGATCGATGAAGAGCCTTCCTTCGCTGCTGCGCGCGATTGTCGACGTCGACGGCGAAGCGCTGGTGATCCATTCCGGCGAAAAGCCCTACGTCGTCGCGCCTGCCGGCCACGTCGATCTCGCGACTCGTCCGCTCACGCCGGACGCTGTGAAGACCATCGTCGCGCGTCTGCTGCCGGCCGACGCGTCGCATGCGCTCGACAACTTCGGCTCCGTGCAGCACGAAATCGTGTCGCCGCCGGAATTCCCAGGAGAGAGTTTCACTGTGGTCGCCGCTCGAGCCGGTGACGACATGTGGGTGGAGATACGGCGACGGAAGGTCGGCGAGGGCGACTTCGTCCCGGAGGAGTCGTTCGCGCCGGCGGCGCGACGATTGGCGATTGCCGCCACGGTACGGCTGGGGGCCGAGGCCGCGAACCTTCGGCGGCACGAAGCGGAGCGGCCCGCGGACGGCGAGCCGTCGATCGCGGCTGTCGCTCCTCCAATGCCGCCAGCGTTCGCGGCACAGGCGCCGGTGCCTGCGTCGGCGTCGACGTCCACGGCCGCGCGCGCCCCGAAGACACGGGAGCCGCCCTCAGAACCCGCGCCGCCACCACCTCCAGCTGTGAAGCTCACGGCTGCCTTCGCCGCCATGAGCGCGTCGGCGCTCGATCGGCTGTTGCGGATCGCGGCGGCCCGCGGAGCGTCGACGCTGTATCTCTCATCCCACGCGCAGCCGAGCGTGCGGGTGGACGGCGAACTGCAGACGCTCGACGACGAACCGGCGCTCCGGCCCGACGACATCGAGTCGCTGCTGTTGACCGTGATGCCGCAAGCTCACCACGAAGCCCTTCGAAGCGGCCTGGCCGCAGAGTGGATCAGCGAGCTCGAAGGCGTGGGCCGCGTGCGCTGCATAAGTGTTCGCGATCAGCGCGGGCCCGGCGGCGTGTTTCGGCTGATGCCGGTCCGCGCGGTGTCTACGGACCAGCTCGGCCTTTCGCGCGAAGTGGAGTCGCTGGCCCTCGAGCCTGGAGGCCTCGTCCTCATCGCCGGTCCGCGCCTGAGCGGCAAGCGCACGATGATCTCGGCGCTCGTCGACTTCATGAACCGGACGCGGCGCGACCATGTAATCACGATCGAGAGCGAAATCAATGTGACGCACGGGCCAGGGACGGCGATCATCAGCCAGCGCGAAGTGCGCGGACGCGACGCCGACGTCGAAGACGCTGCGCGCGCGGCACTGCGAGAGGAGCCGGACGTGCTGGTCATCGAGTCGTTGCGATCGGCCCCGCTTATCGACGTCGCGCTCGAAGCGGCCACATCTGGACGGCTTGTCATCGGCGGATTGTCCGCGCACGACACCGGCTCGGCCCTCGATCGCATCGTCAACCGTTATCCGGCCGAGGAGCGGCGGCAGGTGCAATTGTCGCTCGCGGAGAATCTTCGCGGCATCGTCGCGCAGGTGCTGCTGCGCAAGGCCGGCGGGGGTCGTGTAGCCGCGCGCGAAGTCCTGCTCAACACGCCGGCCGTTGCGAGCGTCATTGCCGATGGGCGCACGTCGCAGTTAGCGAAGGTTATCGACAGCGGCCGTGGACTGGGCATGCAGCGCTTGAACGACGCCCTGGTGAGACTGGTCCAGACTGGCGCCGTTGACTTGCACGAGGCGTATCGCTGGTCGGCGGATCGGACGGATTTCGTCGCACAGTTGAAACGGCTTGGGATGGATACGGCGG
>WNFL01341160.1_pt3 | contig 31413 bp, 29 predicted proteins | sample 5400361 | NCBI WGS metagenome assembly WNFL01 (sample SAMN13153351, study PRJNA577476) | soil metagenome | isolation source: 40 cm soil on Douglas fir-dominated hillslope | place: USA:California | collected 2013-09-17
GATCTGTTCGGTCATCACCACGCTGACGGTACTCATCGTGTGCGCCAATGTCGCCAACCTGATGCTGGCCCGCGCGGCCGTCCGGCAACGTGAAACGGCGCTGCGGCGCTCACTCGGCGCGTCACGCATCGCGATCGTGCGCTCACTGTTGTTCGAGGGGCTGATCGTCTCCGCAATCGCATGCCTGTCGGCGTACGTCTTCGCTTCCTGGACCGCGCGCGCTGTCGTGCGGCTGTTTCCCCCGGCGACGGGGGGAGCCGCGATGCCTCTCGACTTCTCGCCGGATTGGCGGGTCGCCTCATACGCGATGCTCGTGGCACTGCTCGGCACCGTCACATTCACGCTGCCGCCGGCGTTCCGCGTCTGGCGTCAGGATCTGCTGCCGTTTCTCAGGGCAGGTGAACAGGGCGTCGTGCCGGGACGCTCGACACTCTCGACCGTCCTCGTGATCGTGCAGCTCGCATTCGCTGTTCTCCTCCTCACGAGCGCCGGGCTCGCGTATCGCTCGATCGATCTCATCAGCACCCGCAACCTGGGTTTCCCAAGGGAGAACCTGCTCCTCGCGACAATCAGCACCACCGGAGCAGCGACCGGCACCGAGGCCAGCCTCGGCATGATCGAGCGGGTTCGCGAACGCATGAGCGGCGCTCATGGCGTTCGCGCCGTGTCCTACGCGCGTTTCGTTCCGACGATGCCGGGATCGCTCTGGCCCGACCAGCCGATCCGCGTTCCCGGTATGAACGTCCCGGTGCGCGCCTGGCTGAACTACGTCGGGCCTGACTACCTCCAGGTGCTCGCCCTGTCGCCGGCTGCAGGTCGGGAATTCTCCGGGACCGATAGCGCAGCCCAACCAGTCGCGATGATCAACCGCGATCTCGCCGATGCGCTGTGGCCCGGCGAGCCGGCGATCGGGCGCACGCTCCTGCTAGGTGCCGAACAGCGTCCACTCGAGGTGGTTGCAGTGGCGCCGAATGCGCTCTACAGCGGCTACGGGACCCAGGCACGTCCGAACTTCATTCTGCTGCCCGAGCGCCAGCGCCGCGGCGCTGTCCCCGGACTGATTTCGCTCTACATCCGGCATACGGGCTCGCTCGATGCCGCGGCCGCGGAGATTCGCCGGGCCTTGCGAGACGTTGATACACGGATTCCGATCGTCTATATGCGCACGCTCGATACCGAACTCGACGCCGCAACCTGGCCGGTGCGCTTCATCTACATCCTGCTGACTCTGTTCGCCGGCGGCTCACTGTTGATTGCCACGGCCGGTCAGTACGCCGTCATCGCATTCGATGTGCGGCGGCGCACGCGCGACTTCGGCGTCCGCATGGCGCTCGGCGCCTCATCGAATCAGATCATCAGTTCGGTGCTGCGGCAGGGTCTGGTGTGGTCCGTGAGCGGCCTGGCATCCGGCTTCGTGTTGAGCGCCGCGATCGGCCAGGCGCTGCGAGGTGTCCTCTTTGGCATCACGCCGACCGACCCCGGCACTTACATCGGCGTACTCACCGTGTTGTTCGCGGCGTCGCTTCTGGCATGCCTCATCCCGGCACGACGCGCGGCCCGCATCAGTCCCATGCAGGCGCTACGGCACGACTAGGACCGGCGCGATGCAATGGCCAAGCGGGTAACGACCGCGGGGTGATAGCCGTACACGAAGTCCTTGAACTCCGAGTGCAGGAAATCGGCGCCGAAGTGATACTGCTTCATTTCCTTGAACGCCTGATCGGGCGTCCAGTGCTCGTCTGCGATGCGATAGACAGCCGTCATGACGCCCGTGCGATGCCGCCCGCCGACGCAGTGCACGAAGACCGGCTGCCTCGCGGGATCCCCGACGATACCGAGAAATTCCGCGAGCTGTGCCTCCGTCGGCGGCTGATGAGTCGTCATCGGGATTTGCACGTACGCCATGCCGGCCTGCTCGGTCAGGGCCCTCTCGGCCGGCTCGGCATCGTCGCTCGTCAGGTTGATGATCGTCTTGACGCCGAGCGCGGCGAGATCGGCGTAGTCGCGCCCCGCGGGCTGTGCGCCGCGATAGTAATTCGCGCCCACGCGTCCGAAGTTGTCGATACGAACTGCTGTACTGTCGATGACAGCGCCGTTCGATCGGCCGGCGCCCGCGTACGCGGCGACGGACGACACCAGCGTGAGAGCTGCGACGAGGACGGCGGCCACACGGCGGCCGGAATCGGAATTGAAGCGCACGTGGGCCTCCAAAGAAAGATCTGTTGGGTTGTTTAGCTGAGGCGCCGCGATGCGCCACTCCCCGAAGTTACAAGACCAGTGCCATCCACGAAGGGCCTGATTACAGGAAGAAAAGCTGTCGGGCTGTCCCCTTGCCGACTACTTTGCCGCACATGGCGTCGGGTTCCAGCCGGACGCGTCCGGCAACTTCTTGAAATCCGTCGTCGTCAGGTAGGGCCCGCGGGCATAGATCGGGTCGTCGACTTTGGTCGTGACGGTGAACCACCGATCGCCGTTCGGCATCGAGTTGAGATCGTAGTACTCCGTCACCGTCGCCTTCGCGCTGTACGGCGCACCGTTCCTGCGAACGTAGCCGGAACGCAGATTCGTCGTCACCACTTTCAGATTCCCGGTACGTGACGGTCCTCGTCCTGGCGCGTACTGCCATTCGGCGACCGAGTGCCCTTGCCATGACGGCTCCGCCGCTGCGGGAGCAGAGCCGAAAACGAACAGTCGCGTCTGTGTTCCAGCGTCGGTGTCGATTCGCAGTGTGCTGTCGTCCTGCCAGGTGACATGGACGCGGCCGGGGACGCGCATGATGTTGGCGGCTCCGAACGATCGGCACTGCTCACCTGCCGTCTCGTCCTTGGCCGGATCCCATGTGTCGGCGACTCGGCGGCCTTCCGCGTTGAGCATCAGCGAGTCGTAGACGCCTTTCCTGGGCGTCACCATCCGGAACTTCCAGTCCTCGGCGATGACCGACACCCAATAGCCCGTGAGATCGATCGCCGCGCCCTCGCGCGCCGAGACCGGCGCACCACGCCCTCGCCCAACCGCGCCACGCTGGGCGTGGATGGTGACCGAGGCCGCGAGGAAACAGATCCCCGCGATCGCAGCCCGCCGTTGTCTTGCCCTAATCCCCAACCTCTAACCTCCGACCCCTGACCTCTAACCTCTAACCTCAGACCTCAGTCCACCTGCTGCCCCGGACTGCCCCAGGCGAACCCGTCGCTCTTCCGCTTCAACGTGAGCATGAGCGCGCGATATTCGCCGGGCACGCGCGATGGGCGGCCCATGATGACGACATCGTCGCCGACCTTGAGCGTTTCCTTGTTCACGCCCGAGTTGCCCAGTTGCGTCGTGCCGCTCCATTCGACAGCCCAGCGTTGCTGCACGCCCTTGTCGTCGGCAACCGAGATGTGCACGAAGGAATGCGGATTCCGGTAGACGAACTGCACGAGCTTGCCTTCCAGCTTCACTTCCCTCGTGACGTCGTACGTCGCCGCATAAGAATGGTGAGCGTAGGCCGCAGTGCCGGCGGCCAGTGACGCGGCGACAGCAAGTAGCAGTACTCTGCGCATTACTTTTTCTCCTGAAGGCTTCGATACACCGCCTCGACGAAACTATCCGCCGTCCACGTGCCGGCGGCGGCCGACGCATATCGCCCGTCGAAATCCATCGTCGGCCTGGCCGCCTTCACCTGCTGCAGCGTCAGGCCCTTGGCGGCGAGATCCTTCACGCGATCGCGAATGATGGTCACCATGTTCCGGTACGACGCCACGTCGGCCGTATCGGAAAGCCGTCCACGGCCGGGAATAATCCACGTGCCGCCCTGCCCTCGGTACTCGGCAACAGCGAGATCGAGGATCCGATTCAGTCCGTCGATCACGCCCTGGATACCGCCGCCTTTCTCGAGATCGATCGCCGGATAGCTGATCGTCGAGAAGATGTTTCCAGCGCTGATGACTTCCGAATGGCGGAAGAACACCAGGCTGTCGCCGTCGGTGTTGGCGCGAGGCGCGCCGTAAAGAATCACGGCCTCGCCGTTGAAGTATTCCGGCAGCTTGTGGAACTCGTCGAAATACGTGTCGGTCGGCTGCGCGGCGGCCGGCGCAGGCTTGGCGCCAGGTCCGGCGGGTGTCGACAGCCGGTTCAGCACGTTTTCGTGCGCGACAATCGACGCTTCCCGCCCCACACTCGACACGGCCGATCCGAATCCACCGCCGCGCGGGAAGAATCCCGCCGTCGCGAGCTTCTCGTTGCCGCCAACATGCTCGGAGGCCGCGCTCGTGTTGATGATGTAGCGAATGGGTTTGGGTGGAGCTGGCGAGCTGATGACCGCGTTCATGTAGGGGCTGGCCCAGCCCCACGCGCTCGGACAAGCCGCGCCGAAGCACGTGTTCGGCGCCGGTGGCGTCACCGCGCTGCTGGCCAGCTGATTCACGGCCGCGAGCACCTTCTCCGACATCGCCGCCGAGCCGCTATTCACCAGCATCACGCCGTCGGCGCCCATCGACACCGTGATGTTCGTCCCGTCGGCGACGATCATGTAGATGTTGCCCTGTACGGGGAGGACGTGCACTTGTCCGTCCCGCGGGCTCTGCGCCTGGATGTCTTTCTCCGCCGAAACGGCCGACCGCGATGCAGGGAACTTCGTCGCGCCTGACTTGTACTCCGGATAGATCGTGTTCGCGCCGCCGCGGGTGGGCTCCACAGGAATCCAGTCGTCTTTCTTCAGCCACTCCGTAAGCGCGGTGTTCTGCCCCGGCAGGAAGTGCGGCACGTGATGCCGGTCGGTTCCGCCGTTCTCGGCAAAGGACGATCCGTTGCATGTCTCCATCGCGACGTTCGACGTCAGGTCGATCGTGTAGGTCGTGGACTCCACATACGGTTCATCCTGATACACGGGATCGTCGACGACCGTCACGATCGTCAGGATCTCGTCGTGACGGGTGATGTAGTCCGTCATCGAGTACATGTCGCTCGTCTGCGGCCCGCCTCGTTTCAGGTAGCCGTCTTTCAGGTGCGTGGTCGTGACCTTGAGCGTGTTGCCGATCCACTGTCCGGTGGAAAAGCCGGTCCAGCTGTGCGGCGCCCAGGCCGGCGGATGCGGGCGGCCGTCCATGAAAATTGGCCAGTCCAGAGAACGCATGAACTGCACGTGATACGCGCGGACGTCACGCGTCAGCGGGTCCTGTTCTTTCAGGATGCGCGCGCCGCCCAGACCGCGCCACTGATGCGGCGCCGAATGCGGCCGGCACTGATACTCGGGGGTGCCCCAGATCGATTCCGCGGTCGTGTCGGCGCGCTGGCGGCCCGCCGCGTTGAAGGGAATCCCGAGATAGTCGCCGAGCGGCGGCTGGGCGGTGGTGTCTTCTTCGTTGTTCGTCAGCGTCCATTCGCCGGCGATGTCCGTGGGGTTGGCCGGGCGCGGCGGTTGCGCGGACAGCGGAGCCACGATCGCGGCGATCGCGGCCGCGGCGAATGTCGTGGCGGCCAGAGCGGCAAGGCGTTTGTGCATGGATCCTCGCGACAACGGCCGATTATAGGGCACTACATCAGGAGCCGGACAGATAACCGGCCCGGGCCTTTACGGACACTTTTCGCCCTTTGACACGAACGTCGAGCCGATGCCAGCCGCGGGAGGAAACGCCGCGGGGCGTGTAGCTCACCAGGTACCGCTGCCGGAACTCGTCGAGAATCGCGACAAAACGTTCGGCGAGATCCTTCGTCGAGTCGATCTCGACGATGCCACCGCCCGTCCGCTCGCTCAACTCATGAAGAAACGACGCCTTGTTCCTGCTGCGGACGATGACGCCGTACACGACGGCGTCCGTGCTCCGCGAGGCGTCCAGCACGCGATCGGGCGTCAGCCAGCTGATGGTGTCGGCGCCGTCGGTGAACGCGATCACGAGGCCGCGGCGGACGTCGGCTCCAGCGGATTGAGCCAGGGCCATCGCCGCGTATGAACCGTCAATCACCGCCGTCTCGCCTGACGATTGCACCTCGTCGAGCGCCGACAGCACCTGCGCGGCATCGCGCGTGAGATTCGCCCGAATCTCCACCCTGGTCGGCCTTCGCCAGACGGCTCAACACCGCGCGGCCAGCCGAACGAAGATGGTCGAGCCGGTCGCCCGACACGCTCTCGCTCACGTCGAGCGCGAGCACGACGTTGAGCGGAATCTGCTCGAAGCTGACGAGGTCGACAGTCTGCGGCATCCCCTCGTCGCGGATATCGAAGTCGGCGGGCGTCAGCCCGCGCACGGGCCGGCCTTCGTCGGTCACGAGCACGTCGACCCGCACGGCCTCGAGCCGGCTGGAAAACGTCGGCGTCTGCGGCGACGCCGCCATCGCCCCGCCCAGAAGCATCGACGCTGCGGCCGCGGCGAGCTGGCGCGTCATCGCCGATCTTCGACGAGAAAGCGATCGTAGAGAGCCGTCAAATCCTCGACGGCGTGACGGCCCTGTGCGACGTGATAGTGCCACCAGGGATCCATTCGCGAGTCGCCTGGCAGGGCCAGGACCGGAGACATCGCTCCGAACGCCTCGGTGTGGTTGCCGTCGCCCGTTGAGAGCAGACTCAGCGCCAATCGCGGCGACTGCGCCTCGGGATACAGCACGGCTGCGCGTGCATACAGATCGCGAGCCTGTTCGCGATCGCCCAACGCTTCCCTCTCGGCGCCGAGAAAGAGCTGGGCGTAGTACTGAAGCAACGGCTCCTTCGCATCCGCGACGGCCGTGCGCAGCACCATGTCGGCTTCCATATGTTCGCCGCGAAGCCCCAGGACGCGTCCAAGGCGGATACGGGCCTCGAGATGATCCGGCTGCGACTTGAGCGCTCTGCGAAACATGCTCTCCGCGTCGCGCAGCTCGGTTCGTCTCGATGCAACCTCGAAGTTGATACCGGTCGGAACGACGGCGCTCTGCATCGCCTCCTGGATTCGAGGCTCTGCCTGCGATTCGTGCAGACAGCCCGCGTAAAACAAGAGCTCGGCATCGTCCGAAAACAGCTTCAGCCCGCGATTGAAGTGGGTGGGCGTGAGCTGTCCGATAGCCTCCAGATACGCGGCCGTCGTGCCGTACCACTGACGGACGAATTCATCGCGCGCCGCGACGGGAACTACCTTGTCGAGTAGCGCCCGCGCGAACTCCCAGTGGCCGACGTCCGCCGTCAGTCCCTGCGAGCGTCCGTCGGGAAGCCGCAGCGTGAACTCCTGCAGGCCCGGCGGCCCGCCGCGGCCTCTCGTCCGATCGCCGATGAGCGCGTCGATGGCCAGATCGGTGTGAAGAACGGCGCCACGTTTGAGAACGTGGTTCCTGTTTCTCTGAAACCGCTTTTCCGGCGTGGCGGAGGTGTCCTCGCCGCTGCGATCCCTGGCCGCCTTCGCGAGCTCAACGATCAACCGGAGGTCCGGTCCACTGTAGACGACGTGGATCGGCGTGGGGCGCCCTTCCTGTTTCCAGTAGAACGTTCTGAGGCCGGGGTCCGCCATCACGAGGAAGAGCGTGTCGATGTCGATCGTCAGGTATTGGAAGTCGTCCGATCTCCAGGAATCGAACACGCCCATGGCTTCGTCGCCGCGTCCCGGCCGATGACGGTCGATGGCAGCCAGCCATTCCTGCAGGTGCTCGCTGCGGGACAGACGTTTGGCTGGCGATGGCGAAAGGGCTGTCGGAGATTGCGCAAGAGGGGCCGCGGACGGCCACGCCGTACAGACGGCGGCAGTCAGGACGAGCCGTGCGACCCTTTGCGATGCCTTCTTGCTCATGCGCTGCCCGCGGTTGTGGCGGGCAGTCTAGCAGAAGGGACCGGTTACGCCCTGCGGTCGGCCGCGACGAGGATAATCCCGCCGACGAGCGCGATGGCGCCTGCGACTGGCGGGACCGGCACGCGATGGCGCTCCTCGCGTGTCGCCTCGATCGGTCCGATGTCGACCACCTTCTTCTTCGTCGTGTAGGTGAAGCCTCCCCAGGCGAGACCGATCAAACCAAGCACGATCAGAAGGGCGCCGATGGTTCGTGTCATGTGCGCTTCCTCTCATCAAAGGAGGAAGCAAATCCCGGACCTCACTCGACGAAAAGAACGACACCTCATCCGCACAGCTCATCCGTCAGCGCCACTCCGGCGCGTACGCACGGTTGCGAATGCTGGTTTCGACCTTGAGGCTCCACGCAAACAGCGAGAAGACTTCGATCATGCCGATGCCTGCGTAGATCGCGTATCGCGCGAACGCACTCGGCACGGGCCAGCAGGTGTAGCCGGCCGCGAGGCACTGCCGCGTCACGAACTCGATCTCGATCGACTCTCGGAGGATCAGCGCGAACGCCGTGCCGAGAATGATCGTGGTGCCGGCGAGGTTTCCGAAGATCATCTCGCGCCGGCGCCAGAACGGATAGGCAATCGCGGCGCCGACGATCGGCGGAAGCGTCAGCATCAGCGCGATCCATCGCCAGTTCAAGTCAGTCACAGTTTCGTGGCCTTACGAAACGCTACGGCCGTCATCAACAAGTCACACGACGCGGCGCGGCGTTGATGTGCAATGTACCCTACCTGTGCGCCGAAGACACATCGCGCTGCTGCTGTTGCTCCTCTCGTCGATCGGCTGCGCCAACAGCACCGCCCCCTCGTCGACGACCACGCCATCGACGTTCACGATCACCTGGAACAGCGGGACGTTCCCCGCGACGGCCGTCGGCACGACCTCCAGCACGAGCGTCGTCGCAACGCTCTGGAACTACGGATCCGCGTCCGTTCCAGTCGGCAGCGTGACGGATTCAAACGCCGGAGAATTCCCGTGGAGCACGACGTGCCCGCTGAACGGCGCGCTGGCCGCGGCCTCCACATGCGCCATCACGACGCAGTTCAAACCGGCGGCGCTCGGCGTTCAGAACGCGACGATCGTCATCAACGCGAACGGGAAAGATCAATCGCTGTCGCTCGGCGGCACCGGCATTCAGCCCGTCAATCCGCAGTTGTCGATCGACCCGGCGAGCGGGTCGGCGGCGACTCCGTTCGTCCTGACGCTGACGGGCGTCACGCCTGGCGGGCAGGTGACGCTCAACACGACGTACACGCCCGCGCCGGGAAACAGCGACATTCCGTTCTCGCCCACCGTGTGGACAGCGGACGCGTCGGGACGGCTGGCCGTGACTTCGACCCACGATAGCCCGGGAACCTTCGAGAACTGGTTCGTCGAGGCCGCCACGAGTGTCGCATCCAACCACGTCGTCTCCGTCGTCCAGTAACACACACGCGGAGCCGCCAGGCACCGCCGGCGGCCGCGGAAAAATCTGTAACGAGCGCGGATAGTTTGTCTGCCCCGCAGCACACTTTTTCCGTCGAGGGAAACGTGGCACCAGTGTTGCGAACTGTGAGGTCATGACGCTCCTGGCATGGCGACCGCGCAACCCTCCAGCACCAACACGCGATCGTATGAGCTTCCCGCTGCTCGCCCCTGGCGCGTACGCCGGGCGCGCACGTTTTCGTCCGAAGCATACGGACCGCCTTCCCGAGCCGCTGCGCGCAGCGGTCGGACGCGTCGTGGAAGTGGCGTTTGCCGGTCTGGAATCGCCGACAGGACCGTTTGCCGGGCAGGCGCTGTTTCTCGAATGGCGCAGCGACGAAATCTTCGGCGGGTTCTTTATTCCGGAGCAGGACCTGGAATTCCTGAAAGACGCTTCCGATCCCCGTGGGTGAGCGGCCTCTGACGCCGCCCGCGAGCGTTCATCCGCGGGCTGGATCCCAGTGACAAAAGATCCCCGGCGGGCAGACTAGTCCGCCGCGGCCCGGCGCGGATCCTCGCCGGCCGGTGCGCCGCTGCCTGCGAAACTGTGCAGCGCGGCCGTTTCCCTATCCGCTCCCAGCTCATCCGCCGATAACACCCGCCAGCGGATTATCCGCACAGTCGAAAGGAAGTGGCGATGCAGCTCCAGCCCCCCAGTGGCGCTGACACGTCCTTTCCGGAACGCCGGCGCGCGGCGCGGTACCCATGTATCGCGCGCGTTCGCGTCGACGACAACCGGCAGGGCATCACGGCCGACATGAGCAGCGCGGGATTGTCGTTCCACACGATGGATCAGTTCGCGCGCGACGAAGTCATCGACCTGTCCGTGAACTTCGAAATCGCACAGGAAGCCAGAATCCAGGTGGTCCACGCCGCGAAAGTGGTCTGGACCGCGCCGACCGAGAGCGGACGCGCGTGGCGCGTCGGCGTCGAATTCCTCCAGCACTGAGGTGAACGCTACTTCGCCGGCCTGATGTTCTGGTTCACCCGGAACAGATTGGCCGGATCGTAGCGCTTCTTGATCTTCGCGAGCCGGGCGAAGTTCTTTCCGTACGTCGCCCGGACGCGATCTTCCCCTTCATCCATCATGAAATTCACGTAGGCGCCTCCCGCCGAGTACGGGTGGAGCGCCGCCCAGTAGTCCTTCGCCCACGCGGAGATCACATTCTTCTTCGCCGGATCAGGATCGACGCCGACGATCACCTGTGCCCACTTTGCGTCGCGATAGGCCCACGGCGTGTCGCCGTTCTTCACACGAGCGGCCGCGCCATCGATCGGATACAGGTGCATCGTCGACTGCATCGTCGGCAGCTGCGAGCCGTGTTCGATGTTCAGCGCGATGGCTTTGTCGGTGAGCTCGCGCACGAAGTCGGCCTTCCAGTACCACTGGAGGCCGGGCGGGTACAGGCCATCGAACATGCTCTGGAGCGCGGGATGCGGAAGGGGCCCGACCAGGTCGAGGGCCGGCGTCTTGAACGCGCGAATCGGCTTGAACACCCTCTCCGCGCTCTTGAGCGGTCCGGTATAGCACCACACGATGCCGCACATCTTCCGGTTGTGAAGATGCTCGGGAAATGGCGGCCCGGGCGGAACCGTCAGAAACGCGAAGAACCCGTTGACGTCGATCGGCGCCTTGACAATGAACGAGCGGTACCAACGCATCACGTCGGCCGCGTCGTCGAGCGGCCACAGCATCGGCCCGGCGTAGTTGGTGTGGATAGGGTGCGCCTTGAAGTGGAACGCCGTGACGACGCCGAAGTTTCCGCCGCCACCGCGAACCGCCCAGAACAGGTCCGGGTTCTCCTTCCGGCTGGCCGTGACGAATCGTCCGTCCGCCAGCACCATGTCGACGCCGAGAAGGTTGTCGATGCTCAGGCCGCAGCGCCGCGTCAGATGTCCGAGGCCGCCGCCGAGCGTGAGCCCGCCCACGCCGGTCGTCGAGATGATGCCGGAAGGGACCGCGAGGCCGAACGCGTGCGTCGCGTGGTCGACGTCTCCCCAGAGAGAACCGCCACCGACGACGACAGTCTTTGTCGCCGGGTGGACGCGGACGTATTTGAGCATCGACAGATCGATCACCAGGCCGTCGTCACACACGCCGAGGCCGCCGGCGTTGTGTCCGCCGCCGCGGACCGAGACGATGAGCTTCTGCGCACGCGCAAAGTTCACGGCGGCGATCACGTCGGCGACGTCGGCGCATTTCGCAATAAGGCGCGGCCGCCTGTCGATCATGCCGTTGTAGACCTTCCGCGCCGCGTCGTAGCCGGGTGATTGCGGATCGATGAGCTCGCCACGAAGTCCCGCCCGGAACGTGTCGATTGCAGACTGATTCAACATCGCTGTCTCCGTTTGCAAACCGTATCTCAGTTCGTGGACGATTTGCCGGTCTTCTTCTGAGAATCGTCGGCCGCGTTGACGTAAAAAAGATCGAAGGGGCCGTCCAGATTGATTTGCACCACGGTCGAGCAGTTCAAGCCGGAAGGCGCCCGACCGGACACGGCTCAAGGAGTACACAGCTCGGACCGGCCGATCAATTCATTCCCGACGGCGACCTCTTGTTTGGAAAACCCGCCGGATCGAAGATCGGCGTGCCCGACTGGACCCACTTGTCCGCCTCGAGCTGATTCTCCAGCGTCACCAGGCGCTGGCGAAACAAGGTCATTTCAGGAAACCGTTCGAACGCCTCCCGGCCGTCCGCGAATCGAATGGTCAGCACGTATTCGTTCGAATCGTTGTCAAAGCGCGTTTCCAGCTGCATCTTCTCGCTGGCGCGCGACCAGAACCAGATCATGGGTCGTTCCTCTAGAGTGTCCGCGGTTCAACGGGCCCGAAGGCATGGACGGGAACGCGCGAGCGTCTAGACGCGCAAAACGCCGGCGCGAGCGGAGGTCTGGATCGATGGAGGCGCGGCCGCGCGCGTGGGCAGCGAAGCCGCGTTGACGAGATGGAGTCCAGCGGGAGCACAACTGAGTACGCCGGCCACCGTCGCACGATGCCCGGACCGCTCGAACCACGCGGGCACGTCGTCCTGCCCGGTGTCTGGCGCTGCCGCTGCAACCGTGCCGACGCGTTGCGGGGCATGCCCGTGCGCCAGAGCGCAGAGGTCGAACGTCGCGAACGGCGCCGTAAACGGCATCACGATCAGCACGACGAGCGACACGGCGCAAATGCGTTGAATCACGGGTCCCTGGGATCGTAGAGGTCCCAGTCGACGGCGTCAACCACGAACGTCGTAATCACTTCACGAAACCACGTGGAAGTCTTTATCGCGGTACAATGCGGCCCGATTCCGGTGGCCAATCGACCGCTCGAAGATCTGTTTGCGCGCCTCCAACGCGAACGCGACGAGGCCGACCGCGGCTATACCGACGCGCTGACGGCGCTCGGCCGTGCCATCGAGGGCACACCCGATCCCGCCGCGACCGTCCACGCCGCAGACGCGAGTGCGAGAGGTCCGAAGTTCGCCGGGCTGCGGCGTTTCCTGCGCCGGTTGATCGGCGCTGCGCCGAACGAGGCCGCGGTCGGGTGGCTCGAGGTCGTGCGACAGCAGACCGAATCGCGCGCCCGCTTCGAAACGCGCCTCCTTCAGTACCTGCAGACGATCGCGCCCTACGTGGAGACGAGAGATCGCGCCACCGGCGGCGCCGATCTGCTCGAGCAGATCATGCTGGCGCAGCAGCGCATTGTCGCGCTGAGGCGCGAGGTCGAACGGCTTTCGGCGGCCGGCACGCGTGAGGAAACCGCCCATCGATTCGCGGCACGGGAGTCGCCGGCGCCGCTCGATGCAAGCCTCGAAGACGTCGAGTACCTCGGCTTCGAGAATCGATTTCGCGGATCCGAAGCGCTTATCGCCGCGAGGCTGCAGGACTACGTACCGCTCTTCACGTCGTGCGTGAACGTGCTGGACGTCGGCTGCGGGCGCGGCGAACTGCTGGAGCTGTTCAAGGCAAAAGGAATCGCCGCGCGGGGCATCGACATGAATGCGGCGATGGTTGCGCGCTGCCGCGACCGCGGGCTGGATGTCGAACAGGCCGACGCAATCACTTACCTCGAACGCCAGGCCGACGGATCACTCGGAGGCCTGACGGCAATCCAGGTCGTCGAGCATCTTCAGCCTGCCGAGCTCGTACGGTTCCTGCGTCTCGCGCACGACAAGCTCCGGCCCGGCTCGCCGATCGTCCTCGAGACGATCAATGCCGCCTGCTGGGCGGCGTTCTTCGACGCCTATATCCGCGACCTCACGCACGCGCGGCCGTTGCATCCGGGCACGCTCGAGTACTACGTTCGCGCCTGCGGATTCTCCAACGTCGCGGTGCAGTTCCGCGAGCCGGTGGACGAGCAGGAACGACTGGCGCGAATTCCGCCCGCGGATCCGGCTCGCGCCGACGACGCCGCGCTCGCGCGCATCGTGGCCGTGGTCAACGCCAACGCCGAGAAATTGAACGAGCGGATGTTGTCGTATCGGGATTACGCGGTCGTGGCGCGACGGTAACAGCGCGATCGGAGGAGTGCTGCAGGGCACTACTTCGAAGCGCCAGGCTCAATCCTCAGGAGCGCGCCGTCATTCTCGGCCGTCAGGACGTACAGCAAGCCGTCCGGACCCTGACGCACGTCACGGACACGATTCTGGAGCTCGCGCAGCATCGACTCGCGATGCAGCTCCTCCCACTTCTCGTTGAAGTCGATCCGCTCGAGATGGCCGGAGCGCGGCACTTCGCCCTGCCGCATGCCGCCGACAAACAAATGGTTCTTCCACTGCGGGAATCGATCGCCCGTATAGAACGTCAACCCCGACGGCGCGATGGCCGGCACCCAGTAGACGACCGGGGGCTCCATGCTCTCTTTGTAGGGATTCACGCTGACGCGCGGTCCGAGATAGAACCGCCCGTTGCCGACGACGGGCCAGCCGTAGTTCTTGCCGGCCGCGAGCTCGTTCACTTCGTCGCCGCCATTCGGACCGTTCTCGACCGACCACACCGCGCCGGTTGCGGGATTCACCGCGAGGCCGAGGATGTTGCGGTGCCCCATCGTGTAGATCTCGGGGCGATAACCGGCTCGGCCGACGAACGGATTGTCGGACGGCACGGTGCCGTCGTCCTTCAGTCGCAACGTCTTTCCGGCAAGGTTCATCGGATCCTGCGGCGGCATGTGCTCCGGATCCGGATTGCCCTGGTTGGCCTGCGGTGGATCGCCGTAACCGACGGACATGTAGATCATGCCGTCGCGGCCGAAGATCATGCGCGCGGCGTTGCCGCTCGGAATCGCCGAGAAGATGTCTTTCACGTCGACCAGCTTGCTGCCATCCCAGCGGCCGCGTGCGAGCGTGATCACACCGGCGGGCGGCGCGGGTCCACGGCCGTTCGGTCCCGGCCCGGTGGGCCCGGCCGTCAGTCCATCGGCGCTCGGCGTCTGCGGCTTGTGATAGGTGATGTAGACGAGTTTGTTGTCCGCGAACTTTGGATGCCTGCACTTTCGGCAATCCCTCCACCGGCGTCGGATCGAGCACGCCGTTCCTGACGATGCGCAGGCGGCCGGGACGCTCCGTGACGAGGATCGCCCCGTCCGGAAGAAACGCCATGCTCCACGGCTGATTCAGTCCCTTCGTCGCGACGATGCGGATCGGCCTGACGAGCGCTGTGTCGTAGACCATCGCCGAATCCGGCAACGGCGGCGACGGCCAGTTGATCGGCGGCGGCGCCGTCGGCGCACCGCGGCCTCGTCCAGCCGGCGGCGTCTGTCCGGCAGCCTGTCCAGCCGGAGGCTGTTGTGCCTGCAGCGCGGCGACCGCGGCTGCGCCCGCGACGGCAAAGAGCGAGATAAAAAGAGAGCTATGGCGTTTCTTCATGGCGAGACAGGTTATACACCAAGGGGGCTCGGGGCTCGGGGCTCGGGGCTTTGCTAATCGCGCCGCGAGAGGACCCAGGGTTGGATTACGCCGGCGTTCGACAGCAGGTGATCGCGCGCGTCGTCGAGGCGCTGCAGCAGCCGCGGCAGATCGTGGCGAACCAGCTGTCCATTGTGTTTCAGGATCCGGCCGGCGACGAACACGGTGTCGATGTTCGACGTATCGGCGCAGATGACGACGGTGGCGACAGGATCGACGACAGGGGCGACGTTGACCTGGTCGGTCCGGATCATGACGATGTCGGCCTGCTTTCCGGGCGTGATTGTGCCGACCTTGTGATCGAGCGCGCACGCGCGGGCGCCGTCGATCGTCGCGAATTCGAGGACATCGCGATGTGTCAGCGTGGGCGCAAACGCCGTGTCGGGTGTCTCGGTGAACGCGAGGATGCGCTCCTGCACGAGCGCCGTTCGCATCTGCGTGAACATCTCGCCGGGCACGCTCGAGACGACGTCGATGCTCAATGACGGCCGTACCCCTCTCGCCACCAGCCGGCCGGTCGGGGGCACGCCGTGTCCCATCAGCATCTCGACAAACGGCGCCACCGAGGCCGAGCCGCCCGTCTTCGCGATGAGATCGAGTTCCTCGTCGGTCGAATCGGTGCAGTGGATGTAGGTCGTATCGGGGCCCATCAGGCCGAGCTGGTTCAGCGTGAGCACGTGATTGACGTGAACACCCGTGAGGCGCATGCCGACGTGCACGCTGATGCGAATCCCGAGATCGCGCGCCAGAGCCCAGTCGTGCGCGGCGACTTCCGGAGTCACGTTGCCCGGCGCGCGGGCCGCCAGGGCGAGCGACAGCAGCTGGTCGTCCGATTGGAAGTACTGCTTGCGGATACGCCGCACGTCCTCGGGATGCGGACGCGAGCTGTACGCCCACCATTGACTGCCGCCCACTGGCACGCCGTGCGCGTAGACGGCGCGAATGCCGGCGGCGGTCAGGCCCTCGATGGCCGCGTCCGCGTGCTCAGGGGTGTTGTTGACGTGCGACCAATCGAGCAGCGTCGTGATGCCCGCGTTGATCGCCTCGAGCGCGCCCATGAGGTTCGCGATGTAGACGTCCTCCGCGCGGTACTGAATGCCGATGTTGTCGAGCATGCCGGCAAAGTACTCGTCGAGCGTGCAGCTGGGCAGGACGCCGCGCACCGGCGTCTGCCAGGTATGGCGATGCGTATCGACAAAACCCGGCATCACGATCCGGCGGCGGCCGTCCAGGACGTTGGCGTTGGGACCGGCCGTCAGGTTGCGACCGACCTCTTTAATAATGTCGCCATCGATCAGCACGTCCGCGTCGGCCATATCGCCGAGTGACGGGTCGAGAGTGAGGACGTAAGCGCCCTTGATTAATGTGGTGCGATCGCCGAGGACCTTGCCGCCAATCATGGTGGAAACAGCATACACGCGGAGCCCTGTACGGCCCTATGCCGAGGCTTGCAATGACCCGGAGTTCAAGCGATACTCGCGACGATTTGGCTGATATCTCAGTGCTGTCACGTCGTGCGCTGGGCGCGGCGACGCTGGCGATCATCTTCGCGGCCACTTCGACGACAGCGCAGCGCGGGCCCGCGTCCGCACCAACGGCGGCCGCACAGCGGGCGCTACTTGATCAGTACTGCGTCACCTGCCACAACGATCGGCTGAAAACGTCCAACCTCTCGCTTGAAAAACTCGATCTCGCGGCCGTCGGCGACCACACCGAGCTGTGGGAACGAGTTGTCCGCAAACTGCGCGCCGGCGTCATGCCACCGCCTGGCGTCAGGCGACCGGCGCTCGCTGAATACGACGGACTGAGAGACTGGCTCGAAACGGAGATCGATCGGCGGTCCGCCGCTCACGTCAATCCCGGCTCCGTCGTCCTCCATCGTCTGAACCGGACCGAGTACGCAAACGTCATCCGCGATCTGCTGGATCTCGAGACCGATGTGACGACGCTGCTGCCGCCGGATGATTCAGCGAGGGGGTTCGACAACGTCGCGGGCTCGCTGACGATTTCACCGACACTGCTCGAGGCCTATACGACCGCGGCGACGAGGGTCGCGCGCATGGCCGTCGGCTTCTGGAAAACGCCGACGGAAGCGACGTATCTGGCACCCGGCGACACCTCGCAGAACCATCACATCGAAGGGCTGCCGCTCGGCACGCGCGGCGGCATGCTCGTGCGCCACGAGTTCCCGGCCGACGGCGAATACAAGTTCTCGATCCAGAACTTCGGCATCGGCAGCTTCATCCCCGGCGAACAGCTCGAGATCACGATCGACGGAGAGCGCGCCCACCTCTTCAAGTACCAGGGCGTCGGCTTGAGCCAGGGCATGGCCGGCGATGCGGGCGACGGCATCCTGGAAGTGACGATTCCGGTGAGGGCCGGGTCGCGCTCGGTGGGCGCGACGTTTCTTGAGACGAACTACCGGCCAAGCCTGGACATGATCAAGCAGTACGATCGGAAGTCGCTCGAGAACAACAGCATCCCGCAGCTGCAGTACTACCCCGCGATTGGCTTCCTTCGCATTCAGGGTCCGTTCACGGCACAGCGTCCGACCGATTCGCGCAGCATGCGCAAGGTCATCACGTGCCGTCCCGCCGATGCCGGATGCCCCAAAACGATCCTCTCAAGCCTCGCGAAACGCGCGTATCGTCGTCCCGTCACGCCGCGCGACATCGAGCCGCTGATGGCGTTCTACGAAGAAGGCCGCAAGAACGGCGTATTCGAGGACGGGATCGAGCTCGCGCTTCGACGACTGCTCGCGAGCCCGCAGTTCCTGGTGCGCGCAGAGAGGGAACCCGCCACGGTTGCGGCCGGACAGACGTACCGCATCACGGATCTCGAGCTTGCGTCGCGACTCTCCTTCTTTCTGTGGAGCAGCATCCCGGACGACGAGCTGATCAACCTGGCAAGCCAGGGACGTCTGAGCACTCCTCGAGTGCTCGAGCAGCAGGTACGACGGATGCTCCTCGATCCACGGTCGGATGCGGTCGTGTCGAATTTCGGCGGACAGTTTCTCTATTTGCGGAATCTCGCGGCGACCTCGCCCGACGGCATCTTCTATCCCGATTGGGACGATGAGCTGCGGCAGGGATTCAAGCGCGAGACGGCGCTGTTTTTCGAGAGCATCGTGCGCGAAGACCGCAACGTCGTCGATCTCCTGACAGCCGACTACACATACGTCAACGAGCGGCTGGCCAAACAATACGGGATCCCGAATATCTACGGATCGCACTTCCGTCGCGTCGCGCTCGGCCCGGAAATGGATGCGCGGCGAGGCCTGCTCGGCAAGGGGAGCTTCCTGTCGATCACCTGGACGCAGAATTTCAGGTCATCGCCGGTCAAGCGCGGCGTGTGGGTGCTCGAAAACATCCTGGGCACTCCTCCACCGGAGCCGCCGGCGAATGTGCCGGCGCTCGAGGATTCGAACGACAAGACCGGCAAGATCCTGACGCTGCGCGAGCAGATGACGGTGCACCGCAAGAATCAGCCGTGCGCCGGCTGTCACCGGATCATGGACCCGATTGGGTTCGCCCTCGACAACTTCGACGCCGACGGCAAGTGGCGAACGAAGCAGGGCGGCGACGGCGGCACGCCGATTGACGCTCGCGTCGAGCTGTACGACGGCCAGCAGGTGGACGGGCCGGTTGGATTGCGGCAGGCACTTTTGCGCTATTCGCCGCAATTTGTCCGGATGTTTACCGAGAAAATGATGACGTACGCGCTCGGCCGGGGCGTCGAATATTACGATATGCCCGTGCTGCGATCGATTGTCCGGGACGCGGCGAAGGACAACAACCGCTTCTCGGCCATCGTTCTGGGCATCGTGAAAAGTCCGCAGTTTCAGATGAGAATGAAGGCAGCGGAAAGCGTCAATTGAGGCAATCATGTTCCTGACAAAGAAACACATCCCGCGCAGGACGTTTCTCCGCGGTGCCGGCGTGACGCTGGCGCTGCCGCTCCTCGAGTCGATGGTGCCGGCGCTGACGCCGCTGCGGCTCACAGCCGCGGCGCCGGTGAAGCGCTTCGTCGGCATCTGGCACCCGCACGGCGCCGCACCGGGCTACTGGAGTCCGCTGCAGGAAGGCAAGGACTTCGACTTCTCGTTCATCACCAAGCCGCTCGAGCCGTTCCGGAATCGCGTCGTCCTCATCACCGGCCTCGACATGCCGGAGGCGATGGCCACCGACGATGAGCCGGGTGGCGATCACGCGCGTGGCGCGGTGTTGCTCTCTGGCGCGCGTCCGCGTCGCAACGCCGTCAGCCCGTTTCTGGGCAAGACCATCGACCAGACCATCGCGGACAAGTACGGGCAGGACACGATCCTGTCGTCGCTGCAGCTCGGCGTCGAAGACACGGGCAACTTCGGCAACTGCAACTGGGGCTACAGCTGCGCCTACACGAACTCCGTGTCGTGGTCGTCGCCGACGCAGCCGCTGCCCACCGAAGTGAACCCGCGCGTCGTGTTCGAGCGTCTGTTCGGCGACGGCACGAGCCCGGAAGAGCGCCTCGCGGGGCGGAAGGAAAATGCCAGTATTCTTGATTCGGTGACGCGCGAGCTCGGCGCGTTCAAGAAGGATCTGGGCAAAGGCGATCGCGCACGGCTGGACACCTACGTCGAGAACATCAGCGAGCTCGAGCGCCGCATCAAGATCGCGATGAGCAACTCGGTGAAGGAGCCGAACTTCGAAGTGCCGTTCGGCCTCCCCGAGAGCAAGCACGTTCACTTCCGTCTGATGTACGACCTGATGGCGCTGGCGTTCGAAGGCGACATCACGCGGTCGGCGACGTTCATGCTCGGCCGCGACCTCACCGGCACCAGCTTCCCTGAATCAGGATTCACGGGCGGATGGCACGGCACATCGCATCACGGCGACAAGCCGGAGAACGTCGCGAATTACGCGAAGGTCAACCGCTATCACGTGCAGAACCTCGCGTACTTCTGCGACAGGCTGAAGAAGACTCCGGAAGGCGACGGCAGCCTCCTCGATCACATCCTGATCTACAAGGGCAGCAACATGGGCAACTCGCACCGGCACGCGCACGAGAAGGTGCCGGTCATTCTGGTCGGCGGCATCGACGGCACGTTCAAAGGCAACCGCCACATCGTGTTCCCGGACAACCAGCAGCGAACGTCGAACATGCTCTTGAGCATCCTGCACCTCTACGGCATCGAGCAGGACAAGATCGGGACGAGTACGGGCCCGCTGGCACCGCTCGAGATTGCATAAGGCGATGAGGGCGCGGAGAGACTCTCCACCACGGAGGAAAGGAGGAACACGGAGGTTTTTCTTCGTGTTCTCTGCTGTCGCGTTCGCATTCTTCGTGGCGGCCGCGCAGTCGCATGTGGCCGCACAATTCGGGAACAAACCAACGAGGCCTCAGGTTGAACCGCCGAAGGGCCCGGTGCGCGACGCCATCTTCAGGAACTGCACGTCATGCCACGGGATCGACGATTACGCGTACAACGCGCTCGACCGCGCCGGCTGGAATGCGCTGATCGACAGCAGGCACAAGGATCTGAAGGTCACGATCCCGGACAAAGATCGCGCGCTGCTGCTCGACTGGGTCGTCTCCAAGTTCGGGCCCGACTCGAGGCCGTTCCCGCGCGCCTATATCCCGCCAGAGATCACGACCTACTTCACCGATGCTGAAGCGACGACGCTGATCGCGCGCGCGTGCAGCACGTGCCATGGCGTCGACCGGGTGAATGACGCGCGCAACAGCCCCGACCGTTGGCGTGTCGTCTCGCTCGACATGCGGCAGCGCGGCGCGAAGCTCTCCGACGAGGAACTCGAGAGGCTGGTCGAGTGGCTCGGCCGCACCAAGGGCACGAACCCGAATCAATGAACATCGCCGCGCTGGCGCTTGCAGCCGCGCTCGCGGCCGCGCCCTCAGACGAGCTCACGCTCACGGCCAAATCGGTCAACGTCTCGCAGCCCGGCGCGCCGGTTACGATCAAGATCCTTCGCTGGTCCACCGACGAGGAGCGCGCGCCGATGATGGCTGCCTTGAATCCGGCGCCAGCACAGCGGGCGGGCTTGCCCGCCGAAGCCGGACGCAATGCCAATCCGGCGCCGGCAGGGCGCGGTGCTGTGGCGGGCAGAGGACGTGGGCGCGGACGTGGCGGTCCAGCGGCTCCCATCAATCCCATCGCCGCGTTTGCCGCCGCGCTGGGCCGGGCGCCGACTCTCGGGTACATCTGGACGAACGACATCACGGGCTACTCGATCAAGTACGCCTGGCGTTCCGCGCTGCCCGACGGCGCGGAACGGATCGTCCTGGCCTCCGACCGCCGCCTGGGCGCGTACTCGGACGCCTGGAAGCCCCTGGCGGCCGAAACCGACTACGCGTTCACGCTGCTCGAGCTGAGGGTTGAATCGAACAAACTGATCGAAGGCAAGACGTCGCTGACGAACAAGATCGTGGTGGACGCCGAAGCGAAGACCATCGCGCTCGAAAACCACGCAGCCGCGGCTGCCTCCCTGGCACCTACGTCCGCCGCCGGAAAACCTCCTCGACCTTCCCGCTGACGAAGCACACCATCCGCAAGCGGAAGCGCCCGCGGCTCGGGCTCTCGCTGTACTCCAGGCACGCCTCGGTCGGCTTACAACGCCGCGGGACCTGCAGATGTCAGGATCGTGGGCGTCGTGCACGACGCCCGACTTCAAGCCGGCGCCAAAGCAGGCCGGCGGAAGCGACGCCGGCCCCCCCTCCATCGCGGACCGGAAGCCATCCCCCGGCAAGTAGTACACGCTCTCGAACAACGGCTCGCCTAGCCGTCCGCGCACCGCGTCTTCCGCCTCGCCGACCACAATCGCGCGGAAGGCATCTTCCGAATAGCCCGCCGCGAAGCGCGTATCGTCCGGGTAGACGAACCCGACGATCCGTTCGCGGACAGGATCCTCCGACACGAGCAGCCACACAGCTGTGAGCCAGACGGCGATCGCCACTGGCCTCACGCGGAACCGGAACCCGAGCAGCCACAACGGCAGGAACAACGCGACCTCGGTCAATGCGATCCTCGCGCCGTCCGTCGTGAAGAAATCGGGGCCAATCGGCGCGACGGGAATCGGCCGCCACGGCGCGAAGAATCGCGTCAGGCTGAAGGGCCACAGCAGCGCCGCGCCGAGACCGCCGTCGGTCATCGTGTCGAGAAGGCCGTGGCTCGCCAGCACCAGCGTCGCGATTACCATCGTCGGCAGCACCGGCCGCCTGAACCACCGCGCGCCGAAACCGACAAGGACGCCGCCGGCGAGCGCGAACACAAGCGAATGCGTCGCGCCGCGATGTCCCCACGGCGCGCTGTACGGTACGCCGCGCATGAAGCCGACGACGTCGATGTCAGGAAAGAGCGAGAGGGCGGACCAGAACAGCAGTGAGGGCCAGCGCGACGCGCGACCCTCATCGTCGGACCGCGACGCGGTGAGGCCGACCGCGACGTGGCCGACGCTCGCCACTTACGGTTCCACGGTCCGCCGAATGGCGGACACTACTGTTTCTCTTTGACGGAGAGGCCGCCCGTGATGCCCTCGACCTTGTGGCCGACGGCGAGCTTGCGCATCTTCTGAATCTCGGCCGGCGTCGCGACCTTTGGATCGACGTCGACCTGCGCGCAGGTGAAGCCGCGCAGCGTGCACTCGGACGTCGTGTGGACGATGCCGCGGTCTTTCATCAGTTTCTGCATCAGCGCCACGGCGTCTTCGTGGATGATGACGGCGTTGTTGGGCACGAACGTGCCGACGCCGATGGCGTAGTCGACGGGCATCAGCGGCTCGACGCTCGCGCCGAACGCGCCGTCGTTCTTCTTGCCCAGGTCGTACGCGCCGAGATCGGCGCCGTGATCGACGAGGTACTGGATGATCGGGACGTCGCCGATGTTCGCCGCGGCCATCAGCGCCGTGATGCCGTAGTCATCCGCGGCGTTGACGTCGGCGCCCAGGCCCACGAACAGCTTCACCACCTCGAGACGCTCGGCGGCCATTTTTCCCTTGCTGTAGCCCTGGATGAAGGCGAGACCCGCCGCCGCCTCGAGCATCGTCTCGTAGTCTTTGGACCGGACGTTCGGATCGGCGCCCTTCGCGAGCAAAAGCTTGACCAGTTCGAGATCGCCCGAAAACGCCGCGCGCATCAGCGGCGTGGCGAAGACGATGCGTGGAGAGCCGGCGCGCATGCGGGCCCGTGGCGTGTTGTTGACCAGCGCATTCGGATTCGCGCCGGCGTCGAGCAGCTTCCTGATGAGCGGCAGCGGATCGGCCGTGACCATCCACGGAAAATTCGGCGCCGTTTCCATGTTGCGGCGATCGACGGCCCAGAATAGCGGCGTGAACCCCTGCGTGTCTGCCTTGTTCACGTTCGACTTGCTGTCGATCAGGAACGACGCCAGCTCGTAGTTGCCGTTGAAGACCGCGAGGCCGAGCGCGTCCTTGCCGTCCGCGGCCGTCGCGTTCACGTCGGCGCCCGCCGCCACCAGCAGCCGCGCGGATTCGAGGTCGCCTTCGCGCGCGGAGAACATGAGCGGCGTCAGCCAGCCGCTCGCGAATTCCTCGACCGTCAGGCCGGTTCGAGGTCCCGTCGGCGTCCGTCCCTCGAATCCGCGGCCGTTGGCAGCCGCGACGAAGTTCGATCGCGCGCTGACGTCCGCGCCGCGATCGACGAGCATCCTGACGGCCGCGGGATGCCGCTCGGCGGCGGCGGACATCAACGGCGTGGTGCCGCCCCAGGTCTCCTTCGCGTTGACGTTGGCGCCGGTTTCGAGCAGTACCTTAATCGCGTCGGTCGTGCCCGTCCGCGCGGCGAGCATCAGCGCCGTGTCGCCGGAAGCCGAGAGCGGAGCGTTGGGATCGGCGCCGGCTTTGACCAGCTTTTCGATCATCGCGGCGTTGCCGTTGAGCGCGGCCAGCTGAAGCGGCGTCACGCCGTCGCGATTGACGACGCCGACTCTGGCCCCGGCCCGGATCAGCAGGTCGGCCGTGTCCAGGTCGTCCAGGCGCACGGCCCAGTGCAGCGCGGTTGTGCCGTCCACCTGCGGCGCGTTGACGTCGGCCTTCTGCCGCAGCAGCAGCCGGACCGCGTCGCGGTTCTGCTTCATCGCCGCATCGGCCATCGGGCTGCTCGCCGCCCGCGCCGTTGCGGACGTCAGCAGCACGATCAGGCAGCCGCACGCTATACGTGGAATCAACATCGGTGGCTCTCCCTGCGCAACTGACATTCTAGAACCACTTTCCACTTTCCACTTTAACCTTTCAACTTTCTTCGCTAGCATCCCCGGCATGCGATCCATCACCTTTCTGGCCATCGTCGCGGCGTCGGCCGCGCCCGTGTTTGCACATCATGGCGGCGGCACGTTCGACTTCAGCAAGCCCGTCACCTACAACGGCACGCTGACAAAAGTCGAGCTGGTGAATCCGCACTCGTGGCTCTACTTCGACGTGAAGGAGCCGGACGGCAAAGTGTCGCACCACCGCTGTGAGATGCGGTCGGTCCACACGCTGCGTCGATCGGGCTGGGCCAAGGAGCAGTTTCCCGTCGGCGTACCGGTCGTCGTCGAAGGCGCGGCGGACAGAATCGATCCGAATTCGTGCTACCTGAACACGATCAAGTTCAGCGATGGCACGCATATGGATCGCTACGGCCAGTACGTCAAAGGGCCTGGCGGCACACTGACCGAAGTGCGTGGACCCGTGGTGGCGCCGCCCACAACGGGCCGCGCGCTGCGCCGGCCGAGCGGCGAGCCAAATATCTCCGGCGACTGGGCGCCCGAGCAGGTCGTGATGGCGAACCCGCGCGGCACGGGCGGTGGTCTCGTACCGCTGGGATCGCTTCCAGAAATCGACGCGCGCGGTCCGCAGGCACGCGGCGGTGGCGCTGGCGGCGGACGCCGTGGCGCGCCGGCGGGTCCGCGCCTTTACGGCGGCACCGAACTGACGGACGAGGGCACCAGGGCCGCGGCCGACTTCAAGCAGCAGGACAACCCGCGCTTCCGCTGCGAGACGACGAGCGTCGTTTTCGACTGGACGTTCGACGGTCCTGTCAACCGCATCACGCAGAACAAAGACACGATCGAAGTGCTGTACGGACAGATGGGCCTGAAGCGGACGATCTACATGAGCGTGAAGGACCATCCTGCGACCACTAAACTCACGCGGGCCGGACACTCCATCGGCCGGTGGGAAGGCGACGTCCTCGTCGTCGATACCGCGCGTTTCCTGCCCGGCGTGCTGAACGGGCCCGTCCGCAATAGCGACAAGCTGCACGTCGTCGAACGCTTCTCACTCGATCCGAAAACGCTGAAGATGACGAGAGCATACGAAGCCGACGATCCGGTCTATTTGAAGGGCGTCTACAAGGGCCAGGACGTCATCCAGATCGCGGATGCGCCGTATACAAAGGACGTCTGCAAAGAGCAGGGCTTCATCAACTACTCAGAGAAAGTGAGTGGGAAAAAGTAGAGGCAAGCTGAAGCCTGGTACCAGCTCGACAGTTCGCTGTTGGCACGCAAACTGCTGAGCTTTTCGACGCGATGGAGCCCTCGAAGAGGGCCGTTCCGAAGAACGACCCGCAGTCCCCTCTCGATCACGAGTATCTGGCGGCCATTGTTGAGTCGTCTGATGACGCCATCATCGCGAAAAACCTGGACGGCATCATCCAGTCGTGCAATTCCGCAGCGGAACGCCTGTTCGGCTACACCCAAACCGAGTTGATCGGCCAGTCTGTCAGGATTCTCATCCCGCCGGACCGCCAGCCCGAAGAGGACGACATCCTCGCTGGGATTCGCCAGGGTCATCGCATCGACCATTTCGAGACCGTTCGATTGGCCAAAGATGGGCGGTCGATTGACATCTCGCTCACCGTTTCGCCTGTTCGTGACGCATCCGGGGCCATCGTCGGTATCTCGACAACCGCCCGCGATATCACGGAGAGCAAGCGGGCCGCCGCCGCGCTGGCCGCCCAGCAGGAATGGTTCCGGGTAACCCTCGACAGCATCGGCGACGGGATCATCGCGTCCGATCCGGAGGGTCGGGTGACGTACATGAACGGCGTGGCGGAAGCGCTCACCGGATGGACTAACGACGCGGCCAAAGGGATAGCGCTCGCCAACGTGTTTCACATCGTGAACGAGGCGACGCGGGCCCGGATTGAGAGTCCAGCAGGGCTCGTCATCCGTTCCGGGCGCGTCCGGGGCCTGGCGAACCATACCGTGTTGATCAGCCGCGACGGCACCGAGCGGCCCATTTCGGACAGCGCCGCGCCGATCTTCGACGACGCCGGCCGGATTCTCGGCGTCGTCCTGGTGTTCCGCGATTTCACGGAGCAGCGTCGCGCCCAGGACGCGATCGCCGAGCAGCGGGAGTGGTTCGAGAAGACGCTCGAAAGCATCGGCGATGCCGTCATCGCCACCGACGTGAGAGGGCACGTCGCCTTCATGAATCCCGTCGCCGAACACCTCACGGGCTGGCGGCTCGAGGCTGCCAGGGATCGCGCCTGCACGGAGGTGTTCAAGATCGTCAACGAGACCACGCGGGGGACCGTCGACAACCCCATCACCCGCGTGCTTCACGACGGTGTCACCGTGGGGCTCGCGAACCATACTTTGCTCATCGCGGCCGATGGCACCGAACGGCAGATCGACGACAGCGGCGCACCGATTCGCAATCGCGATGGGCGCATCGTCGGCGCCGTGCTCGTGTTCCGCGATGTCAGCGAACGGCGCCGGGCGGAGGTCGAGCGGGAGGCCGTATTGGGCGAGCGCCAGCGGCTGCTCGTTGCCGAACGTTCGGCGCGGGCCGAGGCGGAACGCGCGAATCGTCTCAAGGATGATTTTGTCGCCATGATTTCGCACGAGCTCAGGACACCGTTGAATGCCATCCTCGGATGGACGGAGTTGATGCTCGCAAATCGCGAAGACGAGGCCCTTGCAGCGCGCGGTCTCGAGATCGTGGCCCGCAACACGAGGCTGCAGGCGCAGCTCATTGCGGATCTGCTCGACATCAGCCGGATCGTCTCGGGCAAGCTCCATCTCGAAATGCAGAGTGTCGACCTCGGGTCGGTGATCGAAGCGGCCATCGAGTCGGTGCAGCCGGCGGCGAACGCAAAAGCCATCGAGATTGACCAACAGCTGGACACGACGATTGAACCGATAGCCGGCGACCCGTCCCGGTTGCAGCAGGTCGTGTGGAACCTGCTCTCGAACGCCCTCAAGTTCACCGCGAAGGGCGGACGCGTACGGGTGATTCTGAGGCGCTCGGGCCCGCAGGCGGAAATCGTCGTCGAGGACAACGGCGCCGGAATGCGTCCCGACTTTCTTCCGCACGTGTTCGACCGCTTTCAGCAGGCCGACGCATCCCGCGCGCGCCGATTCGGCGGGCTCGGACTGGGCCTGTCGATCGTCAAGAATCTTGTCGAGTACCACAGCGGCACCGTACGGGCGGACAGCGCCGGCGAAGGGCGGGGCGCGACATTCACCATCGCGCTCCCGCTTGCCGCTCCGCCAGATCTGCGCGAAGCGGCATTGGCGCCGAAGCCGTCGGCCCAGGCGAGCACGGCATCCGTCTCGCTCGCGAACGTCTCGTTGCTGCTCGTCGAGGACGAGCCCGACACGGCCGAGTTCGTGAAGAGCCTGCTCGAAACGCACGGCGCCACAGTGCTCCTCGCCACATCCGCCCGCGAAGCGCTCGACATGCTCTCGCGCGCGCACGTCGACGTCCTCATCAGCGACATCGGTCTGCCTGAAATGGATGGCTATCAGCTGATCGAACAGATCAGGCGGAAGGATTCCGCCGAGGGGGGCGGTATCCTGGCCGTGGCCCTGACCGCGTTTGCGCGGTCTGAGGATCGGACGCGCGCGTTTCTCGCCGGCTATCAGGCACACCTCGCCAAGCCGATCGAATCAGCCGAACTCGTCGCGACAATCGGGAGCTTCGCCGATCTCGTCGCCCACCGGCCGGGTCACGCCGACAACCGGTAGGACATCCGGCGACACCCCGCGATTCGCGCCTGGCGACGCCTTGAACCCGTCAAGAAGCTCGAGGACACCTTCCTGCTTCAGCAGCGTCATGCCGAGCCTCTGCGTCGACACGCCGTCGCGGATGCGATAGTCGAACCGGGGCTGTTCGGCCGTCATGTCTGCCGCGAAATGCAGGAGACGCATCCGGGGGTTGTCGACGATCGCGGGAACGACCTTAGCGATGTGAGATGCCACGAACACAAGCGCCCGGGGATGTTCAGCGACCCGGGTGATCACGGCCAGTGTCGCTTCTGCGGCGTCATGCGCGTTTGTTCCGCGAAACGGCTCGTCGATGATGGCGATTGCCGAGCTGTGAGTCCGAAGCGCCTGAGCCAGCGCCCGGATACGCCGAACCTCGGCGAGATAGAAACTCTCGCCCGCACTGAGACTGTCCTCGACCTTCACGCTGGAAAACATCACTTCGACGACCGGAAATTCCATCGACCGCGCGGGAACGCCGGCTCCCGCATGCGCCAGGATCATGGCCACCAGCACCGCCTTCAGGAAGGTCGACTTGCCGGCCATATTCGGTCCAGTCAGGAAGACGACGCGGACGTTGTCACTCAGATTGAGATCGTTCGCGACCGAGTCAGGACCAAGGAATGGATGAACCAGGCCCGCGATTCGCAGCGACGGACCGGGCCGAGGGTAAACCCACCCGTGTTCAGCCGTCGCGACCGCCAGACTCAACATGGCTTCGACCGTTCCGACGCATTCGATGACGGCCGCCAGCGACGACTTCGCCGTCTCGCGCGCCAGTTGATCGAACGCTCGGCGGCCGTCCGTTGATCGTGAACGAGCGAGACGGCGCAACTCCTGGAGCTGCGGCAGGTCCGTCAACGCCGCGAGCCTGCTCGAGCGCGAGACACCGCGATGCCTCGAGGTGCTGGCGCAACTCGTCTGCGGCGGCCAGAAGATCGATGACCTGACACTGACCAACGGTCACGTTCTGCAGATACTTCCAGTACCATCTGCCGCTCCAGAGGCTTCCGGCAAGTCGCGCGCTCAGACTCATCGTGGCCGGCAGCTGCCAGCGTGAAGCCAGGTAGGCTTCTATCGCATCGCAATTGGCGCGGTCGAGCAGACGGATGTAAAGAGCGGCCTCCGTGGCCAATGCCTGATGTGCGCGTTGAAGAGCCTCAATCTCCTCCACCGTGTGCGAGAGCGACACCAGTCGCTGGTGGAGCATGCGCCGGCCCGCGCGTGTCCGTGTTCGATCGATCAGGTGCCAGAGCGTAGGGCCGCTTTGAGTCGTGGAAGAAAGAGCTTCGATGTCGTCAAGCGTGGCGGAGTCGATGTTCACTTGCCGAGGTGCGTGACGTCGATGTTGTTCTCGTTGCAGACGAACTCGATCAGCTGCTCGTCGGCGCCGAGCCGCCAGTTGACGCGCACGGTCCACGGCTTCGTGTACGCCTTCGCGTCGTCGATCGTGATGTCAATCTCCATCCGCCCGTATGTCGGCCGGCGGAACCGCTCGGTGATCTTCGCTCCCGTCGTGAACGGCGCGCCGTTCACGTCGAGCCAGCCCTCGTCGCGTAACCCGATCGTATCGACGACGAGTGTGTCGCCGTCGTACTTGCCGACCGAATAGCCGTACCACCACGGCTGCGGATCACCGGACGGCAGCGAGCGGCCGTCCATGAAGATGTTCCGCAGGCCGTAGTTCGAGACCGACTGAACGATCTTGCGCGGCTGCGAATGCGTGTGGAGCTGCATGAACCCGATCGGCAGGCAGTTGGCGTCGGGGTTTTCTCTCGAGTTGGTGGCCATCCGCTGCTTGCGGAGTTCGGCGGCCCACGGCGTGAACGGCAGGCCTTCCTTGAAGTTCTGTCCGATGTTCGCGAAGCTGGCGAGCGGAGGATCCGTCGGCGCGCCGTTCGGCACCATCGGCCCCCCGAGCCGTCCGCTCGGCGGCAGCCGGCTCTCCCACGTGCCTGAAAAATCCACCTTGCCGTTCGGCAATCGCGGTGGTGGAGCATCAAGGTTGGGTTTACCGTCCGAAGTTCGCGGTGTCTCCTGGCGAACGAAGGAGGGCCACTGCGCACCCAGCGTAGCCGAGAGGGCAAGCGCAATCGCCGTCGTGACAGCCCTCCCCCAATCCCTGACCTCTGACCTCGAACCTCGACCTGTTCGCATTACCGTGTCTTCTGCAGCACGAAGCGCTGCGCGCGGTTGTTTCTGACGATTTCGGCCGTATAAAGGTTGCCCTTCGAGTCGGCCGCCATGTGGTGAACGATGTCGAAGTCTCCAGGCTTCTTGCTCTGCATTCCGATCGCTCCGATCTGCGTCATCGTCTGCCGATCGAAGACGACGACGCGCATCGGGCCGGAGTCGACGACGTAGAGGAACTGCTGCTTCTTATCCGGCGAGAACGCGAACCCCGCAGGAACGGGAACGACGGTGCTGCCCTCGTTTCCCACACGCACCTGCCCGAGGAACTTCCCCGCCGTCGTGAACATCTGGATACGGTTGTTGATCCGATCCGCCAGGTACACGATCCCGTCGCGCGAGACCTTCACGGCGTGCGGCAGCCCGAAATCCGGCGGACCCTCGGGGGTTGTCTGCGGCTGCGGCACGGGAAGGTTCGCCGCCAGGCCCGGCGGCGGCATGCTGCCGAATGCACCCCACATGCGCTTGAATCTGCCCGTTTCCGAGTCGAAGACGATCACGCGCTTGTTCCCGTATCCGTCGGCCACGTACACCTCGTTCGCCGATGTATCGACGAAGACATCCGTCGGCTGATGCACGTTTTCGGTGTCGGTGTTGCCCTTGCTCCGAGCGCGGTGACCGATCTGCATCACGAATTTTCCGGACGTCGTGAACTTCAGGATCATGTCGTCGCTGCCGCCCGTCGCCGACGGCCGGGGCCATCCGGCGCGGCCGCCGATCCATACGAAGTTGTTAGCGTCCACGAAGATCCCATGCTCTCGCTCGGGCCATTCGAAGCCGGCATCGCTTCCAGCCGGCCCACCCCAGCTTGCCAGCAACCTGCCCGCGGCGTCGAACTCGAGCACCGGCGGCGCCGCGTTCGCGCGCTGCGCCTCCGGAACCGACTGCGGCACGTGCAGCACCCAGATGTGGTCTTTGGTGTCGACGGAGATCGACGTCACCTCGCCGAGCACCCAGTTGTTGGGAATAGTGGGCCAGGCAGGATCGACTCTGAATTCAGGCGCCCGCGTCTTCGCTTGTTGAGCATGGGTGTTCCAGGCGAGCCACAAGGGCGCTGCCAGAGTCACCGCCGCCCAGACAGACGTCCAGCGTCGAGTCATCACGTTCATGTCCGG
>WNFL01092864.1_pt3 | contig 31389 bp, 28 predicted proteins | sample 5400361 | NCBI WGS metagenome assembly WNFL01 (sample SAMN13153351, study PRJNA577476) | soil metagenome | isolation source: 40 cm soil on Douglas fir-dominated hillslope | place: USA:California | collected 2013-09-17
GCGCGACCGCCGAGCGCAGATGGGCGGCGGCCGACGCGAGGTCGCCTTCGCCGCGAAGACCCTGCGCCATGCGCGTGTGCAGCCTGGAGAGCGCCGTGCGCACCTCCCTGCCCAGCGGACCATCCCGCCCGAGCCTGAGCCCACGGTCGGCGTTCTCCGCCTGCTCGAGCGCGGCGATCGCCTCGGCGGGCCGATCCTCTTCCATCCGCGCGAGTCCCTCGCGCCAGGCGGAGCCGAAACGGTCCAGGCGCGCCAGCATGTCCGACGCGGCGGGCTCCCGCGAGTTGCGAGCGCGATCGAGCGCGCCGGCCAGGGCGCCTCTCAGATACGCCTCGACGATCCCAGGCACCGCCGATGGCCCCCGTCGGGTCGGACGCGCAGGAGACGCACGGGCGGCGACTACGGATATCGAGGCCTTCAACTCCAGCGCGTCCGCGCGCGCAGGGTCGGCGGCGAGCACCGGATCGAGAAGCTCGAGCGCCCCGGCGGCATCGCCCGCCCGGGCGCGCGCACGCGCGCCGCGCACCGCGTCCTCGAGCGCGCGCCCCAACTGGGCTGCGATCTCTTGCGCCTCGGCCGCCAGCGCGGAATCGCCGGACACCTCGGCCAGCCGAAGCTTCGCCGCCGCGTAGTCCACCCGGGCGAGCGCGGCGCGTGCTTCCCCCAGCGCCCGCGCCCGAGACGCCTCGGCGGCGGCGCGCTCGAGCAGCGCGCCGACCTGCGGCCGCCGGGGAGCGAGCTCGGCGGCGACCTTCAGCTTGGCGGCCGCTTCCTCCCATCGCCCTTCATCGAGCAGCGATGCGCCTTCGGCGAAGCGCTGCCGCGCGGTCGCGCGAACCCGTGCATCTCGCTCGGACTGCTCCCGGGCCACGCGCTCGCGCTCTTGCCAGCGCCACGTTCCGACCGCGAGCGCCGCGACGAGGAGCGTAGCCATCGCGCCGTACGCGGCGCCGCGCGATGTGTACAGCTTGCGCAGCCAACGTGGACTGCCCCTCACCGGCCCCGCCACGCCGGTGCGGCGCACCGCTGCCCCGCCGGCCTGGACGAACTGCAGGATCGAATCGCCGAACACGAGCTCGTCCCCGTCGCGGAGGCGAGCCTTGTCCACCGTGCGCCCGTTGATGCGCGTGCCGTTGCCGGAGCCCAGGTCGAGCAGCAGGTACCCGGCGCCGTGACGCCGCAGAAGCGCGTGGCGCCGGGACACCGAGATGTCCGGCAGCACGACGTCGTTGTCCCATCCCCGTCCGACCGTCATCTCGTCCGCCCCGAGCGGGATGACCGCCCCGGCCCGCGGTCCGCCGACGACGAGCAGCCGCGGCGGCTGCGCCGGCCCGGATGCTCGCATCGCGGCGACAGCCGTCGCCTCGAGAGGGGCGGCGGTGCGCTGGACCGCCGTGCGTTCGGACAATCGGGCCATGCGCTAGCAGGGCAGCCTGGCGCTACCCGGCGCTCTCCTCTCCAGGGTCGTCGGTGGCAAGCTCCTGCCGTGCCTGTTCGCGGCAGCCGCTCGGATCGTTTCCCGGAAAGCGCAGCAGCACCTCGCGATAGGCCGCTTGCGCTCTCCTCTCCTGGGCGTATCGGGCGAAGCGCCTCGCCGCGAAGAGCAGATCCCTGCATTCGCGCGCAAGGTCCTGTTCCGCGGCCTCGGCCAGACGGGGCAGCGCCTCGAGCGCCTGCGGAAGCTGCTGCCCGTGCAGCAGCCGCTGCGCGGTGGTGAAGCTCGTCCACGCGTCGTAGAGGTTTCGTGGAGCGACGCGGCGCTCCTCCAGCTTGCGGCGGCCCCGCTCGTACCAGCCGCGCGCGTCTTCCGCGCGGCCGCGCGGAGGCGCGGGAGTGGATTCCGTTCCCGCCGCGCCGTCTCGATCTCCTCGCGATAGGGCGCCGGCTTCCGCCGCGGCGTGGCCGGCCGGGGCCCGTTCGAGATCGTGGCCGCGAGCCGATGCGCCGGCGGCCACCAGCAGGCACCAGGCGGTTCCGCAGGCGACGCAGACGAGCGCCCACGCAGCAACGACGCGCCGGCGGCTTGCGTAGCCGGCGGCCGCCCGCGCAGCGCGGAGCATCCACGGGCAAGAGACGCCCGGGCGCCGCCCTGGCGCGTACTGGAACACCACGGGCCCGATCCCGATCCGGTCGCCAGGGCTCAGCGCGACGGCGGCGCGGACGGGCATTCCATTCAGCACGGTGCCATTGCGCGATCCCTCGTCGAGCAGCACGTGCCCGGGTCCTTCGGCCCTGATGCGCGCGTGGCTGCGCGACACGCCGGGTTCGACCAGCAGCAAGTCATTCTCGGGAGCGCGACCGATGGTCACCTCGACCGCCCCGAACCGGAACCGCCGGCCGCGCCCGCTCCCCTCCGCGATGGTCAGCTCGAACGGCATCAGAAGTCCCCGCCGGCGAACATCTGGTACGCGATCGGTCCGAACAGCATCAGGAACAGGGTCGGGAAGATGCATCCGATGAGCGGGAGCAGGAGCTTCACCGGCGCCTCGGCCGCGAGCTTCTCCGCTCGCTGCGTCCGCTCCGCACGCATCTGGCTGGAGAGGACCCGGAGGACCTTCCCGAGCGGCGTGCCCATCCGGTCGGCCTGCGCAAGCGCATGCGCGAAGCTGGTCAGCGCGGGCATCGCCGCCCGCGCCGCCAGGTCGCGCAGCGCGTCCTCGCGGATCCGTCCCAGCCGCAGCTCCTTCAGGGTGATCGACAGCTCGTTCGACAGCGGGCCTTCGCGCCCCTTCTCCACCACCTTGCCGAGCGCGGCCCCGAAATCGAGGCCCGCCTCTACGGAGAGCGTGAGCAGGTCGAGGTGATGCGGCAGGGCGCGGGTCATCGCTGCCCGGCGCGCCTTGGCGCGGTCGCGCACCCACAGGAGCGGGGCTACCGCGCCGAACAGGGCGGAACCGGGAAGGGCGGCGGGTCCCAGGCCCAGGGAGCAGAAGCCCAAGGCGCCGGCGCCCAGGAACGCCGCGGCACAGACGAGCATCAGCGCGACCAGCTCGTCGGGAGTCAGCTCGCCAGGCCGGCCGGCGCGGCCCAGCGCCGCGGCGGCAGCGGCGCGCCAGCGCGCTGGCAGCGCGCGTCCGCTCGTCCCTGCCAGCGCCGCCAGCACCGTGCGCCGGAATGCCTGGACCGCGGCATCCGCCGGCCGCAGCGGCGCGTCGGATCCCTTGGCTGCGGAAAGAGCCCGCCCGATCGCCGCCCCGAGCGAGAGCGCCGGCAGCGACAGCAGCGTCACCGCTGCCGCGGCGAGCAACGAGGCGCCCGCGGCGGACATCTGCGAGAGCAGCGCGGAACCCACCCCGGACCCTCCTACACCTCGATGGCGACGATGCGCCGGATGAGCACGAACCCGGTGACCTGTAACAAAGCGATGGCGGACACGAGCACGTAGCCGTACGCGTGCTCGAACATGGGCTGCAGCAGATCGGGCCGGTACCAGTCCAGGAAGGCCGCCACCCCGAGGGGCAGCGCGGCCACGATGATGCCCTGCAGCTTGCCCTGGCTGGTCAGCGCGCGAATCCGGCCCTCCAGCCGGAAGCGCTCGCGGATCGTCGCCGCGACCATCTCGAACATCTCGGCGAGGTTGCCTCCCATCTGCCGCGCCAGGTTGGTGGACACGGCCACGAGGTCGAGGTCCTCGCTGCCCACCCGCCGCGCCATCGCCGCGAGCGCCTCGTCGGCGGGCACTCCCATCTTCACTTCCTTGAGGTACAGCCCGAATTCCTGCGCGAGCGGCGGCGAGGCGTCGCGCGCCGTCTGCTCCACCGCCTGGTGGAAGGCGAGCCCCGCGCGGAGCGCGTTGGCCATCTGCTGCAGCGCCTCGGTGAGCTGCGCCTCGAAGAGCCGGAGCCGGCGCCGCCGGTAGACGCGCACCGCCAGCGCGGGCGCGAAGAAGCCCAGCGCGGCGGCCACCGCGCAGAGGAGCGGGCCGCCGGCCCAGAGTCCGAGCGCGGCCAACAGCGCCATGGCGGCGACGTTCAGCAGCACGAGCTGCCGCGGTTCCACGAAGAGGAACATGGCCGCGAGATCGCGCAACGATCGGGCCACGTAGCGCGCCTGGTACTGCTCGAACGCCCGCCGCAGCACTGCCAGGGCGCAGAGCGAGAGCAGGAAGACCGCCCCGGTGACCAGGAGGAACGAGATCCCTGCGAGCATCAGTCTCCCCTCGCCACCGGGCCCGCCTCGCTGCGGGCGCCGCGGATGATCTGGATGGTCCGGTATCGCTTCTGCTGCAGCTCGCCCGCGCGCTCGCCGGTCAGGAGCTGCCGCTGATCCACCACCGCCCGCTTGTCCTGCGAGTCGAGGTCGTCTGGATTGCGCAGGAGCAGCGTGAGCGTGCCCGTCTCCTGCGCGAGCGTCAGGATCTCCGCTTCCTCCGGCAGGACGAGCAGCGTGACGCTGTTGTAGCGCCGGTCGTCGTCCGGGGGCGCGCTGGTGCTGGCGTTGATGCGGCCGGTGGCGAGCACCACCACGTTCTGCAGCAGCGTGACGCTCTTGAGCTGCTGCGTCTGCGGGTCGCGGAACGAGCCCACCACGTCGACGTGGTCGTTGGGGCGCACCCAAAGACCGACCGCGTTCCGCTCCTGCACGTCGACGGTGACCGCCCGCCCCTTCGGTCGCACCATGGTGGAGAGATCGGCGTCGCGGGCCGGCGCGAACTGGGAGACCAGGATCGGATCGCCCGCCTTGAGCGGCACCAGGACGCGTTGGCCGACCGGGTCGTTCTTCACCGAACCGTCTGCCTCGACGGACACGTAGGAGCCGGTCAGGAAGCGCGCCGGCATCTCGCGCACCGCCACCATCGCCCGGGTCAGCTCGGCGCCGTCGGCGACGTCGCGCGCGGCGCAGAGCACCTTCACCGTCTTCCAGTCGTCGCGGAGCTTGCGCTGCTGCGACTCGATGGCTGACCAGGTGGCGAGCCCCGCCAACAGCCCGAGCGCGAGAGCGAGCAACGAGGATCTCTTGCCCGAGGGCACGCTGCCTCCGGCTCGCCACGCGCGAGCCGGGCGACTGTAGCCGCGGCCGAGGCACGAACGCAGTCGGCCGGTTGCCCGATGCCGGTCAGGGGCCGGTCATTTGACCGGCGGCGGCTGCTCCTGATCGGGCGGCAGCCGCACGCTGCGCAGCGCGGAGTCGGCCGCGCCCTTCGGGCCGGATTGGTCCGGGAAGGTCCGGAGAAGCTCCTTGCGCGCGGCGACGGCCTGGTCGATCTGCCCGCCGGCGGCCAGGCACTCCACCGCGTGCGCCATGTCCCATGCGGCCCGCGCCGGGTCCGCCTGACGGCGCAGGGCCGACGCCTCGCGGTACAGGGACGCCGCTCGCAGATAGTCGCCCTGCCGCCTGGCGGTGCTGGCCTGGTCCTCGAGCTGATCGGGATCCGCGGCGACCGCCGAGTGGTTTGCGGCCGCCGGCGCGGCGAGAACCACGGCGGCCGGCGGTGACTCGACGGCCGCGACGCTCCGCTCGGCGGCGCGGGCCTTCGGCTCCTCGGCCTTCGCCGGTGACCGGGTCGCCGCGCGCAAACGGAGCGCGTCGCTCGGTGGGCCACCGGCGGGTGGTCCCGCCTTGTCCTGGTACTGCTCCGACAGCCCGCCGGCGGCTCGATCAGCCCGCTTCTCCACCGCGGGCTCTCCAGGGGCGTCGCGCCGGGCAGGTTTCGCCTTGCCGAGCTGCGGGGCGGCGTCCTTCTTCGCCGGGGGGGGCGCGGAGCCGGTCTGCGGGGGCAACGCTCCTCCGGCCGGAACGCCCTTTCCGTCCGGCCGCGCCTCGCGCTCGTCGCGCGAGGACAGCGCATCGCCGACCGAGGCGGGGACGGGCGCCCCCGGCGCGCGCACCTGGATCGGCGCGGCCGGGAGGCGCGATTGGTGAGCGAGCTGGTCACCACGACCGCCAGCCCCGCCGCCGCTGCGACGGATCCGAGCACGGCCGCGCGCCGCCACCAGCGCGGCCGCGGCCGGTCCTTGCCGCCGCGCATCCGCGCGTGCGGGTCGAGGCGCGCCGCCGGGAGGCCCAGCGGCTTGACGCTGGCCGAGACCTCCACCACCGGCCCCGGCGTGCCGTCGGCCTGCATGCTCGCCTCGGCCCGGGCAGCGCGCAGGATAGGCTCGTCGAATCCAGCCGGCGGCTCCTCCAGGTCCCGGAGCGGCGCCGTGGACGCCCGCGCGTCGTCGAGCTGCTCCTTCTCGGCGCGGCACGAGGCGCAGCCGAGCACGTGCTCCTCGACCTCCGCGGCGCGGGCCGGTGGAAGCTCGCCGTAGGCGAGGTCGAGGAGCAGGTCCTGGGACTCGGCGCAGTTCATGCTCTCCCCAGCCGCACGCCCGGCGGTGGCTCCGGCTCCGGCTCGGCGTCCTCGGCCGTGACGCCTTCCTCCGCGAGCGCCTTGCGCAACCCGAGCAGGGCGTAGCGCATCCGGCTCTTCACCGTGTTCTCGTTCGCCGCCACCAGCTCCGCGATCTCCTTGAAGGGGAGCCCGGCCTGCTCCCTCAGCACGAACACTTCGCGCTGCTCGGCCGGAAGCGCGAGCAGGGCGCGCTCGAGCAGCGGCCGCATCCGCGCGCTCTCCGCCGCCCGGTCGGGGGATGCGCCGCCGGAAGGGACCGCGTCGACCAGCGGGCCGCCCTCCTCGCCGTCCTGCGCATCGAGCGACTCGGCGCGCCGGAACCGCTCCCTCCGCGCCGCGTCCACGCAGAGGTTCCGCGCGATGGTGTACAGCCAGGTCTGGAAGCGGGCGCGGTGCTCCCAGGAGGCGGACCCCTTGACGATGCGCAGGAACGTCTCCTGCGCCAGGTCCTCTGCTCTGGCGCGATCTCCCAGCATGCGCACGAAGAAGGTGTAGAGGGGGCTCCGGTGCCGGCGGAGCAGGCGCTCGAAGGCCCCCGCGTCGCCCTGCTGGAACTCGGCCAGCAGCTCCTCGTCTGTCTTCTCCCGTTCCATCAACGCGCGCCGCGCAAGAACGATCTTACCCCACTCCATCCGCGAGGCAGCCTTGGTTTCACGCGAAGCGCGGAAGCAAACACCAAAGCGCGGAAGGATCCGGTGAAGGGATTCCTTCCGCGCTTTCCAACCTTCCGCGCTTCGCGTGAGCCGCTTCTAGTCCACCCTCAGGCGCCGGGTTGGGCCTGGTCGCGGGAAACGCCGTGGTGGTTGCGGGCGGGGCGGAAACCGGTGGCGGTGCGCGGGAGCTTCAGGTCGGTCATCGCCCCCTTCGCCCCGCGCATGCAATGGATGAGCAGCCGGACGGCGCGGGCGTCGAAGTACCCCGCGCGCGCCTCGTCGCAAAGCTGGTCGGCTGCGCCGCGCGCATCGAAGGGCTGCTGGCGGAACGGCCTGGGACCGACCAGCGCCGCGAAGGCGCTCGCCACCGAGACCAGGTCGAGTCCCCGCAGCGGCGGCTTCCCCGCGACGCGCGGGTAGCCGAATCCGGCGCGGGTGTGGTGGAGCAGCGCGAAGTGCACCGCGGGCGTGTCGCCGAGCGAGCTGGCGAGGATGAGCGCTCCCACGATCGGGTGGTCCTCCAGCGTCAGCGCCTCGTTCGGGGTGAGGTGGTCGCGCTTGAACCGGAGCCTCTGCGCCGAAAGCCGCATCCCGATGTCGTGCACCAGCGCGCCGCCGACCAGGCGCGACAGCCCCGGCGCCTCGCCGAGCGCAGCGCGGAACAGACGGGCGGAAACGACCGAGGTCCAGACACCGTGCTGGAACCGGACCGGATCTTCCTCGCGCAGAACATCCAGCTCTTGCCACACCGCATCGGGAAAGCGGACTTCGCAGAGCGCGTCGGCGATCTGCGCGCGCGCATCCGGCGGACCGGCCAGGTGCTGCAGGGGCGCGGCGTCGAACGACTCCAGCACCGCCTCGGAGATCTTCGTCTCGTGCAATGCGCGCTGCTTGGACTCCTTGGGAGCGCGCGCCGCCACTTCCTTCAAGTGCCGGATGTCGGCGATTTGACCTCGCGAGGCGACCAGCTTGCCGCTCGCAGAAACCAGATCGCGGGTGAGGACGGTTCCTGCCAGCGCGAAATCGGTCACGCGGACGCCCTCCTGGTGGGAGGAACGGACGCTAAGGGCCCCCCCTGGGTATGGCGCAAGGCGACCAGGGTGGGAGAGGTCGGGGCCCGCGCGAAACGGTCCCGGGGATCCTGACGGCTGCCGGACGTTTGCGCGCGGCCTACTCGGCCGCTTCGCCAGATTCGCCGCCGCCCAGCTCTTCGCCGGCGGGCTGCTCCTCGACCTGCGCCTGCACCGCGGCCTCGCCGGCGACGCGGCTCTCGCGGATCTCGGCCGCCAGCTCGTCGAGGTCGATCGCCTGCCGCCGGTTGAGCACGCGCACGAGGCACGCCAGCACCCGCTGCGCCGCGGCGGCGTCGGACGGCTCGAGCCCGATCGCGGCGAGCGTGCCGAGGTCCGCGGGAGAGAGGGGCATGGTGGACGAGAGCGCGTCCCCGAACCAGCCGGCCTGCTGCTGATCCTCCGGCGAGGCGATCCACCCTTCGGTGTCGGCCGGCGCATCTCCGTCCGCGCTCTCCTGCTGCGCAAACTCGTCCGCGGCCTGCTCCTCCGCCGCGCCGCCTTCGCCGTATCCGGCCCCGGCTTCCTCCGCGTACCCTTGCTCGTCCCCCGCGTAGCCCTGCTCGGACGCCGTGCCCTCCTCGCCGGATCCCTGCTCGGCGGGAAGCTCTTCGGAATCGGCGTCGCGTCGCGAGAGCCAGCCCTGGGGCTGGGTGGCTCCGTGCTCCCCATCGCCCGACCCGGCGTCCTCCTCCATCACGTAGGCCGCTTCGCCCGCGCCTGCTCCGGCTTGCTCCTGGTCGGTGGCCGCGACCGGCTCTTCCGACCATCCCTCCGCCTCGATGGAGACGTCTTCCGCGGGCACGTCCGGATCTCCGGGCGGCTGCAGGAACGAATCGCCCTCCGCGGCGGTCGCCGACTCCTGCGCGGCCAGGTCCGCCGCGGCCGCCGCCACTTCGGCCGCGGCCGCGGCCCACGCGGCCTCGGGCGTGCCTTCCTCGCGCGTGCCGCCTTCGCTCCACTGCTCCGGGGAGGGATCGGCTCCGGCACCCGGCGCGGCCTCCTGCGTCGCCTCCCCGGCGTCGCCGGACGGCCCGGCGAGCGGGTCGGCGATGTCGCTCCAGGCGTCAGGCGCGTCGGTCGCCGGCGCGGCGCCCTCGGACGACGTCTCCAGCGCGTCCGCGGTGCCCATGATCGCGTCCACCGGCAATTCGGCGGTCACGCTCCAGCCGCCCTCGGCGGGCGGCGGCGCCGCCGCAGGGTCCTCGGTCTCCAGCGGCACGTCTTCGCTCTGCCCCCCGGCCCATCCCTGCAGCGCGGCCGGATCCTCGAGCGGCAACGCTTCGGCGCCACCCGCATCGGGCGCGCCCTGCTCCGCTTGCGGCTCGAGTCCCGGCGCAAGTCCGGTCATCGGCTGCACGTCCACGGCTTCCACCGCCTCACGCGGGTTTGCCATTTCGAGGCCCGCCACCTCGTCGGAGGTCGCCCACTGGTCGGGAATGTCCTCTGCGCCCTGCACGCTCTCCTCGCCCTGGGTATGCGCGGCGATCGGTTCCAGCCCTTCCATCGGCGCGTCGGCGGGCAGGTCCTCGCCGCCGATGGCGAGCGCCTCCGCCGCGAGGGCACCATTTCCGCCGGCCACGGCGGCGGCCGCTTCCGGGGCGTTTGCGCTCTGCATCACCGGAGGCGGAGGCCGCGGAGGCTCGGCGCGCTTGGAGAAGACCGGCGTCGGCGTCGACGGCGGCACCGGAGAGACCGGGGCGACGGGGGTGGGCCTCATCGCCGCGCCGGGTGCCGCGGCGGCGCCTTCCATGAACGGGCGCGAGCCGGCGGGGAGCGGCTGCACGCCCTTGGCCGGAGTCTCCGCCCCATGGTGCTTCTGGATGGCGTTGATCACCTCGCTGTCGCCCGCCAGCATGGGCTTGATGCGCTTGCCGGTGTGGAAGGCGAGCTGGTCCACCGCGGAGAGGTCGGTGGGGTCGCTCATCGCGATGGTGATCACTTCGCTGCGCCCGGACCCGGTCACCTCGTATGCGAACACGTGCAGCCGCTCGGCGACCGACCTGGACACCGTCTTCACCGCGAGTGGATCGATCTTCACTTCCGACAGCCGCACCGCGGGCATGCCGAGGTGCTGGCTGAGCGCGGAGACCATCTGGTCCTCGCGGCAGAACCCCTTCTGCACCAGGATCACGCCTAGCTTGCCGCCCCACTGCTTCTGGTGCCCCAGGGCGCTCTGCAGTTGGTGCTCGTCGATGACCTTCAGCTCGGTGAGGAGCTGCCCGAGTCGCTTGCGCGGCGCCATCCCGATCTCCGTTTCAGCGCTTCACGCGCGAGAGGTACTCCTCGCGCGAGAAGACGCCCTTCTCGATGAGCAGCTCGACCATCGCCTTGAGCGCCGCCACCGAGCGCCGCTGCGTCTCTTCCACTCCGCGCAGCACTTCCAGCGCGCTCGTGCGCGCGGCCTTTCGGTCCTGCGCGGCAGGGGAGGGCCCAGGCTGCTTGGAATCGACCGTCACCACCGAGTCGCCGCTGTTGTTGACGATCCTCATCGAGGACTCGTCGCCGGCCAGATCCTCGCCGCGGTACCAGCGCGCGATCGCGCCGCGGATGGCGGAAGCGCCCGCGAGCTGCGCCTCGATGCGGCAGCCAGTGAGCGAGCGCAGGTGATCGGTGACCATCACGTTGCCCGGATCGCTCATGGCGACCACCAGCGTGCGGCCCTCGTCCTTCACCTCGAGCGGCACCAGGTTGAACTCCTCCGCCGTCTCGGCGGACACCTGCGCGATGGCTGCCTTGTCCGCATCCCCGGAGAGGTCGGCGCGGGCGATGCCGGTCTGCTTCGAGAGCGCGCGGACCAGGACCTCCTCGGTGATGAACTCCATGCGGACCAGGATGTCGCCGAGCTTGCCGCCCCACTGCGATTGCTCCGCCAGGGCCGCCTTGAGCTGGAGATCGGTGATCACGCCTGCCTTGACGAGCAGGTCGCCGATCCGGATCCGCATCCGGCCATCCTAGGGCACGCCCAGAGGGCACGGCAACTTAGCGCCAGACGTTGCCGGCAACGCGATCCGTCGTGGTCGGCCTGGAAAAAAGCAGGGTCACCCCTCGGGAGCGACGGCGACGGTCACTCCACTTCGACCACCTTCACCCCCTGCGGCGGATTGAGCTGGAAGGCGGCCGGCGAGGTGGGTTTGCCCCACACACGCTCCTTGAGCTGCAGCTCGACCTGGATCTTCTCCGCGGGCGCGGTCAGGCGGAGGCGCCGCGGCATCTGCTGGCCGCTGGCGTCGTCGAAGTCGTCCAGCCCGACCTCCCACCACAGCTGCCCGCCCCGGAACCGCTTCACGTGCTCGATGCGCAGATCGGCCCCCACCGAGACCTCCTGCTTGATCCCGCCGCTCTCCAGGGTCAGCACCGATCCGCTGCCGGCGCGGTGCGCATCCAGCGGGCGGGCGCCGGGCAGCGGCGGCATCGCGCCAAGCACCAGCGCCACCAGCTCTTCGTCGCGCAGCGGCTGCGGGATCAGCCGCGAGAGGTTCCCGGGCGTGGAGGGCCCCCGATAGAAGACGTTGCTGCGCAGATCGAGCAGCGCGAACCGGCCGCCGTCCGCCACCAGCACGGCGGCCGGGTTGCCGAGCGGATCCAGCGCCGCGATGCGGAGCGAGGCGGGCCGCCGCACCGCGAGCTGGATCTGGTACCGCCCCCCGTTCTGCGGAGCGTCCACCGCCGCCTTGCCGGAGGCGGAGAGCGTCTGCGGATCGCTGTGCGCCTTCTCGATCTGCTGCAGCAGCGCCAAGGGATCGAGCGGCGGACCCGCCGGCTCCGGAGCGTGGCCGCACGCCACCGCGAGGGCGAGGACGACGGTCGAGTAGCGGTTCACTCGCCGAACGGCGGGGCACCCCCGCCGCCTCCGGACTGCGGCTCGACCGCCGTGCGCGCGCGGTCGAGCTCCGACTTGAGCCCCGTCAGCGCTTCGTTGGTGTTGCGCAGCCGCTCGCTCAAGACCTGCACGAAGCTCCACAAGAGCTTCACCGCGAGCACCGAGTCCCGGCGCATCAGCTTGAGCAGGCTGTCCCGGTCGATGGACACCGCGCTGGTCTCCTCGAGCGCGGTGACGGTGGCGGAGCGGGGGGCCTGGTCGACCAACCCCATCTCGCCGAAGTGCCCCCCAGCCTTGAGCGTCGCGATCGCCATCTCTCCCTTGGTCACCTGCACCTTGCCGCGGAACAGGACGAACAGCTCGTCTCCCGCCTCGCCTTCCCGGATGACGGCATCCCCCCTCTGGAACTGCCGGCCGCGCGCGGTCCCCAGGATCCCGAGGAGCTCCTTGTAGGTCATGTGTTGGAAGAGCGGGATGCGGCGCAGGATCTCGGTCCTGCCCTCGACGTCGGCCGTTTCCTCGTCGGCGCCCGCCTCCACCGACAGCGCGATGGCGGTGACGTTGTCCTTGCCCCCGCGCTGCAGGGCGAGGTCGACGAGCAGGTCGACCAGCCTCTGCTTCTCCTGGCCGAAGAGCGCAGGCAGCTCGTCCTCGCCCAGGTAGCCATGAAGCCCGTCCGTGCACAGCACGTAGACGTCTCCCGGGAGCACGTCGGTCACCAGGGTATCCACCGCGACGCTGCGCTGGATGCCCACCGCGCGGGTGATCACGTTGCGGTTCTCCGCCGTCGCCACGTCCGCCTTGGAGATCAGCCCGCGCTTGAGCTGCTCCTGGACCATGGTGTGATCTTCGGTGAGCTGGTGCGCCCGGTTCTTGCGGAACAGGTAGGCGCGGCTGTCGCCCACGTGGGCGATGACCGCGTTGCGTGCGCAAGCAATCAGCGCCACCAGCGTGGTCCCCATCCCGCGCTTGCCCGGATCGGAGAGCGAGACGGCGTAGACGTCGGCGCACGCTCTCTGGACCGCCCGCTCCACCGCCTGCGCCGCGCTCTCCCGCGCCTCGGGCGAGGGCGACCGCGCGAAAGCGTCCAGCACCGGCTTCTCGCGCGCCAGGGCGTCGCGCAGCGACTTCACCGCGGTGGCGCTGGCGACCTCGCCTGCCGCGTGGCCACCCATCCCGTCGGCAACCGCATACAGCCCGAGCGCCTCGTCGACCAGGTAGGCATCCTCGTTGTGCGGGCGCTTCCTGCCGACGTCGGTGCGCGCCCAACTCCGGATGACCGGCATGGCGCGCCCGACCTTACCACGGACGAGTGCGCTGGCCTGTGATCGAGGCTGTGGACGTTCGCTCCGGGCGCGCGTAAGGTGCGCCGCCCATGAGGACCAAGATCACATCGATCAGCGCAGCGCTGCTCTGCGCAGCGGCAGCTTCCCCGGCGTTCGCACAGGCGAGGACCGCTCCCGGTGGGCCCTACAGCCTGCTGAGCGGCACCACGGTTCCGACCGGGACCGACGTGGTGAGCGGCGAGTTCGGCTGGCCCAGCGCCACGTTCGGATTCACCCACGGCATGTCGCCCACCAGCGACGTGGGCTTCAAGTTCGATCTCCTCTTTGGATTCGAGGACACGACCAACAGCCAGTTCGGCATCGGGTTCCGCGTGCCGTTCCGGTTCATGATCCACCGGCGCGACCGGTTGAGCATCCTGGCGCACGTCGATCCGGGCATCAAGATCTACACGACGAATCCGGCCCTCTTCGGGTTCCAGTGGCCCGTCGGGCTCACCGTGGGCTACGCCGCCAATCCGGACCTTAACGTCGCCTTCGGTTTCGAGTTACCGATGACGCTCGAGGTGACCGGGCCCGGGCCCTCGCCTGTGCAGATGTTCCTGGGGCCCATGTTCGGACCGGCATTCGAGTACCACCTGCCGTCGGACCGGCGGATGACCGTCGGGTTCAACACGCGCTTCGGCCCCATCTTCAGCACCAAGGGTGGCGGCGGACAGTTCGCCTTCGTCACCCAGGTGCTGCTGGCGTACCGGCTCTGACCATGCTCGGGCTGCTTCTCGCCTTGCTCGCCGCTGCGCCCGCGGAGAGATGGAGCCTCTACGGCGGCGAAACGCTGGCCGCGGGTCAGGACGTGTTCGACGCCGAGGTCGGTTGGCCTTCCACCAGCCTGGGCTGGACGCACGGGCTGACCGACACCACCGACGCGGGGGTCCGCTTCGACGTGCTCTACGCGTTCGAGAGCACGACCGATACGCACTTCGGCCTCGGGATCAGGGTCCCGCTGCGCGGCATCGCCGTGCGCACCGGCCGGGTCTCGCTGCTGGTGCGCGCGGATCCGGGGCTCAAGGTGTACCCGGGGAACGGGACTCCGTGGGGCCTCGGGCTGCCCCTCACCGGCGCGGTGGGCATCGCGGTCAGTCCGGAGGTCCGCCTGGCGTTGGGGCTCCACGTGCCGATCACCGCCTTCTTCGCGCCCAGCGCGCAGTTCGTCATCGGCACCTTGTTCGGGTTCGGCCTGGACTACTTTCTCGATCCCCGATTGCTGGTGGGCCTCAACGCGCACGTGGGCCCGATCTTCAGCACCGACTGGAACGGCAGCCGGCTCGGCCTCGTGACGCAGATCGCCATCGGCTACCGCATGTAGCGGCACGGCCAGCCGGTTCACATGCGCGCCTTGCGGCCTACCCTGACTCGCTGCGAGCGTCGGTCGGGTGGCGGGTCCCGCTCCTTCCCATTCGCGCATCCTCCTCGTGGACGACTCGCTCTTCACGCGGACCCTGCTGGCCGCGGAGCTGCGCGAGATGGGGTTTTTGGTCGATGCGGCGGGATCGCTCGCGGAGGCGCACGAGGCAGTGGCCGCTCACGCGCCGGACATCGCGATCGTCGACGTGTTCCTCGAGGACGGACCCTCGGGGTTGGAAGTGGCCCGGACGCTCCGGTCGAACCCGGACACCGCCCTGACCTTCATCATCGCGCTTTCAGGCCACTACGCCCCGGACTCGCTGCGGCTGGCGCACGAGGCCGGCTGCGACCGGTTCCTGGTCAAGCCGTGTCCGGTCGACGTGCTGGTGGAGACGATCGAGCACTTCCTGGGAAGCTGCCGCCAGTCGGCCGCTGCCTCCTGAACCCGAACGGCTCAAGTGTGGGCAGACCGCGCCGATTGTGAGTGCATGGCGACGGCGCGAACCTCGTTGGCCCATGGCGCAACCCCCGACCTCTGCCCGAAGTGCTCGCACCCGATCCTCTGGAGCCCTTGGCGGCAGTACCCGCCGGCCTGGACCGGCGCGCCTAGCCGCGGCGAGGTGCGCCGCGGGAGCTGCCGGTGCGGCGAGGGACGTTTCGTGGCGAACCGTCTCCCCCCGGCGCTGTTCGCGCGGACGCTCGGCAGGAGGTAGCCGCCGCAGCGGCGCTAGGCTCTTTCTGGCGCGACTTCTCGGATGCATTCCGGCCGCTTGCTCAGCGGTCGCCGGGACGGAGGAAGGCGTCTAGCCGCACCCGGAACTCGTCGGTGCCGCCGACGAATCGCACGCCCACGCCGGCCGGCCTCCCCGGAGCGCCGGTCTGGTGGCGGACGCTCTGCACCGTCACCAGCAGAGGCGCCTGGCCGTCGGGGAGCTGCAGGAGCAGCGGAAACACTGCCGCGAGCGCCGGCAGCTTCTCCATCTCGATGAACATCCCGGCCGGGCTGATGTCGCGGATGCGGGTCTCCACGGTGCCTTTGGGCGTGGTGATCACGGCGCTCAGCTCGACCGGCAGCCTCTGGAAGGCGCGCAGGTTGGGCGCCCCGGTGCTCCGCGCCAGCTGCAGCACCTTGCGGATGCGGAGCAGGCCGTCGTCGGCGATGGCGGAGAACTCCACGGCGAAACCCGGGCGCTCTTCGCCTTGCTCGGGGGACCGCACCACCCCGCTCGCGTTGACGGGGTCGGCGGCGTCGGGAAGGTACAGGCTCAGCGTCACGCCGGCGCCGACCGCGGGCGGCGTGGTGCTGATCACGAACGTGCCGCTCTCGGTGACCTCGTCAGCGGTGGTCTGCACGACCCGCTCGCGTTCGGCGAACCGGACCGGAAACACCAGCTTCATGCCTGGACCCGCATCGATTGGAGACATCGCACGTCCCGGGCGACCGGGCAAAGCTCTGTCTACCCGGTCAGGTTGCGCAGCAGGGCGAGCGCGTCGTCGCGCTCCCGGTTCGCCTGCGCGAGCTCATCCTGCAGATGTCGGATGGTGGTGAGAAGACGAGGGATGCAGAGCCAGGAGAAGATGCCGTAGGGATCATTCCCGCTCTCGGGGCCCCGATGCCGCTCGATGACCCCCTCCAGCTCCCGCAGCTCCGCCTCGCCCATCGGCCCTTCCTCGATGCTGGTGATCATCGCTTTCCCCCCTACTCGCGCCTGGTGCCAGCTGAGTCGGTCAAACCGCGGGGTTGGGGCGGGAGTCAATTCGCGGCCCCCGCAAACGGCGCCGATCCGCCGATCAGGCGCGCGTCGCGCGGCTTGCACATCTACACGCGCTGCGTCGTAAGTTTTTCGTGAGTGGCGACGGGCGGATTCGCCTCTTGGCGCGCGTTCACCGGCAGCGCTGCCGGCCGTCGAGGGGAGTCGCATTCACGCCCGAATGTTCAGATTCGTATACGTAGACCGTCGCAGGACGTTGGGGGAAAATCGTGCGCGCCGGAGTCCTGCTCGGCGTTGGTGGCGGCGGGTGGATTCGAACCACCTACCTACGGATTATGAGACCGTCGCTCTAGCCGATTGAGCTACGCCGCCGTCGAGGGCGCGCGAATCTAGCGGCGCATACCTGGCCCGTCAAGGCGAGGCGGGAGCGGGAAGATCGCCGTCGGAACGCGCCTCCGGCCTCGTCTGCAGGAGGCCGCGCAACGAGACGTGGCCGAGCAGCATGAAGAGCAGGCCCAGGCCCACCTGGACCCCGAAGTTCAACATCCAGATCGCGTTCGCGTAGCCGGCCGCGTGGGCGGCCACGGGCGAGCCGCGGGTGAACGCGTCGGGCACGAAGAGCGACAAGCCGGCCTGGGTGAAGAACTGCATGGTGCCGATCATCCCCGGCCCCGCCGGCACCATCACGCCCACCACCTGCACGGCGAGGATGGTCGCGACCATCAGCGGGGCAAGATGGAAGCCGAACGCGGGAGCGAGGAAAGCGAGCGCGAAGCCGGTCACCGTCCAGTACGCGGCGGTGAGCGCGAAGAAGGCGAGCGCCTTCCATCCCGATCCGAGGTGCAGCGCGGAGATGAAGTTGTCCAGCATCGAGCACGCCCGCCCGGCGAGCCGCGGCGAGAAGGGACGCAGGATCGCCGAGGTGAGCCGCAGGGCGCGTTCGCGCAGGAAGAACGCCGCGGTGACGCCGAGGCACAGGGCGGAGAAGCCCAGCGCCACCGCCAGCGACGCGCGGCGGGCGAACTCCGCGTACCTCCCGCTGGCTCCCTCTCCGAGCATCCGCAGCGCGACGATGCCGAGCACCCCGATGGCGAGCCCGTCGACGATGCGCTCCACCACGATCGAGGCGAACGCGCCGCTCCGGGGCAGGATCGCGCCTCGTCCCCCGGGTGGCGGGCGGGCGATGAGCAGCGGCCGCGCGAACTCGCCCAGCCGGAACGGCAGCAGCATGAGCATCATGAATCCCACCGCGCTGGCCGAGTTGAGGCGCTTGAATCCCACGCGCCCGAGCGGCTCGAGCAGGATCCCCCACCGCACCGTCCGCACCAGGTGGATGCAGACCAGGATGGCAGCGTAACCGGCCATCCGCCACGGGTCCGCGGAGGCGATCGCCCGCCCCACCGCGCGCAGGTCCGCGTTGCGCAGCGAGAGCCACATGAGCAGCGCGCTCACCCCCAGCGAGAGGAGCACCCGGACGGTGAGCTTCACGGCGCGCATCGGGCCGCACCGGGTAGCACGCCCGGCGCGCGCCGATCAATGTTTCTCCGGCTCCTCGTCCCCGCGCTCCTTCTCGGCTTCCTGCGCGGCACGCTCGCCGGCGACGCGATACTCGCCGGTGAACCAGCGGCCGAGGTCCACCGCGCGGCACCGCGGCGTGCAGAACGGAAAGGAGGGGTTCTCCCCGCGCGGCTTCACCTCCGCGCGGCAGGTGGGACAACGCAGCATGGGGTCGTTCTAGGTGCGGAGGCTTCCGGCTTCAAGCGTGTTGCACGCGACAGTGGTCGACCGAAAGATTGACGCTCCTTGGCCAGATTTTTATACCCGAGCAGGATGGCGAGAGTGCGGGCAGGGGAGCGGCTGGTACTCGTGGTCGACGACGACCCCGACATCCTCCAGACGCTGGGGCTGTGCCTGTCCAGCGAAGGCTACCGGGTGCTCATGGCCGCCAACGGCAAGGAGGCGCTCGAGATCCTCGACCACGAGCACCCCAGCGTCATCCTGCTCGATCTCATGATGCCGGTGATGGACGGATGGCAGTTCGTCGCGGAGCTCGATCACCGCGGGCGGCGCGACGTGCCACTGCTCATCCTCAGCGCCGATCGGGCCGTCCAGGGCCACGCGCAGCAGCTCCGCGCGAGCGGACACCTGGCGAAACCGTTCGATCTGGACGATTTGCTCGGCAAGGTGCAGCAGCTCACCGGCGGAGCGATGGCGAACTGACGGGCGTCAGGGAGGCGACGCCGTCCACCGCAGGCTGATCCAGCCGATCCCGCCGCGGCCGTCCCGCGCGACCACCCACATCGGGCCGCTGCCCGCGGTGGCCGTGAACCTCGCGATGCCGTTCGGCGGCTGCGGCTGCCCGGGCAAGGGCTCGTCGGCCTCGTCCCGATCGAAATCGACGAGCACGGTCGAGAAGAACGAATAGCGCGGGGTCTCGCGCAGGCGGATGGTCCGGCCGCTCAGGTCGACCGCGTCATACTCCTCGATCCCCGCGCCTCCCGGGCCGAGAACCGGACGTACGCCGTACTGGACCCCGGCGGTGAGGCCGAGGGTGCCGCCGTCGCCGACGGTGTCGACGTGGGCGCCGTCGCGGGTGATCTCCAGCGCGACCACGACCGGATCGTGGTTGCGCATCGAGTCCTTCGCGGTGGTGTAGAGGAGGATCTTCGACGCCATCACCGGACCGCGCGGGTCGCCGTCGGACGCCTCGAGCGAGAACTGCACGCGGATGCCGCCGAACCCTTTCAGGCGGTCGTCCTGCTGCGCGAGGGCGACGACCCCAGGGGGAACGTCCAGCGGGTACTCGGGCCGCTGCTCGACCGCGGGCTCGGCGCCGATGAACTCCGGCTTCACATCGAAGGTGGGGACATTGTCGCAGCGTCCCGAGTCGGTCGGCGAACATGCCCTGGCTCGCGCTACCAGGCGCTGGCGCGGGTGCGGGTCGGCGACCAGGGCGCGCACGACGACGTGCTGCGCCGTGCCCGTAGCCAGGTCGACGGACGCGTCGGCGAAGGGCGTCGGGCCGTTGGCATCGGCGGCTTCCTGGCGGATGGCGAGGATCCGCAGATCCGTCACCTGGCTGGGCGACTGGAAGTCCGGCCTGCAGGCGATCGCCCCCAAGAGACCGCAAGCCGCGAGCCGCAAACCGGGCGCCGGCAGGCTCACCACTTCACCTTCACGCCGAGCGTGGGCAGCACCGGCAGGCCCGAGATGCTGCCCTGCTCGCGGTAGCGGTAATCCCAGACGTGCAGCTCCTCGTTCTTGCGGTTGAGCACGTTCTGCACGTCGAGGTAGGCGGAGACCTGCATGAGGTCCTTGGTCCAGGTGTACTGGGCGCGCGCATCGAACTGCGAGAAGGCCGGCAGCCGCGCATCGCCGATGCTGCCGGAGTCGGGGTTGAAGCGCCCGCTGTCCGCGTCGAACACGGCGGAGCTGACGGGCGCGGTGGGGTTGCCGGAGACGAAGCGGTAGCGGGCGGAGAGCTCCCAGGCGGGGCTGGGCCGGTACCCGGCGACGACGATCAGGTTGTGCGGCTGATCGAAATTGAAGGCGCGCCACTTGACCTCGTCGCGCGGCAGCAGGTCGCTGCGCGAGAGCGTGTACGCAATCCATCCGTAGAAGCGAGCCGAGATCTCGCGCCGGACGAGCACCTCGATTCCGTAGGAACGGCCCAGGCCCTGGTTCAAGTAGAGCGGGTTGGACACCGTGCCGTCGGGCAGCGTCCGGGCGGGGACCCGCGAGGCGAGCGAGCTGCGCCGGTCATAGAAGCCCTCGACCGAAGCGCTCCACCCATCCCCGAAGCGGTGCTCCACGCCGAGGCCGACCTGGAAGGCGCGCTCGGGCAGGAGCGCCGGATTGCCCAGCGCGGGGTCGAGCTGGAACGGCGTCGGCGCCTGGTGATACAGGCCCGCGTATCCCTTGAGGCCCGTCGCCTCCGTCAGCGCGTACCGCGCCCACAGCCGCGGGTCGAAGGTGCCGTAGGTGTGGCCGCGCCAGTGGAACTGATCGAGGCGCAGGCCGGGGTGCAGCTCCCAGCGTCCGAGCTTCAGCTCGCCTTCGACGAACTCGCCCAGGTTGCCCAGCGGCTGGGTATGCGAGATCTGCTGTTCCTGGGTGATCGGCGGACCGAGCTGCCGGATCTGCAGCGTCGATTGGATGTCCGCGTTCACCACGTAGCGGTCCCAGGACACGTCGACGCCCGCACGGACGGAGAGCCACGGCCGCGCCTGCCAGCGCGCGTCGGTGCGCAGCGCGAGCGTCCAGTCGAAGATGCGCCCGGCCTGGTTGAGGCCGAACGCCCCGGGGCCGGCGCCGGTCAGGTCGAAGGACTGGACCGTCAGCCCGAACAGCGGCGCGACGCGCAGGGTGATCGCGTCGGAGAGCGCGTGGCGCCAGCCGAAGCGGAGCTGGTGCGCTCCGGTGTGCGAGTTCACTTCCAGCGGCTGGTTGCGCGACCCGCCTTTCTGGATGAGCGCGAGCGAATCGTCGGTCCCGAAGGCGAACAAGGACAGCTCGTCGCCGTTCAGGAGCTTGTGGTCCAGGCGGGCCTGGTAGTCCCAGTACACCGGCGTGATGCTGGTGATCCCGTTCTTCGGGTCGTTGGGAAGGAAGAACGGCAGGAAGAGATCGATGTAGCTGCGGCGGGCGGCGACCGCCACCTGGGTACGCTCGCCGAGCGGCGCTTCGACGAAGCCGACGGTCTGGAGCAGATCGACGGAGAAGCTGCCGTGGACCCCCTGCGGATCGCCCTTGCGGGTGGCGACGTCGATGGCGCCGGTCAGGTTGCGCCCGTAGTACGCGCCGTACCCGCCCGGGTAGAAGTCGATGCGATCGAGGAGCTGCTCGTTGATGACCGACGGCCCGCCGAGGAAGTGGTAGAGGATGGGGATCCGCTGCCCGTCGAGGTAGATGCCGGTGTCGGCCGGCGGCGTCCCGCGCACCAGCAGCGCGCCGCCCAGGTAAGGCGCGCGATTCATGCCGGGGAGGTTCTGCACCACGCGGATGGGATCGTTGAGCGACCCGGGAACGTTGACCAGCTCGTCGTGATGGAGGGTGCGGCGGGTCGGCGCGTCCTCGGGCCGCGAGCCTTCCACCACCGCCGAGTAATCCCCCACCTCGGTCCGCCGCAGGTAGACGGTCACCTCGGCGGAGCCGCGAGCCTCGAGCTGCACGCGCCGGCGCGATTCGGCGAACCCCGGTGCGCCCGCACGCACCTCGACGTCGCCGGCCGGCAGGCGCAGCTCGAAGCGGCCCTGCGCATCCGCCGCAGCCTGGGCGCCGCCCGCGAACACGTCCGCGCCGGCGATCGGCCGGCGCGTCCCCGCTTCCACCACCGTCCCGCGCAGCGTCGCCTGATCCGCGGCGTCGTCAGGCGCCGGCGCCGCCTCCTTGCGCACCACGAAGTGATAGACGTAGTGGACCCGCACCGCCGACGGCTTGCCGTCGATCTCCGCCGGAGAGAAACGGAAGGCGCGGATCGCCGCGACCGCCGCCTCGTCGAAGTCGGGCGCGGCAGGCCTATCCACCAGGACGCCGGTGACCCGGCCATCGGCGTCGATGTCCACCAGGCAGCCGACGTCCGCCTCCTCTCCGCGCGCGAGGCGATCGGGCGGGTAGTCCGCCGGATGGAAGTCGATCAGCGTCGGGGCTCGGGTCAGCTCGGGCGCGCGGACCGGCGCAGGCGGCGGGGCCTCTCGCACGTTCTCGCCCGACTGCGCGAGGGCGAGGAGCAATGTAGCTGCGAGGCCGTGCACAGGGCGCGGAAATCTCCGTCGCGTCGGCGGGTCGGGTCAAGGAAGCGCGGGAGTGACTTCCAGGGTCAGGTAGCCGGCCACGGCGAGCGCATCGCGGGCGCGATCGGCCGCGCCGTCCCAGGCCAGCACGACTGCGCAGTCGCCGCCTCCGGCGCCGCTCGGCTTGCCCGCGGCGCCCGCGGCCGAGGCGATGCCGCAAGCGCGCGCCAGATCTTGCGTGACGACCGTCACCTGCGCGTCGTCGCCGAGCGCGCCCATGGTTGCGGCGGCGCGTCGCACCGCCTCCAGCGTGGCGGACCGATCGCCGCGCTCCAAGGATTCGCGCAGCGCCCCCTCCTGCGCGGAGAGCGCCTGGACGTGATGGCGCCACCTTCCCGGGCGCGCGCGGGCGAACGCGAGCACCTCGTCCACCAGGCGGCGCGTGTCCGCCGGTGCGCCCGTCCAGGCGAGCAGGAACCGCAGGCCGGAAGGGACCGCGACCGCGCGCGCCTCGAGTGGCGCGTGGGCGAGCAGGTCCCGGGCGCCGCTCCGCAGCGGGTCGGCGGGATCGGTCCAGCCATGCGTCCGGCGCACCTCGACGAGGCCGCCCAGCGCGCAAGCGGCCACGTCCGCCCCGCTGCCCCGCCCGCCCTGCTCGATGAAATGCGCCGCGGCCGCCAGGCACATCGCCTCGCGCGGCAAAAGGTCGCGCCGCTGCGCCGCGCACACGGCGCGCACCGCGAGCACCGAGGCGGCGGCGCTGCCGCCCAGGCCCAGCTTGCGCCCTTCCCGGGAGAGATCGTCCTGGAACGCCGCCTCGAAACCGCGCTGCTCGCGCCCCTCCTCGGCGCACAGCTTCGCCGCGACCTCCACGGAGCGCGCGGCAAAGCGCAGCTCGCCGGGGATCGCCGACTGCCACCGCACGCCGCCAAAGGTCAGCTCGCCCCGCGCAGCCTCGCCGCCAGGCCGCCGGATCAGCTCGACCGCCCGGCCGGGCAGCTCCCGGAGCGAAGCGCGCAGGCGCAGGTCGACGCCGAGCACCAGCGCCGGCTGGCCGCGCTCCAGGACGGAGTACTCCCCGGCCACGAACGCCTTCGCGGGAACCGACAGCTCAGCGGTCGCGGGCATCGGACGATCGCTCGACGACGCGCGCTCCTCCCGCGGGCGCGCAGACCAGCACCTCGCGGACGCCGGGGACCGCGCGCAACGCCGCTTCGACCCGGGCCGCGTCGGAAGGGGCGCAGATCGCGGCGAGGTGCGGCCCGGCATCGATGGTCGCCCAGGCGCCCGTTCCCTGCTCGCGGAGCCGGCGAACCGCGTGCAGGCAACCGACGGTGGCAGGCTCCCAGTAGAGGAGCGGCGGATCCGAGCCGAGCGCGTCCGCGTGCATCCGCAGCGCATTGCGCTCGGCGAGCGCACCCAGGCCAGGGAGGTCTCCCGCGCGGAGCAGCCGCAGCGCTTCCGGCAGATCGCGGCGGCATTGCTCGATCCACGCGCCGTGGAACGGCGAGGTCTGGCGGGACCGCTTCATCCCGTCTCGCGACCCGACCGGCTTCGGCCCTTGCCCGCAGACGGCGACGACCAGGCGCAAGGGCAACTGGTCGGGAGTGGCGACCTGCGACGCGTCGCGGTCCTCCCAGACGGCCCATCCGCCAGGGACGCTGCGCGCCGCGGAACCGCTGCCCAGGCGCGCCAGCGCAGACAGCTCGCGCTCGTCCCGCCGCTGGCCCGCCGCGGCACAGGCGGCCACCGCCAGCGCAGCGAACCCGCTGGCGCTGGACGCGAGCCCGGCGGCGGTGGGGAATCCGTTGCGCGAATCGATGCGCGCCCGATCGCGAATCCCCGCCGCGTCGAGGACGGCGCGCGCGCGCCGCAGCTCGGCATCCGAGGCCTGTTGGCCGTCGATGCGCAGCGAGTCTTCCGGGGCGCCCAGCTCCACCGTGGTGGTGGTGAGGAGCCTGTCCAGCGCGATCGACAGCGAGGGCGCCTCCGGCAGGAGCAGGGCGTCGTCGCTCTTTCCCCAGTACTTGACGAACGCGATGTTCGCGTGCGCGACGGCGGTCGCCTTCACGGGGAGATCTCCTCCGCGAATGCGCGCATCCCTACCCGTTCCGCGGCGCGCACCAGCGCGGAAGCGTGCTCTGCGTCGCGGGCCAGACCGATGGCGGCGCCGCCGCCGCCCGCGCCGGTCAGCTTGGCGCCCAGCGCGCCGGCGCGGCGCAGCACGGCGACGGCCTGCTCCAGCTCGGGACAGGAGACGCCCAGGGCCGCGAGCACGCCGTGCGCCGCATCGAAGCGCACGCCGAGATCCTGGAGGTCGCCGCGCTCGAGCGCCCCGGCGCCGCCGCGCGCCAGCTCACCCAGGAAGGCAAGCATCGGATCGTACAGGTCCGGGCGCTCCGCGCGGCGCGCCGAGAGCGGCAGCACCGTCGATCGCGTCCCGCGGACCACGCCTGTCAGCACCACCGCCAGGTGGAGCGGCTCCCGCGGCGAGATGCGATCGACCCGGGAGGGATCGCCGCGGCGGAAGAGGACCACGCCGCCCCGCGCGCAGACGGCGGGGTCCACGCCGGAGGGAGCGCCGTGGAACACCCGCTCGAGCTGCAGAGCGAGCTCTTCGGCGCGCTCGGGCGGGCAGTCCCGGCCGGCGAGCTGGGCAAATCCCCGCGCCAGCGCAACCCCCAGCGCGGCGGAGCTGCCCAGGCCACCGCCGAGGGGCAGCTCGCTGCGCACGCGCGCGAGGAAACGGGGGGGCGCGCCGATGGAGGCGGCCATCTCGCAGGCGGCGTGGAGGAGCTCGGGCGGAGCGGGGATCGGGGAGAGGTGGGGGGTCGGGGTTTCCGAGCTCGAGGATGAGGGCGATGGCGAGGTCAGGGTCAAGGGGGAGGCCGAGGGTTCGGGTGCGGTCGAGCTTTGGGCTCGGGGCGGGGCAAGCAGCTCGATCGCGGGGCCGCTGGAATCCGCCTCCACCTCCACCGACACGCGCCTCCGCAGCGCGGCGGCCAGGGCGGGATGTCCGTAGACGACCGCGTGCTCCCCGAGGAGCAGGACCTTGCCCGGCGCGGACGCCTTCACGGAGGCGGCTCCAGCTGCGCGATCCAGGAGGGGAGCGGCTCGAGCAGCACCGGGCGCGACGCGCGCAGGGCCTGCACGTCGCGCGCTCCCACCAGCAGGCACGCCGCCCGCAGGGCCGCGATCGCCCCCCGCAGGGCGGCGCGCGCCGCGTCGATGCCGCCGCGCTGTTGGGCGCGGACCATGGGCAGGGCGAAACCGGCGAGGTCGGCGCCCAGAGCGAGCGCGCGCGCCACGTCGAGCCCGCTGCGCACTCCGCCGGACGCGATCACCCGGACCCGCGGTCCCTTCTTGGGCGCCAGGACGCGCACCGCCGCTCCGACGCAGGCGGCGCTCGGCAGTCCCCAATCGCTGAGCAGCTCGCCCAGCGCGCCCGCCTCGGGCGTCTCCGCGCGGAGCTGCTCGACCCGCGTCCAGCTCGTGCCGCCGGCCCCGCTCACGTCGATGACCCGCACCTTGCGGGCGATCAGCTCGCGGACTACGTCCGGGCCGATCCCGCAGCCGGTCTCCTTGACGATGAGCCGCTCGCCGAGCTCCTCGGCCAGCCGCGCGATCGCGTCGAGGCAGCCCGTGAAGTCGCGGTCTCCGCCGTCCTGCACCAGCTCCTGCGCGGGGTTCAAGTGGATGGCGATCCCGTCCGCGCCGATCAGCTCGATCAGCCGCAGCGCCGCGTCGCGCCCGCGCTGTACCAGTTGCTGCGCGCCCAGGTTGGCGAAGAGCCGCGGTGGGCGGGCCGGGCGCACGTCGAAGGTCGGCAGGAGCTCGGGCTGGTCCAGCAACACGCGCATCGAGCCCACTCCGAAGGCGATGCCCTCCTCTTCGGCCACGCGCGCCAGGTCGCGGTTGATCTGGCCGGCGCGGTCGGTGCCCCCGGTCATCCCCACCACCATCAGAGGCGCCCGCAGGCGTCCGCCGGAAAGGTCCGCGGAAAGATCCACGTCGGAAAGGCGCAGCTCGGGGAGCGCGCGATGGACGAGCCGCACGCAGCGGAAGAGGGGGTCGGTCCCAGCGGGTTCCACCTCTTCCCGCAGTGCCAGGTCGAGGTGCTGCGACTTGCGCCGGCTCACGTCGTCGTGCACGCACGAGGGTCTAACACACCGCCGTCTCCCGGGGTGGCACGCACCGTGCACGATGGCGCTCACCCGCGTCCAGCGCGGGCGGGACGCAAACTTCGCGATCTTCGCGCGGTTCGCGGTGATCTCTTAGAACTGGAACCGCATGTCCGTATTCAGGGACGAATCAGGACGGCGAGGCGCGGCGGTCCGGCTGGCCTCGGTGGTGGCGGGAGCGGCTGCGCTCGCGGCCGCCGGGACCTTCCTCGTGTCGGTCTTCCTGGCTCCGTGGACGCGCCGGGGCGAGGTCCTCCCGGAGCCGGCGCCGGTGGCGAGAACCGGCGCGTTGCCGCCGGGGCACCCGCTCGAAGGGCGCGCGCGCGAGGCCGCCTACCACCGCGAAGAAGGTCGGCTCCGGTCGCTCCTGGAGCAGGCGCAGGCGGCGCAGCGCAAGCGCCGCGCCGGCTCCAGCGCGGCGCCGGTGCTCGCTGCGTTCGTGGTGAACTGGGACCCCGCCAGCCTGCGCTCCTTGCAGCAACACGCCGACCAGCTCACGCACGTGATGCCGGAGTGGATCCGCCTCCAGCCCGGAGGCGAGTTCGCCATCGAGGAGGACGCGCGCGTCCTGCAGGCGGCGCAGCGCCTCGAGGTGGTGCCCACCGTGTCCAACTACGGGCCCAACGGGTTTTCGGCGGATCTCGCCCAGGCCGTGCTGGCCACGGACGCGCTGCGCCGGGACGCGGCGCGCAAGTTGGCCCGCATCTGCGAGGAGCGGGGTTACGCCGGCGTCAACCTGGACTTCGAGGAGCTGGGCGCCCAGGGTTTCCAGAAGCTGGCGCTGTTCGTCGAGGCGCTGTGGGGCGAGCTCCACCCGCGCGGGTTCCTGGTGACGGTGGACCTGCCCGCGGACCCGAAAGACGTACCCGTCGAGCGGCTCGCCGCTTCCAGCGACTTCCTGGTGCTGATGGCCTACGACGAGCACTCGGCCGACGACAATCCGGGACCGATCGCCACGCCGGAATCCGTCGCCCGGACCGCGGGCGAGTATCTGCGCCGAGCCGCGGCGGACAAGCTCGTCCTGGCGATCGGCGCCTACGGATACGACTGGCCGCTCGACGCCGACGGCGACGCCGCCAGGCCCGCGGAGGAAGTGTCGTACGCGCAGGCCCTGGTGCTGGCGCGCGAGAACGAGGTTCCCATCGAGTGGGACGCCCGGGCGCGCGGACCGTTCTTCGAGTACGACGACGAGGAGGCGCACGAGAAGCACGCCGTGCGCTTCCTCGACGCTCCGGCGGAGGGCGGAGGACCCCAAGCTGTTCGACCTGTTCGCCCGGCCTCCCGCGCCGCGCACCTTCGACCCCGAGGCGGCGCGGCACGCGCTCGACGGCGTCATCGCCAACGACCCCGACGACGTCCAGACCGAAGGCAGCGGAGAGCTGCTCTCGCTCAAGGCGGCGCCGCAGCCGGGCCTTCGGAAGCTCACTTGGGACGCCGGCGCGGGCGTCGAGCGCGCCGACTACCTGCAGTATCCGTCCGGATGGATCCTGGAGCGCAAGGGAGGCAAGCCGCGCGGGCGGGTGACGCTCACCTTCGACGACGGCCCCGACCCGGTGTGGACGCCGCGGATCCTCGACGTGCTCGCGCGGCAGGGCGTGCATGCGGCGTTCTTCCTGATCGGCGGCAACGCGCAGGCGCACACCGACCTGGTGCGCCGCGAGCTCCTGGAAGGGCACACGGTGGGGAACCACACCTTCACGCACCCGGACCTCGCGCGCGTGTCGCCGCTCCGCATGGAAGTGGAGCTGAACGTCACCGAGAAGCTGCTCGAGTGGATCACGGGCCGCCACCCGCGCCTGTTCCGGCCGCCTTACCACTCCGACCAGACGCTCGACGAGGCGCCGAACGCGCAGGTCATCGCGCGCGCCTCGGCGATGGGCTACCTGACCCTCGGCCACGACATCGACCCGGAGGACTTCTCCCTGCACGATCCGCAGGAGATCGCCCGGAGGGTGCTGGCCAAGGCGCGCGATGGCAGCGTGATCCTGCTGCACGACGGCGGCGGCGACCGGAAGGCCACGCTCGACGCGCTGCCCCTCATCCTCGACGGCCTTCTGGAGCAAGGCATCCAGGTGGTGGGGCCCGAGGAAGCGACGGGACTCTCCCGGGACCAGCTCCTCCCGGCGGCGCCGCGCGCCCCGCTCCCCGCGCTCATCTCGGGCGCGGATACGCTGGTGTTCGGCGTGCTGGGCGGCATCGCCCGCCTGCTCGGGCCGGCGTTCGGGTTCGCGCTGGCGCTCCTGGGACTGCGCGCCGTGATCCTGGCCGTATGCGCTCCCCTGCAAGCGAGGCGCGCGCGGCGGAGGCGGCCGGCGCCGTTCGCCGGAACGGTGTCGGTGGTGGTGCCCGCATACAACGAGGAGCAGGTCATCGCGCGAACGGTGGAGACGCTGCTCGCGCAAGAGCCGCCGGTGCTGGAGGTGGTCTGCGTCGACGACGGATCGAAGGACGGCACGCTCGCCGTGCTGCGCGAGCGGTTCCACCGCAACCGGCGGGTAAGGATTCTCGCCAAGGCCAACGGCGGGAAGTCGTCCGCGCTCAACCTGGGTTTCGCCGAGGCGCGCGGCGAAGTGGTGGTCGCGCTCGACAGCGATACCCTGTTCGCAACCGACACGGTGGCCCATCTCACCGCGCCCTTCTCCGATCCGCTGGTCGCCGCCACCGCGGGCAACGCGAAGGTCGGGAACCGGGTGAATCTCCTCACCCGCTGGCAGGCCCTCGAGTACGTCACGGCGCAGAACCTCGAGCGCCGCGCGTGGGACCTGGCCGGCGCGGTCCCGGTGGTGCCCGGCGCGGTCGGCGCCTGGCGGCGCAGCGCGGTGCTCTCCGAGGGAGGCTTCCACGAGGACACGCTCGCCGAGGACACGGACCTGACGCTGCGGCTCATCGCGCGCGGGTACCGCGTCGTCTACGCGGAGGACGCCCTCGCCTATACCGAGGCGCCCGAGACGGCGCGGGCGCTGCTCAAGCAGCGCTTCCGCTGGACGTACGGCGTGCTGCAAGCGTGCTGGAAGCACAAGCAGCGCCTCTTCCGCCCCGGTGGCGGCGTCCTCGGCTGGCTCATCCTGCCCGCGTTCGCCATCTACCAGTTCCTGGTGCCTCTGGTCGCGCCGGTCGTCGACCTGCTCTTCGTCGCGGCGCTGCTCCGCGGGAACGCGTTCGCCACGCTGGGCTACTACCTCCTGTTCTTCGCGCTCGACCTGTTGCTCTCGGCGACCGCCGTGCTGCTGGAAGGGGAGGACCTGGGCCTGCTGCCCGGCCTCTTCGTCCAGCGCGTGCTCTACCGGCAGCTGCTCTGGGTGGCGCTGGTCCGCTCGCTGTGGAACGCGCTGTCCGGGTTCGCCGTCGGCTGGGGCAAGCTGGCGCGCACCGGCAGCGCCCAGGTCGCGCCCGCGCGCCGCTGATGCGTTATCTTCCGGGCGACGATGAAGATCGCGCTCGCACAGATCGACACCATCGTCGGCGCGTTCGCCGAGAACGCCGCCGCCATCGTGCGACAGTCGCGCGAGGCGGCCGGCGCCGGTGCCCGGCTCGTGCTCTTCCCCGAGTTGACCCTGTGCGGCTATCCACCCAAGGACCTGCTCGGGCTGCGCGAGTTCATCCAGCGCCAGCTGGCCGCGCTGGACAAGCTCGCGGCCGACCCGGTCTTCGCGCGTGTGCCTGCGCTGGTCGGGTTCGCCGAGCCGCACCGGGGCGAAGGCGCCGGGCTGTTCAACGCCTGCGCCCTGCTGCGCGACGGGAAGATCGCCGCCGTCGCTCGGAAGTCGCTCCTGCCCACCTACGACGTCTTCGACGAAGCGCGCTACTTCGATCCCTCTCCGGCGGTCACGGTGGTCGAGATCGCGGGCACCCGGGTGGGCCTGTCGATCTGCGAGGACCTCTGGAACGACAAGCTCTTCTGGCAGGAGCCCCGGTACCTGCGCGACCCGGTGGAGGAGCTGGCGCGCCAGGGCGCGCAGGTGCTGGTGAATCTCTCCGCCTCACCTTACGCGTTGGGCAAGACGCAGGTCCGGCGCGACATGGTGGCGGCGGCCGCCCGGCGCCACCGGATGCCCATCGCGCTGTGCAACCTGGTGGGCGGGAACGACTCGCTGGTGTTCGACGGGCACTCGCTGGCTGTCTCGGCGGCGGGCGACATCCTGGTCGAGGCGCCCGGGTTCGACGAGCGCCTCGTCTTCGCCGAGCTCTCGCCGAAAGCGTTGCCCGCCGGCGAGCCACGGACGACGCCGCCCCTCGGGCGCGAGAAGCCCGAGCCGTCCTGCAGAACCGACCAGGTGCTGGCGCCCAAGCCCGACCCCGGAGCGCTGGCCGTGGTGTCCGCGTACGAGCTGGATCTCTCCGACGCCGGCTGCGCCGAGTTGGCCGCTGCGCTGACGCTCGGGATCCGCGACTACGCGCGCAAGACCGGGTTCCGGACGGCGGTGCTCGGCCTGTCCGGTGGGGTCGACTCGGCGCTGACCGCCGTCCTCGCGGCGCGGGCGCTGGGTCCCACCAACGTGACCGCCATCGCCATGCCCTCGCGCTACACGGCCTCCATGAGCAACGAGGACGCGGCGCTGCTCGCGGAGCGCCTCGGGATCCTGTTCCACACCATCGCCATCGAGCCCATCTTCCAGTCGTACCTCGCGGCGCTCGAGCCGATCTTCCGCGGCCGCAAGCCCGACGTCACGGAGGAGAACCTGCAAGCCCGCATCCGCGGCACCTTGCTCATGGCCTACTCCAACAAGACCGGAGCGCTGCTGCTCTCGACCGGCAACAAGAGCGAGCTCGCCACCGGGTTCTCCACCTTGTACGGGGACATGGCGGGCGGCCTCGCGCCCATCGGCGACCTGAGCAAGACGGCCGTGTACGCCCTGGCGCGCTGGTTCAACCGGCAGGGCCGCGAGGTGATCCCCGAGCGCATCCTGACGCGCCCGCCCACCGCCGAGCTCCGGGACAACCAGACCGACCAGGACACCCTGCCTCCCTACGACGATCTGGACCGCGTGCTGCGCGGCCATGTCGAGGAGCACCTCGGCGTAGGCGAGCTGACCGAGCGGGGCATCCCGGAGGACCTCGCGCGCCGGGTGCTGAAGCTCGTGGTGCAGAGCGAGTACAAGCGCCGGCAAGCGGCGCCCGTGCTGCGCGTCACCGCGCGCGCATTCGGCGAAGGCTGGCGCTTCCCCATCGCGCACGGGTATCGACACTGACGATCGGG
>WNFL01163681.1_pt1 | contig 31375 bp, 25 predicted proteins | sample 5400361 | NCBI WGS metagenome assembly WNFL01 (sample SAMN13153351, study PRJNA577476) | soil metagenome | isolation source: 40 cm soil on Douglas fir-dominated hillslope | place: USA:California | collected 2013-09-17
GCCAGCCGGAAGGTCTCGGCGAGATCCAGCACCGAGCGTGCCGATTGCTGGCCTCCGACCATGACGAAGTGCTCCTGATGACCGTTCAGCCAGGCTAGGAACACGAGACCGGTCTTGTAGAAGCGAGTCGGCGCGGCAAAGATGTGACGCGCGAGCGGCACCGTCGGCGCGAGGATGTCATGAAAACCGGGCACGTCACCGGATGCCAGGCGACCCAATGCAGCAGAGGCGGCCGGGGCGATCGCGTCGAAAATGCCGAGCAGCGCGTCGGAGTGGCCTGCCCCGTCGCCTTCGATCAGGTCCGGGTAGTTGAAGTCGTCCCCGGTGTACATGCGCACTCCCTGCGGAAGGCGCCTGCGCATGTCGATTTCCTTTTGCCGATCGAGCAGCGAGATCTTGATGCCGTCGACTCATCGCCTGGCCGCGATTCTCCTCGCCCCAGTAACCGGCGAGTTGCGGATCGAACATCTCGCCCAGCCAGTGAATGATCACGGGTTGCTTTACCTGCGAGAGGATGCGCGAGTAGACCTTCTGATAGTCCTCGGGCGAGCGGGCGCAGGCCGCAAGCGCGCGGCTTGCCATGAGCACGATCCGCCCGCCGAGCCTTTCGATCGCTTCGCACTGCTCCTCGTACGCGGCAACGACCTCATCGAGTGTCAAGCCACTGGAGGGTGCGAGCTGGTCGGTGCCGGCGCCGCTGAAGAGCACCGCGCCTTCGATGCCTCCCGACGCCTCGATCGAACGGCGGGTCAGCTCGAGCGAGCTCTTCCAGTCAAGCCCCATTCCGCGTTGTGCCGTGTCCATCGCTTCGGCCACGCCGAGACCGAGCGACCACAGGTAGCGCCGGTAGGCCGTAGTCGCATCCCAGTCGAGTGCGGCATCGAGCCATGGATTCGCTCGGGCGAGAGGATCGGCGACCACATGCGCCGCAGCGAGCGCGATGCGATTGAACGCTTTCCTCCCGGTTGCGCCGAAATCGCGCGGCGCGCTCAGTCGGAATGCCTCGAGCTTGCCGGCTGCGGAAGGCAGCTTGATGCGCACTGCCAACTTTTCAGGCGCATTCACGTCTGGCCTACGCCTTCAGTCTGGGAACGTCGACCCAGCGTCGCGAGCGCCAGGACTTCAGCGCGCACTCCACAAGCTGCAGTCCCTTTGCGCCTTCCAGCAGATTCCACTTGAATGGCGCGCCTTCACAAACGTGGCGGATGAAGAGCTCCCATTCCGCCTTGAACGCGTTGTCGTAGGACTTGTCGTCCGCAACCTCCTTCCAGTCTGCGCCGAAATCGTGGGTTTGACGCACGTCAGGGTTCCATACCGGCCGGGGTGTGTCCGCGAGCGATTGGGCGAAGCAGCGCGTGAGGCCAGCCACGGCAGTACCCTTCGTGCCGTCCACCTGGAATGTCACCAGATCGTCGCGGCGCACGCGCACGCACCAGGAACTGTTGAAATGCGCGATGACGCCGCCTGCGAGCCGGAAAGTCGCGTACGCTGCATCGTCTGCGGTCGCCCTGTACCTGCTTCCGTTTTCGTCCCAGCGCTCCGCGATGTGCCGCGCACCGAGGCAGGAGACGCTCTTTACCTCCCCGAACAGGCTGTCGAGCACGTAGCGCCAGTGGCACAGCATGTCGAGGATGATTCCGCCACCGTCCTTCGCGCGGTAGTTCCAGGAAGGCCGCTGCGCGGGCTGCACATCACCCTCGAAGACCCAGTACCCGAACTCGCCCCGAACCGAGAGTATCTTGCCGAAGAAACCGGCGTCACGCAGGGCCTTGATCTTGAGCAGCCCCGGCAGCCAGAGCTTGTCCTGGACGACGCCGTGCCGAACTCCCGCCTTTTTGGCTGCCCGATACAGGTCGAGCGCTTGCACGAGCGAGGTTGCGACGGGTTTCTCGCAGTAGATGTGTTTTTTGGCGGCGAGGGCTTTCTTGAGCAGGGCCGGACGGAGCTTTGTCGACGCCGCGTCGAAAAAAATCGCGTCGTCGGGGTTCCTGAGCGCCTCATCCAGATCGGTGGACCAGCGCTCAACGCCGTGCTCGGCGGCGAGCTTCCTCAGCTTCTCGGCGTTGCGCCCGACCAGGATCGGGTCGGGAATCACCCGCGTGCCGTCGGCAAGCCGCACCCCGCCCTCCTTGCGGATGGCCATGACGGAGCGCGCCAGGTGCTGATTTGCGCCCATGCGGCCCGTCGCTCCGTTCATGATGACGCCGAGTCTTCGCTCAGCCATAGCTTTCCTAGCCGAAATTATCCCTTCCGGTGCTCCCCGACGCGAACGATCTTCATCGTGTTGGTTCCGCCGGCCTTGCCGATCGGCTCGCCGATGGTGAGCACGATGAGGTCCCCCTTCTGCACCACGCCGTTCCTCACCAGGACGTTTTCGGCCTCCTCGAGCAGCTCCTCGCGGTCGTCGCCGACGTACTTCACCATCAGGGGATAGGTGTCGCGAAACAACGCGCAACGATAGCGCGTCACGGTCTGCGAAGTGAGAGCGTAGATCGGAACGCCGCAGTTGATGCGCGACATCCACAGCGCGGTCGACCCCGACTCGGTGAGCGCGGCGATCGCCTTTACCTTGAGGTGATAGGCGGTGAAAAGCGCAGCCATGGCGATCGACTGGTCCACGCGAGTAAAGACGCGGTCGAGGAAGTCGCGGTCGAGCGTCACCTCGGCCGAGTCTTCCGCTACCTCGCAGATGCGGCTCATGGAGGCGATGGTCTCCACCGGGTACTTGCCGCTTGCGGTTTCCGCGGACAACATCACCGCGTCGGTCCCGTCCAGCACGGCATTGGCGACATCCGACACTTCGGCGCGCGTAGGTACCGGGCTCGAAATCATCGACTCCATCATCTGCGTGGCGGTGATGGCGAGCTTGTTCTGTTCGCGCGCATGGCGAATCATCCGTTTTTGCAGCGCCGGGACCGAGGCGTCGCCGACTTCGACCGCCAAATCCCCGCGCGCCACCATGATGCCCTCGCAAGCCGACATGATGTCGCTGAGCGCTTTCGGCTCGACGGCCTCCGCCCGCTCGATCTTGGCGATGAGAAAGGCGTCTCCGCCCGCGGCGCGCAAGAGCTGCCTTGCCATGACCATATCGGCGCTCGACTTGGGGAAGGAAACGGCGAGGTAGTCCACCTTGATTTTCGCCGCTGTGCGTATGTCATCCATGTCTTTGGGTGGAAGGGCGGGAGCGGTGAGGCCGCCTCCGAGCCGATTGATGCCCTTGTTGTTGGAGAGCACTCCCCCGTGACGGACGCGGCAATGCACCTCGTTGCCCACGACCTTCTCTACCTCGAAGACGATCTTGCCGTCGTCAAGAAGCAGCACGTCGCCGGGATGCACGTCGCGTGGCAGCTCTTTGTAGTCAAGACCCACACGCCTCTGGTCTCCAATCTCGCAGTCGGCATCGAGTACAAAGGCATCGCCTGGACTCAGAGTGACCTTGCCGTCCTTGAACTTTCCGACGCGGATCTTGGGGCCCTGCAGGTCGCCCATAATGCCGACCGTGCGTCCGGTCTTGCGGCAGGCTTCGCGCACCAGTTCGGCGCGGCGCTCATGGTCCCCGGCGGTACCATGCGAGAAATTCATGCGCACGATGTCCACGCCCGCGAGGAACATGCGCTCCAGCGTTTGGGGATCGCTCGAGGCGGGGCCCAGGGTTGCGACGATTTTGGTGCTTCTTGGCATTGACCCTCCGGGGAATCGTTCTACTTTACCAGATGCTTATGAGGCTACTTCCTCCCCGGGGAAGGCGTAATCCCACGGAAACCGCGCAAGGAGTGGCTCCGGCGCGACTTGGCCGAGGGCAAGCGGCCAAACCCTTTTTTTCGCAGTGAGCGCCCGGTTTCGGCTATATTTCCGGTCTGCGCCAGCGGCTGAGCCATACTCACAAGGGAGGACCCCGTGCTTGCCACGCAGATTCGCCAGAAGGACGGCATCTTCTACTTTGGAAGCGTCCGCGCGCCCGAGCTGCTCGCCAAGGTCCGTTTCATCAGCCGTTTTTACGGCGAAGGCGAGGAGATCGCCCCCGCGCGCGTCTCCCAGGAAGACGAGATCGCCCAGTTCATCGCCAAAATCGAGCGCACCGACCGCGCCTTCCAGAGAACCTTGTCCCGGGCCAAGGTACGCCAGCTCAAGAATTTCTATGAGACGGCGATCACGCAGCCGCCGATCCCTGGAACGGTGCTGTTGTTTACGCCGGAAAAACTGCGCTTTCAGGCGACGGGCGGCACCGACGGGATCGGTCAGCTGACGGAGCCGCAGTCGAAGTTTCTCATCATCGACGGCCAACACCGGCTTGCGGCACTGCGCTTCTACCTGGAGGAGCGCCCGGACGACGCGAAAACCATCAATGTACCGTGTGTAATCTTCGACGGGCGCAGCGAGGATTTCGCTACCGAGATGTTCGTGATCATCAACTCGACGCCCACGCGCATCAACAAGAGCCACCTGATCGACTTGTACGAGCGCGTGTCCTGGGCCGAACCCCACCGCAAGTTCGCTTCGCGTCTGGTCGGCAGCCTCTACAGCGAGGGCGACAGTCCGCTGCGTTATCGCATCAACCGCCTTGGCGGGCGCAGCGCCCAGGACAAGTGGATCCTGCAGGCGGAACTGTTCAACGAGCTGCACCGCTGGGTCAACCGCGACTGGCGCAAGATCCAGCTAGCCGGGGGCAGCCGTACCCAGGTGCCGAACTACTACGGCATGGTGCGCGACTTTTTCAAGGCGGCCGAGCGCGTCTGGGGTGAGGCTTGGGGCCACGCCACGACAACTACATGGTTACCAAGCCGGTGACTCTGAAGGCCATGTTACGGGTGTGCGCCGACCTCGCGCGCGAGGATGGCGATCCTGCGGAGGGCCGCGTCAAGCGCTGGGAAGAGCGGCTTGCCCCTTGGCGCGATCAGGTGAAGGCCTTCAAGTCGGAGGGCTTCTACGAGCGCTTCACCGCCAAGGGCGAAGTCGAGCGCGTGGGCCGCGTGCATCGCGAGCTTACGCGCGCCGCCGGCATCGAGGGACGCGGAGCCAAATCCTAGGCCTTGGCGCGCTGCTCCAGTACCTCGATCGCGGGTAGTTTCTTGCCTTCGAGGAACTCCAAGAAAGCTCCACCGCCGGTCGAAATGTAGGAAATCCTGTCGGCTACTCCGTATTTCGCGATGGCCGCGAGGGTCTCGCCGCCGCCGGCGAGCGAATACGCACCCGATCCGGCAATCGCCTGTGCGATCGCCTTCGTTCCCTGCCCGAATTGATCGAACTCGTATACGCCGACCGGACCGTTCCAGACGATGGTAGCGGCCCCCGAAAGCCGCTTTGCGAACGCCGCAGCGGTGCGCGGCCCTATGTCGAGGATCATATCGTCGTCGCCGATCTCGGCCGCGGGCTTGATCGCGGCTTTGGCGGTTGCGGAAAGCTCTCTTGCGCAGACCACATCCACGGGCAACGGGACCTCGCTGCCTTTGTCGCGGAGGCGCGCCGCGATTTTCTTTGCCTCACCGACGAGGTCCGGCTCGGCCAGGGACTTGCCTATCGTCATGCCTGCGGCGAGCATGAAGGTATTGGCAATGCCTCCGCCCGGGATCAGCCAGTCGACCTTTTCCGCAAGTGCGCCGAGAACCGCAAGCTTCGTCGACACCTTTGCCCCGGCAACGATCGCCACTAAAGGACGCATCGGTCGATGGAGCGCCTTGGAGAGCGCCTCGATCTCCGCCGCCATCAGCAGCCCGGCGCAGGCCACCGGCGCGTACTTCGCGATGCCGTGCGTGCTAGCTTCGGCGCGGTGCGCCGCGCCGAAGGCGTCGTTGACGTAGACGTCGCACAGCGCCGCCATTTTCCTGGACAAGGCATCGTCGTCCTTCTTCTCGCCTTTGTTGAATCGGCAGTTCTCCAAGAGAACCGCCTGGCCGGGCTCGACGGCGACACCGTCCAGCCAATCGCGCTTGAGCGGGACATCCCTCCCGAGCAGCACCGAGAGATGCTTCGCGACCGGAGCGAGCGACTCTTTCTCATCGAGCCGGCCTTCTGCCGGCCGGCCGAGGTGCGACACGAGCATGAGCCGCGCTCCTTGTGCAAGGGCCTGCCTGATCCCCGGCAGCGAAGCGCGGATACGCGTGTCGTCTGCGATTTTTCCGTTCTGGATCGGAACATTGAAGTCGGCACGCATGAAAACCCGCTTGCCGCGCAGGTCGACTTCGGACATTTTCAAAATGGGCATGGACCACAGAAATCAGGAATGGAGATCCCGATTCCTCGACTTACTTCGCGTTCATCAGCGCGACTGTGGCATCCAACATCCGGTTGCTGAATCCCCACTCGTTGTCATACCAGCTCGAGACTTTCACCAGCGTGCCGTTCGACACCCGGGTAAGGGTGGCATCGAACACGCTGCTCGCGGCGCTGTGGTTGAAATCGGAGGACACGAGCAGCTCGGTGTTGTACTCGAGAATGCCCTTCAAATCCGTTTGCGATGCCTGCCTTGCCGCGTTGTTGACTTCCTCCACCGTCGTCGGCCTCTTCGCCACGAAGGTCAGGTCCACGATCGACACATTGATAGTCGGCACGCGGAACGCGAACCCGTCGAGCTTGCCGTTGAGGTGCGGCAATACCAAACCGATCGCGGCCGCGGCGCCGGAGCTCGCCGGGATCATGTTGTGTGTCGCCGACCGCGCGCGGCGCAGGTCCTTGTGGTAGACGTCGGTAAGCACCTGGTCGTTGGTGTAGGCGTGGACCGTAGTCATGAGGCCGGAGACTACACCGATGCGATCGTCAACCGCCTTGACCAGCGGGGCGAGACAATTGGTAGTGCATGAGCCGTTCGAAATCACCGTATCGGAGGCCTTCAGCGTCTTGTCGTTCACGCCGATGACTACCGTGCGATCCACATCCTTCTCGCCAGGCGCCGAGAGAACCACTTTCCTCGCGCCCGCGGCGAGATGCGCCGAGGCCTTCTCCTTGCTCGTAAATAGCCCCGTGCACTCGAGAACCACGTCGACCTTGAGGTCCTTCCACGGCAACTCGGCCGGATTGCGCTTCGCGCAGACCCGGATGCGATCGCCGTTCACGATCATCGATTCGCCTTCCACGGCGATCGTTCCGGGGAATTTTCCGTGCGTGGTGTCGTAGCGCGTCAAGTGGGCGTTGGTCTGCGCGTTGCCCAGGTCATTGATGGCGACAAACTGCAGCTCGTGTTTTTTCTGCCCTTCATAGTGGGCTCGCAAGATGTTGCGGCCGATGCGGCCGTAACCGTTGATGGCGACTCGAATGCTCATTCAGGCTCCTTCCGGGTTTGCCTACTTCAATACGCTTCTCACCGCGTTCACCACGTTCTCGACGGTGAAGCCGAAGTGCTCGAACAGCTTCGCCCCAGGCGCCGACTCGCCGTAGCGATCGATGCCGACCACCGCGCCCTCGGGACCTACGTACTTGCGCCAATAGTCGCTCACCCCGGCTTCGACGGCGACCTTGGGCAAAGTCGGGATCAGCACCACGTCCCTGTACATCGGCGGCTGGCGGTCGAACGCCGAGGTGCAGGGCATCGATACGACGCGAACGGGAATACCTTCCTCGGCAAGCTTTTGCTTCGCGCCAAGAGCCAGCTGCACTTCCGATCCGGCGGCAAGGATGATCACCTTAGGCTCTTGCGCGTCCGCAAGGACGTAGCCGCCGCGGCGGATCGCCGACACCGTATGAGCGTCGCGTTTTTGAAACGGCACGCTCTGCCGCGTGAACAACAGCGAAGTCGGCCCATCCTTTCGCTCGATCGCGGCCATCCAGGCCAGCGCCGCTTCGACGGGATCGCAGGGTCGCCAGACATCCATGCCGGGGATCAGGCGCAGGGTCGCGGCGTGCTCGATCGACTGGTGCGTGGGGCCGTCCTCACCCAGGCCGATCGAGTCGTGGGTAAAGACGAAGATCGAGCGGATCTTCATCAGTGCCGCCATGCGCAGCGCGTTCCTCGAGTAGTCCGAAAAGGTGAGAAAGGTGCCGCCGTAAGGAATGATTCCACCGTGCAGCGCCAGGCCGTTCATTACGGCGCTCATGCCGAATTCGCGCACACCGTAATAGATGTAGTTGCCGCCCCCCTCCCGCCCGACCGGCTTCGAGCCCGACCACAGCGTGAGGTTGGAGCCCGTCAGATCGGCCGAACCGCCGACCAGCTCGGGCAGCACCGGTGCAAGGCCTTCGATCGCGTTTTGCGAGGCCTTGCGGGTGGCGATGGATTCGGTCTTGGCGATGATTTTTTCGAGCAGCACCTGGCAGTGGGCCCCCCAGTTCGCCGGCAGCTCGCCGGCGACGCGACGGCGGAACTCGCGCGCAACTTCCGGGTGCGCTTTCTCGTACGCTGCGAACCTGTCATTCCAGGTTCGCTCGAGCGCCGCACCGCGCTTTTTCGCGTCCCAGCCGTCATAAATTTTCTGCGGAACCTCGAACGGCGGGTAGCGCCAGCCGATCGCCGCGCGCGTCGCCGCGACCTCCTCGGCCCCGAGCGCCTCCCCGTGCGCCTTCGCCGTCCCGGCGCGCTTGGGGGCCCCCTTGCCGATCACTGTCTTGCAGCAGATGAGGCTGGGTTTGTCCTCTACGGCCTTCGCGGCGCGGATCGCGCGGTCGACCGACTCGACGTCGTGGCCGTCAACATTCGGGATCACGTGCCAGCCGTAGGCTTCGAAACGCTTGGGTGTGTCGTCGCGGAACCAGTCCTTGACCTCGCCGTCGATGGAGATCTTGTTGTCGTCGTAAAGCGCGATCAACTTGCCCAAGGCGAGCGCTCCGGCGAGCGAGCAGGCCTCGTGCGAGATTCCCTCCATCAGGCAACCGTCGCCGACCGACACATAGGTGCGGTGGTCGACGATGTCGAAGCCCGGTCGGTTGAACTCGGCTGCGAGAATGCGTTCGCCGATCGCCATGCCGACCGAGTTCGCCAAGCCCTGTCCCAAGGGACCTGTGGTGGTTTCCACGCCCGGAGCAAGCCCGTATTCCGGATGACCTGGTGTCTTCGAATGCAGCTGCCGAAAACGTCGCAGCTCTTCTATCGGCAGGTCGTACCCCGTCAAGTGCAGCAGCGCGTACAGCAGCATCGAGCCGTGGCCGTTGGAGAGCACGAAACGATCGCGGTCTGGCCACTTCGGGTTTACCGGGTTGTGGCGGAGGTGCCGCCCCCAGAGCGCCAGCGCGATTTCGGCCATTCCCATGGGCATGCCAGGGTGACCGGAATTTGCCGCCTGCACGGCGTCCATGGCCAACGCACGAATCGCGTTGGTCAGCTCCTGGCTCATTTACTCGGAAAATTCGGGAGGGTGGGTGGAGACCTTATAATTATCGGTGAATCTCGCTCGCTTGGCGAGAAAAACCGCAACGGAGGAGCAGTGAGCAAACTCGCTTTCATCGGGCTCGGCGTGATGGGTTTTCCCATGGCCGGACATCTCGTGACCAAAGGCGGCCACGAACTTACCGTGTACAACCGCAGCCGCGCCAAGGCCGAGGCCTGGGTAGGCAGGCACAAGGGACGCTTCGCGGACACCCCGGCCAAAGCTGCCGAAGGGGCAGACATCGTGTTCTCCTGCGTCGGCGACGATCCTGATCTGCGCGAAGTCACCCTGGGGCCGAACGGCGCTTTCCAGAAAATGGCCAAGGGTGCGATCTTCGTTGACCATACGACCGCTTCGGCGAAAGTGGCGCGCGAGCTCGCCGCCGAGGCGAAAAAGCGCGGTTTCGAATTCCTGGACGCGCCGGTCTCCGGAGGTCAGGCGGGCGCCGAAAACGGACAGCTCACCGTCATGGTGGGGGGCGACGCCGCCGCCTTCGATCGGGCGAAACCGGTCATCGCGCATTTCGCCAAGGCGGTCACGCTGATGGGGGTCTCGGGCGCCGGTCAACTCACCAAGATGGTCAACCAGATCTGCATTGCAGGCCTGGTACAAGGTTTGTCGGAAGGTCTCAACTTCGCCAGCAAGGCCGGCCTTGACGCGAAGCTCGTGCTCGAAGTGATCTCGAAGGGCGCGGCCCAGTCCTGGCAGATGGAGAACCGCGGCAAGACCATGGTCGACGACAAATTCGACTTCGGCTTCGCAGTGGACTGGATGAGAAAGGATTTGCGTATCTGCTCCGAGACAGCACGGGAGATTGGCGCTCAGCTCCCCGCTACCCAGATGATCGCCGGCTTCTACGACGAGGTATCGAAGATGGGAGGCGGTCGCTGGGATACCTCCAGCCTGATCCGGCGGCTGCGCCGAGCCTGACCCGCGTCCAGGGCTCTTTCCGTGCGGGCCCATCCGTGAGCATGCCTTTCCAATGGCCGGCAGACTACGCGCCGGCCATCCAACCTCCCACCGACCCGCCTGAGCGCTCGCTCTGGTTCGTTTTCCGCGGGTCGGAGCTTCTGGTCACCGCCGCACCTGCCGTTGCACTTCCCCATTGCAATCACCCCAAGATTTTGGGTATGATGCCTCAGCGAATACAATATCTTGGGGTTCTCGGCGAGCAGCATTGTTTTTCCGCCGAGGCGGCGACAGGGGTTGCCGCGCCGCAGGGATGGGCCTGGCAGGGTTTGCGCGCGTTGTTCAGCGCGCTTGATGATGCGCAGTTTGCCCTAGCGGGTCGGGCGCTGCAGATCGTCGAATGGGACCGCACGCATCAGTTTTGCGGAGCGTGCGCGGCGGCGACGATGGCTCGCACGAGCGAGCGCAGCCGCGAGTGTCCGGGGTGCGGGCTGGTGGTGTATCCCAGGCTCGCGCCGGCGGTGATGGGGCTGGTGCGGCGCGAACGGCAGCTGCTGCTGGCGCGCTCGCCGCGGTTCCCCGGGGGGATGTACAGCGCGTTGGCGGGATTTGTCGAGCCGGGCGAGACGCTGGAGCAGTGTTTGGAGCGAGAGGTGTATGAGGAAGTCGGGATCAAAGTGCGCAATGTGCGTTACTTCGCCAGTCAGCCCTGGCCGTTCCCGCATTCGCTCATGATCGCGTTCTTCGCCGATTATTGCAGCGGTGAGATTCGCGTCGATGGAACGGAAATCGAGGACGCGAAGTGGTTCGACGTCAGAAATCTTGAAAATTTGCCGCGGTTGCCTGCTAGAATCAGCATCGCTCGCAGGCTGATCGATGCGGCAAAAGGGGAGATGCTCGCATCATAGGTCGGCATCTCGGTTATCAACGGGCGTGGGGATTTATGCAAATTGGACGGACTGCACATTGTTGCGAATCTGTACCGTTGCGGGGGGGATGCACGGTATTTGACTGACGCAGCCGAGCTGCGTCGTTTTTGTCACGACTCCATCAACAGGTCCGGTCTCACGATACTCGGCGACCTGTTCCACGAGTTCGACGGTGGCGGAGTCACGGGCACGGTGGTGCTGGCGGAGTCGCATCTCGCCGTTCATACGTGGCCGGAGCTCCAGAGCGTCACCCTCGACGTCTACGTCTGCAATTACACCCAGGACAACAGCGCCAAGGCGCGCCAGGTCGTCTCCGACCTGATGGAGCTTTATCGCCCCGAGGAACACGTGCAGCACGATGTGCCGCGCGACAAGCGCCTCATGTACGAGTCGCTGAACGGGGACTACGGGTTTTTCCTGCGCTCCTCCAAGCTGATCGAGTCCTCGAAGACGCGCTTCCAGGACCTCGAAATCCACGAGACACCCCAGTTCGGAAAGCTGTTTCGCTTGGACGGCTGTTTCATGACTTCCGAGCGCGAAGAATTCGTCTACCACGAGACCCTAACCCACCCGGCGCTCACCGCCCACCCCTCGCCCAAGCGGGTCCTCGTGATCGGCGGCGGCGACGGCGGCGCGGCGGAGGAAGCGCTCAAGCACCCGTCGATCGAGCAGCTCGTCATGGTCGAGCTTGATGGGAAGGTGGTCGAGATCGCCAAGGAGCACTTCGGCACGATTCACCGCGGCGTATTCGACAATCCGAAACTGAGGCTGCTGATCGAGGATGGGCTGAAGTACCTCGCGGAGACCAAGGAAAAGTTCGACTACATCGCGCTCGATTTGCCCGACCCCATCGGCCCCGCGACCGCTCTCTACGAGGAAACGTTCTTCCGCGACTGCAAGCGCGCGCTTGCCGCAGGCGGAGTGCTCAGCTTGCATATGGGCTCGCCCTGGTCGCGCCCCGACCGAGTGAAGATGCTCTACGCGCGCCTGGCCAAAATGTTCAAGATCGCCCGGCCGTATACGATGTTCATCCCCTTGTACGGCTGCCTGTGGTCGATGTGCGCCTGCTCGGATTCAACAGACGTCGCGGCCGTGAGCACCGGGGAGATCGACGTTCGGATCAGCAACCGCGGGCTCAGCCATCTGCAGTACTACAACGGGGCTGCCCATCAAGCGCTGTTCGCATTGCCGAATTTCGTGCGCGACCTCACCGTGGACGCGGTGCCCAAGCCCAGGCTCGTGGCAACGAAAAAGCGCGCCGCAGGGGGCGCAAAGTAGACCTTGGACTTCAGCCGGTCGGGCGGGGGGTGACCGAGGGGGTCTCCCCCTTAGTTCTAGCCTCGAACCCGAGAAAACCGAACGCGGGCTCGGGCTTTCGGCCGCTCACGATGTCGGCAACTGCCTTGCCCGAGCCGCACGCAAACGTCCACCCGAGCGTGCCGTGTCCGGTGTTGAGAAGAAGGTTGGAATACTTCGAACGTCCAATGAGCGGCAGATTGCTGGGTGTGGCCGGTCGCAGTCCAGTCCAGAACTGTGCACGCTCCGGACGCCCCGCCTTCGGAAACCACTCGAAGCAGCGCTTGACGAGCGCCCCGCAGCGAACCTCGTTCATCTCGGTGTCGTAGCCGTTCAACTCGGCGGTGCCTGCGACGCGCAAGCGATCGCCCAGCCGCGAAATCACGATCTTGCGGGCGTGATCGGTCAGGCTCGTCTTCGGAGCTTCATCACCGGGCTCAAGGGGCAAAGTAACCGAATAGCCCTTTACCGGGTACACCGGTACTGAGACGCCGACCGGGGCGAGCAGCAGCGGGCTATAGCTCCCCAGCGCAATAATGTAGGCTTCGGCGCGCAACGATTCCTCGATTCCTTTTTCGTCGTCGATGACCACGCGCTCGATCGCTCCCCGCGCGGCTTCGAGGCGCTTCACGCTGACGTTGAACCGGAAGCTCACACCGTGGGCAACGCAGAGATCGGAAAGAGCCCGGGTGAAAAGCTGCGCATCGCCGCACTCGTCGGAAGCCGCATAGACACCGCCCACCAACCGGCTTATCGAATGCTCGAGCGCAGGTTCGATCGCAAGGCACTCCAATGGCGTCCTGATTTCAATGTCCAGGCCGCGAGCTCTGAGCAGTTCGGCCTGTCTCTTCGCGTGTTCGAATTCCCCGTTGTCTTCGTACAGGTGCAGGATGCCCCGCGTATCAAAATCGTAGCGGATACCGGTATCGCGCCGCAGTTGCCGTAGCTGCTCGCGGCTGTACAGCGCGAGTGCGAAAGCGGAATCGGTGTTGCGACGGGTCCGGCCCGGCAAACATTCAAAAAGGAAGCGCAGGCCCCAAAGCCACTGGGCGAGGTCGGCGCGCGGCCGGAAGAGCAGCGGGGCGTCCTCGCGCCCCAACCACTTCAGAATCGTCAAAGGAGCGGTGGGGTTGGCCCAGGGCTCGGAGTGGCTGACTGAAATCTGGCCGCCATTGGCGAAGCTCGTCTCCAGCGCGGGTTCGGGCTGGCGGTCCACCACCATGACCTCGTGGCCGCTCTGCGCGAGATACCACGCGCTGGTCGTGCCGATGACACCGGCGCCGAGGACGACCACTCTCATGCCTGCCTCCGATAAAAGCAAAAGGGGGAAAGCTTGCGCTTTATCCCCCCATTTTCTCTGCCCGAAAGCTGCGACTTGTGCGACTATGAGTTGATTCTTCGGCAGCGATTCGCCTGTTGCGCCATCGGTACAGCACCGCGTTCCGAGGTAACGAATCTACACTTTTGACCTTTGCACGGCAAGCGAGCCCTCCCGACGCGTCCACATAAATCTACGCACGTTCTGAGGCCGTTCGATACGTTGTTCCACTGGATCGGTGAGAGCTAAACCCGGTAGGACTGCGGCCTGCTTCGGGGTTTGCACGAGCGGCCCGTAAAGGCAAGAGCTTGTCTACTTTCCCGTGTAAGGAATCACTTTTTGCCGCTGCTCACCCAGGCCCTTGATACCCAGGGTGACCACGTCACCCGCTTTCAGCCACGCCTGGGTCGGCTTCATCCCCAGCGCGACGCCGGCGGGTGTTCCGGTGGTAATGATGTCACCCGGGAGCAGCGTCATGTAGTTGCTCACGTATGAGACAAGCTTCGCGCAGGAGAAAATCATGTTTTTGGTATTGGACGATTGCCTGCGTTCGCCGTTGACGTCGAGCCAGACGTCAAGTACCTGAGGATTGGTGATCTCGTCGGTCGTGACGAGCCACGGCCCGATCGGACCAAAGGTATCGCAGCCCTTGCCCTTGTCCCACTGAGAGGACTGCAGCTGGAAAGCACGTTCGGATACGTCATTCACGATCGTGTAACCGGCTACGTGGCCCAGAGCCTCGTCCTCCGGCACATATTCAGCGCGTGTTCCGATGACGATAGCGATCTCGACCTCGTAGTCGAGCTTGGTGGAACCGCGTGGCTGCCGGATGTCGTCATTCGGGCCGCTGATGCACGTCGTCGCCTTCATGAACACGACCGGCTCGGCGGGTATTTGCAGACCCGCTTCGTGCGCGTGATCGACGTAATTCAGGCCGATGGCGACGAACTTGGAGATGCCCGTATAAGGCACGCCGAAACGCGGGTTGCCGCGCACCAGGGGTAGCGATTCCGGGCGAATCTTGCGCAGCTTCGTCAGCCCTTTGGAAGAAATCGCGTCCTGGTCAATATTGGAGATGACCCCTGACAAATCGCGCAACTGGCCTTGCGCGTCAATGACGCCCGGTTTTTCGAACCCGTTCCTGCCGTAACGACAAAGCTTCATTTTTGGCTTCCTTTCCAGATCATCATGCGGCCGCTTAAGCAAATCGCAACTCTTGGAGCAAGCGCAAGTTGGGTGCAAGCGAAGCAGCTCGATATCGTCGTGGTCCTGAACCGCCCATTTTCTGCCTGGGCGGCGTCGCGACGAGAGCAATTGGTGCGGCCGGTCTCCTACGTAAGCCGTTCCCCCCAGGACTATTCTTATTGCCCGGCGATTATAACAGCGCAACGCCGAAAAAAGCCGTAGTTTCCTTTGAATCAAATGGTTACGGGAGTGGCGAAGCCCCAGGGTCCGACTGGCATGGGCCCGGGCCGCGGGCCGCAAAGCTCGCGGACTCCCAAAGCCAGCCGTACCGTCGATCGTAACACTTGGAGGATCAGGATTTGTGCGGGCGGCCTTCGCCGATCTCGAGCGGGCGTCCCCCCGGATTGCATCTCAGTCGTGCTTCCACTTGATAGAGCACCCTATGGAAGGAGTTTGGTCGATCGGACCGCGGCCCGTCCGGACGATCTGCACCATCGCCTCGAACAGCTCGCGTCGCGCATGCGGCGCCGGCTCGCGCCCGGTAGCATCGAGGCGCCCGCGATAATGCAGAGCGAGAGCAGCGTTGTAGCCGAAGAAATCTGGCGTGCAGACTGCGCCGTATGCCCTTGCTACGTCTTGCGTCGCATCGAGCACATAGGGAAACGGGTAGCGGAACTCCGCCGCCACCCTCTTCATGCTCTCGAATGAGTCCTCCGGATAGTCGCCTGGATCGTTCGACATGACCGCGATGGATCCGATACCGTGGCCTGCCAGTTCCCCGCAGTCGCGTACGATGCGCTCGCGGACCGCCTTCACATAAGGGCAGTGATTACAGATGAACATCACGAGCAACCCGTTCGGACCGCGGCTTGACGCAAGGCTGTGGCGCCTGCCATCCGTGCCGGGGAGATCGAAGTCCGGTGCTGTCGCACCGAGACCCTCGACGGGTGAATGCGGGCTCACCATGCGATTAAAGGCGCGTCGGACTTGTATAAAATCGTAGCATGAAAAGCTTTGCGTCTCGCACTGTCCCGCGGTTTTTTGCTCCGGTGCAGCTTTCCCTCGGTAGCGAAATCGCACTGCCGGAGAGGGTAGCGCGTCATTGTGCGGTCCTCCGTTTGCGACGCGGCGACGCGGTCGTCTTGTTCAACGGAGAGGGCGGGGAATTCTCCGCCGAGCTGACGCAGGTTTCCCATGGCGATTCGCGAGTCCGCTTGATATCGAGGCAGACGCCGGAGCGCGAGTCGCCCCTTGCCATCGCGCTCGCTCAGTGCGTATCGAGCGGAGACCGGATGGACACCACCCTGCAGAAATCTACCGAACTTGGCGTCTGCAGGATAGTGCCGATCGCGAGTAAGCGCTCCGTGGTGAGACTCTCGAGCGACCGGGCCGACAGGCGCGTCGCCCACTGGCGCAGTGTGGTCATCGCCGCCTGCGAGCAATGCGGGCGCAACCACATACCCGAAGTTACGGCGATTACCGACTTCTCGGCTTTTCTGGGCCGTGTGGCCGACGATGGGCTACGGCTCCTTCTGGTGCCGGATTCGGATCGAGACTTGAGGCACCTTGAACCGCCCAGCAGGGTGACGTTGCTGGTCGGACCGGAGGGAGGGCTCGCGCCTGAGGAGCGGCAGCGCGCGGAAAGGAGCGGGTTCGTTCCCGTTCGCTTCGGGCCGCGAGTGCTCCGCACGGAGACCGCGCCGCTCGCAGCAATCGCAGCGATGCAGACGTTGTGGGGCGATTGCTAGTCTCTGCAGACCGGGCACCGCTGTATCTACCGGGGGCAACTGGCTAGAATCGGAGTTCCTTTAAGAACGACAATCATGCCGCCCTCTCCCGCCCAGTTCGTCAGCTGGTTTCGCTCTGTTGCCCCGTATTTCCACGCATTCCGCGGGAAGACCTTCGTGCTTGCCTTTGGCGGAGAAATATTCGCTGAGCGCAGATTTGTCGAACTCGCGCACGACATCAGCCTTCTGCATAGCACCGGCATCCGCGTGATACTGGTGCACGGCTCGCGCCCGCAGATCGAGGCGCAACTCAAGCGCCGCAAGGTCCGCCCACGTTACGCAAAGGGCCTGCGCATCACCGATTCCGTTGCGCTCGACTGCGTGAAGGAGGCTGTCGGGCTGCTGCGCGTAGAGATCGACGCGTTGCTGTCCCTGGGTCTCCCCAACTCGCCCATGGCGGGCGCCGCGATCAATAGCGTGTCGGGAAATTTCATCACGGCGCAGCCAATGGGCGTGCATGATGGGATCGATTTTCAGTACACCGGTTCGGTGCGCGAAGTCGACGCTCAGGCCATCTCGGGTTGTCTCGATGCGGGAAATATCGCAATCGTTTCGCCGGTCGGCTACTCACCTACCGGCGAGGTGTTCAATCTGGCGATGGAGGACGTGGCCGTGGCCGCTGCGACAGCGTTGCGCGCCGACAAGCTCGTTTTCTTCTCTGATGCACCGGTCCAAAACCCGAAGGAAGAGCTCCTGCCTGAACTGACCGCGCAGGAGGCGGCCGAACTGCTCGCGCGTGCCAACCGCCTCACAACGCACACGCGACTCTATCTGGCACATGCCGTCGAGGCGGTCCGCGCAGGTGTACAGCGTGCCCACGTTATCAGCCGCAAACTCGCCGGTGCTCTCCTAATCGAGCTTTTCACGCACGAAGGCTCTGGCACAATGATCACCGCGGACAAATTGGTGAAATTGCGTCCTGCGGTGATCGACGATGCGGGTGGCATACTCAAGCTGATCGAGCCCCTTGAGGAGGACGGAACGCTTGTCCGCCGCGGGCGCGAGCTGCTCGAACGAGAAATAGCGCGTTTTGCTGTCATCGAGCACGACGGTGTTATCGTCGGCTGTGCGGCGCTCTACCCGTTCTTGAGCGCCCGTGCAGGCGAGCTCGCCTGCCTCGCGGTGCGTCCCGAACATCGCGACGAGGGCTACGGAGAGCGCCTTTTGCGGCACGTCGAGGTCCGGGCGCGCGCCCAGCGGATGAAAAAGCTCTTCGTCCTCACCACACGCGCTGCGCACTGGTTCATCGAGCGCGGCTTCGCCGAAACGACGGTAGCCGTCCTGCCTAGGGAAAAAAAGGAACTGTACAACTACCAGCGGCGCTCCAAGATCCTGATGAAGAAGCTCTGAGCCCCGACAGAGCGCGGAGAAAGCGGAGAGCCGCGGAGGAAATTCAATACTTGCCTTACCCTGTATCCTCTGCGGTGAAAACCGCGCTAAAATCGGTTGACGTTTGGATACGGAGTTTCACGATGGCAAGAATGGTGAGATGCGTGAAGCTAGGGCGCGAGGCCGAGGGGCTCGACCTGCCTCCCTACCCCGGCGAGCTTGGCAAGCGTATATACGAAAGCGTATCCAAGGAGGCCTGGCAGGGCTGGATCAAGCACCAGACCACGTTGATCAATGAGAACCGCCTGAACTTGGCGGATTCGCGCGCCCGGAAATATCTTGCCGAGCAGATGGAGAAGCATTTCTTCGGATCCGGAGCCGACGTGGCTTCCGGCTACGTGCCGCCGGACAAGTAGGCGCCCTATTTCCGGGCGATCGTCCTCATGCCCGTCTTGGTTCCGAGTAAAAGCACATCCGCTCCGCGCCGGGCGAACAATCCGTTGGCAACAACGCCGGTGACATTGTTGATCGCCGTTTCCAGCTCGACCGGGCTGAGGATGGACAGGCCCCAAACGTCGAGGACGATGTTGCCGTTGTCCGTGGCAAAACCCTCGCGCAGTTTCGGCTGACCGCCGAGCTTCACCATCTGACGCGCGACATAGGCACGCGCCATCGGGATAACCTCCACCGGCAGCGGAAATTTTCCGAGTACCGGCACCAGTTTCGATTCGTCGACGATGCAGACAAATTTTTTGGCCACCGCGGCGACGATTTTCTCGCGCGTGAGCGCGCCGCCCCCGCCCTTGATCATGGCAAGGTGCTCGGTGATCTCGTCCGCACCGTCGACGTAGACCGGCAGCTCGTTGACGCCATTGAGGTCGAACAGCCGGATACCATGATTCTTCAACCGTTCAGCGGATTTCTCTGAGCTCGCCACTGCACCGGCGATGCGGCCTTTGATCTTCACCAGCTCGTCGATGAAGAAATTAGCGGTCGAACCGGTACCGACGCCGATCACGGCGTCGTCCACCACGTGCTTGATCGCCTCGCGGGCGACCGCCTGCTTGAGCTCGTCCTGGGTCATCGCCGCTTCGACGGTGGCAGGTCCGTGCACACGCCTTCGTACAGTTCCGCCGCCATGCCGATTGATTCGCTTACTGTCGGATGCGGGTGTATGGTCCTTCCGATATCGACCGCGTCCGCGCCCATCTCGACGGCAAGAGCGATCTCGCTGATGAGGTCGCCCGCGCCCGCGCCGACGATGCCGCCGCCGATCACGCGGTGTGTTTCCTCGGAAAAGATCAACTTGGTGAAACCTTCTTCGCGGCCGTTGGCGATGGCGCGCCCCGAGGCTGCCCAGGGGAATTTCGCAACCCCGAACCTGACGCCCTGTTTATTCGCCTCCTCTTCGGTCAGCCCCACCCAGGCGATCTCGGGATCGGTATACGCCACGGAAGGAATTACGCGGGCATCGAAGTAGGACTTCTGGCCGGCCGCTGCTTCGGCGGCGACATGCCCCTCGTGCACTGCCTTATGCGCGAGCATGGGCGGTCCGGCGATGTCGCCGATGGCGAAAATGTGCGGTACGTTGGTCCGCATCTGCGAATCGACCGGGATAAAGCCGCGCTCGTTGATCGCGACGCCCGCGGCTTCGGCTCCGATTTTCTTGCCGTTCGGCGTGCGGCCCACGGAAACCAGGATCATGTCGTAGAGCTGCGGCTTCTGCGGTGCGCCCTCGCCCTCGAACGACACCTTCAGCCCTTCCTTCACGGCCTCGACCCTGGTGGTTTTGGTCTTCAGCATGATGTTATCGAAACGGCGGGTGTTGAACGTCTGCCATACCTTGACCAAGTCTCGGTCGGTACCGGCCATCAGGCCGTCCAGTATTTCGACCACATCGAGCCTCGCACCCAGCGTCGAATACACCGTGCCCATCTCCAAGCCGATGATGCCGCCACCGATCACCAGCAGGTGCTTGGGTTTGGAGCGCAGCTCCAGGGCGCCGGTGGAATCGACGATGCGCGGATCTTCGGGAATGGAGGAAAGCTTTGCCGACTGCGAGCCTGCGGCGATGATGGCATTCTTGAAGCCGACGATCTTGCGGCCTTCCCGGGTCTCCACCGCGACGTGGTTGGGGCCGACGAAGCTGCCGACCCCGGTCAGCACCGTCACCTTGCGCATTTTCGCCATGCCGGCGATGCCGCTGCTGAGCTTGCCCACCACCTTGTCCTTGAACTCGCGCAGCTTGCCCATGTCGATCGAGGGCTCGGCGAAAGTGACGCCATGCGCCGCAATGGCGCGTGCCTCGTCCATGATGGCCGCGGTGTGCAAGAGCGACTTGGAAGGGATGCAGCCGACATTGAGGCACACGCCTCCCAGCGCAGGGTAGCGCTCTATGAGCACCGTGGCGAGGCCGAGGTCGGCGGCGCGGAAAGCGGCCGAATAACCGCCGGGGCCGGAGCCCAGCACCAGCATGTCGCAAGTTACGTCGGCTGTGCCCTTGAACGCCCCTGGCGCAGGCGCCTGCGCGGCGGGTTTCGCGGGTGCGGGTGTGGGTGCGGCCGCGGCAGCGGGAGCGCGAGCCGGCTTGGAAGGTGCGGCAGCGCCTGCGCTCTCTTCGAGCAGGAGAATCGGCGATCCTTGCGAGACCTTGTCGCCGATCTCGATGCGTAACTCCCTCACGATTCCCGCGAGCGGCGACGGAATTTCTACCGTCGCCTTGTCGGACTCGAGCGTGATGAGGGAGGTCTCTTTTTCCACCCGGTCGCCGGGTTTCACCAGGACCTCGATGATTTCGACGTCCTTGAAATCGCCGATGTCAGGCACTTTGACTTCGATCATCTGCGCCACGCCGGTCTCACAGAAGGGTGCGGCGGATGTCGGAGAGCACCGAGGCCAGATAAGTCGTGAAGCGCGCGCCGGCCGCGCCGTCGATGACGCGGTGGTCGTAGGCAAGCGACAGCGGCAGCATCAGCCGCGGAACGAACGCGCCGTCTTTGTACACCGGCCGCATCTGTGATCGCGCCACCCCGAGAATCGCGACCTCAGGCGCATTGATGATCGGCGTAAACGCCGTGCCGCCGATGCCGCCAAGGCTGGAAATGCTGAAGGTGCCGCCGCGCATGCTGTCGGGCTTGAGTTTTTTCTCGCGCGCGGCCTTGGAAATTTCAGCCAGCTCCTTCGCCAAATCGAAAACGCCCTTGCGGTCCGCGTCGCGGATCACTGGCACCAGTAGGCCGTCGGGCGTATCGACCGCGACTCCGATGTGATAGTACTTCTTGACGATCAGGTTCTCACCGGTCTTGTCGAGCGAGGCGTTGAACTCCGGAAACTCCTTCAGCGCGTTCACCGAAGCTTTCACCAGGAATGCGAGCATGGTGAGCTTGAAGCCTCCTTTTTCCGCGACCTGTGCGTTCTCCTTGCGAAACGCCTCGAGCTCGGTGATGTCGGCCTCGTCGTGTTGAGTGACGTGCGGGATGGAGACCCAGTTGCGGTGCAGGAACCCGCCCGACAGTTTCCTGATGCGCGAAAGCGGTTTCGCCTCGACCGGACCGAATTTCGCGAAATCCACCTGCGGCCACTCGGGCAGATCCAGAACTAAGCCGCCGCGCGCAGCAACGGCGGCGACCGCGGGCGCCCCCCTCATCACGCCCTTCACGAACTCCTGGACGTCCGCTTGCGTGATGCGTCCTTTCGGGCCCGAGCCCTTGACGCGAATGAGGTCGACGCCCAGCTCACGCGCGAACTTGCGCACCGAGGGGCTTGCATGCGGCATCGTTCCGAGAGCTGGCGCGGATGCGCTGGATTCCGCCCGGCCCACCCCCGGCGCGGAGGAGGCTGCTGCCGGTACCGCCGCCAGCACCGGGGCAGGCTTTGACGTGGGTGCCTCTTGGAGCTTCGGGGCCGGCTTTGCCGGCGCTACCGAAGCACTTTCTGCCTCTTCAAGGATGAGGATAGGACTGCCTTGTGAAACCTTGTCGCCGGTCTTGACCCGCATTTCCCTGACTACGCCCGCCGCCGGCGAAGGAATCTCCATCGTCGCCTTGTCCGATTCCACGGCGATCAGCGACTGTTCCGGCTGGACCGCGTCGCCCGGTTTGACCAGCACCTCGATCACATCGACGTTCTTGAAATCGCCGATGTCGGGGACGAAGACTTCCCTAGGGGTTCCCATGCTTGCTCAGTTTGCGATTGGGTGCCGGGCTGGGATGCCGCCGGGGCGCGCTTGGCCGACGCCTGATCAGACGGTCACCGGATTGGGTTTTTCCGGATCGATCCCGTATTTCTTGATTGCGTCGGAAACGACCTTGGTTTTGACCTCGCCTTGATCTGCGAGCGCCTTGAGCGCCGCGACTGTCACGAAGTAACGATTCACCTCGAAGAAATGACGCAGCTTGGCGCGGGAATCCGAGCGGCCGTACCCATCGGTGCCGAGCACCCGGTAGACGCGGTCTTTGGGGATAAACGATCGAATCTGGTCGGCAAAGTTCTTGATGTAATCGGTAGCGGCGATTACGGAACCTTCACGCTTCTCGAGGCATTGGGTCACGTACGGGACCCGGGGCTTCGCTCCCGGATGCAGCATGTTCCAACGTTCGGCAGCAAGCCCTTCGCGGCGCAGCTCCGTCATACTGGTTGCGCTCCAAATGTCCGCGGCCACGCTCCAGTCGGCCTCGAGCAGCCCGCCGGCGGCGATGACTTCGCGCAGGATCGCTCCCGAGCCCAGCAGCTGGACGCGCGTTTTCTTCTTCGAGCCTTCCCGGAAGAGGTACATGCCCTTCAAAATCGCTTGCTCCACACCCGCCGGCAGCGCGGGATGCTCGTGGTTTTCGTTCATCACCGTGATGTAATAGAACACGTCCTCCTGCTGCGTGACCATCCGACGCAGGCCGTCCTGGACGATGACGGCGAGCTCATAGGCAAAGGTCGGATCATACGAAATGCAATTGGGAATGACGGAAGAGAGCACGTGGCTGTGTCCGTCCTCGTGCTGTAGTCCTTCGCCATTCAGAGTCGTGCGGCCCGCAGTGGCGCCGAGGAGAAACCCCCGCGCGCGCTGATCCCCCGCCGCCCACGCAAGGTCCCCGATGCGCTGCATGCCGAACATCGAATAAAAGATGTAGAACGGCACCATCACGAGGTTTGAATGGCTGTATGAAGTCGCCGCCGCGATCCAGGATGAAAACGCGCCGGCCTCGTTGATGCCCTCTTCGAGAATCTGCCCCGCCTTGTCTTCGCGGTAGTACATCACCTGCTCGCGGTCGACCGGCTCGTACTTCTGTCCTTCCGAGGAGTAGATCGCGAGCTGACGGAACATCCCTTCCATGCCGAAAGTACGCGCTTCGTCCGGAACGATCGGCACGATGTGCTTGCCGATGTTCTTGTCGCGCGCGAGCGCGGTGAGAATGCGCACGAACGCCATAGTCGTCGAGATCTCGCGCCCTTCCGAGCCCTTCAACTGTTGGTCGAACGCCGAGAGAGGCGGCACCGCTGGAACGCCGTCCGCCCTGCGGCGGCGCTGGGGGAGGTAGCCCCCGAGCGCCTTTCTGCGCCCGTGCAGGTACACCATGACAGGATCGTCGTGCTCGGGTTTGTAGAGGGGCAATTCCTCGAGCCTGTCATCGGGGATCGGCACGTTGAAGCGGTCGCGCATCTCGCGGATGGTTGCGAGGTCCATCTTCTTCAACTGGTGGGTCGGATTCTTTGCCTGACCCTGCTTGCCCAAGCCGTAGCCCTTGATGGTCTTGGCGAGGATCACGGTGGGTTGGTCCTTGTGTTTCACCGCCGCCGCGTAGGCCGCATAGATCTTATGCGGGTCGTGCCCGCCGCGGTTCAGGCGCCAGATATCCTCGTCCGTCATGCGCGATACCATCTCGAGCAGCTTCGGGTCCTTGCCGAAGAAGTGCTTGCGCACGAAGGCACCGTCGTTGGCCTTGTAGTTTTGATACTCGCCATCGACCGTGTCTTCCATGACGCGCAACAGCCGGCCTTCGAGATCGCGCGCGAACAGAGGATCCCAGTACGAGCCCCAGATGAGTTTGATTACGTTCCAACCCGCCCCGCGAAAATCTGCTTCGAGTTCCTGGATGATCTTGCCGTTGCCACGCACGGGGCCGTCGAGGCGCTGCAGGTTGCAGTTCACAATGAAAATCAAGTTGTCGAGCTTTTCACGCACCGCGAGGCCGATCGCGCCTAGCGATTCCGGTTCGTCCATCTCGCCGTCGCCGCAGAACACCCACACCTTCCGGTTCTCCGTGCCTGCCAGCCCGCGTGCCTGCAAATATTTCAGGAACCTCGCCATGTAGATGCCCTGGATCGGCCCGAGCCCCATCGAGACGGTAGGGAATTGCCAGAAATCGGGCATGAGCCACGGGTGGGGATAGGAAGAGATACCCTGGCCGTCGACCTCACGGCGGAAATTCAGCAGTTGCTCCTCGCTCAGCCGGCCCTCGAGGAACGCACGCGCGTAGATGCCCGGCGAGGAGTGTCCTTGGAAGTAGACGAGATCTCCTCCGTGCTCTTCGTGCGGCGCGTGCCAGAAATGATTGAAGCCTATGCCGAACAGCGTTCCGACCGACGCGAAGCTCGCGATGTGGCCGCCCAGCTCATCGTCCGACTTGTTGGCCTTCGCCACCATGACCATCGCATTCCAGCGACAGAACGAACGGATGCGCTCCTCAAGCGCATGATCCCCGGGCGAGCGCTCCTCCATGTGCACCGGAATCGTGTTGAGGTAAGCCGTATTCAGCGAGAAGGGAATGTAGGCGCCCGAGCGGCGCGCCTTCTCGACGAGCTTCTCCAGCAGGTAATGGGCGCGCTCGGCGCCTTCGCGTTCGAGAACGGCCTCGAGCGCATCGAGCCATTCCTGCGTTTCCAGGGTGTCGGGATCGTTGGCGGCGAAAGATTCAGGCAGCGCGGACATGACGTTTCCCTCTCGGCGCGAAGGTATGGACGGGAGTGTGAGACTTGCGGAGAATCGCTCGAAGCTTACCCTGCCGGCCCTACCGGATCAATGCACCTTGTCCATACTATGAAACGGTATTTCGCATTATACGAAAACGCGCCTCGCGTAATCAAAGAGATCGAGTCAGTTTGGCCGAACCAAGGCCAGGAAACCGCGGATGTTAGAATGCGCGCCTTCCTTGCTCGCCGCGCCGATTCCCCCTGTGCAGACCCGCACCATTGACGGTAACGCCATTGCGCGCGAGCTACGCGTAGGGCTGATTAAACGTGTCGCGGCCCTTGCCGCGGGAGGTGTGCGCCCCGGCCTTGCGGTGATACAAGTCGGGAAGCACCCGGCTTCGACAATCTACGTGCGGAACAAGATCAAGGCATGCGGCGAAGCGGGGCTCTATTCAGAGCACATCGAATTGCCGGCCGGCGCGGATGAATCGACGCTGCTCGGGCGCATCCGGATCCTCAACAACGACACCCGCATCCACGGCATCCTCGTGCAACTCCCATTGCCACCGGGATTATCCGCGGAGCGAGTGCTCGAAGCCCTGGCCCCGACGAAGGACATTGACGGGTTTCATCCGACCAACATGGGCCTGCTCGCCATAGGCAATCCGCGCTTTGTGCCCTGCACGCCGCTCGGCGTGATGAAACTGATCGAGCACGAGGAAATCGCCGTGCAGGGCCGGCATGCCGTCGTAGTCGGCCGCAGCAACATCGTCGGTAAACCGATGGCGCTGCTGCTCGTGCAAAAAGGCGCCACCGTGACCATCTGCAACTCCAGGACCCCCGATCTGGGCGCGATGACCAGCCAGGCCGACATTCTCGTGGTGGCCGCGGGTAAACCCAGGCTCGTCACGGCAGGCATGGTGAAGCCCGGCGCCGTCGTCATCGACGTCGGCATCAACCGGCTTGCGGACGGGAAACTCACAGGCGACGTGGATTTCCAGAGCGTACTGGGAACCGCCTCGTGCATCACGCCAGTGCCGGGCGGAGTTGGGCCCATGACGATCGCAATGTTGCTTGAGAACACGGTAATATCCGCGGAACGCGCCTCGGCCGCCCGAAGCAGCGCCTGATCTCAACCAGAGAACTTAGGCGTTGCACCCGGAAATGACCGTCAATCCGCTGCTCGATTTTTCCGACCTGCCGCGCTATAGCTCGGTCCGGCCTGAGCACGTCGGGCCCGCGATCGACCAGCTGCTTGTCGAGAACCGTGCCCTGATCGCCAGGCTCACCGCGAAGGGCGCGGCTGCATCCTGGAGCGAGTTCGCCGAGCCCCTGGAAAACACCAATGAACGTCTGTGGCGCGCCTGGGGCGCGGTCGCTCACCTGCATGCGGTGGACGACAACGCTGCGATCCGCGACGCCTACAATGCCAACCTGCCCAAAGTCACCCATTTCAGGACCGAACTCGCACAAAACCTCGACCTGTATGAAAAATTCAAGCTTCTGCGGGCTTCGAGAGATTTCGAGGGCTTGTCTCAAGCGCAGCGCAAGATCATCGAGAACAACCTGCGCGACTACCGTCTCGGAGGAGCCGAGCTGACGCCTAGTAAAAAAAGGCGCTTTGCAGAAATCCAGGAGGAACTCGCGGCGCTCGAGACCAAGTTTTCAGAGAATCTGCTCGACGCGACCAATGCATTTTCGGTATTGATCACCGACCGCGGGGACCTGCTCGGGGTGGCGGCGGACGTGCTGGAGGCTGCCAAAGAGGCCGCGCATAGGGACGGACAAGAAGGCTGGAAGTTCACGCTGCAGGCACCGTCATATGGACCTCTGATGCAATACGCCGAGAATCGCCGGCTGCGGGAGAGGCTCTATCGCGCGCACGTCACGCGGGCGAGCGAATTCGGAAATCCGGAATTCGACAACACCTCGATCATCGTCCGAGAGCTTCGCCTGCGAAAAGAAAAGGCGCGACTTCTTGGTTACAAGAGCTTCGCGGAATTTTCGTTCGTGCCGAAAATGGCCGAGTCACCCGAGGCGGCACTCGACTTCCTCAATGATCTTGCCGCGAGGGCGCTGCCTCACGCACGCAGGGACTATGCCGACCTGGAGGAGTTCGCACGCGCGGAGCTCGGACTGGAGGAACTCCAGACCTGGGATATCGCGTTCGCATCGGAAAAATTGCGTGGGAAACTCTACGCGTTTTCCGATCGGGAAGTGAAGCGGTATTTCCCGGAACCGAAGGTCCTAGAAGGCATGTTCCGGCTTGTCTACGCCCTCTACGGCATTCGCATTCTCCCGGACACGGCTCAAACCTGGCATCCGGAGGTGCGTTTTTTCCGCATTACCGACTCGGACGAGAGCCTAATCGGCCAGTTTTATCTGGATCTTCACTCGCGGGAAACCAAGCGCGGCGGCGCGTGGATGGACGAGGCGATTACGCGTCAGCGAATCCCCGGCGGCGTCCGGACCCCGGTTGCCCATCTCATCTGCAACTTTCCCGCACCGGTCGGGAACAAGCCCGCGCTTTTAACGCATGACGAAGTGATGACCTTGTTTCACGAATTCGGTCATGGATTGCACCATCTGCTCTCGCGAGTCGACGATCTGGGCGTTTCCGGAATACGCGGCGTTGAATGGGATGCAGTCGAGCTGCCCTCCCAGTTCATGGAGAACTTCTGCTGGGAATGGGACGTGCTCGCCCGCGTGACGGCCCACGTCGACGGGGGGGAAGCTTTGCCGCGCAGCTTGTTCGACAAGATGCTGGCGGCAAAGAATTTTCAGAGCGGCATGCAGACTGTGCGCCAGATCGAATTTGCACTGGTCGACATGCACCTACACCACGACTACGACCCCGCGGAGGCGAAGACACCACTGCAGCTCCTCAACGAGATTAGGGCGAAAGTCGCCGTGGTCATTCCGCCGGAGTACAACCGCTTCCTCAATAATTTCTCGCACGTCTTCTCGGGAGCTTACGCTGCCGGCTACTATAGTTATAAATGGGCCGAGGTGCTCTCCGCGGACGCCTACAGCCTGTTCGAACAGAACGGCGTGCTCGACTCCCGCACCGGTTTGCGATTCCGCGACGAGATTCTTGCAGTCGGCGGCAGCCGCCCGGCGCTCGAATCGTTCAAGGCGTTTCGCGGCCGTGGGCCCAGAATCGACGCACTGCTGCGTCACAGTGGTATGTGTCAATGAAGTTTGCGTCATGGAACGTCAATTCGCTCAAAGTGCGCCTGCCTCATCTGCTCGAATGGCTGGCGCGGCGAGCCCCGCAAATCGTCTGCCTACAGGAGATCAAGCTCGAGGACGCCAAGTTTCCGGCGGAGGAGATCCAGGCGGCGGGTTACCACTGTGTTTGGTCCGGGCAAAGGACTTATAACGGCGTCGCGATCCTGTCTCGCGCAATGCTCGCGGACGTCGCTGCGGGAATGCCTGCATTTCCCGACGAGCAAAAGCGAGTCATCGCCGCAACCGTCGGGAAGGGCGCCGATGCGATCCGCGTCGTATCCGCCTATGTTCCAAACGGGCAGGCGGTCGGTTCTGAGAAATATGAGTACAAGCTCAATTGGCTTGCGGCTTTCCGACGCTGGCTCGAGGAAGAACTAAAAAGAAATCCGCGGCTCGCGCTGCTGGGCGACTACAACATCGCACCCGCCGATGAAGACGTTCACGATCCCAAGGCCTGGGAAGGCCAGATCCTGTGCAGCCCCAAGGAGCGCGAGGCCTTCGGGAAGCTCCTTGCCTTGGGATTGAAGGACAGCTTCAGGATGTTTGCTCAGCCGGACAAATCCTTCACTTGGTGGGACTACCGCATGAACGGGTTCAAGCGCGATCGCGGGCTGCGCATTGATCACATCCTGCTCAGCTCCGAGCTCGCTTTGCGGTGTCGCGCATGTTCGATCGACCTCGAGCCACGGCGACTGGAGCGTCCGTCGGACCATGCGCCGGTGATGGCCGAGCTCCAGCTTTAGTCGCTATAATCGAAACAGCCGCGGGCGAAAATAATCGCGCCGAACCCGGGAGCAGTCGCGGTATCCAAGTTAGGAGAAAGGGAACCATGGCTTTCAACAAGTTGTTGCGCCAAATCGCCGGCTCGCTTGCGGCAGCTTGCCTCGCGACCGGCGTGTTCGCGCAAACCGCCTACCCGATGAAACCGGTGAAAATCATCGTGCCCTACTCTGCCGGTGGGCCGGCGGACATCTACGCGCGCTTTGTCGGCGACCGTCTGCAAAAGACTCTCGGCCAGCCTTTCGTAATCGAGAACCGGCCCGGCGCCGGCGCGATCATCGGCACTGACGCGGTGGCGAAGTCTGCCTCCGACGGCTACACCCTACTGATGATGTCGAATACGCATACGGTCAACGAGTCACTCTTCACGAAGAAACCTTACGGCCTGATGCGGGATCTCGCGCCGATCTCGCCGATCAACTATTCCGATCTGATCCTGGTGGTTCACCCTTCGGTACAGGCGCGCGACCTGAAAGAACTCATTGCCCTCGCCAAAGCGAAACCCGGCGTGCTCAACTACGCCTCCTCGGGTCCGGGCACGCCCTATCACATGGCCGGCGAGCTGTTCAAAGCCATGGCAGGAATCGACGTCGTACACGTGCCGCACAAGGGAAGCGCTGAAGCGCGCACCAGCGTCCTTGCAGGCAACGTGCAGATGATGTTCGATGCGATCACCACGATGGCGCCGCTCGCGCAGGCGGGCAAGGTTCGCGCCATCGCCACCTCCGGAAAGACACGTTCCTCGATCACTCCGGAGGTGCCGACCCTGGACGAAGCTGGCCTGCCCGGTTACGACGCAGTCATCTGGCTGGGGATGATGGCCCCGGCGGGAACCCAGAAACCCGTCGTCGACAAGCTGAATTCCGAAATCCAGAAAATCGTCGGCTTACCGGACGTGAAGGAGATCTGGGCCAAGCAGGGCGCGGTTCCGATGCATATGTCGCCGGCAGAATTCGGGAAATTCTTGGAGGAGGACATCCAGAAGTGGGCGAAGGTCGTGACATTTTCGGGAGCGAAAGTCGACTAGGACGCGGGCACGAGAGGGCACTATCTTCCCGCAAAAGGAACCCGGAAACCCGTGACCGAGCGCTTCCGGCTGATCATCAACGGTGCAGAAACCGCGCTTGAGGCGGATCCGGACACGCCTCTTCTCTACGCGCTACGCAACGACCTTGAGCTGAAAGGCACGCGCTTCGGCTGCGGCAGCGGTCAGTGCGGCGCCTGCTTCGTATTGATCGATAGCCATCCGGCCCCCGCATGCGACACCCCTTTGTGGTCCGCCGCCGGCAAGAGTATTACCACGGTCGAAGGGCTGGGCACGGGCGGGGTGCTGCATCCCCTCCAGAACGCCTTCCTCGCCGAGCAGGCGGCCCAGTGCGGCTATTGCACCAGCGGCATCCTGATCAGTGCCGCGGCGCTCTTGGCGAAGAATCCCAGGCCGACCGAAAGCGAAGTGCGCGCGGCGCTCGACCGCAACTTGTGCCGCTGCGGCTCGCACAATCGCATGGTGCGCGCGGTGTTGCGCGCGGCGTCGGAAATCGCGCCATGAGCACCGTTGCCGAAAGCCGGCTCAAGCGGCAGGGAAGCCTGGAGAAAAACCCGGGACTTTCGCGGTGGCTGCGCGTGCATCGCGACGGCACAATATCGATCTACAGCGGAAAGGTCGAGATAGGCCAAGGTGTCTTGACGGCCCTTGCGCAGATTGCGGCGGAAGAGCTCGAGGTCGCGCTGGAACGCATTCGCATGGTTCCTGCCGATACATCGGTGAGTCCCGATGAGGGCGTCACTTCGGGCAGCCTCTCGATCCAGGATTCCGGAGCTGCGCTGCGTCGTGCCTGCGCGCAGGCCCGCGCGTTGCTCCTTGAGCGCGCTGCGACGCGCCTCAACGTACCGGCCGGCGATTTACGGGTGGAGGACGGCGCCGTACGGGCGGCAGGCCGGAGCACGAGCTTTTGGGAATGCGCGGACGACGCTTTGTTCGACTGCGAGATCGATGAGACGGCGACATTGAGATCGCCGCGCGACTACCGGGTGGTCGGCAAGCCCGCGCCGCGGCGCGACCTGCCCGACAAGATCGCCGGTCGCCCCCGCTTCATCCAGGACATGACGTTGCCGGGAATGCTCTACGGCCGCGTAGTTCGTCCGCCGCACAATTTCGCAGGGTTGATCTCGCTCGATGACATCAAGGTCAAGTCGATGCCGGGCCTTGCGACGATCGTGCGCGAAGGTGGATTTGTCGGAGTCCTTGCCGAGCGCGAGGATGTGGCGATCTCCGCCCAGCGCGCCCTTCGGCTCGCGGCGTCCTGGAAGGAGATAGATCCGCTGCCCCGCGACGTGTACGCATGGCTCAAGGAGCACGCGGCCGAGCACCGCGTCATCAGCGAAAAAGAAAACGCCGACGTGAAATCGCGCGGA
>WNFL01223964.1_pt3 | contig 31366 bp, 23 predicted proteins | sample 5400361 | NCBI WGS metagenome assembly WNFL01 (sample SAMN13153351, study PRJNA577476) | soil metagenome | isolation source: 40 cm soil on Douglas fir-dominated hillslope | place: USA:California | collected 2013-09-17
GCGGGCGAGCGCAATGCATGTAGGTGTTCGCCGATCCGGCCAAGTCCCCTCATGAGGACACTCTCGCTTTCCAATCGGGCGCTTTCATGGCGGAGCGCGCCGCCAATTCTCGCCTCTTCGGAATATCCGTGATCCGGGCGCATGTCGCCGCTCCGCAGGGTCGTGGTTGAAACGCATGAAGCGAGATGCGTGCTGCCGTGATCGCCCGAACAAATTTGGCGGCGATGACGCAACGATTTCGAGGTTGCGATATCGCGAGCGAAACCGGTCGAGGAAACCGCGTGATCAAAGTCGATCATGTGGAAATCGAGAGTTATTCGCGGCAAAAAGAAGACCCGCGAGAACGCGGATTCTCGCGGGTCTCTTGGCTCGAGGTCGGCCCCTGCGAGGAGGGGCGTTTACGCAAGTGCCGACCTCAAGTTTCGTTTTGCTTGGGCTTGACCGGTTTGGCTCGCCTTTGTCTGGGGGGTATGATGCTCAGGCGTTCCTGAACGCGTGCTGGCCGGCACGTTCATCCCGAGTTCAGGCATTGCGCGATAAAAGGCGCCTCCATGCGGTATCTTGCGCCCGTCCTCCTTCTTGTCCTGCTTGGCGTGGGTGCCTTGAACGAGCCCGCATCAGCGCAGCCCTATCGCGCCCGGCAGGGAGTCCAGAACGGCGAAGTTCGTTCGCTGGATCAAATTCTTAATGGCATTCGCCGCGAGCGGCCGGGGAACCTCGCCGATGTGCAGGGACCCGACCCCGGCCCTTATGGCGAACCGCACTATCGCCTGAAGTGGCTTACCCCCGACGGGCGGGTGCTGTGGCTCGATACCGATGCCCGCACTGGCCGCGTGCTGGGGGTGCAGGGCGAGGACAGGCCTGGACCTCAGGCCGGTCCTCCGGGTGGCAATTTCCGTCCGCGTCCGGAAGGATTTGGGCCGCGCGGAAACTTCGCCGGCCCACCCGGCCCGAGCGGTCCGCCTCAAGGGGCCAATGTTCCGCCGCCGCCGGATCCGCGTTTCCGCGGACCCGCGCCCGGCGATCCCCAAGGCGCCAATGGTCCGCCGCCGCCAGATCAGCGTTTCCGTGGACCCGTGCCCGGCGATCCGCGCGGCCGCTTCGAGCGCGGTCCGGGCGGGCGCTTCCAACCCCCCGTGCGCGGCCCCACCGGTCCCGGACCCGAACCCATGCGTATTCTTCTCGTGGAAGACGACAAGGACCTCCAGCGCCTCTTGAAGAAGGCGCTCAGCGAAGCGGGCTATGTCGTCGATGTGGCTTCCGATGGCGAGGAAGGTCACTTCCTCGGCGACACCGAACCCTATGACGCGGTGGTGCTCGATCTCGGCTTACCCAAAGTCGACGGCGTCACCGTGCTCGAGCGCTGGCGCAAGGCGGGCAAACGAATGCCCGTGCTGATCCTGACCGCGCGCGATCGCTGGAGCGACAAGGTCGCCGGCTTCGATGCCGGTGCCGACGACTACGTCGCGAAGCCCTTCTACACCGAAGAGTTGCTCGCCAGGTTAAGGGCGCTCCTGCGCCGTGCCGCCGGCATCGCATCGCCCGACATCGAGGTGGGACCGTTGCGCATCGATACGCGCAGCTCGCGCGTGACGGTCGCCGGGAATCCGATCAAGCTCACCTCGGCCGAGTACCGGCTGCTCTCCTATCTCGCCCACCACAAAGGGCAGGTGATGTCGCGCACGGATCTGGTTGAGCATCTCTACGATCAGGATTTCGATCGCGACTCCAACACCATCGAGGTGTTCGTCGGGCGGCTGCGGAAGAAACTCGGCGTCGACGTCATCCACACCGTGCGCGGCCTCGGCTACCGTCTTGATGAACCCAACGGGGGTGGGGACCAAGACTGAGTGCCGGCATGTCCAAGACGAATTCGCTCACCTTCCGGCTGATTGCTGGGGCGGCCGTGTGGAGCCTTCTGGTGCTCGCCGCCGGCGGCTTCGTACTGTCCGGAATTTTCCGCTCGTCCGTGCAGGAAAGCTTCGATGATCAGCTGACCTTTTATCTCGACGGGCTCATAGCCGCGGCCGAGAGCGATTCGCCCGGCCACGTGACGCTCGAGAACCGCTTCGCCGATCCGCGCTTCGAGCGGATCTTCTCGGGCTGGTATTGGGAGATCGAACCTACCGGCCCGAGCGACAAGACCGAGAGCGATACCGCCGCGCAGCCCGAAGTGTCGCGTTCGCTCTGGGACCAGAGCATTGCGCCGCAAAATCTCACGCGCGGCGACAACAATACCATGTGGGGTTATGCGCGCGGTCCGCAACAGCAGCAGTTGCGCGTCCTCACGCGGCGCATCGAGCTTCCCGGCGTCACCGAGGATGGAACGCAGGAGACGCGCCCCTTCAACTTCGTTGTCGCGGCCGATCTCGCGGAGACCGAAGCCGACGTCGGGAAATTCGACCAGACGCTCTATTGGGCCTTCGCCGCGTTCAGTTTGGGGCTGATCGTCGCGACCATCATTCAAGTGCGCGTCGGGCTGATGCCATTGAGGCGCGTCAGCGAAGCGTTGGGCCGCATCCGCGAAGGGCGCGCGCGGCAGCTCGAGGGAAACTTCCCCTCCGAGATCGCGCCCTTGGCGGGAGAGTTGAACGGGCTCATTTCGCATAGTGCCGAGGTCGTCGGACGGGCGCGGGCCCATGTCGCCAATCTCGCGCACTTCTTAAAGACGCCGCTGACCGTTCTCGCCAACGAAGCCGCGGCCTCGCCGGGCCCGCTTGCCGAGACCGTGTCGCGCCAAGTCACGACCATGCGCCGTCAGGTCGACCACTATCTCGCGCGTGCCCGCGCGGCCGGTGCGCTCGACGTGCTCGGGTCCCGCACCGAAGTCGCGCCCGTGCTGCAAGATTTGGCCCGCGTGTTGAAGCGCATGCACCCCGACAAGGATCTCTCGATCGCCGTCACCGTGGCACCCGGCTTGGCCTTTTTAGGCGAGCGCGAGGACTTCGAGGAGATGGCCGGCAATCTCGTCGACAATGCCTGCAAATGGACTCACACCCAGATTACGCTCGAGGCCACCGCGCTCGATTCCGGGCGCCTGCTCCTCATCGTCGGCGATGACGGCCCCGGGCTTGCGCCTGAAGAGCGTTCGCGCGCCATGGAGCGCGGCGAAAGGCTCGATGAATCGGTGCCGGGCACCGGCTTGGGCCTCGCCATCGTGCGCGATGTGGCGAAGCTCTATGGCGGCTCGTTCACGCTCGATGAATCGCCGATGGGCGGCCTCGAAGCCCGGCTCGAGCTCCCGCGCTCGCGATAGGCCGTTCCGCCATCACTTCGCGTGCATGGTCAACATCTGGTTAACCTCACGCTTCTAATCTTCGAGGGCGAGAACTCAGGGGCGGCCCTTCAAGGCCGGCGGTGCTCAAATTTGAGCATTTTGTCGAACGACAAGCAGCTTCTGCTTAGCGGCTTCCTCGGCCAGCTTCCCGAGCATGTGGCTTCGCGGCTGGCAAAGGCCGTGGAGGTCGATCGGCTCATTGGCGGCAAGCTGCCGCATGAGGTGATCCTGCGCGCGTTGCGGCCTCAGCTCAAAGCCGCGCCCCACCCGAACCGCACCGAAACGCCGATGCGCGTTTTCTGTCAGCCCTTCGAGGACATCCTTGTCGATGTCCATCGCGACACAAAACAGAAAGGCCGGGTTGCGAGAACCTCGATCGGCCCGGTGTGGCGTTGGCTCTCCGAAGAGCTGATGCCCGCGCGGCACGCGGTTCTCGACGGAGCCATGCGCGACGCCCTCGTCGGCGAGTTGCGCGAGGAGATCCGCTTGAAATCCGCGGATCTCTGGTCGGAAACGGGTTTCGCCTTGAGATCGGCGTTGGCTGATGAGACCGCGAGGCGCGCGGCGATCGACACGCTCGGCGGCACGGCCGTGGCCGAGGACGCGGCCGAGATGGCGCTCCTCCTGACCGGTGCCGACGACATCCTCGCGGTGCAGAAGCGGCTCGTGAAGCCGGTCACCGGCTTGAGCGATGACGACATCGCGTTCTTGCGCGACGAGTTCGATCGCTTGAACGTGCGCGATCCCGATCTCGCTCCCTATATCGCCCTTGTCGCCATGGGGCGGCTCGAGCGGCCCTGGGAAGCGTTGCGGCTTGCGGCCGTTTTATCGCGCAAAGCGACCGACACGCTCATGGCCAACACCGATCTCGGAACGGTGGGCGAGCTCCTCTTCAGCGATCTCGATTTCCACGCGCGCAAGATCCAGACCGCCCGGCCGGTCGACTTCGATCCCGATGTCATTCTCGCGAGCCTCGCCGGCTTTGCCGAGCTCTCGAGCGGCATGGTGAAGGAACTCGCGATCCGGCGTGAGGGCAAGTGGGGCCAGCGCCTCGCGAAAGACCGGACCAGCGTCGCCGAGACGATCGAAGGATTGCTAGCGAAGGCGCCGAAGGAAATTCTCTCCGCTCTCGCGCAGCCGAAATCCATCGGCTTCGGGCGCGGCAAGCGATTCGACATCTCGCGGCCCCCTGACCCCGAGCGTGTCGCGCGTGCCATGCGCTATGCGAATCTCGCGGCTCACAGCCGGCCCTTCGCGGTGGCCGCCGCTTTCAATGCCAAGCTCGCCGAGGTTGTCGAAGAGCTGACTATTGCGCTCCGATCCTACAGCGAGGACCTTCTTCGCGAGGTGCGCGCGGCAAGTCCCGACGGGCGCTCCAATGCAGAAGCCCACTTCACCGTTATGCTCGAGCTCTCGAAACTGATCTTGGGCGAAGAGGAAGCCGACTTCCTCCGCCGACGCGCCCGCGTGGCCGTCGGCGCGTAGGACGGCGGACTCAATTTGCCTCGCCCCCGCAGGGGGAGAGGCGGCAAGGGACTGAGCGGAGCGACGTCCCGAGCGGGTGAGGGGGCTTAGCCGCGATACGCGTGGCAGCCGCCGTCTCGACGCCGCGACGCCGTCATGTCAAAAGTCAGCCATGCCCGACAAACGCAATCCCTTGAAGCTCAATCCGCTCCAGCTGCGCACGCTGACGCTTTTGCAAGTGCTCGCGCGCTTGCCTGAAGCCGCCGCCGAAGGACCGGAAACGGGCGAGATCACCATCACGCGTTTCCCCCGCGCGCACGCCGATCATTTTCATTTGGGCGATGCGGTGGTGATGGGAAAGGACGCGACGGGACTCTTCAATCAGTCGGTCTGGAACGCGCTCACGCGCAAGGGTCTCGCCAGGGCCGACTGGCCGAGCGCAATCACGTTGACGCCCGCCGGCCTCAGTTACGAGACAGACCTCGCCGGCGAGATCCTCCATCATTCGGGGCATTGAGTCTGAAACGCGCCAACCGAATCGCACGCGGTTCAATGGATTCGGTGCCAATATTTTGGACACCGCTGGCATCACCAGTGCACGCAAGGCGGCGTTGGCCACTCGCAACACGCGCAATTTCGAGGATATCGGTATCTCGCTAGTTGATCCCTGGCAGGCCTAGCGACAACTGGGAAGGGCGGGGCGCTTTTTCGCCCTGAATCTCGACCTCCCTAATTGACCGCGACCGAATTTGCGATATATTGCGAATTGCAATGCAGACTCATATCCATGCTCCAGCCAAATCGCCGGTTTTGATTGTTTGATATTTTTTTGATATCTGAATCGGAAAAGCCAATGAAATCAGATAGCTTTGATAAATATCAAAATTCCGGAAATCAAACGGGGCCGCGCCGCGTCAGATCGTGGAAACGATCGGATTCCACGGCTTTTGTTGCAGTTTATTCACTCCGGGGCGCAACCGTCGCGCCCGCGCGCGCGCTCTTGCCCGAAACGGGTGTCACCGCCGGGACGACGCTGATCGGAGGCGGCGTCGTGCGCAATCCGGGCGATGGCCGTCCCGGGCGCTCGACGGCAGTCATCTCGGCGCGCAAAGCAGTGTCGCTCAAGGGAACGGTCTTCAGCTGATGATCGGCGAACAAAAGCGCCTGATCGGCCGTATGTCGCGTGCCGGGAACCGACGAGGTGCCGAACGGCACCGCGCTTTCGATGTCCCAGCGTCCGTCTTTTGTCCAGGTGGAGAACATAGTGAGCGCATCGCCGCCGGGCGCGCTCGAAGTCCCGTCGCGTGCTTGCCGCTCGAAGGCGATGTCGCGCAGCACGTCGGGGCCGCCGTCCAAGGGGAGATCGACCGTTTCGCGGCGCAGCCGGTTGACCTCGCCCCAGGTCGGATCGACGCGGCCGAAGGCAGAGAGCAGCCGGTTGGCCGCGTTCTTCAGGATCGCTACGGGATCGGGCTTGACCTGGCCGTTCGCGCTCGCGTTCAAGATGGGCGTCGCAAGGATTACGGCAAGGGCCGTGCCGCGGTTCTCTTTATCCGTACACAGATTATATCGCCGCAGCAGCTCGCCCGCTTCTTCGAGAAGCGGATCGCCGGCGTAATTCTTCGCCGCCATTTCTTTCACCAGCGCGGCGAAATCGGAATCGGGCGCATAGCAGACGTCGAACTTCATGGCCTTGAAAGCGGCGCCATTGACCGTGCGCGCGGCGCTTAAGACCGCGAGCGCGCGCCGCGCGCGGTTGCTCACAGTCGTCTCGATCCCCATGCTCGCGGGGAACGCGTCCGGCATGGGATTGAAGCCGTCCGCGGTGGTGCGGAACGGGCTCTGGTTTGCCGCGATGACGAAGCCGCTCCCGGGCGCGATCACTTTGGGGATTTCCGCGAAGGGGAGATATTTGTCCCACAGGGTGGCGGAGAGATTGCCCGGCACCGCGTGCGTCCACTCGTAACCGGGTGGGCGCTCTGGGAACGCGGCGTTGTAGATTTCCGCGATGCGGCCGCCCTTATCCGCATAGACGAAATTCAGGCTCGGTATGTCGCCTGGGATGAGCGCGGCGCTGAACGAATCGTAATCGCGCGCCTTGTTCAGGCGGTAAAAGGCTTCGACGCCTTTCAAATCGTCTTGCCCCGCATAGTGGACGGCGAACAATCCGTTCGAGTTGCGGATGACGGGTCCATGCGCCGAGTGCAGAATCTCGCGCCTGAACGTCCAGCGGATGGGACTCCAGAAGCGCACGACGATGCGCGCCTCTTTGGAGTCGAGCCGCCGCCATTCGCCGTCGAAGCGATAGAAGTAGCGATCGTTCGGATTGGCTTCGAGCTGATAGACATCGTAGAGGTCGGGATGATTGGTCGAGAAGCCCCAGCCGAGCGTGGGACCGGCGCCGGCAAGGAGTACCGGCGAGCCTGGGATCGTGCCGCCGGCCATGTTCCAGCCTTCGGCCGAATTGACGACCGCCTCGTACCAGCTGAGCGCGCCGGTGAAGGGTCCTTGCGGATTGATCAGGAGCCGCGTCGAGCCATCGCCGGAGCGCGACGGCGCGATGGCGACGGCAACTCCCTGCGGCAGCTTCGCAGCCGGGGGCGGAATCTCGTTCGTCCCGCCCGCCAACAGCGCGCGCAGCTGCTCGTCGAGTCCGTACAAGAAGGGGAGCCGCACCATGAAGAGTGCCGCCATGTCCTCACCCTTCGCCGGCGCGAAACCGGGAAGAACGGTGCTCTTGTGTTGGGCGGCGTAGAGGTTCAGTCCAGCGGCGTAGCCCTCGAGGAGCGCCCGCGTGTCGGCCGAAAGATCCGTCTGATAACGGGCATCGACAACATCCCAGACGCCCAGGAGCTGGACGAGATAATCGCCCTCGGCCGCACGCACGCCGTCGACGGTCGCAAGCCGCCCGCGCGCGGCCAGAATCGCGCGCTCGATGGTGGCGAAGTCGTCCTCGGCATGGGCATAAGCGAGCCCGAAAGCGGCATCGGCGTCGCGCCTTCCTGTGATATGAGGCACGCCGTAGCGGTCGCGGACGATCGTGGCGTCGTATTTCGCCGCTTGGGTCAACGCCACCTTGGCGTCGAACCAGCTCAAACGCGCCTCGTGGGCGAGGAAAAAGCTGTAGGACGCCAAAATGACGAACAGGACGAACCCGAAGATGCTGCGCAGGATCATACGCAACCGCCTGTCCTTGGCCCGCACCACTGATACGGCCCCGCATGCCCTTTGGGCAAGCGAAGCCGCGAGTCGCGGAAAATTGACCTTTTTCCCGCCGCTGGACCGCCTTTATCGATACAATGTAGTTTAAGCCAGATTTGGCCCGGAGCCGATCATGACCCCTAAAAAACAGAGGCGCTTGGCTTTTGCCATAACGCTCCTTCTTGCCGGCGGCGGCGCTGCCGGCCTCGCGGTCTTCGCCCTGCAGGACAATGTGCTGTTCTTTTACAGCCCGAGCGACATCGCCGCGCATCCCGAGAAGGTGCCCGAGGGGCGCGCCTTCCGCATCGGGGGCCTAGTGCAGTCGGGAAGCGTCAAGCGCGACGCCGGCCTCGAAGTGCAGTTCACCGTCACCGATGGCAAGAACGCCGTCCCTGTGCATTATTCGGGCGTGCTCCCCGATCTCTTCCGCGAGGGGCAGGGGGTCGTTGCGCTCGGCACGCGCTCCAACAATGGCGTCTTCACCGCGAGCGAAGTCCTCGCCAAGCATGACGAGAAATACATGCCTCCCGAGGTCGTCGACGCTTTGAAGCGCTCGGGACATTGGAAAGAGGGCGAAGGCGCGGGCTCATTATGACAGGCGAACTCGGCGAACTTGCCCTCTGCTTCGCGTTTGCGCTGTCGCTGGTGCAGGCGATCTCAGGATTTGTCGGAGCCAGCCACGCGAACACGCGCCTGATGGCGATGAGCCGAGGGGCGGCCTTGGGAAGCTTCGTCTTCATCGCGCTCGCTTTCTTCACGCTGATGTTCGCCTACGTGACCTCGGATTTCTCGGTCGCCGCGGTCGCCGAGAATTCCCACACGCTCAAACCGCTCATCTACAAGATCAGCGGCGTGTGGGGGAACCACGAAGGATCGATGATCCTCTGGCTTCTGATCCTCGGCGTCTACTCCGCCGCCATCGCCATGACTCAGCCCGCGGACGGCGAGAACGGGCCGCTCGCCTCACGCGCGCTCGGCGTTCAGGCGCTGATCGCAATCGCATTCTTGATCTTCGTGCTCCTCACCTCCGATCCCTTCCAGCGCCTCTTCCCACCGCCGTTCGAAGGCAACGGTCTCAACCCGCTGCTGCAGGATCCGGGGCTCGCCTTCCATCCGCCGCTTCTCTATCTCGGCTATGTCGGTCTGTCGGCGGCGTTCTCCTTTGCCGCCGCAGCGCTCCTCGACAAGCGCAACGACGCGGCCTGGGTGCGCGCGGCGCGTCCCTTCGCGCTCACCGCTTGGACGGCGCTGACGCTCGGCATCGCGGCAGGTTCGTGGTGGGCCTATTACACGCTCGGCTGGGGTGGCTTCTGGTTCTGGGATCCGGTGGAGAACGCGTCCCTCATGCCCTGGCTGGTCGCGACCGCGCTCATTCACTCGATGATGGCGACCGAGCGCACGGGTGCGTTCAAGAGTTGGACGCTGCTTCTTGCCATCGCCGCGTTCTCCTTCAGCCTGATCGGCACCTTCCTGGTGCGCTCGGGCGTGCTCAACTCCGTGCATGCCTTCGCCAACGATCCGCGCCGCGGCATGTTCATCCTGATGATCCTCTTCGTCGCGATTACGACGCCGCTCGCGCTCTTCGCCTGGCGCGCGCCGAAGCTCGCTCCGGGAGCAGCCTTCGACCTCGTCAGCCGCGAGACCGGAATCCTGATCAACAATTTGCTTTTGGCGGCATCGGCCTCGATCGTTCTCACCGGCACGCTCTATCCGCTCGTGCTCGACGCGGCGGAAGGGGTCAAGATCTCCGTCGGCCCGCCCTATTTCACTGCAACCGTGATTCCGCTTCTTGCATTCCTCGCGGTGGCGATGCCGTTCGGACCGATTCTCTTGTGGCGGCGCGGCAATCTGCGCGCGGCTCTCTATTCGTTGCGCTTCGCAGGCGCTGCGGCTCTGATTGCGCTTCTTGTCACTCTCGCGATCGCGCGGCCCGCCAGCGCCCTTGGCGTCATCGCCGCCGGGCTTGGCACCTGGCTCATCGGCGGGTCGCTGACCGATCTCGCGCGCCGTGCGGGCTCGTTCCGGCGCCTCAAGTTCTTGGGCCCGGGCGCTTGGAGTGTTGCGCTTGCCCATGCGGGTCTTGGCGTCGTCGCATTCGGAGTCGCCGGCACGGGAATCTGGAAGAGCGAGGCGACCGAAGTGCTCGCTCCCGGCAAGAGCATGAAAGTGGCGGCTTACGAATTACGCCTGGATTCAACAGAACGCGGGCAAGGGCCTAATTATTCGGCCGATCGGGCAAACATCACCGTGCTCACGAGCGGTCGTCCGCTCACGGTCATTCATCCGGAGCGCCGGGAGTATCCGGTGGAGCAGATGACGACCGCCAATTCCTCCATTCGCACGACAGTCATTTCCGATCTCTACGTGGTGCTCTCCGAGCCGCGCGAAGGCGGCGGCTGGGTGGTGCGCGCCTATGTCAATCCGCTCGCGCCCTTCATCTGGCTCGGCGCCGTCATCATGGCGCTGGGCGGCTTCATCGCCCTCGGGGCCAGGATCGCCGCACGCGTGCGCGCCGCGCGCAGCGCCGCCTCGGGCCTGACGGAGCCTGCGGAATGAACTGGCGCGTGGGTTTTCTCGCTTTGGCGCTCCTCGCCGCGCCCCTTCTAACGAGCCCAGTCTTTGGCGCCGAGGCAAGCAATGAGGAAGGCACCTATGTCGAAAGGAGCTCCGCTGCCTCGTCTGTCAGGGCCAGTCGATCGATGAATCCAATGCAGCCCTTGCCACCGATCTCAAGCGCTTGATCCGCCAGCAGATTGAAAGCGGGAAGTCGGATGACGACATAAAGGGCTTCCTGGTGGCCCGTTACGGGGCGTTCGTTCTTATGAAACCACCAGTGCGTCAAGATACGTTTTTCTTGTGGTTTGGCCCCGCGCTCCTGGTACTGGTCGGAGCAGGGGTGGTAGGCGTTACTGTTATGCGGTCGCGTCGGCGGCTAGCCGCTGATCCCGGCCAAGAATTCGACCTGGAGACGCAAAATCACTGAGTAACATATGTTTAATCCAGTTGACATAGTTACGACAGCTCGTGGACTTACGTTATTCACGATGCTCGGGGGAACTAGGATCCACTCCAATCGGGAATGCCGCGATGACAACCGAATCTCCTCAAGTGTCCAGAAATTCGATTTTGCGCCGGCTTAAGCTTGGCGCGGCCGTCGCTGCCATGGCGGCGCTCTCGTTCGGCGCTGGCGGGTTTTTGCTGAACCAGCACAGCGACGTGAGCGGTCGGGTCCCGCGGCAGACGCTAAATTTTACGCAGCTGCCTGAAGGGGGCTTGCGAATGGTCGCTGCGGTCACCCAGAAGGGTGCGCCGACCGCACCTCCGCGCCTGCTCGAGCAGGGCATGCCTTTCAGCTTCGCCGATCTTGTCGAGCATGTAAGCCCAGCGGTCGTGACGGTCGTGGTGGATCGCGAGGCGACCAGAAACCAGGTCTCCGGCCTTGATGATATCCCGGCCCCGTTCCGCGATTTCTTCCGGCAGTTCGGCGGCGGCGGCCGTGACGGCCAGGGCGGCCAGGGAGGTGGCGGCAATGGCGGTCGCGACGGCCAGGGCGGCAACGGCAATGGCGGCAATGGTAACGGCGGTGGCGGCAATGGCGGCCGCGGCGGTCAAACCTTTAAGTCGCAGGCGATGGGCTCGGGCTTCATCATCGATGCGTCCGGCTACATCGTCACCAACAATCACGTCGTCGAGGACGGCAAGAAGATCTCGGTGAAGCTCCCCAATGGACGCGAGTTCACCGCCCATCTCGTGGGTTCCGACAAGGACACCGACGTCGCGCTTCTGAAAGTCGATGACGCCAAGGATCTCCCCATCGTCGCTTTGGGCGACGACCGCCGCTTGCGCGTCGGCGACTGGGTGGTCGCGGTCGGCAATCCCTTCGGTCTCGGCGGTACGGTCACGGCCGGCATCGTCTCCTCCATCGGCCGCGACATCGGAAATGGTCCGTATACGGATTATATTCAGATCGATGCCCCGATCAACCAGGGCAATTCCGGCGGTCCCACCTTCGATCTGTCGGGACGGGTCGTCGGAATGAACACGGCGATCTTCTCGCCCTCGGGCGGCTCGGTCGGCATCGGCTTTGCCATCCCGGCATCCGTCGTGAAGGACGTCGTGGATCAGATTCGAGACCACGGCAATGTCGCGCGCGGCTGGCTCGGCGTGCAGATCCAGAGCCTGACCCCCGACATGGCCTCGAGCCTGGGCGTAGGCAACGCCAAGGGCGCGATCGTAGCGAGCGTCATCGACGACAGCCCGGCGGCGAAGGCCGGCTTCAAGCAGGGCGACGTGATCCTCACGCTGAACGGCACGGAGATCGACGACTCGCGCGATCTCACGCGCAAAGTGGCGAGCGTTCGCGCCGGCGCCAAGGCCGAGTTCGTGATCTTGCGCGAAGGGCAGCGGACGAACCTGACTGCCCTCATCGCCAAGCGCGACGAGCAGCAATTGGCGAGCGTCGATAAGCCCGCCGACCGTAACAATCGCGGACGCGAGGCGCCCCAGAAGGAAGCGAGCATGAACGTGCTCGGCATGGAGCTTTCCCAGCTCACCGCCGAGAGCCGCGAGCGCTACAACGTCGATTCCAAGGTGACCGGCGTGGTCGTGACTTCGGTCGACCCCAACAGCGAAGCGGCGGACAAAGGCTTCCGCAGCGGCGATGTCATTGTCGGCGTCGGCAATCGCAACGTGCGCATGCCTGCCGATGTCGAGCAGGCCGTCGCCGATGCGAGGAAGGCCGGACGCGACAACGTGCTGCTCTTGGTCGCCGGGGATCAGGGACAGCATTACGTCGCCCTTAAGATCGCCAAGGGCTGAAGGCACTCATTCCGCCGCCGGGGAATTTCCGGCGGCGGCACGCTTACCAGCATCGGGAGCGGAGTTCGCCCTCCCTGTTCCGCCCCGGTGCGGTTTTCGTGCGAAGACTCTCGACTCAAGGAGAGATTTAGATCATGCGCATTCTCGTCGTGGAGGACGATCTCGAAGCGCAACGCTATCTGGTCAAAGGATTGAAGGAAGCGGGCCATGTGGTCGATGACGCTTCCGACGGCAATACCGGATTGACCTTGGCGCTGTCGCGTCCCTATGACGTGGCGATCGTCGACCGCATGCTTCCGCAACTGGACGGGCTCAACCTCGTCGGCCAGATGCGCGAAGAGCGCAACATGACCCCGGTTCTGTTCTTGAGCGCGCTCTCCGACGTCGATGACCGGATCAAGGGCCTGCGTGCCGGCGGCGACGATTATCTCACCAAGCCTTACGCTTTCGCCGAACTCCTCGCGCGGCTCGATGCGCTCGTCCGCCGCCGCGATCCGGGCTCGGTGAAGACCAAGGTCGCCGTCGGCGATCTCGAGCTCGATCTTCTCTCCCGTACCGCCAAGCGCAACGGTTCCGCCATCGAGCTGCAGCCGCGCGAGTTCCGTCTTCTCGAATATCTGATGCGCCATGCCGGACAGATCGTCACCCGCACCATGCTCTTGGAGAATGTCTGGGAATACCATTTCGACCCGCAGACCAACGTGATCGACGTCCATATCTCGCGTCTGCGCGCCAAGATCGACAAGGGCTTTGCGGCTCCGCTTCTGCATACCGTTCGTGGCGCGGGCTATATGATCCGTGCGCACGCCTAGCATCCTTCGAACGCAAGCGTTCCGCATCGTTTTCATCTACCTCGCGATCTTCGCGGTGTCCGCGGTCGCGCTGGTCGGCTTCGTCTATTGGAACACGGCCTTGGCGCTCGATCGCGAGACCGATCAGATCGTCGAAGCCGAAGTGACGGGATTGGTCGAGCAGTATCAGCGCTCGGGTCTACCCGGATTGACCGATGTCATCATCAGCCGCTCGGTCAGGGGCGAGCAGGGACTTTATCTCCTCGCCAACGGCGATCGCCGGGTGATCGCGGGCAATCTCGACACCTGGCCGCAAGTCGCCGCCGCCAGCAACGGCTTCGTCGAGTTCACCTATGAGCGGCGCATCGGCGCCGAGCCTGAGTTGAGAAACGCGCGCGGCAAGATGTTCACGCTCGCGCAGGGCTTCTATCTTCTCGTCGCGCGCGACGTGGACGAACGGCGCGCACTCCAGGATCTGTTCAAGACCGCGCTTCTGTGGGGCACGGGGCTGATGATCGTGCTGGGTCTTGCGGGAGGCCTTGTGATCAGCCGAAACTTCCTCGCGCGGCTCGACGTCATCAACCGAACCAGCCGTCAGATCATCAGCGGCGACCTCTCGCGCCGCGTACCGGTGTCCTCCGCGGGCGACGAATTCGACGACCTCTCCGGCCATCTGAATCGCATGCTCGATCGCATCGAGCGGCTGCTCCATGGCATGCGCGAAGTCTCGGACAATGTCGCCCACGATCTGCGCTCGCCCTTGAACCGCCTGCGCAACCGCCTGGAGCTTGCCTCCATGCGCCAGTCTCCGGATTCGGAGACCGCGCGCGACATCGATGCGGCCGTGCAGGAAACCGACCGCCTGATCGCGACCTTCAACGCGCTTCTCTTGATTGCGGAGACGGAAGCCGGAAGCGTGCGCGAGACGATGGAGGATTTCGCTCTGAACGAAGTGATCGAGGGCGTGAGCGAGCTCTACGGGCCTTTAGCGGAAGAAAAGCGCCTGCGCTTCCTCGTGAAGAAGCCGGCCGAGAGCCTCGTCATTCACGGCAATCGCAACCTCATCTCCCAGGCGCTCGCCAACCTGATCGACAATGCGATCAAGTACACGCCTCCGGGCGGTCGCATCACCGTCACGCTCGAGGAGACCGAAGCGGGCTCGGCCTTGATCGTCGCCGACGACGGGCCGGGTATTCCGGTCGAGGAGCGCGCTCGCGTGACCGAGCGCTTCGTGCGGCTCGAATCGAGCCGCAACTCGCCCGGTACTGGGCTTGGCTTGAGCCTTGTCGCGGCCGTCGCCCGGCTCCACGAGGCGGAACTCACGTTTGAGGACAATCACCCGGGGCTGCGCACGATCCTTGCCTTCAAGCAGGTCGCGAGCGAGATCCGCCTGCCCAAGCCCCAGCCCGCCCGCGCGGAAGCGCGCGTCGAGACTCGAGCCGAAACGGTTCACTGATCTCTTCGGGCGTGTTAGCTCCGGATCATGTCGGTGCGTTCCTCGACTCCCTACCGTGCGCCGCCCGTCTTCGATCCGGCGCGCGCCGCTCGCTTTGCCGCCGAGCTTGGCCTGCCGGCACATGGTTATCTCGATCGCCCCGACACGCGCGCGCTCATTCTGGGCGCCGCCGGGAACAGCCCGTACCTCGCCGGTCTCATGTTGAGAGAGCCGGAATATCTCGCAGAGTTCTTCACGCGCGGCCCGGACGCGATACTGGCGGATTTGAACGCGCACGCGCTCGCAGCGGGCAGCGAAGAGGATCAAGCGATCGCCATGCGCCGCTTGCGGGTAGCCAAGCGCCGTGCCGCCCTCGTAATCGCCCTCGCCGACCTTTCCGGTCTCTACGAGGTCGAATCCGTGACGACCGCTATGACGCGCCTGGCGGATGCTAGCGTCGTAGGGGCTCTGCGTTTTCTCCTCCGCGAGGCAGCGAAGCGGAACAATCTTGCCGTCACCGACGGCGAGGGGCTGGCGCAGACGAGCGGTCTCGTCGTCATTGCCATGGGCAAGCACGGCGCCTTCGAGCTCAACTACTCGAGCGATATCGATCTCGTCGTCTTCTATGACGAGGAACGCTTCCCGTATCACGTGCGCGGCGAAAAGCGCGCTGCCGCTGTCGACCTGACCAAGGGATTGTTGCGCCTGCTCGCCGATTCGACCGCGGAGGGGTACGTCTTTCGCGTCGATTTGCGCCTTCGTCCCGATGCCGGCGCAACCCAGATCGCAATCCCGACCGAAGCCGCCGAGCTCTACTACGAGAGCATGGGACAGAATTGGGAGCGCGCCGCCTGGATCAAGGCCCGCGCCGTAGGCGGCGACGCGCAAGCCTCGCAGCAATTCCTGAAGACGATGGAACCCTTCGTCTGGCGCAAGAACCTCGATTACGCCGCGATCGAGGACATCCATTCGATCAAGCGCCAGATCCACGCCTATGGCGGCCATGCAAGCGTCGCCGCGGCGGGACACAACATCAAGCTTGGCCGGGGAGGGATTCGCGAGATCGAGTTCTTCGCGCAGACACAGCAGCTGATCCTGGGCGGCCGCGATCCCTCGCTCCGCATTCCCACGACGCTCGGTGCGCTCGCGGCACTGCATGAGCGCGGTCACATCTCCAAAGAGGCGCTCGATGATTTGAGCGAGAGCTACCGGTTCCTGCGCCAGCTCGAGCACCGGCTGCAGATGATCGACGATCTGCAGACGCACACCTTGCCCAAGACGCCAGACGGCATGGACCACGTCGCCCGCTTCATGGGCTATGCGGACACGGTCGCCTTCGAGGACGCGCTGCTGAAGCATTTGACGCGCGTCCAGGGGCACTATGCGCGCCTCTTCGAGCGCGCGGCGCCGCTCGCCGGCGAGAAGGGCTCGCTCGTCTTTACCGGGGTCGAGGAGGACCCAGAAACCTTAGCCACGCTCGCGCGCATGGGCTTCGAGCGCGCCAGCGACATCTCAGGCACCATCCGCGGCTGGCATCACGGCCGCATCCGCGCGACGCGGAGCGCGCGGGCGCGCGAGCTCTTAACGAAGTTGATACCGGCGCTCTTGAACGCACTCTCGAAGACGGCCGATCCGCACGCGGCCTTCGTCCATTTCGACCGCTTCCTGAGCGGCCTGCCCGCCGGCGTGCAGGTGTTCTCGATGCTCCTCGCCAATCCGCGACTGCTGCAGCTCTTGGCCGAGATCGCGGGCTCGGCGCCGAGGCTCGCCCAATATCTTGGACGTCACCCGAGCGTCCTCGATGCTCTCACCGATCCGGGATTCCTTGTCGGCATCCCGACTAGAGACGAGCTCGCCAGTCGCCTCGATGCCGCGCTCGCCGGGATGCCAAGCCACGAAGCGGCGCTCGACGCCGCGCGGCGCTTCGCGAAAGAGGAGAACTTCCGCGTCGGCGTTCAGGTGATCGAGGGGATTGCCGACGCCGAGCATGCCGGACCGGCTTATGCGCGCGTGGCGGAAACCGCGATCCGAGGCTTGCAAGCCGTCGTCGAAAGCGAGATGGCGGCCAGCCATGGCCGGGTGGCCGGCGGCGCGTTTGCGACAGTGGCGCTCGGCAAGCTCGGCGGACGCGAGATGACGGCTACCTCCGATCTCGATCTCGTCTTTGTCTATACGCACGCGAAAGACGCCGGCGCATCCGATGGGGCTCGGCCGCTCCCGCCCGCGACCTATTTCGCAAGGGCGTCGCAGCGCCTGATCTCGGGCTTGACCGCCGCGACGGCCGAGGGCCGGCTCTATGACGTCGACATGCGCTTGCGGCCGTCGGGCAATCAAGGGCCCGTCGCCGTGAGGCTCGACAGCTTCATCGATTATCACCGCGAGCGGTCGTGGACCTGGGAGCGCATGGCGCTGACGCGCGCGCGCGTGCTCTCAGGAAGCCCGAGCTTCAGAACCGAGGTCGAGCGCGCGATCTTAAACGTCCTCATCCGGTCTGAACCGGCGGCCACGATTCTTGCCGATGCACGCGCCATGCGCGACAAGCTCTTGACGCAGTTCCCCGGTCACGGGCCCTGGGACATCAAGTTCTCGCCCGGCGGCCTGATCGACATCGAATTCATCGCCCAGACGCTGCAACTGCTCCACGCGCCGAAAGCTCCCGGCGTGCTTGATCCGAACACAATCGCGGCGCTGGAGAAGCTCGCCTGCGCCGGCTGTCTTTCTTCCTCCGATGCCGAGATTCTGATCGCGGCGGCACGGCTGGAACACGGACTAACGCAAGTCCTACGTATCGCTCTCGAGGGACCGTTCGACGCGGGCGCTGCCAGCCGCGGTCTGAAGGCACTCCTCGCGCGTGACGCGGACGCACCGGATTTCTCGGCGCTCGCAAGCGAGCTCCAAGACACCGAGGCTCGCGTGCACGCGATCTTCGAACGCCTGCTGCCGCCGTTAAGCGCTTAATGTCTTCCTTGCCCCCTCGAGGGGAAGGAAGACGGAAGGGGAGAATTTTCTGACAACGCCGTTTGCACCTGTCGTGAGCTCGGACGAGGCCGTCTTCGCCAAATGCGCTTGGCGGCTGGTGCCGTTCGTCTTCGCGCTCTTCACGGTCAATTTCCTCGATCGCGTGAATGTCGCCTTTGCCGCGCTCACGATGAACCGCGACCTGCATTTCACGCCCGCGGTTTACGGCTTCGGCGCCGGCGTCTTCTTCATCGGCTATTGCGGCTTTCAGCTCCCGAGCAATCTTCTCCTCACGCGCGTCGGCGCAAGGCGCTGGATGTTCTGCATCATCTTCGCCTGGGGGCTCATTTCGGCGGCGTGCGCGTTCGTGCAAGGCGCGGCGAGCTTCTATGTTCTGCGCTTCCTTCTGGGTGTGGCCGAGGCGGGGCTCTTTCCTGGCGTGATCTACTATTTCACACTCTGGTTTCCTCAAAGCTATCGCGCGCGGCTCGCGGCCGCCTTCATCGCCGCCGGGCCACTCGCGAATGTCATCGGCGGCCCGCTCTCGACATCCATTCTCGAGACGGAGGGATGGTTCGGGCTCCACGGCTGGCAGTGGCTGTTCCTGATCGAAGCGATGCCCGCCTGCCTCTTGGCGTTCGCCGCCTTGAGGCTGATGCCCGACGGGCCGGAGTGCGCGCAATGGCTGAGCGCGCATGAGAAGCAGACGATCGCACGGCATCTCGCGGCGGCCGAGAGCACGGCAAAGACGCGCGAGCTCTGGCCCGCATTGCGCGATCTGCGCGTGCTCGGCTTGAGCGCGGCGCTCTTCGGCATCCAGTCGACGCTCTTCGGCATCGGTCTCTGGCTGCCGCAGATCGTGCAGTCGCTCGGCTTTTCGAACTTCGCCACCGGATTCGTCGTGGTGCCGGCCTATCTCTTGAGCATGATTGCGATGGTCTTGTGGGGCCGCTCGAGCGACAAGCACGGCGAACGCATCCGCCATGTCGCGCTCGCGGCACTCCTTGCTGCCGCCGGGCTCCTCGCCGCCGCGCTCACCACCTCCTATGTCATTGTGCTGATCGGGCTCGGCGTCGCCGTGATTGGCATCGAATCGACGCTCGGCCCGGCCTGGAGCCTGCCGTCGACGTTCCTCGAGAAGGAAGCCGCGGCCGGCGGCATCGCGCTCATCAATTCGCTCGGCAGCCTCGGCGGTTTCGTCGCGCCTGCGATCATCGGCGCCCTGAAAGAACAGACAGGCGGATATGCTGCCGGCTTGATCGCGCTTCATCTCGCGCTGCTCGTCTCTTGTGCGATCCTTTTGGCGCTGAACCGCTCCATGTCGCCCGATCGGGTACACGCGAAGATTTCCGCCCCTAGATGAAGTAGGCCGCGCGAGCGGAGCCACGAGCTTTGATTTCCTGACGTTTGATAGTTTATCAAAGATGCTTGATTCCATTGGTTTTTTCTATTTGCAAAATCAAAAATATCAAACGATATCAAAACGGCCATCCCAGCTTGATTTCCCGGACCTTGAAATAAATCAAAGCGCTTTGATTCCATTTGGTTTTCTGGATCGCCAAATCAAGATAAATCAAGAAATCAAGCTCGGGCACGGCATCGCTTCCACCTGTTGCAAAATGCAATGTAACAGAAGCAACGCAAAATGGAAGCCCTAATTCGGGGGGATGTTTCGATGTGAGCGGATACTGCTCTAATCTCACTCCGTGAGCGCGAACGAGCGAATCCATCTCGACACCGACGTGCTGATCATCGGCTCGGGTGCTGCCGGCATGTCGGCGGCGATTGCGGCGCACGATCAAGGCGCGCAAGTGCTGCTGATCGATCGCAGTCTGATCGGGCGGGGCGGGGCGACGGTGATGGCGCAGATGACGGTCGCGGCGGCCGTGGGGGACGAGGTCCCGGACGATCCCAAGCATCATCTCGCCGACACGCTCAAAGCCGGCCGCGGTCTGTGCGACGAAACGCTGGCGGCGATGCTCTGCGAGGAAGGGCCCAGCCTCATCCGGCAGATGGAAAACTGGCATGTCGGCTGGGCGCGTCATGAGGACGGCCGGCTGCGTCAGGTCGAGGCGCCCGGTCACGACCGCCCGCGCTGCGTCTATGTCGATTTCCTCAACACCGGGCCGGCCGTCTCGCGCACGTTGCGCGCGCAGGTCCAGCGCCGGAGCTCCGTCAGACGGATCGGCGATCTCTGCATCACCGATCTTGTGGTCGCGGGCGGAGAGGCTTACGGCGCGGTTGCTTTCTCGGTGAGCGACGGCCGCCCAGTCTCGATTGGGAGCCGCGCGACGATCATTGCCACCGGCGGGCTCACGCGCCTGTATGCACGCAACAGCGCCTCGGTGAACATGGGCGGCGACGGTTATGCGCTCGGGCTGCGCGCCGGCGCCGAGCTCATCGACATGGAGTTCGTGCAGTTCTTCCCGATCGGGCACCTGGCCCCGCGCCTCGTCGGAATGGATCCGATCATGTGGGATCCATTCCGCTACAAGCTCGGCGGCCGGCTCCTGAACGGGGAAAAGAAGGAGTTCATCGACCGCTACGGCGTTCTCGAGGACGACCGTTACGTCGCCACGCGCGATGTCGCGACCTACGCCATCGTGAACGAGATCGAGGCGGGACGCGGCTCACCGAAGGGCGGCGTCTATCTCTCGTTCGAGCACGTGCCTGCGGAAAGATTGCGCGCGGCGTTCGGGCCCGTGATCGACCGCCTGGCGAAGAACGGCATCGATTTGACGCGTCAGCCCGTCGAAGTCGCGCCGATTGCGCATTATCACATGGGCGGCGTGCGCGTGGGCGCTTCGTTCGAGACGCGGGTCGCCAATCTATTCGCGGCGGGCGAAGCGGTTGGCGGAGCCAACGGCGCGAACCGCTTGTCCGGCAATGCGATCACCGAGGCGCTCGTCTTCGGCCGGCGCGCCGGCTTGTCCGCCGCGGAGCGCGCGCGGCGGGGCGGGACGGTTACATGGGATGATGGCGCTGCCCGCGACGCGCTCGCGCTCGTCTCGGAAGGGGATGCGCACGCATCGCGCGAGAACTGTGCCGCGCTGATCGCGCGTCTGCAGCGTCTCATGGCGGAGCGCGTCGGCCCGTTCCGCACCGCGCGAGGTCTCACTTTAGCGCTGACCGAGATCGCCGAATTGGGCACTGAGCTCGGGCCGGCGCCGCCAGGAGAGCCCGACCGTTTCAACACGGAACGTCTCGACTGGTTCGACGCGCGCAACATGGTGCTCGTGGCGGAAGCGGTCGCGCGCGCCGCGCTCGCGCGCGAAGAAAGCCGCGGCGCGCATAGGCGCGACGATTTTCCCGAGTCGGACTCGCGCTGGGCGCGGCATCAACTTGTGACGTTCGGGCGCGACGATTTGAAGCTCGAGCTCCAAGCGCCCGAAACGGTGGCTGCGCAATGAAAAAACTCGTCACCCTCATCGTCCGCCGCGGCGCGTCCGGAGACGAGCCGTCCTGGTCGCACTTCGAGATTGCTTACGAGCCCGGCGAATCCGTCCTCGATGCTCTGCGCCGCATCCGTATCGAAAACGACCCGAGCCTCGCTTTCCGCTATTCCTGCATCAATGCCAATGCCTGCAAGGAATGCATGCTCCTCGTCGACGGGAAGGTCGAATACGCCTGCACCGCACGATTGGAGCCGCGCGAGATGCGCCTTGAGCCTCTGACGAACAAGCCGCTGGTGCGCGACCTCGCCACCGAGATCGCCCCGCCGGATGAGCGGTTGACAACGCGCTGACGCAAGCCGCCAACCGGTGACTTGCGGGCTCGGACTAATTCTATCCGCGCCGTTCCGACTTGGGCCTCGGCGCGCCGGAGTCGGCTGCGAGGTCGATTGTCGCTTTGCTGCCCGTAACGCCGTGACATTCGAAATTCACGCGCTCAACAGCGCCGGGCGGAAGATCGACTCGAACGCTCAACCCTTTGGGCAGCTTGCCCTTGAAGACCGGACGCATCTCGCCGTTGTCGAACGTGGCTGTCACTCGGTCGCACATGATGTCCGACTCGCGCGCAGTCAGCCCGATCACGTTCCCCTTGAAATTTTCCATATTGAATTGTTCCGTTTTGCCGGCTGCCACGTCTAGCGAGCCGATGCGCTCCCATGCGGCAAAAGCGGGAATCGCGGCGACGGATAGGACGGCTGAGAAGAAGATGGTTCGTCTCATGTGATGCTCCTTCTGCCTGCACCCCTGAAACTTGGCCTCAACGGAATCAAATGCGCGAGCGACGGGACAGTTCCGGCGCGCTTGTGCGGCCACGCTAGAAACGCCCGATTATGGCCAAAGAATAAGCAAGAAATCGGGCTCAGATTAGGCTTCCGGTGACTTCGTCAGTCGACGGGCGGGGCAGAGTCACTGCGTCATTTTCGTCGCAATTCACCCCAAGCTGCGGGACGATGAAGTCCTTTCACCGCGCGGGCGGGGCCTTCATTTCCAGATAATCCGCGTTCGTCCAGGAGATGAAGAACAACAGCACCCAATCGACTTTTTCCGCGTAGCCGAATTCGGAATCGGTGGCGACGATGAGTTTGCCGGTCTTCGTCTCGTAACCTGTAGCCGCGAATTTCGCCGTCGCTTTGGTTTCCGCGCGCTTGAAGAGATTGAGCGAGGGCAGTGGAATCCCTGCCGCCGCTACGCCCGGAACGGCGGGCAGCTGCACTTGCGGCGTGCCGAGGAAGAGACTGTGCTCATCCGTCGACAGCGCTCCGGCGCGGACTTCGAGCACGGCGTCCGCCGTTTCCTTTTCGTCGACGAGCACGACTCCCCGGCGCAAGAGACGGTCGCGGATCGCGGCTGCCGCGTAGCGCTCATCGACGGTACCGACGGAGACCGTCGAGAGGACGATTCTGGTATTGACCGGAATCTGCTCGGCCAATTTTTCCGCAGCGCGGTCCGCTGCCGTCGAAATGAGCAGCTCTTCCGTTGCGGTGCGCGCAGAGCTTGTCGCGCGGTCGAGCGTGCAACCCGCAAGCACGAGGGAACTCAAGAACAAGGCCGGTAGCGGTATGGAACCTTGCATGATCCCTCCTCGCGCCTCTATCCCCTTTAAACCGCCATTCGGTCGAAAGGTTGCGTTTGCTCCTCTCTCCAGAGAACGTGCCACCTCCGTTGAATCATCCCGCGTGACTCAAAGGAATCACGTCGTGCGTGAGCATTTCCAGCCGCTCCGCTACGCCCGCGCCATAGGCTGGATCCGCTTTGGTGAAATGGGCGATCTGCCGCGCCTGGATTTTCTTGGGCACGGTTTGCATTGCGCCGGCGATGGCGTCCATCAGGCTGCTCTTCTGCGCCGCCGACATCAGACGGAAGAGGTCGCCCGCCTGGGTGTAGTCGTCGTTCCCCGCGCGGTGATCGTAACGGTTCGCGCTGCCGGAAATGGCGAGCGGCGGCTCCTGCACACTCCTGTCTTGCCTGGGTCCATTGAAGGAATTGGGCTCGTAATTCACTTGACCGCCATGATTGCCGTCCAGCCGCATGGCGCCATCGCGATAGTAGTTGTTCACCTTCGCCTTCGGTGCGTTGACGGGGAGCTGATCGGCATTGATGCCGAGCCGGTGACGATGCGCATCGGCATAGGAGAAGATTCGGAACTGCAGCATCTTGTCGGGCGAATGTCCGATGCCGGGCACAACATTGGCCGGGCTGAACGCCGCCTGCTCGACTTCGGCGTGATAGTTCTCCGGATTGCGGTCGAGCTCCAAGACGCCGACATCGATCAGTGGATAATCGCCGTGCGGCCACACCTTCGTCAGGTCGAAGGGGTTATAGGGCGTTCGCTCCGCGTCGGCCTCGGGCATGATCTGTACGCACATCCGCCATTTGGGAAAGTCGCCGCGCGCGATGGCATGAAAGAGATCGCGCTGATGCGACTCGCGGTCCTTCCCGATCAGCATCTCTGCGTCGCCGTCGGCGAGGTTCTCGATTCCCTGCATCGATTTGAAATGGAACTTGACCCAGAAGCGCTCGTTCGCGGCGTTGATGAAACTGTAGGTGTGCGAGCCGAAGCCGTGCATATGGCGCACCGACTTGGGAATGCCGCGATCGGAGAACAGGATCGTCACCTGATGGAGGCTCTCGGGCGACAGCGACCAGAAATCCCACATCGCGGTCGGGTTGCGCAGATTGGTGCCGGGATCGCGTTTCTGGGTGTGGATGAAGTCGGGGAACTTGTACGGATCGCGCACGAAGAAGACCGGCGTGTTGTTGCCGACGAGATCCCAATTGCCCTCTTCGGTGTAGAACTTGAGCGCAAAGCCGCGAACGTCGCGTTCGGCATCCGCCGCGCCGCGCTCGCCGGCGACAGTCGAGAAGCGCAGCAGCGCTTGGGTCTTCGTGCCCGGCTGCAGCACCTTCGCCCTGGTGAAGCGCGAGATGTCGTGGGTGATGGTGAGCGTTCCAAAGGCCGCCGAGCCTTTGGCATGGACGACGCGCTCGGGAATGCGCTCGCGGTTGAAATGCGCGTGCTTCTCGCAGAGCTGCCAATCCTGCCAGGAGCGGCCCGCGAGGGCCGGCCGTCAGGCTGTTCTGGTTGTCGGGGATGGGGATGCCGGCTGCGGTGGTCAGACGAGGTGCACTCACGACGGGTCTCCTGTTGCTAGATTAGAATGACTCTAAACTAGAAGTCGGGCCCTCGTCAATGGAGATTAGAACGATTCCAGAATTTGTGTGAGGACAGTTGTTGGCCGGATGCCCCAGTCGCGGCTTGCTCGAAAAGCGAAGCCGCATTATCTTACTTTCGTCTTACTAGGCCCGGAGCCATGACCACGAAGCCAAAGCACACGACTGTCGTTTCGACGAAAGGTCAGGTCATTCTGCCCAAGAGCGTGCGGGAGCAGAGGCGCTGGAAGCCTGGAACGCGACTCGTAGTCGAGGACACGCCGGAGGGCGTGCTGCTGAAACCCGACGCGCTATTTGCGCCGACTCGATTGGAGGACGTTTACGGCTCGCTTCGGTACGCGGGTAAGCCGAAGACTTTGAAGGAAATGGAGGCGGGCATCGCCGCCGAGGTGAGGCGCCGCCATGCTCGGAATCGATACTAATGTCATCGTTCGCTTGTTGACACGGGACGATCCGAAAGGAAACAGAATGGGTACTACGCTCCATATACGGCTTCGCCCCGGATCGCATAGCAATCGCGCTGACGTCTTTTGTCGGATTGAATCGCGTCAGGTTGGAAAATCCGACACTCGTCGCAGTTTCGCTGCGTTGGATGCAACAAGGCATGGATTTTGCCGATGCGCTGCATTTGGCTGCGGCAGAAAGTTGTGATGCGTTCGTCAGTTTCGATAGAGACTTCGCGAACATTGCCGCAAAGATTGGCACTCCTAAGGTTCGCGCGCCCTGATCCCGTCGGCCCAATCTAGCTACCCCTATGGCTAACGATCACAGTCGTCGGACGTCATGCTCCTCCTACATGCATTGGGCGAAAGTGCGGCCGCATGCGCGATTCAATCTCGCGAGCAGCGGTGCGCCGGATCTCACCCTCGCCGACCTGCCGCGACTCGATGTGGGGCCGGAGCTCACTTCGCCGCACGCTTACGGCTATCCGCCGCTTTTGGAAGCCATCGCCGCGAGATACGGCGCGAAGGCGGAGAACGTGGTGACGGCGACGGGCACGTCGATGGCCAATCATTTGGCGATGGCGGCGCTGATCGAGCCCGGCGACGACGTGCTGATGGAGTGGCCCGGCTACGAGCCGCTCGTCGCCACCGCGCGATTCTTGGGCGCGTCGCTGCATTTCTTCGCGCGCGCGCCCGAGCGGGGATTCGCGGTCGATGCAGACGAGGTCGCCCGCCTCGTCACGCCCAAGACGCGTCTCATCGTGCTTACCAATCCGCACAATCCCTCCGGCGCCTTCACCGATGACGACACGCTGCGGCGTATCGGCGACGCGGCGGATCGTGCCGGTGCGCGCGTCTTGATCGACGAAGCGTATCTGGATGTCGTGCCGGCGGCGCGGTCGGCATTTCTTCTTCATCCGAACTTTGTCGCCACCAGCAGTCTCGCCAAGAGTTACGGCTTGAGCGGCCTGCGCTGCGGCTGGATTCTTGCCGATGAGGAGACCGCGCGCCGCATCTGGCGACTCTACGATCTCTTCGAGGCAAGCCCCGTGCACTGGGCCGAACAGCTAAGCTGCGCGCTGTTCCCGCATCTCGATCCTTTGCTCGAGCGCACGCGCGGGCTCGTCGCCCACAATCGCCGCACGCTTCACGCTCTCTACGATCGCGCGCGCGGTGTCGAAGGGATTCGCAACGGCGAGGGCTCGATCGCATTTCCAAAGCTGCTGCATGGCAATGTCGAGGAGCTCTGCAAGCTCCTGCTGGAGCGCTATGAGATGGCGGTGGCGCCTGGACATTTCTTCGGACGTGACGATCATTTCCGCATCGGGCTCGCGCGGGATCCGGAGATGTTCAAGGAAGCACTCAAGCGGCTGGAGGCGGCGCTTGAAGAACTGCGCCGCGCTCCCGGTGCTTAATGGACTGCGCCCACCGCGCTGTGCTGTTCCTTACTACGCCCCGTCGCTGATCGCGTTGTTCGCGACACCGCTGATCTGTATGTCGTAGCCGAACGGATCGACCATGTGCAGGCTGAACATCCCGCCGTCGCGCACCTTCTGTATGCCCATCGCCATCAGGTCCGCCTTGACGCGCTCGCGGTCGAAATCCGCGACCGTGTAGGCCATGTGGTCGATCACGTTGGTCGCCTTTGGCCGCTGGATCCCGGTCGTCCCGATCGTGCCATTGAGGTCGCGCGTGCGGGCGACGATGAAAGTCGGCCCTACGTCATTCCCCGTGATGCCCTGCGGCTTCTCACCCTGTTTTCCGAACGGCAGATTGACGTTGTGACCATCGTCACCGACCTGTTCGAGGTTGAACACTTTCGAATACCAGTCCGCGGCCTGACGATAATTGGCGCAGGTATAGGAGATGTGGTTGACGTTCGACACTTTCACGGCCGGCTGCTGCGCGGCCTGCGCGGCGCCCGCCGCGGTGGTCGTTGTCGCCGCAGCCACCAGCGTCTCGATCAGCCTGCGGCGGCTGATCTTGCCCTCTTCGAATTCCTGCAATTTAACAACGGCTAAAGCTTCCATGGCCGTGCTCCTTATTTGCGCCAGGCGTTCTCGCCCACGATAGAGGCGAGTTGCACCTGATAATTATTGGGATCGAAAACGTTGATGCTGTTGCCGCCGGGATTGCGATTGGTCGGCTTCGTGCCCGCCGCCGTCAACGACGCCATCAGCCGCTGATCGTTCCAGTTCGGAATCGTGTAGCAGATGTGGTCCACCTGCGAGGGCCCCGGCGTTTGCGCACCCTTCCCGGGCTCCGGCCCGAAGGCGAGATTGGCGCGGTTCTTCTTGTTGTCGTTCAGAACCTGCATCCCGAGCACGGACGAATACCAGTCGCGCGTTTTCGCGTAATCGGCGCAGGAATAGGAGATGTGGTTGACGCCCAGCATCTTCAGTCCCTTCGCCGGCGCGGCTTTCGCGGCGTCGCCATATCCGTAAACAACGGCGGCGAGAGCCACTGCCTCGCCGAACTGCCGCCTTGTGATTTTTCCGGCCTCGAAATCTTTCACGAGCCCGGCAATAAATCGTTCCATGGTAAGGCTCCTCCCTGCGTATGAAGTGTCCATGTTAGCCCTTTTGCGGCAGCCGCGCGCCCTCGACCGCATGGAAAATCGTCAGCGCCCATCGGACGGCAGCGTGTTGCGAACGGGCGTCGAGGCGTGAAGTCTCAAATTCCAGATAGATCAAAACCTTATGTGCCGATCGACGCCAACCGGAGGCTGATTCGCGAGCCCGAGCGGGGCAATGCGCCAACCCCTTCCCTGCCTTTTGGCAACGATCCATGCTAGCTTGAATCGATTGGAAGGGCGCGCCGGTTTTCAAGCTGGCCGGCTGCCGGGAGGATGCACATCATGGCCAACATCATCGTCAACGGGACCCGTCATCAGATCGATGTCGAGCCTGAAACCCCGCTTCTCTGGGTCTTGCGGGAGGAGATCGGGCTGACCGGAACGAAATTCGGCTGCGGCATCGCCCAGTGCGGCGCCTGCACCGTGCACGTCAATGGACAAGCCATTCGCTCCTGCTCGGTGCCGGTCAGTACGGTGGAAGGCAAACAGATCACCACCATCGAGGGGCTCTCGCCCGACAGCAAGCATCCGGTGCAGCAGGCGTGGCTGGCGGAACAGGTCCCGCAGTGCGGCTACTGCCAGTCCGGCCAGATCATGGCGACGACGGCCTTCTTGAAGACCAATCCGAACCCGACCGACGCCGATATCGATGCCAATCTCACCAACATCTGCCGTTGCGGCACCTACGAGCGGCTCCGGGACACCATGATGACCGATACGACTCTCTCCCGCCGCCAGTTCGTCGTCACGACGCTTACCGCCGCCGGCGGCTTCGCGCTCGGCGTCGGCGTCGCCTCTCCAGCTGAGGCTGCCATTTTGAGCGTGCGTCCCTGGAACGACGACACCACACGCTATCCCGGCGAGATCAACGCCTGGGTCGTCATCCAGCCCGACGACACAGTGATCATTCGCTACGGCCGCGCCGAGATGGGGCAAGGTAGCTTCACCGCGATGCCTCAGATCCTCGCGGAAGAGCTCGAATGCGATTGGGCGCTCGTGAAGCCCGAATACGCGTCCGCCAATCGCAATGTCAGGGACAACAAGGTTTACGGGACCCTCGCTACGGGCGGGAGCCGCGCCGTGCGCGAACAGGGCGAGATCGTCCAGCAGGCCGGCGCGAGCGCGCGCGAGCGCTTGATCGCGGCGGCCGCGAAGCGCTGGAACGTATCCGCGTCCGAGTGCCAAGCAGCCATGAGCAAGATCACGCATAAGCCCTCCGGCCGCACGTTCCGTTTTGGCGAGCTGGCCGTCGAGGCGGCGGCGATCAAGCTCGACAAGGAGCCGGCCTTGAAGCGGCCGGATCAATACAAGTTCATCGGCCGGCGCCTCGCGCGGCTGGACATCCCGCTCAAGATCAATGGCTCGGCGAAATACGGCATCGATCTGGAAGTGCCGGACATGGTGCGGGCCGCGATCATCAAATCCCCCGTGTTCGGCGGCACGGTGAAATCGGTCGACGAAAGCGCGATCGCGTCGCGCCGCGGCGGCGTGCAAGTGGTCAAGCTGAAAGACGCGGTTGCGGTCGTCGCGGACCGTCAGTACCGCGCCCAGAAGGCGCTCAATGCACTGAAGATCGAGTGGGAGGTCGGCCCCGCCGCCACGACCAACAGCGTGCAGTTCCGCAAGGCGTACCTCGACGCCCTCGACCAAAAGGGCGCGGAGGCGCGTCACGACGGCAATGTCGATACCGCTTTTGCATCCGCCGCCAAGGTGATCGAGGCAACCTACGACGTGCCGATCATCGCGCACGCGCCCATGGAGCCCTTGAACGCCATCGCGCATGTGCAGGCCGATCGTGTCGACGTCTGGGTCGGGACGCAGAACGCGGACGCGGCGCTCACGGTTGCCGCGCAGGCCTCCGGCATGAAGCCCGAGGACGTCTACATCCACAACACGTTCTCCGGCGGCGGTTTCGGCCGGCGCTTGGGTCCCGACGAAGTTGGCCAGGCGGTCGCGATTTCAAAAATCGTCGGCAAGCCGGTGAAGCTCGTCTGGACGCGCGAGGAGGAAATTCGCCAGGGCCGTTACCGCACACAGGCCGCGATCCGCTTCAAGGCGGGCTTTCAAGCCGACGGAACGCCGATCGCGCTCGAGATGCGCAACTCGGCGGGAAGCGGGAACCCGGCCGCCGCCAAGGACGGCATCGACCAGCAGACGCTGCAAGGTTTGATCAACACGGCGTATAAGCTTCCCAACTACCGCATCATCTCGATCCTCAAGAACACGCATGTGCCGCTTGGCCCATGGCGCGCGCCCGGCCACTCGCAGAACACCTTCTTCATCGAAAGTTTCGTCGACGAGATGGCGTACGCGGCCAAGAAGGACCCGATTGAGTTCCGGCGCGAGCTGCTGGCGCATCGCCCCGACTTCCAGCAGGTGATCGATGTCCTCGTCGAGAAGGGCGACTGGGGCAAGCCGATGCCCAAGGGCAAAGGGCGCGGCGTCGCCGTGCATGAGAGTTACGACTCGATCGTCGGCATGATCGCCGAGGTCGATGTCAGAAATGGTCAGGTCAAGGTCGAGCGCGTGGTCATCGTCTGCGACTGCGGCACGGTCGTGAATCCTCGCGGCGTCGAGAACCAGCTCGAAGGCGGCATGATCTACGGGCTTTCCGCGGCGCTGTTCGGCGAGATCACGGTCAAGGACGGCCGCGTCGAGCAGGGCAATTTCGACACCTACCCCGTGGTGCGTTTGAAGGACGCGCCCAAGACGGAAGTCTACATCTCGGCCACTCCGGGCAAGCGGTGGGGCGGCATCGGCGAACCTGGTGCGACCATGATCCAGCCCGCGGTGACCAATGCGATCTTCGCCGCAACGGGGAGGCGCCTGCGCTCGCTCCCCGTTCGCGGGCAGGATCTTAGCGGGGTATAGCTGATCGCCGAGATTCTCACAGCTCGGGATCAAACGGCGTCCGTGAGCTTATGTCTTAAGAGGGGTCATTAGCGTCATTCCTGAGGAGGCACGGGAACGTCCGCAAATTCTTTGCACAACCGAAAGCGGGCGGGGATTACCGTGAGTTCCGGCCAGCGGGCTTTCCATCGTTGGGCCTTGGTCTCGTAGAGGTCGGCCCGAAAATTCGGCGTGAAGGTGTTTGGGCGGAGAATCATCGCGGCAATATCGTCAAAGCCATGCGGTGCATACACCTCCAGGCCCGACGTGTGCGGCCGGACGCCGACTTGTGCCGTGTAGAGCAAAAATCGATCGATGGCGTCCGTTGCTCGTGACAATGCGGGATAGGGCACATTGAATTTTGCCGGATGCCACAAATGCGCCCGCGCCTGATTGCGCAATTCAATAGTCTCGCCCAAATCCGCAAAAAGATGGGCAGCGCGCTTGATGGCTCGATCCTCGGCTTCCCACGAAACATCGGAAGCATCGAAATAGAATAGGTCATAGTCCCGAATACCTTCTCCTGGGTGACGGCCGGCTCGCACATTCCAAACCGTTTGGAACAAGCAACCGGACACGAGCCAGATGTCCGGAAGCTCGAGCGCTGGAATGCGGGCAAGAATCTCCCGATTCACCCGATTGCGAAGAATCGTTTGTATGAATTGCGACTCGTTCATCGAAACGAATCGTGATCAATCCGATCGCGAGTTCAAGCAGAGATGAGAGGTCTCAACAACCACGCGGCAGTTTTTTGCGCCAACAACTCGCTTGCGCCACTGACCACGGAGAGCAGGATCAAGCCAAATGCGGGAGCCCGCCGCGGTGTCGCCAGGCGAAAAAGGGGCCGGTCGTCGTTTCAGAAATCGGGTTTGTCCGTCTGTGGAATCGGCAA
>WNFL01085982.1_pt1 | contig 31344 bp, 40 predicted proteins | sample 5400361 | NCBI WGS metagenome assembly WNFL01 (sample SAMN13153351, study PRJNA577476) | soil metagenome | isolation source: 40 cm soil on Douglas fir-dominated hillslope | place: USA:California | collected 2013-09-17
GAGGTATTTACTAACAAGGATTCCTGTTCCCCACGGTAATTGAATGTGCATAAACTCCGCCCAAACATCGGAGCGTTATGGTCAGGGGCAAGAGATAAAGTGACATCAACGAGCCCCGAGATGGGTGACGTGGGGAGAGTGCATTCGAGGGTATATGGATTTATCCAGGACTATAGGGTGGCGTTAGAACAGGGAAGTGCAGTAATACACTTTGGCATACCGTTACGGCTACCGCAGATCCAAATCTCACATAAACAACGGTTGGAAGAGGAGGGAAATTCATGCCAACCAGGACAATATTGAGACCTCCTCGGGTAGGACCTTCAATGGGGGCGACTGTCTGAAGAAGGGGCTGTTCAACGGCGTTTTGTTGTTGGGTGGCCGTTCGGGAACTACCACCGACCAAGGGAGGCTGAATTTGTGGGACCGAGTGACGACTGTCTATGGTGCGAGAGTAGTCTACCGGAGCAGGGCGCCGACTGGAAGTTCCTCCTGTTCTTCTGGTGCTAATCGTGGGGTTTAATAAAGTACTTGGGCCAGCTGCAGATGGCATTGTAGCCACTGGGCTGACGACCGGAGGGATGGAGGAATAGTCGTCCTGCAGGACACCATCTCTATCGGGTTTAGGGACACTCTTGAAGGAGTATGGTATTTGGTGAAATGCGATCAGATTGCCGTGCGCATCGTGTAACCTTGCCACAAGTCTGGACCCGGTATTAGACAAAAGTCGGAAGAGTGGGTCGGGAACATGTAATGTTGCTTACTCGTAGTCCTCCTTCTGGTGATTAGAGTAGCAGGTGAAATGAAACGTCACCTCTGCCTTGGCATACGGCAGATTGTCTACCCTTGGGAATAGAATGAATGGGCTGAAATCAAGAATGATGAGTCACCAATAGAGGGAAGAGCACAAATGGCACGTACCTGTCGCACTTGAAATCGATGAGATAGTGCGGTAGGCCGTGCGGGTTGCCCAGGGGACGCATTTCTCGCCGCCAGCAGTTATCGCACGGTTGGGTCAAACACATTCCAGTCGTGCTACCATGGACTTCAATCGAAAAATAAAGGAGCCCTGTGGGGGGCTGCTGGTTCGACTGCCTCACGGAACCTGTCCTCGGAAGAGCAATCCCCTTCCATCCCATCCGCTCCCAGTCCGCTCGCAGTTGCATCTCGAGGACGACTCTCTTCTCTCGTCTGACAATAATCTTGCTGTATTGTTGATAGCCCTTTGGGTCCTTGAGGTGACATCTCAGGCGGATACTAGCTTCGGGATTAGTGGAGCGCAAGCCGAGTAAAAGAGGGCGCCTACTTGCGACATGATGGATGGACAGCATCATTGTAGAAAGGGCTCAGGTCAATGTTTTGACGGACTTCGCGGAGTGGATTGGGCGTAGGGAAGAGGGCCGGTGTTATGGTGCTGTACGTGCATCAGAACGAATAATGGCGTCGCCGGCAAAGGAATAGAGTTTACCTTGTTGAATGGGGGGAGAAAGCGGGTGTAGCGGCGTCAGAAATAATTTGCGCAGTAATGCTGGAATTCCAGATACCAGTAGGTGGAGTTTGTGTCGGCAGATTCGGAGGTTGAGATTGTGGGACACGGGGGTCTGCTGGTTGCTGGGGCCTCACACGCCCGGAAGATCCCTGGCCAGCGGGATGGGAACCTGCGAGGTGATGATGTCGCATTCCTAAGGAGGATTAGTGACTCGATGGAAAGATCCATGGCGCGAACAACAAACCAGAATGTCCGGCAGTTGGAGGGTCGAAGGCTGGCTGATATGTTTGAGACAATTGCGAGTCATCAATGAGGGGCAATCCATTTATATCAGTGGGATAATGGAACGAAAAGCCGTCGAAACCGTCTAAGTGTGGCTGGGAGTCCAGTTCTTGCATAACGCAGTGAGAGATGGATCAACCTGGCGGAAAGTGTACTCACCATTCGTGTTCGGACTAGGCGTGTCCTGCTCGGGAGAGACGTAGTGCCCCGGGTGATCACGATATTGGCCAGGATTGGGATTCCGCGACGCCATGAGTGGCGGCTAAGATGACGATGGATGCACACGAAGAGGCGATAGTATGACTATGGTGTTTTTGAGCGATTTTATGTCGATAATGAATGAGGCTTCACGGGTTTTTAAAGCGTGGCTGGTGGCAACATGTGCACAAGGGTGCTTACCGCAACCGAGATCTGCCCGGCCGGTCTGCGGTCTGGCTGTCTGATCCTTCCAACACCTCCATTCCAAAATTGAGCATCACCGCGCCCTTCCACTGGAAGAAACCCAATCGAAAGTCAGTCATCATACTTCGCTTATTTAGGGCACCGCGATCGTCGGAGGCGTGGAGCGCGACGAACGTGACTCTGGAGTTCGTATGTTGGACGTCCCTTCCAATGGTCGACACCTTGGGCATAACCATTCTACGCGGAGCTCGTGGCTCGTGGCTCGTGGCGCCCTCGTCTCCAAAGCAATCCAGAGACTGATACCGATACTGATACTGGGATGGCATTTGGAAGAAGTTTGGACTCGCGATGACAGCCAGGCTCTGCAAGACGGACACAGCCCCACAGACGCTTAGCGCGCAGCCGCGGATTCGCAACGGCCGCCGATAAAATCTGGAGGCTCCAGTGCTTCAAACCCTGCCCAAGGCCTGCTGTAAGGACGTCTTCCTCGAGGGAAAGGAACGACTTGGCGAGACCTGCTGATACCCGCATGTGAGCGGGTGCTGAAGCAAGTACCGTCAAGGTATTGTACACACCGCTACGGTTATTGACGTAAATTTGTTAATACCAACAGCTCAGCTTTTGGATATATCTCGCATAGGTCCGTTTCAGTTACAAAGGCTATGGACACCAACCATTGCAAACCGCTGCAAGTAGAGAACATATCCAAACATTCTTGACGATTGCAACTCGCTCGCTGCCACCGCAATCATGTTACTCAGGGTTGGCCTGTCCGGTCAACGGGCTGTGTGGTTGCACCGAGGTGAGCAATATGGAGGTTCATGTGATGGAGAACGTGCCGAGCCTCAATACCAATGCGGCCCCTTCCTTCGCGCAGTCGCGGAGACTGGAACCGAGGAGTGAACGGGCACGCTTGATAATGGTGCCTTTAGGCTTCTTTGGAAACCATGGAGTCGCCTGTTGGACGTTGGATTCCTTGTCGTCGGCAGAATCAGAAAAGTATCCTCCAATCTGATTATCACGGCATGTACACCTCACTGCCCCTGGATAATAGTAGCTGAAGGTTGAGTGGCTGGTTTTCCGAATGTGGCTCAAATTGACTGGTGTGCGGTCCAAATTGTCATGCAAGGCGAGCTCCGTGTGGAGACCCAGCAATGCGCCGCGCACTTTTGACCCTCCAGAAAATGGAGCACGTTGAATAACATCATACCTGAGCCGGTACCTCGCGGACTTTTATCGGCAGAATGTCCGGCATGCAGGGTTTACTGGACTTGGACTCTCTGTGGGTCAACTTCATTCCGATCATTTGGCCTCTTTGGTCCCGAGGTGCATCGATTCACACCTGGCCGCTGAATAGGAGAACTATGGGAGGACCGGGTTTGATGGGGCGGTTTGTACTTATGTATACGACCAATGGGTTGTTTATTCATGTGTTTTCCATCAAGTATTCGTCGACCACAAGCACAAGTTCAGTGCGGTTGTCTTAGTAATCACGCCTTCAAATCATCCAAGATCGAATCAATCTCCGCGTCCATGGAATCGAGGAACCTTGGGCCGTATCCATCTCCGTGCTTCGGCTTCCACCCCAAAGAGGGGCCTTTACTGGCCTTGGATTGTGCTGCCGCAAATCAGTTTGTGTCAGCAAGCGATCCAACAACGATTAAGTAGGATGGTGACGCACAATTCGATCCAAACAAAAAATAACCCCACGGTCCAAGGAAGCCGTTGATCTCTTCTTCCGTGTACGGCCTGACTTCTCCAGTGTTGATCAACCCGCGCTCGTGAAGGTTCTTTGCAGCCGCCTCTGCAAATTGCTTGTGTGTATGAGTCTCTGTTGCGGCGAAGTATAACCCCTCTGGGCCCTCCCACACTTTCTCCCCGGTGAGGCCACGATCCATAAGGAGCACGTGCAAGTCGGCGACGTCTTGAATGTGCGCAAACTGCGTTTTTGGAGCTCCTTCACCGATGTGGCCCACTTGTTTGAGGGCCAAGGCCGTCTGGACCAGGGAAGGAAAACCATATTTAGGTTTTGGAGAGCCTGCGGGGACTGTTCCGTCTGAAATAATAAAATTAGTATGTGGATTTGAAGGGAATGCCATGTGATCTTACAGATATTGGGTGGTACAACCAGGAATGTGCGGACGTCCTTCGCGTTCAGGACGATGTCATCCGGGGTGCGGTGTATGGCAGTTAGAGGAAGAGCAAGGTAGTCTGACATATCAGAGTCATCGTACAACTTGTCTGTGGCATACATTCCCCTTGCGTCATCGAGAAGAGAAGCCGTTCCAGAAGTCTAATAATCATTAGAGTCGAGGTGCAGAGAGAGTGACAGCACACGCACATGGATGTAGATCCCGGGTTTACCTGTGCGGTACTTGCGAGTTTGAAGGCCTTTAATCAAGGCGTTAATTGACCCGACGTGGTCGGAATCCGCAGCCTGGAAAACCACTGAAAAGCCAGGGATAAGGCACGTGTAATCAACGCTTCAAGCGGTGAGCTGACCATCCGATTCCTCAGCGGCTTGCTCGAGAGCCGAAGAGTCGTTCAAATTAAGGATGCGCACTTTGACCTCGTCCTTGCGGAACTTGTTGGCAATGGCTTCATCACGAATGCCAATAGTGATGTCGAAATTAGTGCGGTCTGCTCGGCCCAGTAGAGTACGGAGGATGGTGTTGCCGAGATACCCTGCACGAGGTAAATATTCAAATATCTACTTGCGAAAACAGCGTTGTACGTACCAGTGGCACCAACAATGAGAATTCTAGTCGCCATAGTGCGATGGATGGACTAAGAGCTACCGCGAATGTGATTTCGTCCTCATTACTCTCTCGACCCCTAATGTAGGATTTGGAGGCCGAGACTAGCGGGTCGCCTTCAATAGGTTAAACGGTTCTGTCGGGTGGACGTGTCGGCATCATTCGCAAGATTTAAAATCAAGATCCAATTCAATGGTGCCGGATTAATCATCTTTATCATAAGCGGCTGACTAGATAGGCTTAGGTATGACCAATAGATGCTGACAGCTCATACCCAAGAGCGAATGAAACCAAATGGTCTAGGGGGCTGAGATATTTGTTCGCTTACGTGTGTCCAACATCCGCGGAACCAAAAGATGTCCCACTCTTAGTCAGTGGTGGGTAGAATACCATCTAGGGAGCGAAAATATGGAATACACGTTTCGACTCGTCTGTCAGTCCACAAAATTCAGGAAGAGATAGATGTGAGCCGTGATATCATGGGGTGGAGAGGCAATGACGAATCATGTTACGGTGGGTAAAGGTAAAGTCAAGGGGTTACGCCTCAGTTCTGCGCAGGGGCTGTCCATGATAACCCGAGAGGTTTGGGAATCTCTTCATCAGGTCCAGCAGATCTTGTATATCTGCTGAACCCCTGTAACGTTCCCTACTGCTACAGGGGTATTTGCAAACATGGTGACCGTAAGCCATTGAGAGTGGGATAGTCAAAAGTGAGCAGGTGGCAAACCAGAATTTCGAGGTGAATTAGGCGAGGCACTGCCAAAAGGGGGAGGGGATGCCTGACTACACATCTAGGGTTGATATTGGTATACCGAATCACCAGGTGTGCTAGCTGGTCGAATGTGCGTTCTCGTATTGCGTGCGGAGGAGTGTGATAGAAAATGAGACGCTCAAGTAAGGATTCCCTATGAGCGAAGCGAGTCCAATCATGTCGAGATGAAACACCTGTAGTTTAGGAGCAAAAGTAGCGACGCGCTGCATGTCAATCCAAAGTCTCGACGAATCGAGTTGGACAATATTTTTGAGCAGTGTGTCGGTCCATTTGTCCCTTAATCCGCCTTACATGAGGTGATAATAACGGACAAGATAAATGCAGATCCTTCTAGACGACGGGGCCTCTCACCGAGTACAAATAAATAGAATCTACCTCACTGTTCCCTGTTCCACGTCCCACGTTCCACGCCCTGACTCTCTTTCATTCGTGGGACGCAGACCAGTGGCTTCCTCCGCTTTGGCTTTCATGTTGTCTAAGATTTCCTGATGTTGAGGCAGTCCGGGGGGCTTCTTTTGTTTTCCACCAAAGCTAAAGTACTCAACCGGCCACTACATGCTCAAGCCACTCAAATCGGTTCGTAACGAAAAAATATATATACCAATAAATAAACTTGCCCATGTTATACCTACTATCTGTTGTTGTTGTGCCAAGCAGCAATGTCAAGAATATGTTGAATGGTGAATCGGGCAGGAGGCAGGTGCACCACCCAGTGGCCACTTTGCTTTTGGGGCACATCAAGTCCAGAAACTCACCCATATCTAGTCAAAATTTATAGAAGTATTATTATAAAGTCTAATTTTGTTCTATGAAGAGTCATTTATATTAGCATCAACAAGACCATTCTCATTGGGTGCTTGGGTTGCACAATGACAGGGTCAGGAAGTCGTAGGTGTCAAAGTAGCAGCAGCCCGAGCTGGAGGGGAGTCATGTTTTCAGGATCTTTGGCCTCTATGAACCAGTAAAGGCGTGGTTCCAGACCAGCACCTTTCATTGGCATGCTCACCTCCCTTTGCTGGTTGACCAGAATCAAGTCACATATCACTTATATTGTAATTAATCAGTTACACCTGCGGTCCGAAGTTGGCAAGGTTTCTGCATGGTTGTAGAGGAGATTGGAAACTCAAAAGGCCAGCCACCTCTCATTATACAATGACCTTGAGGCACACCAGCAGGCCTGAAATGGCATAGTCTAGCTTCAAAAATGCTAAGATATTTATTTATGTACAATTTGGTGTAACAATACACTACATGTTGTAATAGTAAGGCGAAACAACACAGACGCAGTACACAGTATATAGAAGACTCACGCTCAGTTGGGGGATGCAAACTGAGCCAATCGTCCGAAAAGTAAGGGGTTTATATACCCCTGGACACCAAGCCATGTGAAAACGACTTGCATACACACAGACCATCGAACTGCCAGCACAAAACGCGACATTTGGGTATCCCATTGGGTCGGTATATGCTAATGGCCATTACCCCAGACTTAGTAGGTTTTATTCCCGACAGTACTTATCACTATCGGGTCCGCTGAAGGTCATGCTGAATTAGAACAGAATTGATACAAGCAATGGAAAGAATGGAATGAGGCAGATGGAACGGGCAAGGGGCTGGCCCAATTCGATTATCAGACTGGCGACTCATACCAGCGTCTACATGCTCTTATCTACTTGTACAACGAGGATGGGCAGTGAAATGAGTCTAGGAATGTAATGCCAGAAATCGGTCGAGGACACGATCAGAAGTAAAGAGAATAAAGGTGGAAAGATGAAACATTGGGAAGGAACAAACGTCGGGAAGGGAAGGAAATGAGTGGGGCGCATGACACAAGGCGAGCAGGCGGAAACCGGTGGGAGTGGCGGCGGGATGTCATACGTTGACGAGGAGAGACCGTTGGGGACTGCTTCCGAAGTAGTGCCTTCCGACTAGTGAAGCAACCCTAACAGTAGGGGTGGCCAGTGGGTGGTTGAATATTGTAGGCGTTGCGTCCATGTCGTACCGAGCCATTCAATCACTTTGAAAAAAAAAAAAAGGCACAGAGAAATGGACCGTGAGTCCGGTGACGTATATAGACCCCTTCCTTCCTCGAACCTAACGCCTTCCAGGCCTGCTCGTCAAAGCTTCCAAATGGCACAACCTTCATCAACACCTCCCTCGTCCTCCTCGTCCGACGCGGATCTGCTCCAACAGACCGTCAAAACCGCTCTCGCACAAATCGAAATGCACGCGCCTCAAAAAGACAAGGCCCTGCTACGCGCAATGCTCGAATACGCGCCTTCAGACCAGGGAAAGCTCTCAATAGCAAGTGATATCCTTCAATTTGTGGATGCGAACAACGTATCGACGCTTGATAAACTCGCGGATTCGTATTGGGTGAACATCATCTTGCCTAGTGCGTCAGTCTTCTAGTTTGACGTCGGAAATGGAGGGTTAATCATAGGGAAACAGTACGATCTGCTGGGGGGAAGACTCCCGCACCAACTCAGAATCCTTCATGAGGAGACCCCTATGGTGGTGAGGGGCCCTTCAGCGTTGAAGCTGCGAAGGGAAATAAGCGGCATCTTAGGAAACATGCGAGTCCCAATGTTCAATTTGCGAAAGTACCTAATTTGTTCGCAGACGCTGGCCCGTGACGACTATCGCTGTTTGGTAACCGGGAAGGTTGAGGGCTGGGCGTCCGACTACAAGTATGTCTCCTTCTCTCGCAACACCTGCAACACCGGATCAGAACCTCCAGTGATTTTGACCCGCGTTAGACCAGACTTTGAGTTTATACGCGAATTGCCGAAAGACGTGGCGTGGTCCAAGATTCCGTGGTTCAAGATTCGAAGCCAGAACAGGCAAACATCACCAGCATCATAGGTAACAGGAATTTATCGCTCTTTATAAGATGTTCGTGTCTCTCCGAATCGCTCTAACAAACTTCGCAGTGAATTAGAACAAAAGTCCAAGGGTAGGGTTTACTTAAATTCGGATTGTAAAGTCAAGGACCTACTGTCATTCACCCCTCCTTGCACGCGAATGTTTGTGACCCTGCCTGAGCCGGTAAATACGGACCTAAACCCCTGTAACCACCACAGAATGTAGGTTCTAGTCTAATATACAACCTAAAAAAATTTGAAGTCGATTGAGTTGCTGGCCATTGCACAGTGAGACAAATTTGGCAAAGGTCAAATTTGGCATTTACCACTCCTTGCAACACTCCTCAGACGGCGTAGAACAGGCCAAATTTTTCGCAAAAAATGATAATTCGATTCTCGTTATAACATATATAGAGTATCAAAAGTTATGTCTCATTGTCAAGCCCCGCTGGGAGTATAGGGTGCTTCGCCATCATCCTCATTCTCTACAGCCTTCTTTACCTTCTGGCTAAACTTTCGCTTCGCTCGTCTTGTACTCTAAGTGTTTGTAGCGGATCCCAACATGTGATCGAGGGAAGCCAACGCGACCGGGACAAAGCGCGCGGTACCTTGAACCAGGCCTGCTCGTCAAAATCTCCCAAATGGCACAACTGTCCTCCTTCTCCGACGCGGATGTGCTCCAAATGACCGTCGAAACTGCTCTCGCACAGATCGAAAAGTACACGCCTCAAAAAGACAACGCCAAGCTGTTACGCGCAATGCTCGAATATGCGCCTTCAGACCAGGGCAAGATCGCAATAGCAAGTAATATCCTGCAATCTGTGAATTCGGAGAACGTATCGAGCCTTGATCAACTTGCGCATTCGTATTGGGTGAACATCATCGTGCCTAGTGCGTCAGTCTTCTAGATTGACGTCGGAAATGGAGGGTTAATCATAGGGAAACAGTACGATCTGCTGGGGGGAAGACTCCTGCACCAAGTCAGAATCCTTCACGAGGAGACCCCCATGGTGGTGAGACGCCCTTCAACGTCGAAGCCGCGAAGAGAAATCAGCAGTATCTTAAGAAACATGCGAGTCCCAATGTTCAATCAGCGAAAGTACCTGACTTGTTCGCAGACGCTGGCCCGTGACGACTATCGCTGTTTGGCAACCGGGAGGATTGAGCTCCAGGTGTTAACCTACAAGTATGTCTCCTTCTCTCGTAACACCTGTCAACACCGGATCAGAACCTCCCAGTGATTTTGACCCGCATTAGACCAGACTTTGTTCGACCTCAATTCGCCCAAGTCGAGGTCACGCAGGCAGCCCATATCATTCCATTTTCTTTGAATGACTTTGACGACAAGGATACAGCCTCTGTTAGTCCTTCGTCACCCAGATGGGTTTGCCTTTCCCTGACGCGTAGATGTCCAGGTGGAGCAAAAGACGATGATCTGGACGGCTCTCCAAGCATTTTGTGGGATTGACATTAGCGCATTGAGAGGTGTGGGGATCAATTCGATCGACAATGTCATGACTCTTTCGGCGACGTCAGTACAATTTCGCTACCTTGCTCTTCCAAATTTCTCCTTCTCCCAACGCGTTTGATTAATGACCTCACTATCCCCCTTCACGGCCCACAAACTTTTCGGCGAGCTACAACTTGCATTCGAAGCCGTTCCGGTACGTCGCATTTTTTCCTTCCTTCTCCCCATACTCATTTTATAACCCGCTCCAGGATGTCGCAGATAAATATACACTCCTGACCTTTGGCACAGCAGCACCAATGGTCGGGTTTCCCAAGACCGTGATGCTCAAGTCGGCGACGGGACAGCCCCTCCCGAATCCAATTTATCTAGCGATCCACTGCGCGATTTGTAAAGTGCTTTGGGCATCTGGACGGGCGGAGGCTTTAGAACAGGCCTTTCGCGAGTGGGAGGATACGGACGTCTTGGCAGAGGATGGAGGATCGGCGGAGGTGTTGATGTTGGCTCTTCAACGGCCTATCAAAGTATTCTAGATGTTCATTGCATTTTACCACTGTATTTTACCATAACTTTGCGATTGTAGGCTATGAGGTTAAATTATAGCCACTACAAATACGGACTGGATCTTGGACCCACACGCCGGTAGGGAGGACCCAGATGCAGTCAGCTCCCACCAAGGTGCTTCCACAGATGCTCAATAGGGCTGAGGTCAGCGTACAGACCCCTTCAACATATTGATGTTGTTATTGTTGGCGATCGTGCGATCTGTGCGCCGTCGGTCGAGTATCACATGCTGCATTTCGGGTATACAAGGTCTCGGTCCTTGATTTTGTATCGTTACGTGTTTGTAGCGGGCTCTAACAAACACGATGCCTTCTTCAGATTATTTCTTCGCGGATATCTCATCAGTTATGCCTGGACCATTTAAAGGCCTTCTGAGAGGTCATTTTGGGGTGATTATCTAGTTTGAGGATGCAATCTGCCCCCCACCCACAATTGCCAGGCAGCCACCATGTTGAAGAATGCTGGTGTGCAGCTCAGCACCAGTTCTCCTATCTATCTTGCATATACACCTCACTTATTGAGTGGTAGCACAGCCTCAACCATCTGGAAGTCAGCCTTGAAGTTGGGCATTCCAGTGATATACTGATCCCCTATGCCACACCAAGCCTGTGTCATACCCAAGATGGGTGGTTTGGTTGGGTGAGACTAGAGTTAATAGGTTGGGGCCAGGTGGCAGCGCTTGGGTATTGGTCTGGCATGAAGGACCAGCATATCACTGGAATGCCCAAGTTCAAAAAGCCGAATTCCAGATGGTTTGAGGCTGTGCTACTACTCAATAATCGAGGTGTATATACAAGATAGATAGGTGTAATGACTCTAGCATTTTTCTCTGATTTTCCTGATTTTTCTAGAATATCTCTGATATTCCACAAGGAGGGTTGGTACAAACGGTTCGGTCACCCTCACACTAGCCGTATCACACGGGCCTCTTACCAAGGGACAACTCAACTTCCGCCCTTGAACTCCCATCGGACCTACCAACTCTCAGAGGGGTCCCGCGTGGAATACGGTGGCTACGTACGACGAGAGAGGCATGCTAGAGAAGAAGAACACGATGTGAGAATTGTAGATCCGTCATTAGACGAGTGGGTGCTTAGCCTTCTGAGGATCTGAGGGACATGACATACGGCTATAGCCGTTGCCTCTGTATTAGATAACACGTAATAGTGAAGTTTTACTATTTTGTCCACGATTATTCACAGCACTCACGATCTGTGCTCGTTCAAGTGGTTTGTCACTCGCATTTGGAGTCAACCATGTCTGCTGTTTCTTTCACCGTCCGCAGGCCAACGCCACCGTCACACGTAGTGTCGGGAAATGACTCTGATGGATCTGTATTCAAGGTTCCCGCGCTGCCGAGTCGTCTTACCAGCGGGAGCAACACACCGAGTCGCCTCTCTAAGTCTCAGACCCTCAACTCGAACGGAAAGCGGCCAGCGAACGCATTTGATGGAGATAGCGACTCTGGTACTGAAGACCATGTCGTCGAGGAGCTCGTGGTTGGCTTTGACGCAATGGGCGCGGAGCGGTGCGTTTCATTTGCTTTTGATACCGCCCTAGAAGGGCAGAGCACGGCTCATCGCTCACCAAAGTTCTCTTTTACGCCTTCTCTTAGAGCTGGTGGCCGCCCCGTCAAGAAAGATGCGCCACTCGTAATCGCCCCGCTGCCAAATCGGGACTGGCGCGCAGTCGTAAAAAATAATCGAAACCGCGCCGTACCTTCTTATGTCCCCGAGGGTGTAGAGGATAAGATGAGGGTCGGGGCAGACGGAAGCCAAGGAGGTCTCGGAATGCGAGACACAATCAATTCTGGTCCTCAGCAAAAAGGCCTAGTCATTGTCACGCCTGTCACCAAACGCCGAAAAATAGACGACGAAGGAGAAGTGGAAGTCAAAATGGAGGTCAAGACAGAGGACGAGCAAACTCTGGGACCTCATCAAGACCCCACTGAGGACGAAAAGGCGGTCCAAGCAATGCTGAATGCTGCGAAGAAGACGGCCAATGGCGAAGAAGACGGTCCAGAGATGGAGGCCATCCCGCTGCTCCCCTCCGCTGGCTGGCGACAACCTAAAACAGAGGCGGAAGCCTTTCAAGAAGATGTTATCACCCGGCCAAATTCTTGCACGCTTGAGGACTACCAACGTGTCCCCGTCGAACAGTTTGGCTTGGCTCTCCTCAGGGGTATGGGGTGGAAACCTGGAACCGGGGCAAGTCGGAGCGGCAAAGGTCCCACGGAGGCCTTCACACCATCTTCACGCCCTGCCTTGCTTGGACTTGGAGCAAAGGAACGGGAGGCGCTCGACGATGGGAGGAAGGGCCAGAAAAAGTCGACTCGTCCCAACATGCGATATGTTCCTGTTGTCGCACGAGAGAGAGAGCCGTCCGAGAGGCATTCGGAATCCGATCGAGACCGCCCCGCCGAGAGACGCGACAGAGATAGGAATAGGGATGGAGGTGATCGTCCGTACAGTTCCTCCCGGCGACATTCCCTTGAACGAAGGAGCCACCGCGAGGACAGAGAACGTGACTACAATAGAGACCGCGTGTCTGATCGCGACGGGCGTCAAGAGAGTGATAGAGATCGGGACCACCGCCGTTACGACAGTGATCACCGGGACAGGCGGAGGGATGAAGAGAGAGATGGGCGAGATGACCGTGACGAGAGGCAATCTTCCAGGAGATAGATGACTTGCAGCCTGCTATACTGTGCGATATCTATTAGATTCGATGGCAATTATCCTTGATGTGATAGCTATACCAATGGTATGTATGAAGTCGTAACGTCGTCAAAGGACCATAAGGCTATCGTCGTCGTCGCCGTCGTCGTCGTCGTCGCCATCGTCGTCGACTATCATCATGTTGCCCATACTTCTCCCTCCTATCGCGGTCTGCTTCGTCCCTTTGCGTTCGTGTTGCTACTGCTGTCACTGGGTTTGCCACCGTCTGTCGTTCTCTTGACGCCAATAAAACGTAGCACTGTTCACTCCAGTCTGTCTATTTGTTAGAAATGGGCCGTACACAAGAGCGTGATACCCAGAGAGAGCAGAGTCACCGAACCGGGAAACGAAACCAATATTGACGAGGTGATTCGGGAGTAGCTCATCTTTGCTCTTTGTCAACCATCCTCCAGCCTCAATAGGAGATTCCCAAAACGATGATACCTTTCCAACCTTGAACTTCGACCTCTCGTCTTCTCTCCCCCCAATCGCTTCCACGATGGCTCAGCCAGTGGCCAAAGCACTCAACGGTGTTGCCCGTGCGATGAAGAAACCGACGCTCGTGTCCATCCCAAAGTACCGCGAGCCGTCTGAGGCGGACGCAATCCGCACACCAAAGACACCTCAGGACGAGGGTATCTTCTGGTTTGAGCACGACGACAGCAAGGGAGGACCCATCCAGGTCTACGAGCTCAAACTTGAGCCCGATGGTGGACCCAATAAGGATCGTATGGTACGTGGGCGGCTCACCCAGTCCGCACAACACCGTAGCCTAATGTTTCGCATTCCTTAACCTGGCAGTATACAAGGTTGCCGCCTCCCTTCAAGCCCTACATCCTCCGAGTCTCCCTCGACGCTGGTACTCCTGCCTCCAAACGCGGTGTCCTCAAGACCAATTTTCCCCTCTACGGCGGCGCGTTCGAGAGAAGTAAATACGCCGAGAAGAAGTGCGCTCTACCCTACTCTCGTTCTCCACTCCCAAATCGGTACTGACGCGCGATCGATCCGCGCAGGTTGCCGAGCGATTTCTCCAAACCCATCCAGATCGATCTTCCTATTTCCTCTGCCGGCGCATTCTCCTTCTGGATAGAATATGATGACGAGCACGACAATAGAGTCAAGGGCCGCGAGGGCTACTTTAACATCGACCCCGTTCTTCGTGTCAAAAAACGTTCCCCTATCCTTTCCCCTGAGAACCAGGTTCAGTCCATCGCCAGCGGAGGCAAGATACACGAAACCGAGACAGTGCCTCTGTCCCTCGATGGTCTCACCATTATTACCCTTGTCTCCAAATGGATGGGCCCCATCTCTGATTGGCAGCCACATTTTACCGAGGCGCGCCAACGTGGCTACAACATGATCCATTATACGCCACTTCAGCAACGTGGCGAGTCTCTCAGTCCCTACTCCATAGCCGATCAGATGGCCTTTGATACTGGCTTGTTTGAAAGAGACTGGAAGGGCAGCAAGGACGAAGGCACGACACGCGTCCTCAAGCTGCTCCAGAACGCCCGCGAGGAACATGGTTTACTCTCCCTAACCGACGTTGTCCTCAATCATACTGCCAACAACAGCAAGTGGCTTGAACATCACCCTGAAGCTGGCTACAGTGTTCTCAATACTCCTCATCTCGCTCCTGCACTCGAGATCGATGATGAAATGATCGACTTCTCTGCCTCTCTCGCGTCTCATGGCCTCCCAACTACTATCAAGTCCGTTGAAGACATTGATTTCCTCGTCACTGAATTTGAAAAGGCTTTGAATGCCCGCAACCTTTGGCAGTACTACATACTGGATATCGAGGCTCAGAAGAAGAACGTCGAGGCTGCTTTGAAGAGCGGCAAGGTTGGCGAGTGGACTGGATCTGACGTTGTAGGCAAGTCGGTGGCAGAGATTGCGGACATCCTAATCCAAGCTGGCAAATTGGAGAAAATTTCTGCCTTTGAAAAGCGATTTTGCGTCACAGTGGATCCAGGGCTGGCCGCTGCGGTGGTAAAGAAAGCATTCTCAGATTTGACCAGCACGACCGCTCTCGCGGAAGCATGGGGAAGAGTGTGCGATGTCCTTAATGTCAATTTCTATACCGAGTGGAAGGAGGATACCAGGACTGCGCTCGATAACATTCGGAACCGTGTGCGTTACACTCGGTTGGACGAACACGGTCCCAAGCTAGGACCCATTACCAAGACGTGGGCTAGTTCGCCTTCTATTAGACTTGATTACTAACTTGATTCTAGTCTGCCTCTCGTTGAAACCTACTTTACGCGACTGCCTGCCAACGATGTTACCAAGAAACACGATCCTCGAGCCCTCTCCCTCGCCAACAACGGTTGGATCTGGGATGCGGATCCTCTCCAAAACTTTGCTCTCTCTCCCTCCAAGGCGTACCTCCGACGCGAAGTCATCGTCTGGGGTGACTGTGTCAAGCTTAACTACGGCCGTGGGCCGGAAGACAACCCGTGGCTCTGGGAATACATGACCGAATACGTCATGACGCTTGCGGGAGTGTTTGACGGCTTCCGTATCGACAATTGCCACTCGACCCCTCTGCACGTTGGCCAGAGGCTCCTCGACGCCGCGCGAGTGGTCAACCCGGATTTGTATGTATGCGCAGAGCTGTTCACTGGGAGCGAGGAGATGGATATTACGTTCGTCTCGCGACTGGGCATTAGCAGTCTCATTCGGGAGGCGTACAATGGTTGGGATCCTAAAGAGTTGTCAAGGCTATTGTACAGAAATGGCATCCGGAAGCCTATCGGTGAGTTCCTTCATTATTTCGCTTGGATTTGAGGCTAACACCCTTCAGGTTCCATGGATGGTGCATGCCTTACCTCGAGTGGAGAAGTTGCTCCACCCACTGGCAAAGGCCCGACTCGACCATGCACTGTGACGCCGCTTCAAGGCTCTGCTCCACACGCCTTGTTCTACGATCTGACCCACGACAATGAGTCGCCCCTCCACAAGCGCTCCGCGGAGGATGCCCTCTCCACTGGCGCCTTAGTTACTTTCTCCCACTCTGCAACTGGATCGGTCAAGGGATTCGATGAGATCTACCCGAAACTCCTGAACATCGTCAGTGATAACCGCAAGTATGAGCTCTCTGCTACAGGCGGTATTAGCAAGGTCAAGAGGCTCCTAAACCATTTGCACACCGAGATGGCGCTTGAAGGGTACGATGAAGGACATGTGCACCAGGAGAATGACGTGAGTACCTCCAGCTAAGCAACCTACTTATGTACTGATCACCAGGGTCAGTACATCGTCTTCCATCGTGTTCACCCTCATACGCAAAAGGGTTATGTGCTCGTCGCCCACACTGCCTTCAACAAGGGAAGCAAGGACCGCGGTTGGAGTGAGTCGGCCAAATAGCAGCTCATGGAAGAGGTCTGATGATATCTCGCAGTTAAACCGATTCAACTACGCCGTACCAAAGTGCAGTTCATCATGGGGGCCACTATTGACATCCCTTCGTATGAGATCCCTAGCGACACGAAAGTCCTCCGTGGTCTTCCTTCGACTCTCGTAGACCTGTCACCTGTCGTTGCTGTCCAAGGTTCAGATCACGACGGACCATATTCGGAGATCGTAGTACCGGACAAGTTCCCACCCGGTAGTATCATGCTTTTTGCTACCCAGTTGCAAGGAGTCGACCCCACTTTAGACGAATTCTGCAAGTTTGGCGTTGACGAGGCGTTCAAAGATCTCAATGTGATCGATCTCAACGTCGTATTGTTTCGCTGTGATGGTGAAGAGAAGGATGCTACTGGTGAATCCGTCTTCAAAGGTTGTTTAGCCGTTATTCATCATTGCAACAGCTGGCCAAGAGGGAGCTTACGATGTACCCGGACTCGGCAAGCTCGCCTACTGTGGATTGCAAGGGTGGATGACTCCTCTTCGTCAAGTTATGCAGTACAACGATCTCGGTCACCCGCTCTGTGCGCACCTTCGTGAAGGGACTTGGGCGTTGGACTACATCCCCAACCGCCTCCTTAGGTAAGCACCGACTATCAAGTTTATCTGAGCCTTGTTGACGGGATGTCAGACAAGTGAGCGATCTTCCGAACCTCGCCAAGGCAGCAGAATGGTTCAAGACTCGGTTTGAGCCCATCAAGAACTCTGTCCCCTCATTCCTTCGTCCGAAGTACTTTGCTATCGTCGTTTCTGAAGCATACAAAGCCGCTCGCCGAGTCGCTGTCGAACAATGCTCCGAGTTCGTCTTCAACGGTCATGCCTTTACCCAGGACCTTGCTTTGTGCTCTGTGCAGATGTACGGGTTGGTCAGGTCGGCCTCCTTAGATCCTGGCAAGATAGTACCGAGTCTTGCAGCTGGGCTTCCCCATTTCACTGGTGGTTGGGCGAGGACCTGGGGTCGCGATGTGTTCATTTCTCTTCGCGGTTTGTTCCTCACGACCGGCAATTATGCCGCAGCGAGGCAGCATATCTTGGCCTTCTCCTCGACTCTCAAGCACGGCTTGATTCCTAACCTGTTGGATTCTGTTCGTAGCCCTAGGTGCGTGGAGGGTAGGTGGAGACTTGAGTAGTGACTTACAACCCCGCCAGATACAACTCTCGTGACTCACCGTGGTGGATGGTCCAAAACATTCAGGATTACACCCTGATGGCCCCTGATGGTCTTTCCATCCTTTCTGAACCTGTTAAGCGTCGGTTCACTCAGGACGACACTTGGGTTCCATGGGACGATGGTAAAGCTTACTCGTATTCCAGCACCGTTGCGGAAGTAATACAAGAAATTTTGCAACGCCACGCTAGCGGCATCTCTTTCCGCGAGCACAATGCAGGTCCCAACCTTGACATGCAGATGAAGGATCAAGGCTTCAATATCGATATCCGCGTTGACTGGAGCACTGGCTTTATCTTTGGTGGGAACCAGCATAACTGTGGCACTTGGATGGACAAGATGGGCGAATCCGTTAAGGCTGGTACCAAAGGCGTTCCGGGTTCTCCTCGTGATGGCGCCCCAATTGAGATCACCGGCCTCTTGAAGAGTTGCTTGCGATGGCTCGACGAGTTGTCTTCTGCTGCGAAGTTCCCATTCAAGGGTGTTGATGCAACCAGTAAGCCTCCGTGTATAGATTCCTCGCCTTGTTAATACTGCCTGCAGTCGACGGTACCAAGCGCCTGATCACGTACAAGGAGTGGAGTGATTTGATCCAGGCATCTTTTGAGTCATACTATTACGTCCCCCTTGGTAATACTATTCCTTGGCATTTGAAAGGACTGGACTCACCGGTCCGACAGACCCCGCCGACGACGCCACGTACAATGTGAACCCGTCCACTGTGAATCGTCGCGGCATCTACAAGGACGTCTATGGCTCTGGCCCCGGTCGTGAATGGTCGGATTATCAGCTCCGCTGCAACTTCCCTGTTGCCATGGTTGTTGCGCCCGAGTTATTCGACCCGCAACACGCCTGCGATGCTCTCAGAATTGCCGACCAGTTCCTTCGCGCACCCCTTGGCATGAAAACATTAGATCCTCACGATTACCAGTATCGCGGTGACTATGATAACTCCAACGACTCTGACGATGCTAGCATCGCGAAAGGACTCAACTACCACAACGCAAGTTCACCTCTCATATATCTACCACTGCTGACTCGTTCATAGGGCCCCGAATGGGGCTGGCCGCTGGGATACTTTCTTCGTGCATATCTCCACTTCGAACGGCAAGCAGGCCCCGTAGGTCTGATCGCCCCATTCCTGGTCCTAGAAATAACATATTTTTAGGATCTCCAGGACGTCCTTCACCGCTTACACACCTATATCCTCCCTTCGCGCCGTCACATACAGGCCGACCCGTGGGCTGGTCTCCCAGAACTCACCAACCACAATGGCGCCTACTGCCGCGATTCTTGCGAAACTCAGGCCTGGAGCAGCAGCACAATGCTCGATTTTCTCCAAGAAACGTACAACCTCACCAACGCACAGTAGATTGATGATAAACATGGAATCTTTAGATTATAGTCTTGTATGTCTTGTACATATGTCAACGCATCCGATGTATCAAAAAATGCAGTTCAGTCGAATGAGAATGGGTGACAATACAAAATAGGTGTAGGTGTACAACGATAAGACCCGACCAGACTCTAGACATTCATAAATGAAAATAAACTCTTGAGGTCGACCCAGCGACGCCCACATTGAATGAGGTACTTGTCCACCAACCTTGTCATATTCCCTAAGAATAGAGAGTTAAAATCGAGCAAGGCAGAGACAGCATCTAGAGGTGTGGTGATTAATTAGAACATGCTTCACCTTTGGCTTACGTACCTTGTCCCGATGTCCCCTTCGCAGCGGACGATGTTTTCTCGGTGTTGAACAAGGATGAGAAGTACAGAAGTTGATTGTACATTTGCAAATCGTCGTACTCCAAAAACCGGTCAGAAACGCGCTGTGGGTTAAGGGTGATACAATTACCTCATATGACATTGTTCCTCGGCATTCTGGTCGTAGGCACTTTCGTCCATAAACACGCATCATACGAGTGCGACAGCCACAGACACCGTCGTCACATACGAGCCATCCTTCGTAATATCGAGCGATGTGTTTGCGGATTTGTACTTCCAGCTGAACATGCAAGCTGCCTTCACCCAAGGGTGCCTCGCAAGAAGGACAAACCAAGCCCGTTGGTGTCAGGAAGACATTCTGAATTGGTCATTAGGGGATACTGTAACGGCCGCAAGGCACATTCGAACTGACCGTTGATTTACCAGCCGGCGCGAATTCCAAAGGTGCAGCATGGCATTTTCGACACGAGACCATAAACTTCTCACAATCCTGGAAGCGCACTTCGTCTGACAGTTGAGACCCGAGTGGTGCGAAATCCAGTTCTTCGGCTGTTGTTGAATACGTTCGGAAGCGGGCCGGGTCAAGTCCTGGAAAGCGCTCAAAAATGGAACACAAACGACGTTATGTGAATCACATACCAAGGTACTCTGCCAATCGCGCCCTATCCGTCCCAGAGATAGGGGCGCAAAGACGGTCAATGGATGGGAGGATTTGTTGCGCAAGGTAAAAATCAAAGTCGATCTTGAGTTGGCCATTCGAACGCCGAATTTCGTCAGGATGGTAGGCTCGATCCGCTTGTGCCGTCCTGGATGCTGCACCATCCTCACCGAGACAAAAAATATAGGGTATGACATCCCCCGCTTTAGCACTCTGATTTCGTTGCTTCATGCGCAAGCCAACCTGTGCATGAGGTTGGCTTTTGATATCTTCATAGTCGCCTGGATTTTTGCTCAATCGCTGATGAAAGGTTATCAAGGGTGGCAACGCCTGGCACGGTGGGCTGACCTTGAAAATGATATAGTCCTCCAGGGGAATCCCGCCACCTCGCACCGACTCTCCGATAGTGATAAGGTATTCATGTATTCGCTCGATGACGACCTCGGTCTCGTCCCCTGAAAGGATGCACTTGAGAACCTCTCTGTCGTACTGGTCAAACATGCTCGTCGGTTACAGTGTAGGTACATACTCAGAGGCGTTCTTTGACAAAACGCAGTATTCTCGTCGCTTCATATCCAGACCCTTGATTTCCATAGAAGGCTTATCGCCCTCGATTTTGATAGCGGCGTACTTCTTCTTTTGCAGTAATAACAGCCGCTGGAACACGCCGTCGACGTCGATCTCGAGCAACCGATACCGCCCATTGACCTCTTTCTTAAATTGGTGCGCAATCTTCAAAGCCTCCTCAACGCTATTCTGGTTCGAGTTGACAAATACGGAATCGGTATCGCCGTAGACGACTTCTAGACCATGCTTTTCTGCCAACTCGCATGTTTCTTTGAGAATCTCTCGTCCGCGGAAGGTTGTAAGAGCTGCTAGGGGTCGCGCATAGAAGCGCGAGTATTCGAAGCCGAGACATCCATACATCGAGTTGGCGGTGAGCTTAAGGGCCATTTGCTTGATGTCCCACTGATATCAGAGCAGTCAATGCTCGTCCACTTAATCGTGGCACGTCGTATCACTCACCTGCATACGCTTGGCTGGAGGGGCATTCTTGTCCTTCAACATCGCCTTGACTCGTTTGCGTCGATTGACCAGTTCCGCGATAAGCCTGGGCAAGACACCTGGTTCGAGATCAGGCGAAGGTACAGGCGGGATTTGCTCCTCTCCCTCCTGTGGGGGCAATCAATATCGAACCTCGTTTGGAAAGAACTCAGTATCAGAACGAACTCCGTTTGGTGGGACAGGTTGGACAGTCGTGAAGTCAATGTTGTATTCTTGGATAATGCTGGGGTACAGCGAGTTGAAGTCCATGACAAGGATAATCTTGTCGTAAAGCTGTCGCTTCGGTTCGAGCACAAGGCCACCTTTGTACTTATCCCTGTTGTTCTTGTTCTTGTTCTTGGTGCCTTTTCCGGCGCCGTCTTTAGGCGCCATATCTGCCTCATGTCCTTCTTCCGTGTCTTGCTTGGCAGCAATAGCGGCCTTTTTCCCCCAGGTCTTGTCCGGGACGACATATTTGAGCTTGTGGAACTCATGCAAAAGGATGTACTCATTCCGTTCTGCTCGCCCACCGTTGAGGGTTTTGTTCCTTCATTGCGCCTCAACAACACAGACTATAGTATTTAGAAGAGTATCTCACCAAGAATTACCAGCAAGGTTTGTGAGTTGTCGTGTCAGAGGCAAGATCTGGACCTTGGACGCAATGGCCATTTGAAGGAACGTATCGAGCTCGCAGTGTTGAACAAACTCCATCAGCCTTGTCGGCGAACTGATTGCAGCGTCAAAGTACGACGCCGTATCTTCCGGATCGATATCCTGTCGCGTGACCTTGAGCAAGCTTCTGCACATTTCTGTCAATGACCAAGTGGTGGAGGATATCATTCCCTATCGAGCGCAAAACCTCAGTAAAATGGCCACCGAGGACAGGACAGACAGGAGTAGACCTTGGCACTATCACTGGACAAATCACACAAAAGTCGTCCTTGGAGGAATCTGATGTTCGTCCCCTGCTTCCCAATATTGATCCAGGCATTTCTCTTGAAGCGTGAAATACGGGACCAGTGGTCTACCCTATGTTCGTGCATTCGGTGCAGCAGAAGATCCAGTGACACTCCGAGAAAGTCGTGTCCCAGGATTACATCGGCGTCGTATCGCTGTATTAGCACTGCGATTACAGTATAAGACGGGCAGTACATCAAGAGGGGCACATACCCAGAAGACTATTGAGCAGCGGACGCTCGCCCGAGAGTGCTTGCATCCTCGTTTGCTTGTACGTTGCCGCGAACTTTTCAAAGTCGCGGGGGTACGTCTCCAGTGGACGTACGAGGGTGTGGGCCGCACATGGCAGGGTTTCTATGGGGGTTGTCTCCTCAATTTGCACTGTACAATGCGTTTAGCCTCTTATGCCAAGGGAGGAAGACCTGAACCTACTATTTTCCCACACACGAAGAGCAACACAAACGACCTCCCTCTTGTTAGCGACATGATTCACAACGGATCTCACCGCCAGGCTCATAATGGTCAAAGGTGGCATATCCTTGGGTTGACTCTTGTCTGTTTCCGAGAACGGACTGACGTCCTTGGGAGTAGAAATAGTTGCTTCGATTTTGCACCAGGATGCCTTGGTGAATTTCATAAGCAGGGAATAGCGTGGACCGTATTGGAATGAATACAGACTCCATTGTTCGCGATGACAGCGTTCTTGATCTGTAACCAGCACGCACCCATTATCTTCCTCTTAAGGACGAACAGCTCGAACGCGCTGGTGCCCTTGCCGAAGACGCGCAAAATATTTGGACTGGAGACCTCGGCATTGATAGATGGTTCTGGTCATCTGTCACTACTTTGCAAAGGATATGAAACTGACGCAAATGCCTACCATCAAACCCATAGACGACCTTCAGCCACTCCGTCTCTTCAGTTGGAACATCTGCGTGGCCAAACGCATAACTCCGCCGCACCCACTTGGCCTTCCATTTTTTAATGTTCCATTGCTTCCTCACAGCATCGACGTCTTTGAAGACGTCCATCTGACTGGGCGTAATATCTGTCTCGTACTCTCCGTCCATCCGCCGCGGACGAGGCAACACGAATAGATTGCGTTGTATGCCCTGGATAGAGACAGAAGCGCTCACATATCGCCCCGTCGACTTATCGAGTACCTTTCCGATAAGAAAAACTACACCATTTTCTTCCTGGTAGTCGAACCAGAAGAAACGAAGTGTGCCATCTTCCTCTAATGCCTGAACTTTTGACGAAGGGAGGTTGGAGGTCGACCCCCCAATAGTTTCCTCGGGTGCACTGGTGAGGGCTGCGTGAACAGCAAGCCAGGATGGCGGTTCTTGTTTCAGGACCTTCGGCTTCGGAGGGGGGATTGTGACAGGCGTAGGCTCTTGCTTGATCACAGGCTCTTTCTTAACCTTGGTCTCCTTCTTAATAGGTGGCCCGTCGAGCTCCATCTCATGTTCTGGGAAGGCACCAAACTCGTCATCATATTCGTCCGGACCGTCGTCGATCTCGAGCTTTCCCATCTTCTTGGCTGCAGGGATGACGTTGATGCTCTTTCCATTTGCGGCTTTAAATTTCTTTGTCGGAATACCGTAGTAGTCGTCGTCGCTCGAAGCCTGTGCGGAGAAATCGGTGTTTCCAAAGTCGTCACCGCCATCGGATGACCCAACGTCGTGATCTCTGTAGGTGTGATAGTCGATCACATCATCAAAGACAAGAGAATTCTTTCGTTTGCGCGGGTTCGGCCTCGACGGGACCGGGGCGGAGTCCATATCGGACAGAATACTCTTCATAAAGTCGTCTTCCTGATCCTCAGAGACCACGTTTCTGTAGGCGGCCATCGGGGCGGGCTCCGGGGGCGGCTTGCCCCTCGGCTTGGACGATTTCTTCTCCTGTTTTGCTTTCGAAAAAATTTTGAGCATCTAATTACATACGAAATTACACCAGTGCTACTTACGCTTCGCGTCGTCCTCACTGTAATTTTCTTCCTCGTCGAATATATCCATTCCATGGTCTGTATAACCACCGACGCCGTCGTCCTCCACAAAGTCGTCCTGATCGAGCCGATTTCGAACAATAGACATGTACTTTGCTTCGTCAACCTCATCGTACAATGCCGTATCTGTGTCCGCCTGTATCGTCGGTCAGTCATGCCACGACCATTTAGTGCGGTGGCGACGAGGCAGACCTTGTACTGTTTAGCACGTCCAACACCCTCTCGAGCAAGTTTCAGCTCCTTGAGGACGTCGGCGCGGCTACGTTTCTGAGATGCCATCTTCAAACCGGTCGCAAATGGGTCCAAGTCGCGCTTTCAAACTCCGCACCACGTCTCCATTCCATTTACAAAACGGGGATTGCGCTGAGAATGCATGGTATAACGCAAAGAAAATAAAAGGAATCCAAAAAAAGACGCGACACACAGCCAACGGTAGTGATACATGGTAATCCGCTCATCGACCGTCCTCGCTTACTGCAATGGGATCTGGCTCGAATCTAATCCCAGCGTATTCAGGAATAGATCCACATTCCTGACCTTCCTTTTCCTCTCCCGTTCGTCTAACCCCATGCGGCTAGCCATCTTCAAGTTGCTCATTATCTTTCCCCTCAACTCACGCACGAGCTTCGTGTGCTGCTCGGCGTTACCCTCGAGCGCGAATGCTGCAAGGAACCGCCATACGTGCTGGTCGTACGCATCCGTTGTCTTGGTTGCTTCTGTGTACTCGGGCGAATCGGGAGGGAAGGCGTGGAGGACACGGGTAGAAGGGAAGACAGAGAGCCAGAGCGGTTCAAGGATATCGGAGAGCTTTGCGTAGAGCATTCGCCACGTTTGGAGATCATCTTGTGTGGCTATCGGCTCTCCAGTCGGAGTTGTCGCGTGTGCGAGGGTAGATGCCTCGGTAAAGAAATGTTCAAGGAGGGCAAGACCGGGCTATTGTTCACAAAATATCATCAGCCGTGTGTAACCAATCCAGACGAAAATGGAACGCGCCTGTGTGGTCACAGTCTTGACGAACTTGGCGTGATCCTCTGTCATCAGATCTAGCAGCGACATGTAAATCTTCAACGTCCTGCTCTCAGAGGATAACATCAACCCATGGTGAATCACGCTCTCCTGGAACGCAATAAACTGGGCTTCTGCATCTCTGCGTTGTGGACTCTCGACCAAGGAATCGAGTACAGGACCGCTATGAATGACATCCAGTTGGTCCACCATGGCCACGATGAGTGAAAGGACAGTGATCTTCTGTTCATCGGAAAGGTCACGACCCAGCCGGCCGATGAAGCGCTTCCCTTTGAGAGGTGTGATAAGGGCAATGAACGGGTGAGGGTTCCTATATCCTGTTCAGAATGCCCTCGTTAAGGGGCGGCATTAGAACGTACGTCTCATAGAGGGGTCCCCAGACGCGTAGACCATCCCAAATCCCGGTCATGAGCCCCTTTAGCTTCCCACTCCACTCTTCGATAGCAATCTGGTCCTCTGCCTTCGGTCGTTCGCGGCGGAGCTGCTCAATTGCCAGGATTTTCGTGAAGAGCCGTTCGATAGTGAGGAGGCACTCGGTCCTTGTGAACGGCGCCTTGAGGGTATTCTGTAAATAGAGACAATAGTCAGAACACGCGTTAGACTAGGGGGTCAATACAACGCACAGGCTCTGCGTTCTCCCCACCCTTGGCTTTGTGAGCCTTGGCGAGCGACTCGGCTTCCTTATCTGCATGACTGGCTGACCGAACGAGTTCCGGCGCATTGACAGCCAGCATTTGCCTAGGGGCGGCCTTATAACTCCTCGCACTTGTCTTCCCCAACACGTTCTGCAGCGCCGGATTACCCGCTACACCAGAGCACTCTCAGTCGTTGCCTACGTTTTGGGTGATATAATTTGCGGGAAGACGCACCTTCCGCATTCTTCGCATTCTCTCTATTCTTCGCGGCGCTCACGAGCCGCTCTACCTGGGCCTGCATTTTCTGCATCGCATTCTCCCTCCTGGGTGCCCTCTGACCGGGTGGTCCAAGCGCGAGTCCATCTCCCGTCGCGAGTTTAAGGAGGTTGTCCTTCTTTTGTGCGCGGAGTGACGTGATAACCTGTGCGTAAAAGTCGTCCGAATAAGGATCGGAGGTGACCAGTTGGGCAACTTGCACGCGCGTTATGAAATCCTTGTCAGATTGGGTCATTAGGTCGTTGTTGCGCGACTTGTGGCAAGAAATTAGTAGTCAGGAAGGTGCGGGCTGGGTTAAGGAGCCGCACATATTCAGAAATCTTGGCCGCCTTCCGCTGCCTTTTCGCCTCCAATAGTTCAGCCTCCTGGATCCTCCGATGAGCATTCGCAACGACCGCTTCCTTCTCCTCAGGCGCAAGATGGTACATCGGTGGAACATCGGTCTGTTGTTGGAGCATCTGCTGGTGTTGCTGGTGTTGCTGCATCATCAACTCTTGGAGGAGTAGATCCTGCCTAGAAGCAGCAAGCTGCTGACCTATCACCGACACCCGAGCTTGCTGATCCATATACTGCTGTTGTGGCTGGGGCATCGTGATTGGATCAGGGAACAGCATGCGGCCAGTCCGATCTAGTAGAGCCTGGAGTTCCATTGCTGCTTGTGGTTGAGAAGGGAGATGAGGGTGCGGATGACGTTGGTGTTGATGCTGATATGTATGCATTGGTGATTGAAGTGGCATATGTTGTTGCATATGTTCTAACAGCGCCTCACCGTTCGGAAACGAACGTTGCTGTTGGTGCTGGAAGTGTTCCTCTCTCGGTACCGGTTGGGTAGATGGAAGCCCGGGAGGCTGGTATGTATGATCAAGGGATGAGTGCTGCGAGTGCTGTTGGTGCTGCTGCCTTGCGGCAGCGGCTTGCATTTCAGCCTCGATCTCAGCCATTGTACGGGGTCGAATAGGTTGCCCATCCGTGGGTGTGAATTGCGCATTGAGAAGCGCCGGAGAAGGCACTGGTGAGGCCTTCACTGGGTGTCCGTCTGGTCTCCCATGCGAGACAGAACCTCCTCGTCGGGCTGAGGGGACGGGAGAAGACGGTGAGGCCACTGCTATTGACCCGTTTCGAGAGTGTGGTTGGTTGACCTTTTGTGAGCTGTTGAAGCGAAGAAGTGACGCAGCAGACTTGCTCTCCCAAAGTTCGTTTACTATAGTACAAGTCAGAGAGGTCAATGAACGTGGCCAAACAGACATGATATAGATATTCGGCGTATATTTTTGGCCCATATCGACGTTCTACAGCGAACGACTAAGTATTTTGTGGCACCCAGCGTGAGCGACGAAAACGCATCCAAGAACCGCATATGGGGAGGCATAAAACGCAGGATGCAGTATTTGTACCCTTGAGGTTTTTAGCCACCCGTGTTCGGGGGGATATGTTTCCACGGGCGGTCTGCTGGAAACCACAATGAGAGAAAGCCCACAGAAAGGATTGCGCGATTCGTGGTTCGAGAGGCAGCCGGTATCCGTCAAAAATAGGCGTGGAGGCTCTGCACACCCGGGATCGGTGCGAAATATCGAGCCAACTAGACCTCAATCCGTTATTCATCTTGCATAAAATACACGGAGAAACGATAAATGTCGCGTATGTCAAATTTAATGACCAGCCGAAGACCTTCGAATTCTGTGGTGCTGAAAAGGACTTACCAGGCTTATTTCCGGTGTTCCCTGAGGTCAAATGGCTAGTTTTGTGTTGTTGCGTAGTATGTTGTGTAGATTGCTTTGGCTGGTGTGCATGGATATCGACCGTGTTGCCGAAATCGAAGTCCTTGCCTGTTCCCGTCAGCTACTGTTCAGCCGAATGGATTCCACTGGAAGATGCCTTACCAACGGCTTCAGAGAATCCAAATGTCTCATCGTTAAACTCATCGCCCCCCTCCTGAAGAGCCTGGCCGAGGTTGGAGTAGTTATCCGCACCCCATGTGTACACTGCAAGATCCTCCTCCTGATGTTGTTCATTTGTGGCAACCGGGAGACTCGTGTCAAACCCGAAAAACGACATGACGTCGTGGATCAACTCCTTATGGGCTTTCTAGTGAACCTGGTCAAAGTGAAAGGGAAACCCTTTGTCTTGAGCTTGAACTCCTTGGGCGACCTGTGCGGTATTTTATCGCAGTTAAAATACTCGGTCAACCAACTTCAAATAGGCATTGGTCCGCGTAATATTTACAGCCTGGAATCTATTTCCCTTCCATGCCTTGTGGCTTGGTCTTCCGTTATATTCGCACCAGGCTCGAAGCCAGGAATCGACGACTCGAAGAGAGACTGAACGGAGAGAATGACTTGAAATTGCCCAAGGAATCCAGCAAGCGGACACCTACTTCTGCGAATGACAAAGCGAGGGCGTCAACCCTAAGTCAGTGGCCTACGGGGCAGAATTAGGCCCACGAATCTCATACTTACACATACAGGCAAACTCGTAAAAGGATTCTCAATAACACCCAGGTCCAAGCCGGGAGTGTCAGCACCTCCGTGGGCCACCCTGTCCAACTCGCTTCCGCCACGACCCCAACCTCCACAAGAACTACAAGAAGTGCCTATTGATCCGGAAAAATCATACCTCACGAGACTTCCGCGCGAACTTAAACTCGAAATCATCGACCACATTTGCAGTCACCAGACCCGCTTCGTCAATGACCCAACAGAGGTGGCGTTCTCAAAACGCTCCGACTTGATGAATCTTCGTTTGTCAGTGCACATTCATGGATCTCGCTTGTGGTGATCCATTGATGCATTTGGGCTAGGACCTGTTGCGAGTTCGCACTATTAGCCGCCCATGCACTGTTCCAAGAGCTACGGCTCACCGAGGCTCTGCTTCAAAATGAAGACCGGTGGAAGGAGTTCCTGAAGAACATCCTTCCTCTCACTGCCCCTCATGTTCGATTGCTTTGGCTCTGGCTCCGATGGGACAGCCCAGACGAGGTCATCGCATCAGCCATCTCACTACTCCAGAACGTCACATGGGTATCGCTGTGCATGGAAATTGGAGAAGGGCCATCCAAGACATTGGTCGCCCTGGAGGCCCTTCCTGACCTCCAAAAACTGACCTTTCGCATCTGGCCATCATATGACGAACACGGGAATACCATCTTCCAAAGACTGATGGAAGCTCATGCAAAAAGAATCACAGCACTCTATCTCCATTTCGACTGGGGTTTCGTAAACGGACCTAACGTGTTCGTCACAATCCGGGACAAACTGCCGAGATTGACCACGTTACACGTCGTAGCGGCGAGGAGGTCAAATCTTGATGCCTTGCTGCTTGATGATAAGCCCTGGGCTTGTCAGGATGTACTGACGTCGGTTCATTTTCAAGAGCTGATAGAAATTGAAGCACGACTGGTTCCGAAGATGGTGAATCGCTTCCGGAACGTACGTCTCACCTGCACTCTTGGCTCACTGTGACGAGGATTGACTGGTTTGGAATACCGAAAACAGTTGACGCAGGTCGTTATCTCTAGCTGTGGGCCTTTTGGGACGTACGGGGACGCCCTGGGTAAAGAGCAAGCGTTAGAGTCAATGATGCAGAGTCTGCCGGAGGTGCAACAGCGCCAGCCGCTCGAGGGACTACGAATTGTTCACTTCACAGACATGGAGGCGCGATGGATGTCGCCAACGCCGACGGTTGAACTGGTGGTCAATGACCCACTCGACCAGGTGCTATTTGGACGACTACTGATGCGCAACCACACGTTCCCGGGTCTACGGAAGCTGACAGTCGAGTACATCAACGACGAGAGTGGGGAAGCGCGGGGATTGCTGGAGAATGCCTGCACACAGCGAGGAGTAGAACTGGTATTCACAGGGGGAGGGCGGGATGTGCCGTGGTAGGTAGTTGGTACCTTGTGGTACCTTGTGCTGAGACTGGAAGTACTTGTTTGAAAAATGTATTGAATCGGACGGAATGGATGAATGGGGACTACGGGATGATCAGGCGGCAGCCGTCTGGATTTGCTTTGCTTTCGATGGGAGCGGGCGTTTGGACGTTTGGGCGTTTGGATGCATAGGATGTGATCAGCAGCGTTGCTTCTCCTCCCGGCACAACTTCCTTTCTTAACCTTCATCCACGACACACGAGCCCATCTCGACGAGCGCATTGTGCACGAAGGGAGCGTTGGGGACCGTCATTTGGATTCTGGATTCCGGATTCTGGAGCAGTGTCAACCGTTAACCATCGCGGAGAACGACGACGATTCTGTTTTCCTGACCAACGGGCTTCCGAGTCTTCGGAGTCGGCTCAGCGAGCGGCGAGCGTGATCGGACTTACTGGTAGACATCTCGCCTTGGACCATTTGTCGTCTGCTGTCTGCGCTGCCGCGCCTTTTCCGCTGGTCCGCTTGTCCACTTGTCCGTCGTCTTGAACTTTTCGAACGTCTTTGGTCGGCAACCGACAGCTTGCTGCTTCGCGCCTCCAACTCGCGATCTGTAAGTTGTATTTCTCCGCATGCCTCACTACTACTCTACACGGGTATATTTCACCCACGCGTTGGCGACACGACGCGACGCCACATCTTAGCCTAAACTTCTCGTTGGCAAGACTGCCAGCAGGCTGCCTGTAGGGGGCTTCGATTACCGTTGCCTGCCCTTCTTTAGTCTTGTCTCCCGTCATCCTGCATCCTGCATGTTGCTAACGACAGTCCAGCCTTTAGACTTGCCTCATTATGTGTGCTCCCTTGCACTTGTCCATCCAACGATTGACTCATGTAAGTCCTTTCTATTCAATCTATGACCACCCGAGAAACACTGCATCCATCCTTGCTCACCTTGACATCTGCCACTCCCATATATTCAGCTTGCCCACCTAGCCTTCATCTTCCTCAGCTGCTTCCCAGATGTCTCGTCAACTCATTCCCGAGGTCGATTGGAAGAAGGTACGACATCTTGCCTCACCATTGCGCGTAGAACCCAGTTCTAACCCATTTCCACTCCCTTCGCGTATCATTCCGCATCCCACAGGTTCAAGAAGCATTCCACCTAGCAACCTGCTCGAGTGGATATTCATCTGAAGACAGCTCTTCGGATAATGAAGCACGACAACAACAGCAACAAAACACATCCACAAATTCAAC